>Ga0207937_1000606_pt1 | contig 12440 bp, 6 predicted proteins | sample LakMenEpi04Sep11_FD_150668 | JGI IMG/M metagenome (GOLD analysis project Ga0207937, IMG submission 150668) | Freshwater microbial communities from Lake Mendota, WI - 04SEP2011 deep hole epilimnion (SPAdes) | ecosystem: Environmental > Aquatic > Freshwater > Lentic | place: Lake Mendota, Madison...
CAGTCTCTGCCTGTGATGCAACCGGGAGTCAAGCTGTCGTCAAGGGTTCAGCAGGGCTCAAGTTCGCCGTGAGCCGTCCCGACCCCTGAACGGGTACGGGAGCACTGCTGCAAGGCGATAGGATTCCGGCCAACGAAGGCCTAAACCGATGACCATCCTCAGCAAGGATGGCCACACCATCCTCTTTCTCCACATCCCCAAATGCGGGGGGTCCTCAGTGGTGGAAACATTCCGCGCTGCAGGCTACGAAACCGAGCTGGAAATCAGGGGAAAGCCGATTCGCTCCTTCCTGCGCACCACCCCCCAGCACCTCACCTGCAGCGACCTGCGCAGCCTGGTGCGCTTCGACCAGATCCAGACTGTATTTGCCGTGGTTCGCAACCCCGTGAATCGCATGCTCTCGGAATACCGCTGGACCCACCGCGAAACAGAACCCAGCGACCTGCCAGACGTGAATGAATGGCTACAGGAACAACTTGCCATTGCGGCCGAAGATATGACCTATCAGGACAATCATTTTCGGCCCATGACGAACTTCTTCGACCTCGACATCCCGATCGAACTCTTCCCGATCGAGCATAGTCTTAATGCAATCTGCAGCTACTATCTCAGCGGCAGCAATCAGTACTCGGCCTCCAGGGCGAAGCACCTCAAGGACTCGCGCACCTTTGCCAATGCCAGCGAGTTGGCACAAGCCACACTCTCACAGCAGTCTTTGAAACTAATCCAGACGTTCTACGCTCAAGACTTTTTGGCTTTTGGCTATCCACTCAGAGGCCGAGCACTCAATCACAAGCCCAACCCGAAATCACTGGTGCTACTCGAATCAATCAAATCCAGCACTCTTCGGCTGATGGTGCACCTCAGCGCACGACTTCAGGCACTAGAAAGCTTCGCTGAATATAGTGATGAACAACAATTGGTTCTCACCCAAGCAGAGGCACTTGCTTTGCGCTGCAAGCTAAAAACTCTCACATCCAGCTGGAGTCCAGCAGAGCTGAATGAGGACATCAGCGGGATAGCCGGAGCATTGCGGTACCTAACCTAGATTAACTTATACTCAGACTTGGCAAACAGCAAAGGCGTAATGGGTCAAGCCCTGTCTCATTAGGACCTCATCAACAAGCAACATCCAATCAACAATTCCCCGATCGTACTGATCAGACATATCCATATTGCCATACAACCCCGCAAATCCTATATGATAAATCGCACCGCCAGTCGGCGAAATAATTGCACCGGGAAAATACTTATTAAGTGATGGAATGATACGGGTGCTATCTGCGGCCTCACTGGGATCAAGCGCAATAATCTTTTCAGGCGTAGGCCGGGAAATCAGACGCTTAAACATTGCGGAATCATCACCAGGCCTCCTAAAGTAATGCTCAGGCAGCATTGACCTAATACGGTTACATATTTCTATATTATAATCATCCCACTGGAAGCGGGAAGGCCCCACAAAATCATTCATTACCAACCATCCTCCTGGCCGGAGACAAGCCTTACTCCAGGCCACGGCTTCGTCTACATCCATCATATGATGCAGAGAATTGTCCCAGTACACTAGATCATACCTTTCCGACTGCTGCTGCTGAAAAGCATCCTGCACACAGAAAGCAACCTGAGATTCAATTTCTGCAGCCTTGGCTTTTGCCAGACCAACAGATGCTCTTTTCTCACTTAACTCATAGAGATCAAAATGACCAACAATCCCTTCGGATATCAAGCGCAGTTCCTTTTCGGCAGTACCGCAGCCAATGGAAACCGCTCGCTCAAACCCATGCGCCCCATTCAAAATGCTTTTCATCCGCTCCCTCACTCCGGCTCCTCCTCCAGCCAAGGGCTTTCCGCAGATGAGTCTGTTCACATGACGCTGAACGATCGAATTACCCCACCAATTCCCCCCTCCAGCGGGGCGCCTTGCTCCTGAAGCGCCCGTCTTTGAGTCCCAGACATCCCCGACTTTCTTGAGCTCGCTCTTCATAGTATCTGAATTTTTGGAGATCATAGCCCAGAGTCTTCGAATTGGGAAGCGGCAATTTTGGGAACTACTATGTTTACAAGAGCCACGAAGCCCTTCACGAAGCTCAATGATGAAGGGATTCCTCTGCGTGAGTGAAACCATTCCGGTGCTTCCCGCAATGATGAGGCAATCAATCAGGAGTTGAGATCAAAGCGTGCCAGCACCGCCAGCAGATTGCGCTGATCGGTACCGCCCTCCGGCACATAGCGATACGCGGCCTTCAGTCGCACGTGCAGCCCCGCTGCCAGCTGGGCCGGCCAGGGCAGCTTCACGCTGTTCAGCTCGGGCCGCAGCTGCAGCACCCCGCGCCAGTGGGACTGCTGGCCATCGCCCAGCTCGATCTCCACCTCCGCCTTCCCCTGCACCTGCCCCGATTCGGGCAGATAGAGCCCCAGCTGCAGCTCTGGCTCCTGCCCCCCGGGGCCGGCGGCCCAGGGCTGCAGGGGCTCCAGCAGCAGCTGGTTGTCGTCCTCCAGCCAACCGTCCGCGCACAGCCCCTTGCTGCCCTGCAGCAGGCTGAAGGCCACGGGGCCTGAACCCTGCATGGCATCGGGCCATGGCAGCCCAGCAGGCCCCTCACGCTCCGGCTGGTGCCGTTCCCGCAGAATCACCCGAAGGGCCTCCTGCTGGGCTGAAGCACTGAAGGTTTCTTCGATGAATCGGCGGCAGGCTCGCTCGAGCGCCTCGGCTTCCTGCGGGCTGATCGCCACGCCCTCGCGGATCGCCTCCACATACTCCTCCGGGCTGTGGCACTGGCGCACCGCCTCAGCCGGGGCCAGCAGGGGGGGCTGGTCCAGCCCTTCAAAGGCGAATCCCGTGCCCAGCACCCGGTGGCCCCAGCTGAGGGCCTCGATCACCTTGCCCTTCAGGCCGGCTCCGTAGGGCAGCGGGGCCAGGCTCAGGCGCATCGAACCGTACAGCTGGGCCAGCCGCTCATCGGATACCGCCCCCTCGAAGCGCACCCCTGGCGTCGCCTCCAGCCGGACCTGCAGATCCTCCGGACAGCCCGATCCCACCACCACCAGAGTGACCTGCTCGCCCAGCAGGGGCCACACATGGTCCAGCAGCCAGCGCACCGCCAGCTGGTTGGGGCGATGGCCGAAGCCCCCCACCAGCAGCACGGCCCGGTCCGCCTCCAGTCGGTCGGCCCGCTCCCCGTTCCAGCGGGTCACGTAGCCGGGCACCGTATGCACCGGTGCCCGCAGCAGGGGCTGCAGCAGGGCGGTCTCCTTGGCGGAGATGCTCAGCACCGCATCCACCGACTGCAGAATCCGCCGCTCCTCCTCCGTGCAGAGCAGCTCCAGATCGGCGGGGGCGGGCGGCGGCGGGCGCAGGTCCCGCTCCAGCTGGCTGGGCTGGCGGGCCTCCAGGCGCTTGCGCAGGCCATGCAGATCGTGGGTGTTGTAGAGACGGAAGGCCCCCGGATAGAGCCGGTTGAGTTCCGGCAGAAAGCGGCTGGTGATGTGGGGGCGGTTGTACAGGATCAGGTCGAGGCGCTGCACCTGCTTGGCCAGCCAGGCCGCCCAGTTCAGGCTCACCTCATCGCCCCAGAGGCAGAGCACGCCCCACTCCTCCAGCCGCTGGCGGTAGCACTCCATCGGCGCGAAGTTCTCCGGCAGGAACACCACCTTGAAACCGAGCGCCAGCAGCGAGGCCACCAGCGAGAGGGTGCAGCGGCTGCCGGCGTCCCTGTCCGGCGTGGGGAAGTAGTGGTCCACCACCAGGGCCACCGGCCCCCGCCGCAGGCCATGGTCACTGGCCTGCAGCTGCAGGCTCATGTCGATCGGCTGCACGGTGAGCAGTTGCCGCCGCCAGCGCTGGCGCAGCTTCTCCAGGTTCAAGGCCTGATAGCGCTTCAGGCCGGCATCGCTGGCCCGAGCATTGCTCAGGCCCTCCAGGTGCAGAATCCGCGACTGCGGCTGCACCGCCACGGCACGCCCGGCCACATGACGGCTGCGCAGGCAGAGATCGGCGTCCTCGCAGTAGGCGGGCCGGAAGCTGGCGTCGAATCCGCCCAGCTCCTCCCACAGCTCGCGGCGGATCGCCAGCGCACAGCCGCTCACATAGTCCACCTCCCGCTCGTGGTCGAGCTCGAACCAGCGCTGCCGCCCAAAGCCCCGGCCATGGTTCCACACATCGCCATTGGCCCACACGATCCCGCCGCTCTCCAGCAAGCCGCCATCGCTGGCATACACCTGGCTGCCCACCACTCCCACCCCCGGCCGGCGGCGGAAGGTGCCGAGCAGGGCCGCCAGCCAGCCGTCTCCCACCAGGGTGTCGTTGTTCAGAAAGAGCAGCACCTCACCCCGGGCCCGGGCGGCAGCCTGGTTGCAGTTGTCCACAAACCCGCCATTGGTCTCCGCCCTGGCATGCACCAGCCAACCGCAGCGCACGGCGATCAGCGGCGTGTCGTCGCTGGAGGCGTCATCCGCCAGGATCACCTCAAAGTGGATCACCTCCCCCGGGCGCCCATGGCGAGCGGCCACCAGGCCGCGCAGACAGTTCAGACTCAGCAGCCACTTGTTGTAGGCCGGCAGGATCACCGACACCTGCGGGCTGCGGGAATCTCCAGGGGGAATCACCCCGGTCGGGGCGGGCAGGGACTCCACCCCCCGCATGCCCATCAGGTAGTAGCAGAGGCTGAAGGCGCTGCCCTCGTCATAGCCCATGGCCTCCTGGGCAGCCCGCAGACCTGACGCCCCGGTTCCGTCCGCCCCCAGCACCCGCTCCAGCCGGGCGCTGCCGAGATCGCCGAGCCGATGGAGGCGGCCGCTGCCGATGCAGGCACTCCAATGGCGGAACAGATCGAGCCACTCGGCGGAGGCCGGCAGGGGTGCCAGCTCGTGCACGGTTTGAAAAGGCTCCAGCGGGTCGATCGGCAGGGCAGGCCCGGCCAGATGGGCATCGGCAGCCGGAACCGGATCCAGCACGCCATGGGTGCGCATCAGCTCGAGCACGTCGCGACGCAGACGCTCACCGTTGTCGCGGCTGAGATCCTGTTCATAGAGCACCATGGCGGTCTGCAGAGCCGCTTCGTGGTTGCCCCTGCGGGCCTCGATGCTGCCGAGCAGATACTCACGCAGCCCGGTTTCCAGCATCGGGCCGCCCAGTTGCAGGGCCAGCTGGGCGGCCCGGTCGAGCTGGCCGAGCGAAAGGGCCGCAGAGGCAGCCAGCGCCAGCTCCCGGTCGCCGATGGTCTTCAGCTGGGCAGCACCGGCGCCTGCTGGGTTACGGTCACGGGCCATCGATCAAAGCCATCAGCTGCTGGGGATGGCACGCCGAGCCTAATCGGCAAGGCCAGGCAAGGTGAGGCAAGGCCGGCCGCAGCAAGCGCATTCACCAACTCGATCAACTACAGATCATCGAAGGTAAACTAAGCCAGCAAAGCTTCGACCTAGACCACAATTGCTGTTCGAGCCCACCACCACCACGCTTGTCAACACCTATGGCTGAGTTGTCACCACTGTTGGCCCGCGTGGAAACAGTGCTGGCCCAGGAGGCGGTCGCCAGCGTGATGATTCAACTGGCCCTGGAATGCCACGCCGCGATGTTGGAACTGGCGGAAGTCGACCAACGCAATGCCAGTCGCCATGCCCTTGCCGGTGCTCGGTTGTTCCGGGCACTTCCCAGTCGAGAGCAGCAGCCCACCTGGGTGGACAGCCATGAAGAGCAGTGCTGCCGCTATGGCGCGATCTGGATCCATGCCTTCGCCAGGGAGGGCCATGCCCTTGAGCCAGGCTGGCCTCAGGAGGCCCTGATCCTGCTCGAGAAGATGCAGGAACTGCATCAGAGTGCCGTGCCCTGGGCTGAAACGATCCGCCGTGATCTGGTTACACTCACCACGTCTGATCCTGCGGCTGAAACCGATTCGCCTACCGCATCACCAACCGCTGCCACCAACGCGGACCTCAAGATCGTGGTGGTGGGAAACTGCCAGAGCCACCCCCTCTACATCGGCCTGCGCCAGGCCCTGCCCGAGGCTCGCATCCACTTCTGCCGGCCCGTGCACATGGCCACCAGCGAGGACGTGGACCGGCTGCATCGGCGCCTCACCAGTGCCGATCTGCTGGTAGCCCAGCGGGTTCAACCCGGCTATCGCGACGGCATCGGTCTCGACACCCCCACCCTGCGCAGCCTCCTGCCCGCCGGAGCCAGGGCGCTGATCCTGCCCAACCTGCACTTCGAGGGCTGTTATCCCTGGATCGGCTATGCCCACGACCCCGATGGGCGGCTGGCACAGCTGGAGCCGCACTCCCCCCTCGGGGCCTACCACGATTTCCTCGCCATGGCGGCAGCAACCCGAGGACTGACCAGGGACAGCCTGCTCAGGGTCCCGGCGCCCGCGGCTGTTGTGGAGGCGGTGCGCAGCGCCCATCAGCAATCCCTGCAGGCCCTCCGCGAGCGGGAAAGGGAATGCAGCGTGGGCGTGTGCGACTGGATCGAGGCCAGGGTCCGCAGCCAACCCATCGGCCACACCATCAACCATCCCACCCAGGCCAGCCTGGATGAACTGCTGCGGCGGCTGCTCCAGCAGCTGGATCTCCCCCACAGCCTGGGCCCGGAGCTGTTCGACGACCGCGAGCACCTCGGCCAGCTCTCCATTCCCGTGCATCCCTGGGTGCGGCAAGCCCTCGACCTCGGGGACTGGAGTGCCCGATGGGGTCAGCGCCGGGGCAAGCCGCTGCCGGTGCAGCAGCAGCTGGAGGAATCCCTGAGCTATTACCGCCAGAACCCCTGGATTGCTGCCGCCAATCTCAGGAACCCCAAGTTCCGGGCTGCCGAGCGCTGCCTCGATCACCTCGCTGCTGCCCCAGCCTCGGCCACCAGCCTCCAACCCAGCCCCAAGCCCCTGGTCACCCTGCTGCATCTCCACGGCTTCAAGTGCGCTGGCTCCACCCTGATCTGGTCACTGGAGAGAGCCAGCGGGGGCAAGCTCGCCTACATGGAATCGCCCACCGCCAATCAGCGTCTCTCCTGGCAGCGGGTGCGCAGCCATCTCGAGGAAACCGGTGAGCGTCCCCTGGCCGTCACGTCCCACCTGATCACCCTGCCCCCTGCCGGAGCCCTGGCCCAGCTGTGTGTGGCCTTCCTGCGCGATCCCTGGAAACGGCTCCTCTCGGCCTACCGCTTTGAGCGGGATGTGAACAAAACCCTCAATGGTCGCTCCCTGAACGACTACGTCGCCAAGTTCTGTGAAGGCCCCCTCTGCAATTACCACACATCTCAGCTCTCTCCACAGGATCTGGATGCGGATCAGGAGTCACGCCCCGGCGGGCGGGGATGGATCCCCAGGCCCGAACTGATCGATCTGCAACGACAGGATCTTTTTCTGGGGCTGGTGGAACGTTACGACGAATCAATCGTGGCCCTTGAGTATCAACTGGAGCTACTGGGCCAGCCCCTCGACCTCGCCTATCCCGGGGCCATGAACACCACAGTTGCCAGTGGCAAAGCAGCGGATCTGGAGGCTGGAGATGCTGATCTGCGCCAACAGTTCCTGGCTGCAGCCGCCCTCGATGTCCAACTGCACCGGCAAGCTGGCGCCAGGCTCGAGCAACAGCTGGCAGCCATCCCCAATCTGGCTGAACGCCTGCTGAGGTTTCAAGAACGCCGCCAGCAACTGCGAGATCAGCCCTCAATCATTCGATTACGCCCCTATGCCGAATGGACGTTGCTCACCAGCTAACGCCAGGAATTCCAGGTGGAGCGAGGTGCATGCTTCACCACTGGATCAGGGAGCACACAGGCCGAGATTGGTGGGCGTCGCTGCGAAAATGGGCGATAGCGCTCAGCCATTCGGCGGTAAAGACTGCCAGGCTTGAAGCGCTCAAGATCTGCTGGACTGAGTGAATTCATCAACAACATCCAATCTGCGCCAAAATCAGAGATCTTTACTTCATCAAAATAGTCAAGCATCTTTTGCAAAGCTGATCGCTTGATGATGTAGCCATCATTACCCGGGGCATTTTTCTTGATTGCCGCGCTGGAATCCATCCACATCAGGGCGTCTTGCACAGGCTCGGGAGCCTGCCCCGAGCACTGAAGTCGGTCGTTCAGATAGATGAGCTCGTAGCGATCAAGCGCTTCCCGCAACGGGGAACTCCCATCCAGCCGCAGCGGGGCCAATGTTACAATATCATCTTCCACAATGAGATAATAGTCATCTTGCGCAGACCTGAACAAGTGACTGTAAAGCAGATACGTTGAGTAAACACAGCCAAAGTTACCCTTCAACAATTCCGGATGGGCAGCCATCTTCTTGTCAAGATTGAAAATCGGACTGTCCAGGGGCATTTCAGAAGGCTTGACGCCATCAAAAAACGAATAAAAGCAGGAGTTGTAGCGAAACAATCCCGCCAACTTCTCGCGTCTGTAGACATCCGAGGGCAAGCTGAGTACCCAGAAAGACAGATCAGATCCATGGCCAGAAAAGGGCATCTGATACTGACCATCTTCCACAAACAGTGCTGGAGACTTTCCGGAGTAGAGCCTACAGATCGTGGCATGAATCCACTGCTTGCGTCGCTCCCCCATACCCCCACTGGCTATCAGCTTGGCAAGCTCTTCAAAACGACCACGCTCGACCATTGCCATGATTTTGAGGCGCATAAAGAAGAGATACCCATCCCTGTCAAGCGCAGCACTGATTTGGCGACTAGTCCAGTAATCGAGAATCGAGAAAAAGCTATTGACGACAAGAAAGTCGGCAAATCTTTCAAGATGCTGCAGTTGATCACCACCCAAACCAGCGAGACCATCCAGGTAGGCAAGCAAGACATCCGCTGGCTCTCCACCATGGATGCGCAACAGTGAATCTTGCTTAATCCACCAGGAATAGGGTCTTTTTTCAATCACAATAAGAAACTGAAGATATTGATTTCAGCCAAGATAGATCCAGCCAAAAGCTTCCATCTCAGCTCACCGGACTGGCCAGCCATTCCGCGAGTGGTCGAGCCACGCTCAAGGCCGCCGCGCCATAGCGCTGCTGCACGGCCCGCAGCAGGGGGAGGCGGTAGGCACCACAATCGGCCAGCACCACCGCAAACGGACGCTGCCGGTAGAGGCCGTCCACAATCTCCAGAAGGAGCGCCATGGTCTCGGCAAAACTGCCGGCGGGTCGCCCCGGCCAGCGGCTGGCGGGCATGGGAAGCACCCGCAGGCCGAAGGGCTGGCCGCGGAAGCAGGATCCTGCGCCATGGGCAGCCTGCACCCGCTCGGCTCCATCGCCCACGTAGAGCACCTCAAGACCAGCCAACTCCGCCAGGAACTGGTCTGGCCCAGGGGGCTGGCCAATCGGCGGCAGGGGACCCATGCCCTGGGCAATCAGCTCCTGGGCAGCCGCCAACCAGAGGCCCAGGCATCCTGCGTCATCGATGCTGATCACCGCATCGAGCAGGGCCCGGGCGGCATCCCGGCCCCACTCCTGCAGATCCCGCAGGGGCTGGTGGCTACCGGTATAGAACCCCTCCTCCAGGTGCAGACGGCGCAGGGACTCTAAAGGAGGCGGCACCTCCATCCAGGGCAGCTCCTGGCGCTGCTGCCAGAACTGCGGATTGTGATGCTCTCTGCGCAGCTGGGCCAACGGTGCCTCCAGCTCCCCAGGCTGGGCCAGCAGGAACCGCAGCACAGCGAGTTCAGTGGCCCCGGGTTCCACCACCATCGACTGCTGCCAATCAAGCTGGGGCAGAGGCTCCAGCTTGCCGGCCAGGCGCCGTTGCCAGGCCGCGGCCAGGTAGGCCAAGCGTTCGAACGCCGCCTGGGGCAGTTGCTCCCCAGCAAGCCAGCAGGGTTCGAGTGCCGCCAGCAGCCCTGGGGCGACAGCGATCGCCCGGCACCCCCGCGGCAGATGCCACACGAAGTCGTCCAGGGCCGCATCGATCTCCTCAAAGCCTGCCGCCAGGAGGGGCCTGAGGTTGAACGCAAGGGGAGTGCCGGGCCCATCGTCCTCCGCAAGCACCAGCCGGGCCAGACCCGGTTGCTCGGTGGCCTGGGCCAGCTGAACGCCTGGGGCAGCGGCCTGATCGCCAGGCGGCAGAACTGGCAGGGGTAATGGGGGCAGATCGGGGGCCAGCAGTTCCAGGCTGGCCCTGGCCCTCGCCAGGGCCGACAGAGCAGCGTCCTTGCTCGACGGCTCCACGGGCAACTGGGCCAGATCGGCGATCAGCCCAGCCAGCCCCGGGGGATCGATCTCAGGCGCAGAGAGCAGCAGTTCGGCCTGCTCACCAAGCAGCACGCGCACCTGCTTCTCCACCCAGGGAGGCGAGGGCTCGATCAACCGTCCGAGCCGCAGCAGCAACTGGGCAGCCCTGGCACGGCATTCGATGCCCTCCAGTCCATCGGGGGGTGCCTGCCGCAGATTGAAATGGAGCATTCCCCCCTTCTGGAGAATCTGGCGCTCATGCACCGCCAGCCAGTGGGGTGGTTCCAACGGCAGCTGGTGCACCAGGCAGAGGCGCCGGGCCATCAGCCACAGCAGATCAGCCTGTTCGGCACTGGCCTGTTGCTCCGGGCTGGAGAGCTGGGGATGGATCGCCGCGGTGAGTGCAGCCAACATCTGCCCATAACTGCGCCAGTACATCGGCGCCTGCTGGGGAGCCTTGGCAGCCAGGCGACTTACCAGCTGCATCAGTTCATCGAGGTGCAGGATTGCCTGCCGCCACTCGGCCTGTTCCACGGCCTCCTGGCAGGCCCCCAGCACCGTATCCGCCAGTTCCACCTGCAGCGCCAGGGCCGCATCGCCCGACTGGCCGCTGGCCAGCAACTCCTGGAGGAGCTCCCGCCGGGCAGCCGATTCCAGGGTGAGCTGTTTCAGCACCTCCAGGGGCAGGCGCACTGCAGGCCCGGCGGACGGGGCCTGCTCGGGGGATCCGGCGGGGGACTGGGCAGCCAGGGGGCCGAGGCGAATCAGACAATTATGGATAGGGGGATGCTGAACGAGCTCCACGGGCTGGGCATGATGGCGCCATAGCCGCCCATGCACCCGCCTCCATGGCCGATATCCAGGCCAGCATTCTCCCCAGTGAACTGGCCCCCTTGCAGCGCGGTGCTTTTCTCGGGGAGCTAGAGGGATTCCTGGGCTCCGGCGGGATCGGAGGCTGGGCCTGCCGATGGGGGCCTGGCGGGTTCCGGGGCCCCCTCCAGGTCACCCTCACGCTGGAGGATCTGCTCAATCCCTCCAGCTGCTGGAAGCTGGCCGAGGTGCTGGCCCATCGACCCAGGCCCGATCTGCCCGGCGACGTGCTGGAACGGGACTGCGGATTCCTCTTCCTCGGTCACTCCGGTGTGGAACTCCCCCCCCATGGTCGGGGGCTCGTGCTGCGGGCCTTCTTCGACGCCGAGCGACGGGTGGAGCTGCCCGGCAGTCCCCTGCGCCTCGACGCAGAACGCCACGCCCGCCTGAAGGATCTCTGTCTCCTCGGCCTCGGGCGCAGGGCCAGGCTCGGAGGCGTGGCTGGCCACCAGATCCGGGGCTGGGCCAGTGGCAGAACCCCCCTGCAGCTGCGGATCGACGACACCGTGCTCCTGCCGGTGGTGGCGCCAGACCCCCTGCCGGAGGGGGAATGGCCCTTCCAGCTCGATCTGCCCACAGTGCTCTGCGACGGCGCCGTGCATCACCTGGCCCTGGAAACCGTGGAAGCGGAAGCGATTGACGAACGGCTGGAGCTGCTGCCCTTCCAGCTCACCCCCTGGCCCGCCCTGCTCCAGCATGGCCAGGCCCCCTTCCCCGACCAGCTCTCACCCCTGGCCCGCGAGCGCCAGAAAAGCCTGCTCACCTGGCTCCACCAGGCCGATCAGAGTGGCCAACCGCTGCCGACCCAGCTGCCCCTCTGGCAACGGCTGCTCAGCCAGCCGCTGCGGCGTGACGGCGAGGGCACGGCCCTGCCTCCCGGCACGGAGCCTGGCGCCGATGGTTCTCCCCAGCCGCGGCAATCCCTGCAGCTGCCGGTGAGTCACCAACCCCGGGTGTCGATCGTGATCCCGATGCACGGCCAGTATGCGAGCACCCGCCGCTGCCTGGCCGCCATCGCTTATGCCCCCACCGCCGTGCCCTACGAGCTGATCGTGGTGGACGACGGCTCCAGGGACGATTCCGCCCGCTGGCTGGCCGAGGAAGCGCCGGCGGTGCGCGTGGTGCGCCACGACTTCGCCCGCGGCTTCAACCAGGCCTGCTGCAGCGGCGCCGCCGTGGCCCAGGGCGAATTCATCGTGCTGCTGAACAACGATACCGAGCCCTGTGCCCGCTGGCTCGAGGAGCTGCTGGCCCCCTTCGAGCAGTGGAGCGATACCGGGCTGGTGGGGGCCCAGCTGCTGATGGCGGACGGGCGGTTGCAGGAGGCCGGCGGGATCGTGTGGGGCAACGGCGAGCCCTGGAACTATGGCCGGGGCGGCAACCCCTACGACCCCCGCTATGCCTATG
>Ga0207937_1000607_pt1 | contig 12426 bp, 9 predicted proteins | sample LakMenEpi04Sep11_FD_150668 | JGI IMG/M metagenome (GOLD analysis project Ga0207937, IMG submission 150668) | Freshwater microbial communities from Lake Mendota, WI - 04SEP2011 deep hole epilimnion (SPAdes) | ecosystem: Environmental > Aquatic > Freshwater > Lentic | place: Lake Mendota, Madison...
GAGCGGTAGGATATACAAACTGACGTATGGACGCATTCCGCCGAAGCCTGCTGTCGATTTGTATCACGCGTCGAACCAAGAGCTGATTGCACATCTTTTTGAACCCAACGCTTGGTGGCCTCGCACGGCTAGACGGATTTTGACCGAACGATTTGCAGGAAAGTCGAACGAAGACGCAGCCGCCATCCGCAAAGAGCTGGCTAAGAGTTGGAGTAAGGCAGAGAGTGTCGTGGCCAGATTGCGAGTCATGGAGACCGCTTATTCGATCGGTGCGATTGATGAAGATTGGCTACTCTCTCGTCTCGAGTCATCTGATGAGCATGAGCGAGTTGCTGCGCTTCGGTTCTTGGTAGATGGTTTGTCGGCAGATCGACAAGCACCTTCGAAGCAGTTACAAACGGCATTGGTTCGACAAGCGGCCAACGATCCTTCGGGTTTGGTCGACCTCTATTTGGCATCATCCCTGCAAAGACTACCTTGGTCCAACCGGTGGCCCATTGCGAAGGAACTTGCGACCAAGGAAGAGTTTCGCGATGACCGTATGTTTCCATCGATGCTTTGGTATGGCATCGAACCGGCGGTACCTCAGGATATGGTTCAAGCGATCGAGTTAGCTGGACTTTCCCGAATTCCATTGCTTACGGAGAATATAGCACGCCGCATTGCGCTCGAGATTGAGAAGCGACCGGAGGCGTTGAATCAGTTGTTGGTCTCCGTGGAAAGCAAGTCCTTTCGCCATCCAGAACGTGTGGTCGCCGGAGTGGCGAAGGCGTTACAAGGTTGGCAGAAGGCTACCGCGCCTATGAATTGGGAGTCGTTTGTTCGCACGATGACAGCAAACAACGCGAAGGTGTCGAGCGAATTAGATCGAGACATTCAGTCGTTGCGTTTGGTTTTCGGAGATGGCAGGGCTGCGGAAGAGCTCATGAAAGTCATTGAGGATTCTACCGCCGATCCAGAAGCGCGGCGACATGCCCTACGGTCGCTTCTCACGAGTCGGATATCGAATGATGCGCCAAGCTTATTCAAATTTCTAGGGGATCGAATCCTGGCTCGCGAGGCGATCCGAGGCCTTGCGTTCTACGATAATGCTGAGACGCCGAAGCAGATATTAAATCGCATCAAGAGTTTCGGTCCCGGCGAACGCGTGGAGATGATCAATACGTTGGCATCGCGTGGACCGTTCGCAATTGCTTTGATGCAGGCTATTCGCGAGAAGAAGATCGCACCTCATGAAGTGTCCGCGTTTCATGCGAGGCAAATTCGATCCTTTGAGAACGATGCCTTGAACCGCGAATTAAGTGAGCTTTGGGGTGATGTTCGAACGACCACCGCAGACAAGCGTCAGACGATCGAAGAGTTGAAAGGGGCCATGGATGCGGACACGTTAGCGAAAAGTGATTTACGAGACGGTCGAGCCGTTTTTCAAAAGAACTGCGCCAATTGTCACGTCCTTTTTGGGGCGGGCACCAAAGTCGGTCCGGACCTGACAGGTTCCAATCGAAAGAACATAGATTATCTACTTGAAAATATCGTGGACCCTAGCGCAAGCGTTGGTGCCGAATTTCGAACATCGATTGTATTGTTGGAAGATGGTCGTGTGGTTAATGGTGTCGTCGTCGCTGAAACCGAACGAACGCTCACGGTGCAAACGTTGCAAGAGCGAGTGGCATTAGATCGGAACGAGATCGACACCATCAAGAAGTCCACGACGTCCCTGATGCCTGACGGTCTGCTTTTGAACCTCTCGAAAGAGCAGGTCCGGAATCTGTTTGCGTACTTGATGGCAGATGCTCAAGTGGCGTTGCCAGAGTAGGCCAACCACTCGAGATAATGTTATCGCGTCGTTTGCACTGGTACGCGGCTGATGTAGGGGTGAGAAATCTGACGAGTTCCCGCAATGACGGTTACGGAGGCTGCGACGAGAAGTATGACTATGACCGAGTACTCAATAGGGCTTGGACCTTCGCCGCTAACGATCATCGACTCCAGCTTTTTTCGCAATGTCTTCATGTTTCTAGTTCCTGAGGGACGGAAATGTATTCCGAATACCCGATCGCAAGTGAATGAATATTGGGCTTCCTCTGCCGACGACTCGGCCTTGCCCCCATCGCCATCCCTAGCCTTGCTTCTAACATCGACCACATGGAACTCCGTTCTGAAGTGAATAGGTTTGGCAAGAAGATTCGCTACAGACCCTCTTTTGAGATATTTGCTCCGAGTTACCAATTCGGGAACTTGACTTTTGTCCTGAGTCTCCTACAGTCCCGCGCACGCAGCATTCCAGTTTTAGCGAGGGAAGGGAAGTTGGATGAAACGACGAGATTTTCTGTTGGGTTCCGCGACGGTTTTAGGGTCAGGCGTTTCTGCCTGCGCACTGGGGACGGAGCCTGAAAACAAACCATGGTCGACCTGGCGTGGCCCTCGTCGCGACGGAATCGTGGATGGGCAAAATTGGCCGAATTCGCTCGAAGAAGGCTCCTTGACAAAGCTGTGGAGTCAGCCGTTGGGAGATAGCTACTCAGGCCCTGTGACTTCTGGGGAAACGGTCTTTACTACGGAGAGTAAAGCTGGAAAAGAAACCACCTACGGATTTTCAATTCCTAGCGGCGAGCTAGTTTGGCAGCAAACTTGGAAAGGGGCACACAACGTTCCTTTCTTTGCGGCCCGAAACGGAAACTGGATCCGATCCACACCTGCGACGGATGAAACCAGCATCTATGTCGGTGGCATACGTGATGTTGTCGTTGCGATGAACACCAAAGATGGTTCCGAACGATGGAGAGTCGATTTTGCGGAGAAGTCAGGAAAAGTTCCCGACTTCGGCATGGTGTGCTCACCAATGGTCGATCGCGGATTCCTTTATTTGCAGGCTGGAAAAGGATTGCACAAAATGAACTGTAGCGATGGATCCATCCTGTGGTCTAGTTTGGCGGATTCAGGTGACATCATGTCGAGCGGGTCGTTCTCGTCACCGATCATCGCCGAGCTAAACGGGGTACGGCAGCTTATCGTTCAGACGCGAACGTATCTTACTGGAGTGAATCTTGAGACCGGCGAACCGTACTGGAGATACGATGTCGCCGCGTTCCGCGGAATGAATATTCTGACTCCTACGATCTGGAACAATGCGATTTTCACGAGTAGCTACGGTGGCAAGTCTATCTTGATCGACGTGGTAGACAACAAGAAGCCTGTCATTCGATGGGAGAACAAAATTGAGGCATACATGTCTTCGCCGCTTGTTATCAACGACCATCTTTACATGCATCTCAAGAATAAGCGGTTTGCTTGTATCGATTTAGCGGTGGGCAAAGAGACTTGGGTTACCAAGCCATTCGGCGAGTATTGGAGTACGCTGACCGATGGCGACAAGATTCTCGCGCTAGACCAAGATGGCACATTGAGGCTCATCCAGTCCAATCCAAAGGCCTACACGCTCCTCTCAGAGCGAAAGGTTACTGGCAACGAGGAAGAATCATGGGCGCACGTCGCAGTGCTACCCCAGAAGATATTGATCCGTTCTCAAAGAGCACTCACAGCCTACCGTTGGGCGTAGGCGATAACGTAGCTGTATCTCTCCGAGACACGTCGCATCTCGGAGAGACGCGAAGACGTGAATAGAATCAGAGCTTAGATCACGCCGCCGTGAACGCGGTAGGGCGTCATGTGGTCAGGTTGATCGAGGAACCAGAATCGCTCCCATTCTTGAACGATCGCACGAAGATTTTCCGAAGTGTAGATCAACTGTTCTGCCCGCTTGGATGGCTTGGCCGAATAAATAGGCAACGCACAGCCTACCATTGGGACTGTTGTGCAAACCACCAAAAGCAACCATCCTAATTGCCGACGCATTTCATCTACTCCGTGAAGTCGTGTCCTAAGCTTCTCCCTAGAGAAGCGAATTTTCTGAGTCGTTTTCTTCGTCCAGGCTTTCTTCGACAGCTATATCAATTCTTCCCGACGCGATGTCGTCTCGAATTTTCTGAGCTAGCGAAGTTCCTTCAATTGCATTGACTCGTTGCTCCATGATCTTGCCCGGTTTGAAGGTGACGACAAACTTTTCGGGGACCTCGACTTGACGTCCAGTCCTCGGATTTCTCGCCTTCCTCGCAGCCCTGGTTCGAACCTGGAACACGCCGAAATTGCGCAGTTCGATGCGACCTTCCTCTTCCAACGTTCGAATGATCGCATCAAATGTTCGCTGAACAATTGCTTTGATCTGCTGTTGGTTGAGACCGGTTTCATCGGAAATCGTTTTCACGATCTCTTTCTTTGTCACGGCATTCCTCCTAGGGCTCGAGATACAACCTAAGTCCTTTACGGGTTTAGGTTTAAAACAAGAGTCTAGGATTGCAGGCTAAGTTCGTCAAGGTAGTTGACGAGCCGCCTTGGGCCGGTCCAATCCGCACATTCCGCATAGGAGTTATCGGCAGAAGACCCGTCAAACTTGATGCAAGATGATCGTTTTCGGTAAACTTTTCCGGCAGGAAACTCAGAAACTTCCCAACTTGTTCGTCGCAACCAATACAATCGCTTTTCTAGCGTCATTTCCTGTGGATTCCAGCAGCCGATTGGCCTCTGCTCGCTCGATGGCCGTCGGATAGCGTCCAATGGTCAGCATGTAGACGTGACTGAGTTGGTCATCCCACGAAAGCTTTGATTTCGAGACAACGCTAGCAAACCGATCGAGATTTGCGTAGGGAGCGTCGACGGAGATAAGAAATCGAAGTTTGCTTACTTCGTCTAGTTCAGGCTTCTTTTTCGTTGCAGCTTGGGATTGGAAAGCACTGGGCTGAGCAAGTGTTGGATTTGTCGAGTTTCCTTTAGCTTTTAGCCAGCCTACAATCTGATTGACCGATTTCTGTGACGAAGCCGAAGCAGGCAACTGACTGGACGGAGCGAGCGCAAACAATCTTGCGCTGCGTTGGTAAGTCGACAGCAAATCTTCTGTGGCATTCATGTACCACTGTGTTGTCAATTTCGCTTCTGCAACTACCATCGCTTTGCTAAGTAGAAGCGAAGCTACCAGTTCTTGCAGGCTCCCGGTCGCATGCAGTTGTTTTGAGAGTAATTCCTTCAGATCGGTTCTCTCCGCACGCGCTTCCGTATCTGAAAGTCCGTATACGGGTACCAGTGGTTGCTGAACTATTTGTGTCCAAACGAATTCCGCAACTCCCGAACGAGCTTGTGCAGAGAGACGAATCCACTCGCCAAGCTCGCCTGTGACGCGCTCTTTACCGTCGATTTTTACGGTCAGGGCTGGTGGAGCGAGAACAAGTTTGCCGTCGTTATCCTCGTAAAAAAAGTCGCGGTCTTTGCGAAGGCGACCAGGATCTTCCTGATTTTCTTTTCGTTTCTCGATCATTTTTTCAACGACGGCGGGGAATGACCAGAAATTTCCAGCAACACTACTAGCGTTTTGGGAAAAAGTCGCGATTTCCTCGGAATCACTCGAATGGCATTGGGTACATGTGGCCAATGGATTTCCCGTACGATGCAAAAGGGTGGATGCGACGTTGACGATAGGAATATCGCCTTTTTGTGCTACCTGAAGCTTTACTTTGCTCGACGATACAAAACTCGGCTCGACCATGAGTCCGGTTTTCATTTGTTCGGAAACCCAGTACGACGCAGGGTCGTTGCGCTGCGTGTTACTGGATACCAAAGCAACTTCAACATCAACAAGACTTTGCTTTTGCTGAATGCTCGATTGAATCCATTCTACAAAACGCAGGAGTTCCGGTACACGACTCCTGTTGGCAGGAATGGAGGCTCCTAAATAATGCTCCGCAAGAAGAGTGCCCCAATGAATAGAAAACTCCTCGGAATCGACTAGTCGTTCAACGTAAGCTGCTTTGGGATTACCGGACTTATCTATTCGGAATGACTCTTTCTCGGCAACTGTCGGTTGCCGTCCAATGGCAGTTTGCGTTACCCTCGAAATCCAAAGGTCGACAGAGTTATCCTCTTTCCCTTTGACGTTGAAATTGCTCCAAATGTGGTCGATCTGGGAATCGACGATATTCGCCATTTCAAACCTGGACATTCGTGGTTCTGACGGCGATTCTGCGTTTGTTTTTCCAAGCCCGTGATCGACGCTAGCTTCGATCACGGGAGGAGGAACTACAGCTACAGTCTCTGGCAGAGGTGTTTCGTCTGAAGGAAAGACGTCGGGTGTTGCAAGTTCTTGTTTCTCGTTTTCAACGTTTGGATTGACGGCCGAGGCCTCAGCCAAAAAGTCTCCTTCGTTTGGAACAGTCTTATTCCATGGAAACCAATCCGGCTTCGGAATGAACAGGTAAGCAAAACATAACGACGCTGCTAAACCGATGAATGCAGCTACGGTTCGCACTCGCTTGTAATCCCACCAATAAGGATCCATCCGCTTGATCCATTTTTCTTCAAAGCTGCTGGCAACTCGATCATGCGACGACTGCTGACCGAACTCGATATCCGCGAGCGCCGCTCCTAAGGCCGCGTCTAATTCATCCTCCGTAAAGGATCGCTTGTTCAACAGAACGGAGTTGCTGGTTCGGCGAGACACTAGACTCGCAAGAATTCGATTTTCAAAGTTTGGCGGAAGGTTTCGCTTCAGAAAGTCGCGTAGCATTGCGTTCAACACAAGCTCGTCCGGAGAACGATTCGAAAATCGACTATCGGCTGAAGATTGATCTGAGGAAGTTTGATCCGTTGATTGATCGGAGTTTTGATTATCCACCTTGTAATTTCCCATCCAAACACTGACGCAATTGTGTCTTTGCTCTCTGCATTAAATTCTTAGCACCGTGTTCTGTTATTCCTAACTTTGAAGCGATTCGTTCCCGGGAAGCATCTTCAGAAAAACGCATTCGCAACGAGAGTTGTGCTCTTTCTGTCAGTCGTGAAAAGCACTCCTCCAACGCGTCAAAAACTTCGGTGCCTCGTCCGTCTTCACCGGACCAGCGCATCCACTGTTCGTCCAGCGCATCGATCTCGTCGGTCGTTTTCATTTTCCGATGCTTGCGACGGTAGGATACCAACAAGTGATAAGCGACTCGACGCAAATACGAGCTTGTCGCTGCAGGACTAATCTGTACGAAAGGTCGTCTCAGCACTGCAATAAACGTCTCCTGCGTCAAGTCATCTGCCAAGGACTGTTCGCATCCCAACGCGCGCAAATATCTCCACACGCTGGCCTGGTACTCTCGTATGAGCAATTCTGGCTCAAGAGCACTGTCACCATTCCGAGTGAATTTCTCGTCATTCTGAGTTATGGTTGGGTCGTTGGACAAGGATCAATACTCAGGAAAAAAGTTCTTTGATGATCTTACCGCTATTGGCAATTTTCATCGGGCGGCCATTGCGGCTCGTAAAAGTCGTCTCCAACGATATCCCCAAACCGTGGCAAACGGAAGCCATCAAATCTTCGGAAGAGTAAGGTTCGCCGACGACCTCCGTACCATCCGCATTGGTCGCACCAACGGCTTGCCCCCCTTTGATTCCGCCTCCACCTACAACCACGCTCCAAGCTCTCGCCCAATGGTCGCGACCCGCATCCGCATTGATCCGCGGGGTTCGGCTGAATTCTCCCATCCATACGATCATCGTATCCTTTAACAAACCCCGTTGCTCCAGGTCCTCGGTAAGGGCAGCCATAGCTTTGTCCAGGACTGGCAGACGGTCATTTTCAAGGGTTCGGAAGATACCCTGGTGATTGTCCCATCCGCCCAGATCGACTTCCACAAATGGGACACCTGCTTCCACGAGGCGCCGGGCTAACAAGCACCCTTGGCCGAAGCCGTTCACTCCATACTTTTCCTTGACATCCTGTGGTTCTTTGTCAACCTCGTAAGCCTTCATCTGCTCGCTGCCCAAAAGATCATAGGTTTTGCCCAAGACCTTTCGGTGGTCCTCTGCAAGAGTTCCTCTTCGTTGACCGATAAAGCCATCTTCAATCGCTTTGAGTGCTATTTGACGTTGCCCAATTCTTTCTTTGCCCAGTCCAGTATCGAGATTGCGAATTCGACCATTGCTAGAGACGTTGAGCGGCGCCCAGGACATACCCAAGAACCCTGGCCCCTCGCTCGCACCGCCTACGGAAACGAACGGAGGTATCGCCAATTCGGGTCGCTGCGACATGAGTTCGTGCGCGACGACCGCACCATAACTTGGATAGTCCACGTTCGGATCGGGAACATAACCGGTGTGCATGTAATAGCGACCACGATTATGGTCCGCTTCGCGCGTACTCATCGACCGAATGATCGCCATATGATGCATCTGCTTGGCCATCATCGGCATATGTTCTGAAATTTGAACGTCACCCGATGTCGATATGGGTTTGAATGGTCCACCATTGTCGGTACCTGGTTTCAAGTCCCAGATATCCATCGAGCTAGGCCCTCCGCCCATCCAAAGGAGAATACAAGATTTGCGGTTCGCTTTCAGCGTATCTGCATGCACACGCAGCGAATGCCCCAAGGAAAGGGATGAACCCAGTAACGTAGCAGCGCCTGCCATGTGCGACATAAAGTGACGACGGTTCATGCCCATCGGAGTTGCGAATCGAGACCACATAGCAGTACCTCTTTCTCTGTTTACTATGAGCGGGCTTGGAAACACGCTCTACTGGCTTTTCGACTTAGTGACTAGAAATCAAAGATCAAAAAGATCAATGATTGAAAATAAACTCATTGCTATTGAGAATGGCCCACCACATGTCTTGTAGCATGCCCCCCACGTCCTGCTTGCGTGCGACCAAAATTTGGTTCGCAATATTCAGCTCTTCGTTTCTTGGACGGCGACTTAATCCGGCCAGGAACAGGTGTTGTAATTTGTCAGAAGGTGCACCTTTTTGTTGCGCCAAGTTCTTAATCCAAGACCCAGGCGCGTTCGATGTCGCCTCACGTATCAACTCTCCATTGAACATCATCAAGCTTTGGGCGATGGAGCCATTGAAGCTAGTGGATTCGTCTCCTTCATCCGTGCCGAACGCGATTACGAATTGACGCATCCAGTCATCTCTCCGTTTCGCTTGCTCCTCTAAGCTTCCTTCCTTATTCGCTTTGGTTGCAATAGCCAACGATTGGTAGAGTTGCTCCGCGCTAATCTGTCGCGTGTAGAAGTACGAGAATAACGGTGTCTCTCCTAGTGAAGGGGCATCCTTCGCGTTATTGTTGGTAATTCGAGAGGACAATTGATAAGGCTGGGACATCGCAATCCATGTGATCAACTGTTTAAGATCGTAACTCGAATTTCGAAAGTCTTTCGCAAGCTCATCGAACAACTCAGGATAGGATGTCGGACTATGTGGGCCGAGATCATCGATAGGCTTTGTGAATCCATAACCCAAAAAATGGGACCACATCCGATTGACGATCGCTTTATCGAGATAGGAGCTGCTCATCATGAGTCTGCCTAACTCTTCACGACGGTTCACTTCGCCAACAAAACCACTCTTTCCAATTTCGGTCCCGTCCAGAAAAACGGGATAAGCTACCTTGGTCACGCCGTTGCGTAGCTGAAAATAAATCTCCGCTTGCTCAGGCCGACGTCCTTCCCCGGCAAAATCTTGATCAACCAACTCCACATGGTCCACATCACGCGTACCCGAAACGTACTTTCGCAAAGCGCGTGTTTGACGAAAGAAAGCATTGAACTCCCAGAACTTTTGTTGCTGCCATTTATTGAAGGGATGATTGTGACATTGAGTGCATTGCACCTGGAGACCGAGAAACACTCGCGAGACTGCCGCGGTTGCTTGCGTTCCCTGCTCTTCATTGACCTTCATCGCGAGAAAATTGGTGGCACCATTATAGTTCTCTGTCCCTGGCTTTGTGGTTCCAGTGGCTGTCACCAATTCGTAAACCATATCGTTGTAGGGTTTGTTTCTTGCAAACGAATCTCGAAGGTATTTCTGCAGACCAGCTCGGTTCGTTAAGGTTCTATCCTCCATTCCGCCGTTTCGACCAATGAGAACGTTAGTCCATACGGTACCCCAATGGTTCGCATACTCTTCGGTGTAACGTTCGTCATTCAAGAGACGATTTAGCAGATTCTGTTTCTTTCCTACTGATTTGTCTTTGGCAAACTCGGCCAACTCGTCGTAAGAAGGGATCCGGCCGATCACATCCAAAAAAAGACGCCGACACCACTTTAGTTCATCCTCCGCAGGCGAAGGACGAACCTCTGCTTCCAGCCACCCCTGCTGCAGCGCTTTGTCGATTCTCTCAACTTGAGGTGGCAAAGGCGCAACGTCTCTCTTTTCTGCAGCCGCAACCGGGGTGATCGCCGCTCCTAGCATGAAGAAAAGCATGGCAAACAATCTTCCGACAACCGCATCGAAGCCGCTGCTTTGTGAAGAGATATTTGCAAAGAGCCGGAGCGTAACCATAACGTACCTTTTTCGGAGAACTGTGACCCAGAATGAGGCCTCATCACCAAGCGAGAAGGGGTGATTTCCATTCCATTGTACTCACAATCCTCGGAATTCTAGATTCGGAGCCGTCTCGCGCAGGCTTCTGCGGAATCTGAGAACGAATGGACTAACCGAACTAACGGTATCGAGCTATCGCCTCGGCTCAAGAAACACATCGTCAAATCGAGCCGTCCCTCGGGCTCCAAAAAGTCCGATGGAAACGATGGCTTCACGCGTCGCAGGCGGGACTTTGAACTCGTCGTCCACTTTTCGCCAAGGAGTCGTACCCTTGAATCCTCCTACATAATCGTAAGCGATCAGTTTCCGCTTTTCGTCAAAATACTGGATTGCCACGGAAGGGGATCGAGTTCGATCGGCTCCCCATTTCACGTCTTCTATCTTCAGCCAGGCTCCTAAGCGAATGCGTTTGACGACCCGTCCATCGATCGGAACTCCTTGCAAAAGCATGCTAGGCTGCTCCCCATCGTCGGACTTGAACTCGACAACCATCTTCCCCTCCGGTGCATCTGCATCGTTCACGACGGTGCAGCCAAACTGGTAGTACCAGCCAGGAACATGAAAGCGTTTGATGAGTTCCTCTTCAAAGCTGACATTCCGTAATCTGGGGTTGGTTGGATCCGGTGGGATCTCGCGATTCGCCTCCGCTTGACCTGTCATTGGGACGAAAAGCGTCGGCTGTAAAGACTCTTGCTCGAGCTTTCCGTTCACCTTTTTCATTCGACAAAGCATTTGCTGATAACGCTCGCCTACCGGGATGATCATCACTCCACCTTCGCGAAGCTGATCCTGCAAGGGCTGAGGCACTTTCTCTGGCGAACATGTCACAATGATTTTGTCGAATGGAGCGTGCTCTGGCCAACCTTTGAATCCATCACCAACCAAACAGTGAATATTGGCGTATTGCAATTCTTCAAGCAATTGTTTGGTTCGGTTTCCAAGCTGCTCTACGATTTCGATCGTGAAAACATCTTGAACTAACGGACTCAATATGGCTGCTTGGTATCCACTGCCTGTTCCAATCTCCAACACTTTATCCGTTGGCTGAGGATCCAATGCCTGGGTCATCAATGCAACGATAAATGGACTGCTGATGGTCTGACTTTCGCCGATGGGAATTGCAATATCTTGGTACGATTTTGCGATCTGAGCCTTGGGCACAAACTGATGTCTCAGCGTTTGCTTGACAGAATCGAGTACACGTTGATTCGTGATTCCGCCGGGAATGAGCACGTTTTCAATCAATTGTTCGCGGAGAATCCGGAATTGCTCTTCCGGGTCAATGCCTCGGGAGCGACCAAAGGTTTGCGCTTCTGCGTGAGCGGACGAAAGGAAAACAAATAGCAAGAAGGTGGCAAAAAAAATTTGCATGACGTCCGCCCTTTCCAAAAAATGCACCGATCACTCAGTGCATTATCCTCTAGAACTAAGCGTCAGACAACGCAGGACTATTCCATACTCACGCGTTCGCAATATTCACCGGTGCGAGTATCGATTTTGATGACATTTCCTTCTTTGATGAACCCGGGAACGTTGAACTCGCCTCCTGTCTCCACTTTCGCAGGTTTGGTAACGTTCGTGGCTGTGTCACCTTTGACGCCAGGCTCGGTCTGGATAACCTTGAGCGTAACGTGCGATGGAGGAGTAATTGTGATGGGATTCCCGTTAAAAAGTACCATGGCAATTGGCATACCCTCTTTGAGGTACTTCCAATTTTCATCCACCTGGCTTTCCGTCAGTTCGTACTGCTCGAAGGAAACGTTGTCCATAAAAACAAACGTTCCCGTCTGATTGTACAGGAACTGTGCCTCGATTTCCTCGACGTCAGCCATCTCCAGCTCATCACCACCCTTGAGTGTCCTGTCAAGCATGGTATTCCGAACGAGATTCTTCATTTTGCAACGATAAAGTGCATTTCCTTTCCCTGGCTTAAAGAAATCCACTTCGGTCAACAGGTAAGGCTCGCCATCGATTTGAACCTTGAGCCCCTTTTTCAAGTCGCTAGTCTT
>Ga0207937_1000608_pt1 | contig 12418 bp, 8 predicted proteins | sample LakMenEpi04Sep11_FD_150668 | JGI IMG/M metagenome (GOLD analysis project Ga0207937, IMG submission 150668) | Freshwater microbial communities from Lake Mendota, WI - 04SEP2011 deep hole epilimnion (SPAdes) | ecosystem: Environmental > Aquatic > Freshwater > Lentic | place: Lake Mendota, Madison...
AAAAGTGGCTTGGACTCGTTTGGGAAAAATTCGCCATCCGTGAGACACCATCGTGGATGGCGAGCTTGATGGTCCATTTGGCGATCATTCTGCTACTCGCTATCGTGCCACTCTCTCAGAAGCTCGGCACGACCATTCGGATTCTCTCCGGGGAGTCAGAAACGTTGGGAGAAGAGGATATGATCTCGACTCAGCTTGAATCACCCGAAGACACCCTGGAAGTGATGGATCTGCCGTCGGACCAACTCACACTCGATACCTTGAAGCTCGACGAAGCGGTCCCGGTTGTCCAGACATTTTCGACCGACGATTTGAAGATCGAGGCTCCGATTCGAAGCGGACTTACCGGCCGAGCCGGTCCGTTGAAACAAGCGTTGTTGAAAGCATACGGCGGTACCCAAGGGACCGAGGATGCAGTTGCATTGGGACTGAAATGGCTCGCCAAACAACAACGTTCCGATGGATCATGGTCGCTTGTCGGGCCTTATCGTGGCGGTGCATCGAGCGAGAACAAACCTGCAGCGTCGGCCATGGCGATGCTCGCCTTCCTCGGTGCAGGAAGCACGCACAAATCTGGTGAGTATCAGAACACCGTTAGCAAAGGACTGAAGTACATCCTTTCTTTGCAAGATGAAGACGGCTTCTTTGCACAAGCTGCCGTCGGCAACCAACGAACATACGCTCAAGCGCAATGTACAATTGCGATATGCGAACTTTATGGAATGACCGGGGATGCGACCTTGGAGCCTGTGGCCATGAAAGCGATCCGTTACGCTCAAGATGCCCAAGGAAAGAATGGCGGTTGGCGATACGCTCCCAAAGAACCTGGCGATATGAGCGTTACCGGTTGGTACGTAATGGCACTGATGAGTGCACGCATGGGAGGACTGTTGGTCGATAGCGAAGTCCTAGAAAACGTGCACAAATTCCTGGACCTAGTCCAACGTGCAGCTCGCGGAAACAATCGCGATCCCGAGGGTGATCGCTATGCGTATCAGTCCTATGCCGCTAGCACCCCAGCGATGACCGCCGAAGGAATGCTCTGCAGACTATATCTAGGCTGGCCGGGCAATGATCATCGAATTGAAAAGGGTAGTGAGATGCTTTGCAACAATCCCATCTCGCGCGACCAAAACCGAAGATCGTTTTACTACTGGTACTATGCAACGACGACGCTCCACCACATCGGCGGAGATTTTTGGAGGCGATGGAATGACGAGATGAAGGTGGAGTTGCCTGCTCTGCAAGAAAAGTCTGGCCCGAATCAAGGGAGCTGGTCCGCAGAAGATGACCCTCATGAGGGAGGTGGTGGGCGATTGTATTCAACATGCTTTGCCATCTATTGCTTGGAAACCTATTATAGACATCTCCCGTTGAACAACATTCAGGCAGAACGCGAATAACTTAGACAAAGAAACGAATGACAAAGATCTATCAAGGACTCGGTTTATCCTGCATGTATCCAGAAAACTGGACGATCACAGAGGATACCGATGCAGGCAATGTCACTGCCTTTACTCTCGAAAGTCCGACGTCATCCTTTATGACAGTGACCGAGTTCCCCTGGACCGTGGCGCCTCGTGAAGCGATCGATCAAGCTCGCGAAACGATGGTGGAAGAGTATGACGAAACGGAGTTCGAGCCCTTTGAACCGGATCTCATGTTTCGCGGCGAAAAGATGCAAGATTGTCGAGCTGGCGACGTGCGTTTCTATTATTTGGACCTGCTCGTCATCTCTCGATTGATTTCCTTTACCGTGGACAAGAAAACATTTCTTGTGCAAATCCAAGCCGAGGACCGAGACTTCGATACGCTGGAGATGGTCTTCCGAGCGATGATGGTCAGCATGCTCAAGTCGCTTGAGTGAGTATTCAACCAGCCGACCGTTCGAGCGAGCAGAGGATGATGGCGAGCACAACCCAACGATTAATGGAAAAGGGGCTTGCCCCGGATGCCCCGAACTTCTTGCGTAGCAATGTTCACTACGAAACGATTATGGGGTCACACGCGTACGGTGTTGCAGACACGTCCGTGAAAGAAAAGGTCGCCGATTATGACCTCTATGGTTTTGCCATTCCACCCAAAGAGATGATCTTCAAACATCTTGCCGGTTGGATCCCCGGATTTGGTCCCGAACCGATCGGATTCGACCAATGGATTCGACACCATATCCTCGATCACGAAAGTGGTGGTCGAGGGAAAGAGTGGGATCTACAGATCTTCAGCATCGTCAAGTTCTTTGAATTGTGCCGCGAGAACAATCCAAACATCATCGATGCTTTGTTTACTCCAGAAGAATGTGTCGTCCACTGTACGCAAGTGGGAAGACTGGTCCGAGACTCGCGAAACCTATTTCTGAGCAAACTATGCTGGAAGAAGTTTCGAGGTTATGCATACGCGCAATTGAAGAAGCTACAAGACAAGCAACCCATCGGCGGCCGATTGGAGATTATCGAGCGGTTCGGTTACGATGTGAAGTTCGCTTACCATATCGTTCGGTTGTTTGATGAGGCAGAGCAGATATTGCTCGAAGGGAACCTCGACTTGCGGCGATCGAGCGAAGTGATGAAGGCAATTCGACGCGGAGAATGGACCGAAGGGGATCTTCGATCATGGGTTGTCGAGAAAGACCGAGCGTTGGAGGTCGCTTACACGCGTTGTCAACTTCCTGACCACCCCCCCATCGAGCCGATCTATCGACTGCTAATGAATTGCCTTGAACAGCATTATGGTTCCATTCAAGATTGCGTCCAAGAAGTCGGTTGGGCCGAGAAAACACTGAAAGAAATCGACTCTTTGTTGCAAAACAGACGAGGCAAACTTTACGCTTAGCGTCAAACAATGCACGACAGAATGAAACAAGGCGTGTTCCGGACTTGTTGCTTAAATGGGAATTCGTAAATTCGAGATCAGATCCCGTCAAAGCAACACGCCGTCGCGCATCGGATAACGTTTGCTTACCGAACTTGCGACTTCGTTCGCAATTGCTCTAGTCGGCGAGTTAGTTCTGCAACCTTATCGGGCATTTCTGTATAGAGATTTTTTCGTTGCGAAATGTCTTCGCGAAGATTGTACAACTCGCCAGGAGATGCGTGCGATGTGTAACCGTTGGCGGAATCGAACCAATCGGGCACTTTGCTCACCGCGCCCGTTTTTGCTGCGACAAGTACCCAATCTTGATGCCTGAGCGCATAACCATTGGCGTTTGTGTTGTGCACCAACGTGTCGCGCGCACTCTTCGCATTGCCTTGGATCATATCGAGTTGATTGTAACTATCTTCCGCAGATCCAGCAGGGATGTCGGCATTCACTATCGTGGCGATGGTTGCATACAAATCGATTTGACTCATCAATGCATCGCTGACTTTTCCCGCTGGGACTTTGCCTGGCCAACGAATAATCATCGGGACTCGATGCCCACCTTCCCAAATATCACGTTTCAATCCTCGCAATGGACCCATGCTTCGATGCCCGAATTGTTTGACCCGCTCGTATGCATAATGTTCTGGCCCGTTGTCCGCGCTAAAGATAACGATCGTGTTCTCCGCTAGTCCGTTCGCTTCGAGAGCTTGGAGAACACGGCCGACCGTGTCGTCGGTTTGAGTCATGAAATCACCATAACCACCTGCCTTCGATTTGCCAATGAACTCGTCGGTGGGAATGATGGGAGCGTGAGGCGACGTGAATGGAAAGTATAGGAAGAAAGGCTCGTTCGCTTTTTGTTTGCCGATCCAATCGACCGCTTTCGTGGTGAGCGTGGGCATAACGCCCCAAAAGTCCCAATCCTTGACCATCGGACCTGGACGCGTTTCCCAGTTCCCTTCTGCGGTGGGTTTCGGATTGCTCATCGCCACCGTAGGCTCTGTAATCACACGATCATTCTCAAACCATGCATAGGGAGGAAAGTTTGGAACATCGTCGCCAAAGTAGTAGTCAAAACCATGCGATAGTGGTCCACCTGGAATAGGTTTGCTCCAATCGAATGCGTCCGGAGCAAACACTTGAGCTTGCCCCGCCGCTTTCTTCTTGCCGTTTGCCGTCACTGCTTGTTCTTCGGCACCCGCCTTCTTGATCGCATTCCAATCCCACCCAAGATGCCACTTGCCAATGCATGCTGTTTTGTATCCTTGTTGCCGCAACAGTTCTGCCAACGTCGTTTTCTCAACATCCAAAATGGGTTGATCAAAGCTATTCACGATGCCATGAAATTTCCGCCAGTGATACCGACCTTGGAGCATGGCATAGCGACTCGGAGTGCAAACACCGGACGAGCTATGAGCATCAGTGAATCTTGTTCCCTGACCAGCCAATCGATCAAGGTGCGGCGTCGGAATCTTCGATTCGGGATTCTGTACACCCAGATCACCATAGCCCATGTCATCCGCATAAAGAATGACAATGTTGGGCATTGTTGTAGTGTTGGGCAGAGCCTTACTGTTGGGAGTCGTGGTTCCGCAAGGCTTGGGTTCGGCTCCGTCGCTCGGTACACACACCAGAGAGATAGCGAATATCAGCCAGTACGGCAGGATCGATTTTGTCATGAACATTCTCACGGAATCGTGAGCTCAAAGAATTCCAGCAACATAGTAACTAGACGCATTCTAACCGAACTATCTTTCGAATGTTTGCTACAATACTCAGACTGCAAACTGCGTCAAATTCCCACTTGGAGGCATATCAAAATGCGTCTTTGGCTCGCTTCTCTCTCGATGCTCGTGGCATTGACTGGCCCTGCGTTATCCCAATCACCACCTGATACCACTGCTTCGTCCAGCAGTTGGGTTTCCCTTTTCAATGGCAAGAATTTGGATGGTTGGAAGCCTGTCAATGTCGCACCCGACACCTTCACCGTACGCGACAACATGATCATTTCGACGGGTAAACCAACGGGAGTCTTGCGAACGGATCGCATGTATGAAAACTTTATCGTCGAGCTCGAATGGAGGCATATGAAGCCCGGTGGCAACGCGGGCCTGTTCTTGTGGGGAGATGGCATTCCCTCGATGGGGATTCCCTTCACGCGAGGAATCGAAGTCCAAATACTTGACAACGGATATAACGCTACAGGAAAGAACGAACGGTTTACAACGCATGGTGATATCTTTCCTATTCACGGCGCAACCATGAAGCCGTTGAACAAATCGGCCAAGAACAGTCAGCGTGCTTTTCCAACACAAGAGCTTTCGAAAAGTTCACCCGAATGGAACCACTATCGAGTTGTCGCACGGAATGGAGAAGTGACATTGAGCGTGAACGGTGTAGAAGTTACCAAAGGACAAGATTGCAAACCGCGCAAGGGTTACATCTTCTTGGAGTCCGAAGGATCGGAGTGCCACTTTAGAAACATCCGAATCCAAGAGTTACCAAACTCAGGAGCGACCGAATCGGAGACTGCTTCTTCGGGTGATGGATATGTCCCATTGTTCACAGGCATCAACCTCGACGGCTGGAAAATTCCCGAAGGGGACAACGGCCACTGGAAGATCGTGAACGAAGTGCTGGACTACGACGGCGAAAGCGAAGCGAAAGGGGAAAAATCGTTGGTGTCTGCAAAAGAGTACACCAACTACACCTTGATTGCGGATTGGCGCATCAAAGAAACACCCTATGTCAACCCACGCGTCGCGAAGATCTTACCCGACGGTTCCGAAGCGGTAGACGCCGAGGGAAAACCGATCACCTTATCGATTCCAGATTCCGATTCAGGGATCTATGTACGCGGCAGTTCAAAACATCAAATCAACATTTGGTGCTGGCCCGTCGGCTCGGGGGAAATGTACGGAGTGCGCCGCGATAAGAATATGCCACCCGAAGTGCGAGCTTCCGTTACGCCAAAGATGAAGGCCGATAACGAAGTGGGCAAATGGAATCGCTTTGAAATTACCGTGATCGACAAAACCGTTTCTGTCACATTGAATGGCAAGCGTGTTATCGAAAATGCAACGATTCCAGATCTTCCGCCAAAGGGCCCTGTCGTATTACAACATCACGGGAGCAAGAAAGAGGGGAAATGGAACAGTCCTCCTGCATTGGTTCAGTTTCGAAACATTCTGATCAAAGAACTGTAATACATATTGTAGAAGATTTAGTCGCACCAATCCTGCCGAACTACTTTGCCCCCGTATGGGCCAGCCATCGGTCCCATTTCGACAACATAGTCGGCAGCCTCGATCAACTGTTCATTGTGCTCGATGACGACGACGGTATTGCCTCGCGCCAAGAGTAAATCAAGGCAATCCAAAAGCCGATCGACATCGATAAAGTGTAGACCGGTGGTCGGTTCGTCGAGCACGATGAGTTCTCCTGACCGAACGGAAGATGTCCCGGCCAGTAAAGAAGCCAGTTTCAATCGGGTCGACTCGCCCGCCGAAAGGGTAGAAAGACTCTGCCCCAAAGGAAGATAGCCCAAACCAATCTCGATCAAAAGCCGAAGTCGTTCCTGAACGTCTTTGTCACCTCGAAAGAACTCAAAGGATTCTTCCACACTCATCTGCAATACTTCGTGAATCGTTCGATCTCGGTACCGAACCTCAAGCACCTCCGAACGGAACCGCTTGCCGTCGCAATCCGAGCACGGCAGTTGGATATCCGCCATGAATTGCATTTCGACGGTTGTCGTTCCCAATCCTTCGCAGGTAGGGCATCTCCCATGCTCGCTATTAAAACTGAAGTGGCTCGCGTTCATCTTTTTGTTGCGTGCGTCGGCAGTGGAGACAAAAGCTTCGCGGATCGCATCCATCGCTTTGCAATAAGTTGCAGGTGTGCTTCGTGCTGATCGTGGGATAGGGCTTTGGTCGATGGATTGACATCCCGTGAGATGCTCCACTCCCACCAATTCCTGATAGGGTAGACTCTCAACTGATTTGCTTTTGCTCAACTGTAGATCAATCGCTGGTGTGAGCGTCTCCAATAGGAGCGAACTCTTGCCCGATCCGCTTGGGCCGCTCACTGCGGTGAAGCATCCGATCGGCAATCGCAGCTCGGGCACTTGTAGGTTTCTGCCAGAGGCCCCTCGCAGGGATAACCATTGGTCCGATCGACGCTTTGCTTTGGCTCGCGGCGAGTCTCCTCGCAGATAACGACCGGTGGTCGATTTAGACTTTAACAACGTCTCGACCGTTCCATCGAAAACGACTCGGCCACCTCGACTGCCCGCTTCTGGTCCTATCTCGAGAATTCGATCGGCGAGGTGCATCATCGCTGGTTCGTGCTCTACCAAGATCACTGTGTTGCCACGATCGCGAATTTGAAGAATGGAGTTGGCAACGCGATTGACATCTTGGGGATGCAGTCCCACTGTTGGCTCGTCGAACACATAAAGCATATCGACCAAATCAGAACCCAACAGGCTCGTCAAATTCACTCGCTGCGCTTCGCCACTACTCAGCGTGTGTATTGGACGATCTAGAGTTAGGTAACCCAGCCCAACTTGCTGCATACTTTGCAACCGGGCGATCGATTGCCGTTGAGGTTCCGACGCGTTGTATTGGGAGTGCGATTCCGCTGCCAACCAAATCGAGTTTGCCGGAACGTCCAACTCCGAGATCGTAAGCATGTTCGTTTTGACAGGATCATTCGATAGCAAAGGAATGAGCGTATCGATCTCCATAGCGCAAATGTCGGCAAAGGTATGAGCATCCAGTTTATAAGACAGGGACAATTTACTAAGTCGTTTGCCATCGCATTCCGCACACTTCGAATAGCTTCTCCATCGCGACAGGAAGACGCGAACATGCATTTTGTATTTCTTTCGCTCCAACCAAGCAAAGAAACCCTTCAATCCACCGAAATTGCGTTCCGGCACTCCTTCCTGGATAATCTTCCAATGTTTGGGTTGAAGTTTCTCTACTGGGACGGTCGTTGGAATACCGAAATCCTTCGCCAGCGCCAGCAACTCTTCAAGTTCATGCGAGTAGCTTGGCGTTCGCCATGGGGCGATCGCGCCCTCTAAAAGCGACAGCGATCGATCCGGAATCACTTTATCCTGATCGATCGCGACCGTTTCTCCGAACCCTTCACAGGAGGGACAAGCCCCAATGGGATGATTGAAATTGAAAAGGCCGGTATTTGCATCGGGAAAGTCAATGGCGCATGTCTCACAGCGGAGGAACGGCGAGTAAATACTTTCTTGAAATATCTTGCCGTCGACCATGACATTCCCTGTACTGCTTTCACACAGCACGACGACCTTGGCCGTCTCATGCAGCAGCGCTTGATCTAGCGAAGTCTGTACAGACTGGGTCCATCGTTCATCGATAGTCCCTTGCCAACTCAACCGATCAACAACAACCAACGCCTTGTTCTGGTCGTTCAATACCTCTGCCAGTTGAGATCTTTCTGTCTCTGCCAAGTGAACCGATTTCCCATTCACGACTAGTCGAACAAAACCAGTTGATTGCAAATCGGCGAGCAACATTGCCAGATCGTTTTGCGTCTGCCATTGGATCTCGAAGCCGACTAAGCAACGAGCGTTGGGGGCTTCTTTCAAGGATTCAAGAATAGAGCTAGCAGTGTGTGCGATGACTGTCACGCCACACTGGTAACAGAAGAGTTCAGCTCGATTTGCAAACGTGAGTCTCAAGTATTCGAGGATCTCGCTAGCTGTCCCGACGGTGCTGCGGTTGTTTCTGGACCTTGCGTCACGTGTGACTGCAATAGAGGGTGGGAGTGGATCCAGTCGTTCGAATTTTGGTTTATCGAGCCGTTGAAGAAATTGACGGGTATAGGCCGAGAAACTCTCGATGTATCTACGTTGTCCTTCGGCGTAGAGGGTATCGAAAGCGAGCGAAGACTTTCCGCTGCCGCTAACCCCGCAGATGACGGTCAATTGACCGATCGGAAAATCGATATCCAGTCCCTTCAAATTGTGCTGTGTCGCACCTCTGAGTTCGATCGACCGTTTTGCGGCTGCTGTCTCAGCCGATGAAGTCCCTTTTTTCTTTGCCATGGAGGTCTAAAGCGTATAACCGACCTGGAAACATGCCAAGTGCCATTGAGTAGATTCGAAATCTTATGGGGACTCGTCTTGGGGACATTCTACTTTGTAGTAATAAAAACAAGCACATCTCGTCGAGCGGCCGTTCATTTATGCATTCAGGCAGAGACTCAACATGGCCGCGTTTCATAAACATGTCCTTTTCATCAAAATACGAAGCGTGAGGGCTTGTCATAACCAGATTACGCTTCACTTCACGTTTTTGCGCAGTTGCTGAAGCCATTGGTAGAGATCGGCTGGCCATGGCATCTTGAACTTAAGGTCTTCGCCCGACATGGGATGTTTGAATTCTAGCGTCGCCGAATGCAACGCTTGCCGAGGCGCATTGCTGGGATCTTCGGTTCGCGTACCATCGCGATTGCGCCCATAGATCAAGTCTCCACAAAGCAAATGGCCCGCTTCGGAAAGATGGATTCGGATTTGATGAGTTCTGCCAGTCTCCAATTGACATTCGATCATGGAGTAATCACCGATCTTCTCGATGGGTCGAATATGGGTTACAGCTCGCTGCGATGATGGGTCATCGATATCCGCCGACTTACTCCCACGCACTCCGTCCCCACGATCCCGCACGAGGATGTTGTCAAACGTTTGAGCCTTTGGGTGCCCATGCACGACAGCATGGTATTTGCGTACCACTTCATGCTTGCGAAACATAATTCCTAAAGCTTGGGCTATGGACGGCGTCCTTGCAAAAATCATCAACCCACTGGTGTCGCGATCCAATCGATGCACTGCAATAACAGAGTACCGCTTCATGCGATGTTCTTTTTGTCTCGCCGTTTCTTGGATTCTCATTTTTCGCGTCGGCGTCGGCGACTGAGCTTTGCGAAACGACTGAAAGTGATGCATCAACGCGTCAGGGATCAGCTCCTCCAACGTTGGCTGCAGTTGTCGTCTCTTCTTCGGTAGGTCGCGCTCTTCGATGTGACGTGTCGAAGTTACCGCCGGTGGCTTTTCGACCACGACAAGATAATCATCGACATACACTAGCTTGATAGCCGTCGGTTCAACCGGCTTCGGTAGCGATTCTTGCCAAACCTTGATTACATCCTTGCCGGTTACTTTGCGGGCAGCGTCGAGGCACAAGTTCCCATTTACCTGCACTCGACGTTTCAGAATCATTTCGCGCACGTCACCCCAACTGCAATTCTCCAGCCGGCGTTTCAGCACATTCGATAAGGTCGATCCTGCATCCTCTTCGACGAGGTGAATCAATTGGAATCTGGAACCAGAACTCATAATGCGGAAGGATCTGTGGATAATCGAGGAAGTCTCTCACCCCATTGGCTGCAATTGGGCGGTTGGCTGCAATTGGGCTAATGGCTGTAACATCACGGCGGCAGCCGTTTCTTTGCCTCCGCTATACTTCACCAAAGTAGAGAATATAGCAAGACGGTACCGCCACCCCATGGTAACCCAATTTGCATCATTCTTTTAGTTCAAACAATTCGAATGAACGAGACCATTGCTCGGCATGGAGAAATTTTTTAGGGCAGAACCATGACGACACGATTCTCGTGTGTCCCGATGCCGGCTTTGGCGATCATAATGGTGCACATTCCACGCAATTAACGGGGTAGCGTGGATAAAGTGTTGACTAGGCAGCGGGCTAGTATTAACCTCATCTCTCCGAACTTTCGTATCCTAACTCTTTCCCTAGTTCCTCCCATGAAAGAAAAGTTGTTTCTATTGCTCGGATTGGTTTTGTCGCCAATCTTGATCGGATGCAAAGGGGAGGCTGACAAATCGCAGCGTCCTGCCGAAACAGGAAAGGTTACCCCCGGTCCGTCGGGCGATTCCGCCAAGCCGATCCAAGTGGTGGGGTTTGATGAACACGACGAAACCCTCCAAGCCATCATCGACGGCGAAGTGCATGGAACCGTGGTCCAGAACCCGTATATGTACGGCTTTAGTTCGATCAAGCTTCTCAAGGAGCTTCAAACGGACAGTGCAAAGATCGACCCCAACAATGCCTTCGTCGACAACCCTGCCCGTCAAATTCGACGCGACAACGCCGCGGATTTCTGGAAGGAAAAGAATTCGAACCTCGCTACTGGCGAAGGGGAGCCTGAATTCAAAGAAGGACGTAAATCCGTAGCCTATGTCACCAATGGGATCGATCCATTCTGGACCATCGCTGCCGCAGGGGCCAAAGCTGCCGGCCGCGAGTTTGATGTCAACGTGTTGCTTCGATTTCCACCCAAGGGTGTGGGGGACCAAAAGTCGATGCTCGAAGCTTTGCTCGTACAGGATGACGTAACAGGTGTTGCTGTAAGTCCTATCGACCCATCGAACCAAGTGGACATCCTCAACCAAGTCGGTGAGAAGAAGCACTACATTACACATGATTCCGATGCCCCGAACACAAACCGCCTCGCGTATATCGGGATGGACAACTACGATGCAGGACGAATGGCCGGCCAGCTTGTGAAGGAAGCTCTTCCCAACGGTGGTTCCGTGATGATCTTCGTCGGTCGACTCGGTCAATTGAATGCGGAACAACGTCGCCAAGGTGTAATCGATGAATTGCTCGATCGTACGAAAGATCCGACACGACGCGATCCTCCTGGCGATGTGATCAAAGGGGAGAAGTATACGATCGTTGGCACTCAAACCGATGGTTTCGATAAGGCCAAAGCGAAACAGAATGCTCAAGATGCGATATCGCGATATCCAGATCTGGGCTGTATGGTCGGCTTGTTCGCTTACAATCCTCCTCTCTGCTTGCAAGCGGTCCGTGAAGCAGGACGCGTTGTCAAACCTACAGGGAAGTAAGCCGTTATCTTGTCCAGTCACAGCAAACCACCCTTGTTAACTGTCGATCGAGTTTCCAAACGGTTTGCTGGGGTGCAAGCGTTACAGGATGTCTCGCTCTCTTTGGGCGAAGGCGAAGTGCTAGCTGTTCTCGGCGAAAATGGTGCCGGCAAATCGACACTGATGAAGATTCTCGCCGGTGTCCAACAGTCGGACACCGGATCGATCCGTATCCACGGTGAACCCTTGCAACTGGATTCCTGTCGAACGGCGATGATTCACGGTGTCGTATTGATTCATCAGGAATTGAACCTAGCCGAAAACCTCGATATCGGCGCTAACATCTTTCTCGGTCGTGAACCTCGGCGATTTGGGTTGATCGATCGCCGTACCATCGAACAGGAATCACGCCGGTTTCTGGATATGGTCGGACTCGATGAGTCGCCCAACAAACTCGTGGGTGAATTGACGATCGGTCGCCAGCAAATGGTAGAAATTGCTAAAGCTCTTTCGACCGAAGCGAAAGTCCTCATCATGGATGAGCCGACGAGTAGCCTTTCCGGCCGCGAGACCGAAAGACTTTTCGAAGTCGTCAAGGACCTGCGAAAAAGAGGCGTGAGCATTATCTACATTTCTCACCGACTCGGCGAAGTCATCGAGCTTGCA
>Ga0207937_1000611_pt1 | contig 12373 bp, 7 predicted proteins | sample LakMenEpi04Sep11_FD_150668 | JGI IMG/M metagenome (GOLD analysis project Ga0207937, IMG submission 150668) | Freshwater microbial communities from Lake Mendota, WI - 04SEP2011 deep hole epilimnion (SPAdes) | ecosystem: Environmental > Aquatic > Freshwater > Lentic | place: Lake Mendota, Madison...
CCTCTGGCATGGTGGGGCTCGCAGACCACCAACATCAAACTCGGCACGGGCATCATGCAAATGAGTGCGCGCACTCCGGCTGCGACGGCGATGTCGGCGATGACGCTCGATCACCTGTCGAACGGTCGAATGATTCTCGGGATTGGCGCATCAGGGCCACAAGTAGTGGAAGGTTGGTACGGTCAGCCGTACCCGAAGCCGTTGGCGCGCACACGCGAGTACGTCGACATCGTGCGCACCATCGTGCGACGCGAAGCACCGCTCGAACATCACGGTGAGTTTTTCGATCTTCCGCTACGAGGTGGTGCCGGTCTCGGCAAACCGCTGAAGAGCACCATCCATCCATTCCGCAAGGAGATTCCCATCTACCTGGCTGCCGAAGGCCCGAAGAACGTGGCGCTGTCTGCCGAGATTTGCGAAGGCTGGTTGCCGTTGTTCTACTCGCCCAAGGATGACGCGCATTACCGGCGTTGCTTGGACGAGGGTTTCGCCAAGTCGGGCAATCCGAACAAGCGCGACACGTTCGAAGTGGTGGCGTCTCTCTTCGTGGTGCCTGGCGACGACGTCGAGAAGTGTGCCGACATGATTCGACCCTTTGTTGCGTTGTACGCCGGCGGCATGGGCGCCAAGGGCGCGAACTTCCACTTCGAAGTGTTCGCGCGAATGGGATGGGAACACATCGCCAACCAGGTGCAGGAGCTCTACCTCGAAGGCAAGAAGAAGGAAGCTGCCGCGCTCATTCCGCTGGAGATGGTGGAAGATGTTGCGTTGGTCGGACCACTCGACAAGATCAAGGGTGAGCTACCGAAGTGGAAAGAAACTGCGGTCACCACGTTCCTGGTTGGTGGGCCTGCATCGTTCCTGCAGATGTACGCCGACTTGTTGGCGTAACAACAACGACGGCTACCGCTCGGTGCTGCGCTAGTCGCAGCAACTGTCACGCCAGCCGCAACCAGCACACTTGTAGTGCGCGTGCTCGGCGTGTAACGCGTGACCGCATTGCGGACATTCCGAGAAGATCGCAAATCGCGTCGAGCACGCTTCGGCCGGCTCACCGGAATTGGTCTGCGACGACGCCGCTTGAGACAACACCGTGTGTGACGCAATTGGTGCGTTGGCGGCGCGCTGCTGGCTCATCAGCGACCTAGGTTAGAACACTGCGGTTCGCACATGACTGATAGTTCTCCCCTCGCCACCGAAACGGGCGAACTTCCCATCATTCGACCCGGCAGTGCAAGGTCTGCATTGTCGCACGAGCAGTTCCGAAGAATTTTCGTTGCATCGTTCGGGTCCAACATCGGTTCGTGGATTCAAAACGTGGTGTTGCCCATCTACATCTACAACCGCACGGGCAAGGCGTCGGTGGTGGCGTTGCTCATCCTGGCGCAGATGGGTCCCTTGTTGCTGCTCGCGATACCCGCTGGTGTCATCGCCGACACCGTCGACCGCCGCAAGTGGCTTGCGTCGATGCAATTGGTGATGCTCACATTCTCCGTGGTGCTGGCGGCATTGGCACGAGTCGATGCGCCGATCTGGGCCATCTTCCTTGCGCAACTCGGTGTGGGTATCGGCGGTGCGCTCAACATGCCGGCGTGGTCGGCATTGTTGCCGTCGCTCGTGCCGCAAGCTGACTTGCCGGGCGCGATGTCGCTCAACTCCACGTTGATCAACGGCTCGCGTGTGATCGGCCCGATTTTGGTGGCGTTGTTTTCGCCGCTTGGGGCCGAGGCGTGGCACTTCTTTTCGTTCAACGCGGTGACGTACCTGCTGGTGGTGTGGGCGTTGTGGAACACCAAGGTGCCGGCACACCAACGCGACACGACCCGCGGTTGGACGCGTTTCACGTTTGCCTTCCGGGTGGCGCGCGACCGACCAGTCGTACGACGTCTGATTCTCACGTTGGCGTTGTACTCGCTCATCTCACTGCCCTACATCGGCTTGTTCCCCGCCGTGGCCGAGCTGAACTTCGGCATCAACGACTCGAGTGCGGTCTACAAGTGGCTGTATGCAACGTGGGCGCTCGGTGCGGCACTTGGCGGCTTGGCACTGGGCACGGTGTTCGTCGGGCGTGATCCACGCGTGATGATCCGTTGGGGCTTTGCAGCGAACGCGGTGGCAATGGCGGCCTTTGCCGCCTCGCGCTCTGCGGTGCCGGCATTCGTGTCGGGGTTCGCACTTGGTGTGTCGTACTTCTTCACCACCACCGCAATGAGCACCGTGCTGCAAGGCCGACTCGCTGCACACGAACGCGGTCGCACCATGGCGTTGTGGTTCATGTCTTTCGGCGGAACCGTGCCGATCGGCAACATCATCTTTGGTCCGTTGGTGGACCGTTATGGAACGCGATGGTTGCTGTTCATCGGTGCTGCGTGGGCGTTGGTGTTGGCATGGTGGTGCAACACGCGTGCGCTCGACGAGCGCTATTCGAACGCCTGAACCAACCTCTCGAGTCCGGCGACTCGCGACCCCTTCACCAACACGGCATCGCCGTCGCCGAATTCGCCCACACGCTCGATTGCGGCCTGCAGGGTGAGCGATGCACCGGCTGCTTCGGGTCCGAGGGTGGCGTCACCCGAACCGGCGGTCTCGCCATACAAATTGGTGTCCACCGCAATGAGATGGATCTCCATGCGCCGTGCGAGTGACGCAATCGCGCGGTGGGCGATGTTCGGATCCTTCAGTTCCGCCATGGTGCCCACGAATGCAAAACGGCGTTTAGCCGGAATGGACGCAAGGGTGTCGAATGCAGCAGCCATCGACTTGGGGTTTGCGTTGTAGCAGTCATCGATCAGCACCACACCGCGAGACGTGGTTCGCACACTCATGCGATTGGGCGACATTGGAGCCGAGGTAATCGCCGCGGCTGCACCTTGCACGTCCACCCCGCACGCACCGGCAGCGGCGATGGCAGCAGCCGCATTGCTCGCGCTGTGTCGGCCCGCGATGGGCAAGGCAAACGACACGTTGCCCCATGGTGTGGCGAGATGCACGGTGGCATGCGCACGCTCATCGAGATCGACACCCGTGATTCGTACCGTTGCCGATGGTGCTTCGCCGAATGTGATGATCCGCGCCGACGTGCGCGACTGCATCGCCAAGACGCGTTCGTCGTCGGCATTCAAAATGGCGACACCGCTCGATGGCAAGGCTTCGACGAGCTCACCCTTGGCGCGAGCAATGCCATCCAAGTTGTCCAGAAGTGCACTGTGCGCTTCCGCTACGGCGGTAACGATGCCGATGTTCGGCAAGCCGACTTCGGTCAGCCTGGTGATTTCACCGTGGCCACGCATTCCCATTTCCAGCACGAGCGCTTCGCAGTCGTCTGGGGCGTTCAGCAATGTGATCGGTACGCCTTGGTCGTTGTTGAACGATCGCGAACTTGCTGCAACCTTCAGCGCAGAACCGATGGCGGCTGCAGCCAAATCTTTGGTGGTGGTCTTGCCGACGCTGCCGGTGATACCCACGACTCGGTGTTGCACCGTGTCACTGAGCGATTCACGAGCCCAACGCCCGAGTTTGCGTAGTGCCTCCAACGTGTCGGGTACGACGATGGCCGTTCCGCGGTGGGCGCCGTCCTGTGAGCCACCTACGTCGCGCGCACTAGTCACCGCATCTCGCGAGGTGAGATACGCACCAGCGCCACGCCCGAGGGCGTCGACGATGAAGTCGTGCCCGTCGCGCTCGGCAACGATCGGCACGAACAACTGCCCCATCACCAACGTGCGCGAGTCGAATGTGGCCCCGGACAAGTGGGCATTCTTGCCACGCAATTCGCCGTTCACTGCATGTGCAACATCCGTGGCCATGAAGCGCATACGACTACTTAGCGTACGAGGCAAGTACCGTGGAGACGAGTGAATTCGCGCTCGCGCACCCACGTAATCGTCATCTTTGGTGGCGAGTCGGCCGAACACGATGTCAGTTGCGTCACCGCAGCCCACGTGTTGCGCGCGCTCGATCCCGAGCGATACGACGTGACCACGGTCGCAATTTCGCGCAGCGGAGAGTGGATGTTGGCCGAGAGTGCCATGGCCGCACTGGCGCGTGGTCGCGACGCGCTGCCCGAACGACTGGAAGCAGTCGGACGTCCGTCATCGTTGGGTGAAGTCGTCGCCGGTGCTGCACGCACCGTGGTGCTCCCGCTGTTGCACGGCCCAATGGGCGAAGACGGCACGGTGCAAGGCATGTTGGATCTCGCTCACGTGGCGTACGTCGGTACCGGCGTGTTGGGTAGTGCGGTGTCGATGGACAAAGCGACCACCAAGCGCGTGTTGGCATCCGAAGGAATCGCACAACCACGATTCGTCGCGTTGCGCGCCGACGAGATTGGTGGCGCAGCCGGCAGCTCCGCGATTGCGGCTGCCGTCGCACAGCTCGGCCTTCCCGTGTTCGTGAAGCCCGCCAACATGGGTTCATCGGTCGGTGTCACCAAAGCAAAGACGCTCGACGAAGCCGTTGCAGCTGCACGCGCCGCCCTCGCCTACGACGAGTGGGTGTTGTTCGAAGAAGCCATCACCGGTCGCGAGATCGAAGTCGCGGTGCTCGGCAATCGCGAACCGCGAGCCTCGGTTGCCGGCGAGATCGTCCCGGGTCGCGAGTTCTACGACTACGAAGACAAGTACATCGGCGACGGAGCCAAATTGTTGGTCCCCGCCCCGTTGAGCGACACCGAGTCGGCAGCCGTTCGCGAAATGGCGCTGCGGGTGTTTCGCGCCGTGCGCGCAGAAGGCATGGCCCGCGTCGACTTCTTCTATGAACAGCAACGTGCCGACGGCAGCACGGGTCGCGGGTTCTTGTGCAACGAGATCAACACCATTCCTGGTTTCACGCCGATTTCGATGTACCCCAAGTTGTGGCAGGCGTCAGGCATCACGTATGCAGCATTGATCGACGAACTCATCGAATTGGCGCTCGAACGTCACGAACGCCGCTCCAAGTTCCGCAACACCCAGCGCTAACCACGCCCCGACTCTGACAATTGCTACAGACTCAGATGTAGGCGCAAAGCAATATCCAACTCCTCTTGTGTATCGGCGTTGAGTTGCCCCACTCGGCGCCCAATTCGACTTATCGACACCGAACGGATCTGTTCTGCCTGAGCTTTGGAGTCCACCCGCAATCCAGTACCGATCCGGGAGAGTTTCACTTGGAAGGGATACACCTTTTCGATATTTGACGTGATTGGGACCACAGTAACCACGCCTCGCTCCAACGACATTGAGCGAGCATTCAGAGCGTCGTTGCTTACGATGACAGCTGGGCGAACTTTGGCAGCTTCGTCGCGTTTGGCAGGATCAAGGTTTACTAGCCGAATCTCCCCTCGCAGCATCAGGAAATCTCACTGGCAGTGTCGATGGCATCCCAATCTGCACCCTCGTCGCTTTCGTCCCATTCATCAAACGCGTCGGAGTACATCTTCCCGAGATCGGCACTTCGCAACAAACGGAGAGCTCGAAGCACTATCGCTGATCGGGATGGGTAAAGCCCCTGCTCCACACACTTATCCAAGAACTCACATTCCACCTCTGGGAGACTGACACTGAGTTTCATACCTCGATGCTACCTCAATGCTACTCAGCCATCGATGCCCTCTCGCCATAGGTCAGGTGCGCGCAATCCGAATCGCATGGCCCAAGCGGGTAGGGATTGAAAGGGTCAGCTGCCGGCGGCGGGGATGTTGATCTTCAATCCGGGATACAAGAACACGTTCACACTCGGCCACTGATTGGCTGCCAGCAACGACGTAACCGACACGCAGAATTTCGTACGGATGCCCGAGATCGAGTCGCCGGCCTGCACTTCGTACGTACCCGCGGGACGATTACCGCAACCCGGTTTGCCAACGGGGTTGGCAACCACGGTTTGCTGGGTTTGGTTCACGGTGACCTGTGCGCTCGGCGGAATCTTCAATTGTCGACCGGGGTACGGGAATTGCGAGGTGGAAATGAGACCATTCCACGACAACAGCTGTTCCACTGAAATTCCGAAGGCATTCGCCACTTTGATCGGTGAATCGCCGGCTTGCACCACGTAGATCTGCTCGACTCCCACTGCTCCTGGCGGAAGCGTGGTGACCACGGGTGCAATGGTGGTGACGGCAGGTGGAATGGTGGCAAAGTCGGTGGGGCCAATCGGCACGATGGTGGTCGCCGAACCGGCAGCATCGACCCCGCACGCGGAGAGCGCAACGAGAACCAGCAGCCAACGCGATCGCATTGCGTTGAGTTTAGGTAAGCGGACGGGCAGAGGCGACGATAGGTGACGGAAGTGACGACGCACCCATCAAGTGCTTGTCCACTGCAGCCGCCGCCGCACGACCTTCGGCAATTGCCCACACGATGAGGCTCTGTCCGCGACCCATGTCACCTGCCACGAACACGCCATCCACGTTGGTGCGATAGTCGTCGGTGCGTGCCACGTTGCCGCGCGAATCCAACTCGACACCAAGTTGATCGAGCCACGATCCCTTCTCGGGTCCGACGAATCCGAGTGCAAGCAACACCATGTCGGCGCGCAGCTCGGTTCGCGTGCTCGGCACCGGAACGAACTTGCCGGGCGTCGCAGGGCGACCATCGGCTGTGGGCGCGCCGGATTCGAAGCGAACTTCGTTGAGCACCAGTGCCCGCACGTTGCCATCGGCATCGCCGACGAACTCCTCGGTCGACACGCTGAAGACGCGCTCGCCACCTTCTTCGTGTGCCGATGAAGTGCGATACACCAAACTCCACTGTGGCCAGGGGTTGTCGCCACTGCGCACTTCCGGCGGACGCGGCATGATCTCCAACTGCGTCACCGATGCGGCACCCTGGCGATGTGCGGTACCCAGGCAGTCGGCCCCGGTGTCGCCTCCACCGATGATGACCACGTGTTTGCCTGCAGCGCTGATGCTGGGTTCGGCGAAGTCGCCCTCTTGCACCTTGTTGGCAATCGGCAGATATTCCATTGCTTGGTAGATGCCCTTCAATTCGCGACCCGGAACCGGAAGGTCGCGCCACGCGGTGGCGCCGCAAGCCAACACGATGGCGTCGTGCGTGGCACGCAACACTTCGATGTCCACGTTGTCACCCACCACCGCATTGGTACGAAACTCGGTGCCTTCGGCTTTCATCTGTTCGATGCGACGTTCGATGTGCTGCTTTTCCATCTTGAATTCGGGAATGCCGTAGCGCAACAGACCTCCGAGGCGATCGGCTCGCTCCAACACGATCACCTCGTGACCTGCACGCGTGAGTTGTTGCGCCGCGGCCAAGCCAGCAGGACCCGAGCCGATCACCGCCACGCGATGGCCGGTGCGCACGCCGGGCACCTGCGGGGTAACCCAACCCTCACGCCATGCACGATCGATGATCTCAACTTCCACCTGTTTGATGGTGACGGGATCGGCGTTGATGCCAAGGACGCATGCCGATTCGCACGGGGCCGGACACAAACGGCCGGTGAACTCCGGAAAGTTGTTGGTGGCATGCAATCGTTCAATGGCGTCGCGCCAGTGGTCGCGATACACGAGGTCGTTCCAATCGGGAATCAAGTTGCCCAGTGGACAACCGTTGTTGCAAAACGGAATGCCACAATCCATGCACCGGCCGGCTTGCTCGTGCAACTTGCCTTGGTCGAATGGTTCGTACACCTCGCGCCAGTCGGCGACTCGTACGGGAATCGGGCGGCGCTTGGGCGTGGTGCGACCCCACTTGAGAAATCCGGTGGGCTCACCCATAGTGCGCCTCTGGCGTCACGACGCTAGGCATTGACGCTCTCCATGATCTTTTGCGAAGTTGCAGCCTCATCGAGACCGGCGCGCTGCGCATCGGCCATCACGCGCAACACTCGCGCGTAGTCGCGCGGCATCACCTTGCGGAAGTTGGCGAACGGGGCGTCAAGCCCGAGCAGTCGGGCTGCAACGGCAGACTCGGTGAGGTCGTAGTGACGACGCAGTACGCCCGACAGCCATTCGCGATCTTCGGCATCGAGGTCGACGACATCGACGAGTTCGGAGTTCACGCGGGAGGCAAAATCGCCGGCTGTCGATCCGGTCGCGGCAGGAGCCTCGTCGAGCACGTACGCAATACCGCCGGACATACCGGCAGCAAAGTTGCGGCCCGTCGTACCGAGCACCACCACTCGCCCACCGGTCATGTATTCGCAGCCGTGATCACCCACACCTTCCACCACGGCAATGGCACCGGAATTGCGCACACAGAACCGCTCACCCACGATGCCCCGCAGATGTATCTCACCACTCGTGGCGCCGTAACCAATCACGTTTCCGGCGATCACGTTGTCTTGTGCAGCAAACGTGGCGCGGCGGTCGGGCCGCACCACGATGCGTCCACCCGACAATCCCTTGCCGAGGTAGTCGTTGGCGTCACCTTCCAACATCATGGTGATGCCGCGCGGCACGAACGCACCGAACGACTGCCCCGCCGAACCTGCAAAGCGCAGCGTGATGGTGTCGTCGGGCAGTCCTGCACCTCCCCACTTTTTGGTGACTCGACTTCCGAGCATCGTGCCCACGCTGCGGTTCACGTTGCGAATCGGCAGGGACACCTCGACGCGATGTCCGTCTTCCAACGCCGGCGCACAACGAGCGATCAATTCATTGTCGAGCGCGTCGACCAGGCCGTGGTCTTGGTCCACCGAGTGGTGCAACGTGGAGCCATACGGGTTCTGCGGCACGGCGAGCAATGGTGCGATGTCAAGGCCGCTCGCCTTCCAATGGTCGACTGCCACTTGGGCGTTGATGCGGTCCACTCGACCAACAGCTTCGGCCACCGAGCGGAAGCCGAGCATCGCCAGGTATTCGCGCACTTCTTGTGCGATGAACTCGAAGAAGTTCACCACGAACTCCGGCTGACCACTGAACTTCTTTCGCAATTCGGGATTTTGTGTGGCGATGCCCACCGGACACGTGTCGAGGTGACATACGCGCATCATGATGCAGCCGCTCACCACGAGGGGTGCCGTGGCAAAACCGAACTCTTCGGCACCCAGCAGCGCCGCAACGATCACGTCGCGACCGGTCTTCATTTGTCCGTCGGTTTGCACGACGATGCGATCGCGCAAACCGTTGAGCATGAGCGTTTGTTGTGTCTCGGCCAAACCGAGCTCCCACGGCGCACCGGCATGTTTCAGCGAGGTGAGCGGCGACGCACCCGTGCCACCATCGTGTCCGGAGATGAGCACCACATCGGCTTTCGCTTTGCTCACACCCGCCGCGACGGTGCCCACACCCACTTCGGCCACGAGCTTCACGTGCACGCGCGCCTCGGGGTTGGAGTTCTTCAGGTCGTGGATGAGTTGCTTCAAATCCTCGATCGAGTAAATGTCGTGGTGCGGTGGTGGCGAGATGAGTCCGACACCCGGCGTGCTGTAGCGAGTTTTGGCGATCCACGGATACACCTTGTGTCCCGGAAGCTGGCCACCTTCGCCGGGCTTTGCGCCTTGCGCCATTTTTATTTGGAGATCGTCGGCATTCACCAGGTATTCGCTGGTGACACCGAAACGTCCTGATGCCACCTGTTTGATCGCCGAACGTTTGGAGTCGCCGTTGGCCATGGGCACGTAACGTTCGGCATCCTCGCCGCCTTCGCCGGTGTTGCTCTTCCCGCCGATGCGATTCATCGCTATCGCGAGCGTTTCGTGTGCTTCGGCAGAAATCGATCCGTAACTCATCGCGCCGGTAGAGAATCGTTTGACGATCTCGCTCACCGGCTCCACTTCGTCGATGGGCACAGGCGTGGCCGCGGGCTGCAGTGCGAACAAGCCGCGCAACGTGGCGAGCACCTTGCTCTGGTCGTCGACTGCGGCGGTGTACTGCTTGAACAGGTCGTATCGCCCGGCACGCGTGGAGTGCTGGAGGCGATACACGGTTTCGGGGTTGAAGAGGTGATGTTCGCCCTCTCGTCGCCACTGGTATTCGCCGCCAAGTTCCAGTTGTCGGTGTGCTCGTTGATCCGGTCGTGAAGGATGCCCGGCCGCATGCCGTGCGGCAACTTCACTGGCGACGACCTCGAGATCGATGCCGTCGAGACGCGACACCGTGCCGGTGAAGAATTCGTTCACTACTTCGCGCGACAAACCGATGGCTTCGAAAATCTGCGCACCGGTGTACGACGCGACGGTCGACACGCCCATTTTGCTCATCACCTTGAGCACGCCCTTGCCGGCGGCTTTGATGTAGTTGCGCACGGCCTTCTTGGGGTCCATGCCGCCCAAGCCGTGCATCCCGCGGCCGTCGTCGGCCGCAATCATGTGTTCGATCGATTCGAATGCAAGATACGGGTTGATTGCACCCGCGCCGTATCCGATGAGCAGCGCCATGTGGTGCACTTCGCGCGCGTCACCGCATTCGATGACCAAGCCCACCTTGGTGCGCTGTCGCTCGCGAATCAGATGGTGGTGCACCGCGCTGGTGAGCAACAGCGACGGAATCGGCGCATACACCGAGTCGCTGTTGCGATCGGACAGCACGATGATGCGTGCGCCGTCATCGATGAAGTCGCTCACCTTGTTGCGAATCTCTTCGATTGCCGTTCGCATGCCGTGTGCACCGTCGGCCACGCGATACAAACCACTCACCACCACGCTGCGCAGGTGCGGCATGGTGTGGTCGTCGTTGATGTGGATGATCTTGGCGAGCTCGTCGTTGTCCAAGATGGGAAACGGCAACACCAATTGACGACAGTTGTCGGGGGTTGCCTCCAACAAGTTGGCTTCGGGGCCGAGCGTGGAGCCCACGGAAGTGACCACTTCTTCGCGGATTGCGTCGAGCGGCGGGTTGGTTACTTGCGCAAACAACTGCTTGAAGTAGTCGAACAACAATCGAGGCCGAGCGGACAACACCGCCAGCGGAGTGTCGGTACCCATCGAGCCGATCGGTTCGGCACCCGCCTTGGCCATCGGCGCGATGATCACCTTCATGTCCTCGTGCGTGTAGCCGAACACTTGTTGACGACGCAACACGCTTTCGTGGCTGTGCACCACGTGCTCTCGATCGGGTAGATCGGGCAACTGCACCATGCCCTCGGCGAGCCATGTTGCATACGGCTGTGCAGCGGCGAGGGCTGCCTTTACTTCTTCATCGCTCACCATGCGTCCTTGCGCAGTGTCCACCAACAACATGCGGCCCGGTTGCAGACGGCCTTTTCGCACCACTCGCTCGGGTGCCACGTCCACGACGCCGACTTCGCTGGCCATGATGACGAGGTCGTCGTCGGTGACCCAATAACGACTGGGGCGCAACCCGTTGCGGTCCAACACCGCACCAATCACCGTGCCGTCGCAGAATGCCACGCTCGCCGGGCCGTCCCATGGTTCCATCAGCGACGAGTGATATTGGTAGAACGCGCGCTTGTCGGCGGGCATGGTGGCGTGGTTTTCCCACGCTTCGGGGATCATCATCAACACGGCGTGCGGTAATGCGCGACCTGAGAGATGCAGCAGCTCGAGCACTTCGTCAAAACTCATGGAGTCGCTGCCGTTCGGGGTGCAGATGGGGAACGCTCGCTCGAGTCCCGGAATCAGCGGCGTGGAGAGCAGTGCTTCGCGTGTGCGCATCCAGTTGCGGTTGCCTTGCACGGTGTTGATCTCGCCGTTGTGTGCAATGTAGCGGTACGGGTGCGCGAGCGGCCACGACGGGAACGTGTTGGTGCTGAACCGGCTGTGCACCAACACCATCGCGGACTCCATGTCGGAGTCCGACAGATCGGGAAAGAACATGCCGAGCTCGGGCGTAGTGAGCATTCCTTTGTAGATGAGAGTTCGCGACGAAAGCGACGGAAAGTACGTTCGCAATTCGTCGGGCAATTCGTGCTCGATGCGCTTGCGTGCAATGAACAGTTTGCGGTCGAGCGCGATGCCCGTGGTGGCACCTGCATCAACGCCACGTGCCGCCACGAACAGTTGCGCAAACGACGGCATCACTCTTCGCGCGCTCGCACCCAAGCACGACGGCTCCACCGGCACGTCGCGCCAACCGAGTGCGTCGAGACCTTCTTCTTGCAGAATCTTGGTGATGGCTGCTTTGGCACCCTCTGCACGTGTGGGGTCGGCAGGCAGAAACGCGATACCAACGCCGTATGCGCCGAGTGCGGGCAGCTGCGTGCCAGCCGCCAAGACGCCCGGTACAGCCGCAACTTTGCGCAGGAACTTGTCGGGCACTTGCATCAAGATGCCGGCACCGTCGCCCGTCTCTGGCTCTGCACCAGTGGCTCCGCGGTGTTCCATGCTGCACAGCGCACCGAGGCCCGTTTGCACGATGTGATGACTGGCCACGCCCTTCACGTGCACCACGAACGACACGCCGCATGCGTCGTGTTCAAAGCGCGGGTCGTACAACCCGTGCGCGGGCGGCAAGCCGAACCCGGTCACAGACGCG
>Ga0207937_1000613_pt1 | contig 12328 bp, 10 predicted proteins | sample LakMenEpi04Sep11_FD_150668 | JGI IMG/M metagenome (GOLD analysis project Ga0207937, IMG submission 150668) | Freshwater microbial communities from Lake Mendota, WI - 04SEP2011 deep hole epilimnion (SPAdes) | ecosystem: Environmental > Aquatic > Freshwater > Lentic | place: Lake Mendota, Madison...
ATTGCATGTCAATGTTCAGTCTCTTAAACTTATTGATTCCGGTCTGAATCAAGATCTTATCATTCTTTCACAGCCATATCATGTATTTATAGAGGCGAATGGTATGAGTATTGATAAACTATACTCTTCCTTTCAGGAGTCCGATGCTCCTGACACAGCAAAATTCTACTTTGCACATACAGACAAGGGTTCAGTTGCTAGACAGTTCTTATCTTCTAATGCTCCACAGCAACCACGTACTAACTATCACAAGTTTTACTCCCATCAGTTTATGATGCTTGAGTCTTATTTATTGAACATGCTTGATATATCTCTGTCATTAACCGTTTACTCTGGATGTACATCAACAGTGCTTATACTGCTACACTATTCATCTATGACAGATCAAGTCGATAAGCTCCAAGTCTACTATTCACCTGATTTCACACGTCTCAATCCTGATAAAACTGCCCAGACTCATGCCTTCTATAACTATCTTAAGGATGTCTACCCGCATCAGTGCCACTGTCTTTAGCAACATTCATGGCGCTTCCTAATAGTCCTTGAGATCACTTCTGCTTTACTCTGACGCTATATCTCCACGGCTATCTCTCGCCATCCTTGCTATAGTTACTTACTCTGGGATTCTTATCATGGTAATGTCTCCCTTATATTCAACTCTAAGGCTAGAGATTGATCGTATCTGTTAAAGTACTTACTGATAATGCCCATTGATTGATTAAGCGCACTGCTTGGACAATCGCTATCTTTGCGATTGTCTTTCATTAACTTTTTGATTCTCGATAGCAGTTATCATGAATGAGCATACCATGGCATCAATTTCCAATAGATCAGCAATGGTATACTATCTATCTTCAGGAGTGATCATCTATTATTTATGTTCATTAGACCTGTTGCATCATTTGTGGTCATTAGCCACTGTCTCACCGTACCTTGACTATGAGTAAGCAACGAATCCTTTGGCTGCTTCGAGTTGTCCCCCTGTAAGTCTTGATTAAGATGACTTCCTGTATAGCTTTCTTCTTGCCTCAATATCATCCTATCCCTGAGAATGATGCCTGGTGGGGAAATGGCTTTACTGAATGGCGGAATGTCACTCAAGCTAAACCCCTTTTTAGAGGGCATTACCAGCCACATCTTGCTGCTGACTTAGGCTATTATGATTTGAGGGTATCCGAAGTACGTCAAAAGCAGGTTGATCTTGCTCGCAACTATGGTATCGACGGGTTTTGTTATTATCACTACTGGTTCTCCGGTCGTCAGCTCCTTGAACGTCCAGTTACTGATGTTCTCTTAACAGGTAAACCTGATTTCCCATTTTGTCTTTGCTGGGCCAATGAGAATTGGACACGTCGTTGGGATGGGCGTGATGATGAGGTACTTATACAGGCAGAGTATTCAGCTTCTGATGATGTAAGTCATTTCTCCAGCCTACTCCCTTACTTTCGCGATCCCAGATATATACGTATTGACGATAAGCCTCTTTTCCTTATTTATAGAGCTTCGCAGCTTCCTGACCCACTTGGTACTACAAACTCATGGAGAGATCTTGCAGTCCAAAGCGGACTCTCTGGCCTTTACCTTGTTAAGGTAGAGAGCTTTCCATCTGAACGTAGTAGGGAGCCTCTGGGTGATGGCTTCGACGCTGCACTTGATTTTCAGCCTGACTGGAGTGTTCTTACTAATCCTAGAAGGGCTTCGCTGCCATCGCGTATTCTCAATAAGTTAGGCTTGTCAAGACAAGGTGTTTTCAGTAAAAACCGTGTCTTTTCATACTTAGATGTTGTTGAAACAATGCTTTCACGACCATCAGTTTCATATCCTCGTTTTCCATGCATTTCTCCCTCATGGGATAATACTGCACGACGTCGAAATGGTGGTGCAACAATATTGCATGGTTCTACTCCTAGTCATTATGGATATTGGCTTCGCAAGGTCCTTTCAGACAAGAATCTATTCACCGAACTTCCTGAACCCATTATCTTTGTCAATGCTTGGAATGAATGGGCTGAGGGTAGCCATTTAGAACCCGATGCAAGGTGGGGCCATCAGTATCTCCAGCAAACACGAGATGAGCTTTATCGATCAAGGACACCTATTTAATCGCATTATCATATTAATACACTGGTTCACGCCATCCACGTTGTAAGAACCTTTCTCAAGCCTAAGCCCAATCCTTGTCACTTTTCGTCTTCATTGCGTTGGCTTGACATCGCTCTGGCTTTGCCATCCGCTTGTTGTCTATTCTCAAGACCTCATTTCCTTTATAAGTGTGGACTCGTTGCAGCATTCTTCTGTCAATGCAATTGCTTTTTACTTGCCTCAATTCCATCCTATCCCGGAGAATAACGAGTGGTGGGGAGAAGGTTTTACAGAGTGGACTAATGTGGCAAAGTCTAAGCCATTATTTAACACTCACTATCAACCTCGTATCCCTGGTGATCTTGGATTCTATGATCTCAGATTGTCAGACACGCGACAGGCTCAGGCCGATTTAGCAAAGACTTATGGTCTCAAGGGTTTCTGTTACTACCACTATTGGTTTCATGGTCACCGGCTTTTGGAAAGACCTATTGACGATCTTCTCCAGTCATCCACCCCGGACTTTCCTTTTTGCTTATGTTGGGCAAATGAAACTTGGTCACGTAGATGGATTGGTGATGACAAGGAGCTGCTTATTGAGCAATCTTACTCACCCGAGGATGATCGTTCACATGGCGCTTTTCTGGCTGGGATCTTCTCGGACAAGAGGTATATAAGAGTTGGCAATAGACCGATCTTCCTTGTGTATAGGCCGGGCCATCTTCCGAATCCCCAGCATACCCTCGAGCGTATTTCTACCCAATGTATTGCCCGAGGTGTGGCTAAGCCCTTTTTTGTAGCAGTAGATGCTCATAGCGTTGGCTTTGATTATCGGCAGTTAGGTTTTGATGACATCCTGGCTTTTGCCCCGCAACTCGGTGTTTCAGCTCCTGATGCATTTGTCGATCGAAGAACAATCTCTAAACTCATTCGTAATCTGCGACTCGGTATTCCATCAGCAAAACTAAAGGTCTTTGATGAGGCCGAAGAGCGTCAAAAGATGGAATCTCTGTCACGTCCTTTTCCTACTATCCCATCTTGTTTCGTGTCATGGGATAATTCTCCTCGTAGAGGTCGTGATGGTATAATCTATATAAACTCAAGTCCAGAGCTCTTTGCAAAATCTCTCTCTAATGCTATCTCTTTAGCAAAGCAGCATCCTAATCAGCACTCCCTTCTATTTATAAATGCATGGAATGAATGGGCGGAAGGAAACTATCTTGAGCCTGATGCGCACCGAGGCCATTCATATTTGCTGGCTTTACGCGATACCCTGCTTTCTTCAACCTAGTTCTTGGAAAGCTTCTTATGCAATCTATCCTATTCTTTCTAGTTACCTTGCCTGGTTGCTTCTGAATTCCATGTCTTTGTTTACATGCACTGATTTGTCTCTTGTCCCTATTGCTACTCCTGGCTTCTCTTGATATTTCGCTTAATCCATGAATCATGCCTGCCACTGTTTGTTTCCCCTTTTGAGGATCCGTCTCATTATGAAGCCATCTAATTTGCGTAAAGTCTATTAGTTGTTTTGTGCCAGCAGCTTCGTCAGCTGACATGGATTTGTGTGGCCGCTACCGCTTGGCTTGTCAAGCCCAACCCAGGGGTCCGGCACTCATGTATTGCTATCCCAATGGCCGACCTACCCAGATGAGCACACTTAGGCTCATCATCAACATCTTCTCCATCATCGCCATCTTCCAGAAGTGGCGGGAGAGTGAGTGATCAGTTTGACCTTCGCCAACCAGTCGCTGCTCCGCTATCTCCCCATCGTCAAACGGCTGGTCCTCAACACCCACAACGCGCCGTAGAACCAAGCCACCTGCGGCTGCATCTGCTACACATTGACCGGCTGTTGGCGGCGCCTTTCTCCAACGAGGCCTGTTCCCTGACTTTGCTGGCTTTGGCTCTGCTGCGAATCCTGGCCCCCTTCCCCAATGTGTTAAATCTGTTCACTGGGAATCGTCAGCAGGTCTGCTCCACAGGAACTGGTTGTCACGGGCTCCACTTGGTCATTGATGACAGAACGCGTCTGTCCTTGGTGGAGATACTTTCGGATGAGCATCAGGAACCCGCAATTAGTTTTGTGATCCAGGCAGTAGCCTGATTCACCGATTAGGGCGTGGCACGCCGTCAGCATATTTCTGACACCGGTCCGGCTTGTCGCTTCCAGTGAAATCATGCCAAGAGTTGTCAAGTCCTTGACCTTGAGCACATTCATACCATGCCGTGTATTCCTCCCACCAATGGAAAGCCCAGCTGTTGATGCCAACTCTGTGTCCGCAATGTGTCTACTTCATGCCCTTCTAGAACTAGGAAGCTCGCAATCGCTTGTTTTCGCATTACCCATCGAGCGGTTATGTACTCAGTGAGTCCTAGCAATCTGTGCACTCTCTTTCTCGCTGCGCCTTAACGAGCAGCTGAATCAATCACTTTGGCGAGACATATCAACTGTTCATAAACTAGCTCTTTGCTTGACTAGATCCACTCTCCTTACTCCATTCTTGACGCAGTACGTATTCTCAGATATCTTCTATAGAACCTTCTATCGAATGACTGTTTGACTACTAATTCTCTTGCATCATATTGCCTTACTCAATGGCAAAAAACTACTTCCCCTCCCTTGAGTATCCGCCTTCGTTAGCTGCATTCCATTTTCCCATTTAATGTGATCGCCTTTTTCTATACCAGCATCCAGGCCCGCAGCGTTTTTATTCTTTTTCAGTTATCAATAGAACCTTTCTTCTTCAGGTCTCTTTATTGTATCTTCTAATGATTAACTTGCTTATTGCTGAAGTTTTCCAGGCACTCTAGATTGCTCTCATCTGTGAATAAACTACCTATAACTGCTATTCTACCATGTTACAATCATGCGACTTATCTCGCTGAGAGGATACAATCTATCCGATGCCAGTCTGTAAGAGTCTCTGAGATTATTTTTCTTGACGATGCCTCTACAGACAGTTCACTTCAAGTTGCCCAATCACTTTTAGATGAATGTGAGATCGAAGTATCATTCTATTCTAATCAGGTAAACTCTGGATCACCCTTCTCTCAATGGAATAAAGGCATATTGTTGGCCAAGTATCCCGTTATCTGGATTGCTGAGACTGATGACTCATGTCACCCACAGCTACTTGAAACTTTGTATTCCAAACTCCTAGCATCCAATAGTGTACTTTCTTTCTCACAAAGTCGATATATAAATAGTCTTAGTCATGATATCGGCTCTTCTCTATCATATATACCCGCTACTCAACGTAGTACCTTCACTACAGACTTCGTCATTAATGGCAAGAAATTCAATGATACATTCATGAAAAATCGTAATCTCGTACCCAACGCAAGCGCTGTGCTGTTTTTACGAGATGCGTTTGTCGATGTCGGACTGGCCAACCCTACTATGCGCTATTGCGGCGATTGGGATATGTGGCTTCGTTTAGCTGACATTAGTCGTGTTGTGTATGTTGCAGATGAGTTGAACTATTTTAGGTGTCATAGCTCTACCACTCGTTCGAATGGCAATACTTCAATCTATAAGGCTGAGGCATTCGCTTGCCGGCTCAGAGCTATTTTCCACATATACAAACCTCTAGACCATGCCGTATCATTTTCCGACATGCTTAAATATTGTCTCTCTAACACACCCTCAGATATAGTCTTTATGGTACGTCGCCTTAGTATACGCTCTTTTCTGCAAGTAGTCAAGTCATACTCTAAACTCTCGAGCGTACCTCAGCCAACCTTGTCAGTTTGGATGTTTGCCCTACTATTATTGTCTTGGGAGCGATTATACTCGAAACCACTACTCATATTTAAACGAGTAAAGTCACTATACTCTTCTCGCAAAGCCTTTAAAACTGATATTCCTTAATTAATTAGTCACTTCTTGTAAATTCTTTACTTTCTAAATTCGACTAAGGCCATTTCTTTCTTGGGCCTAGTCTATCTTATGGAAACTATCTCTATCTCCAGTATAGCCACTTTAAACCTATTTCTAGTCTCTACACTAGTCTTATAGTCATTGCATTTAACTTGCCATCACATATCACCTTCTTCTATACCTCTTCTATTTGCAGTCTGATTCTCAGCTCCTCATACTAATTCATCTAATGAACTGATCCACAAATATATATATGCAATGCCACATGATCTAAATATCAATACACTAGCCCCTACTGCCTTATACGTTGATCCATTACCTATATGTTAGTTCAACTTATACCTCTACTACCTATTTCTATCTATTCATCTTTGAGATTTGAAGTCTAAGTGCTATGATTGCCAAAACTTACCTTTGCTGGTTACCTGGAAAGTACTTTGGGGGTGCCGAGAAATATGCCATTAATCTATCCCTAAGTTTTGCCCAGCGAGGTATAAAAGTATACATTGTCTGTCCCTATTATGAATGTTATCTGCAGCTTTCTGAAATACTTAGTAATGACAACGCAGTTAAAGATCTTCCAATCCACATATGCCATTGCAATGCCCCATCCTCATCAAGACTTTTCAAGATACCTCTGATTAGATCCCTTTATTTACTTTACTGGATCCTTCAATATAAGTCGCTTATTTCATTTATCAATCCCGATAGTATTCACATTAACCTTCCTTTCCCATCCAGGAGCTACGCATTTATTCTTGCTGCAACTAAAACAAAAGTACCGGTTACAATCACATTTCATCTCGTACCTCAATCCCTCAAACTTTCAAATCGCTACTATCGCCTTTATAGACGTATCATTCGCGTAGTTACTTTTACTTCGGTCTCCCATTCTAATCTCACAAACTTGGGCAATGTCCTATCAATTAAACGATCACTAATTAAACTAATACCCAACCGCCCTTCTCCTATTGGCAATCGCATTACCCAGGAGCAATACAATATGCTTTTTGGTGAACTCAACCTTAATACGAACCATTTCATTTGTACTACTGTAGCCGCTTTAGTTCCACGCAAGGGATACGAGGATATTATTAATGCATGTCGTCTCGTTGTTGAAAGAGATCAGACATATCGTTTCCTTTTTATCGGTTCTGGCGCTCACGAGTCTTCTCTACGATCACTTGTAGAATCTCTTGACCTTGCAAAGTATATCCATTTTGTTGGTCAACGATCAGATGTTCACGAACTTCTCCAGCTCTCCAACGTATTTGTTTTCGCATCGTCTTCCGAAGGCTTGAGTTTTGCCCTCATGGAGGCTGTTCAGCACAATATCCCCTTAATTGCCTCAACTAGGTGTGGTGCTGATGAATTTCTCCATCCAGATATCCACTATAAGTCTTATGAAAATGGCAATACAGCTCATTTAGCCCACCTACTTCTTGATATGAAAGAAAATTATGAACTAGCTCTAGCCACAGCTAATCTAGCTGCTAAAGAGCTTGAGAAATACGACTATAACTCAATGTTCTCTGATACTTTAGATGTGCTTTTTCGAACACGTCATTTATCCGATGAGATCTCACCCTAATGTACAGATCTGTTCATTATCCCTGCATTAACTCAACCCATAATCCATACAACTACTTACTCATTAATGCTTTAAACGAGATTGGTTTTACCTCTGTATCCTGTAATTCTATCACGTCTCTCTATCGCTACGTTCTATTTAGGAGTATATCTACAATCCATTTCCATTGGCTTGACCGGGCTGGAGGAAGAGTTAACCTAAGTCCTAGCAAGCTCTTTTGGCAATTTTCTATCATCCTTATTCTCCTTATAGCAAGGCTTTTGCGGATTAAGACCGTTTGGACAGTCCACAATATCAATACACATAATTCATCTTCATCAGTTAATACTTTCTATCGTGTAGTTTCTGCTCTTGTCAGTTCACTCATTACCCATTCCGCTTCTGGAGCCCTAACCATTTCAAATGCTTACCTTGTTTCCAAAAATAAAGTCTACTTCATTCCCCATGGCTGTTACCCATGTGCATTCGATGTAAAACCATTTTTACCAAATAACTTCACACCGTCTTCCCCGTTGAGAATGCTCTATTTTGGGCACGTTTCTCCTTATAAGGGACTAGATCTTCTTTGCTCTGCCTTGCACTCCCTTAGCGAACGGATAGGAGATCTCACTCCAAATGTTACCATTGTTGGCCAGTTTAATAGTAGCAAGTATCCCGTATTAGACCAACAACTTCGGAGCTGTAGTAAAATTAGGCTAGTTCCTGGATTCGTCGACAATCATCAGCTCAATCGTTACCTAGAACTAGCAGACCTTGTTATACTCCCTTTCAGAGATACTTTTACCTCTGGAAGCTTGATTTATGCTCTTAGCGCCGGAAAGCCTGTGCTTATTTCAGATATAGATTCTCTAGCTTTCTATTTATCTCCCTCATTCAGCTTTACATTTGAGGCTGGTAACGTTACTTCACTTATTCATGCTCTTGATAATATATCCATGGCTCACTCCTGTCAATCCCTTCAAATCATGGGCCAGTCTGCGCGCCATTTTGCAAAGACTCTTGATTGGAACGCTATAGCATATAAAACTGTTGATATCTATTCTTCACCGCCCACAGCCTAACCATCGTATTATGATCATAAACTTTGCTACATTCCTATTCCTTGCTTGTTTTCTTGTACAACTTATAATTGACTCATCCTATGAGAATACCGTTTCAGCTTCTATATGCTTCATTTCAGCTTTACTAGGCTTATTTCTTACTTCCAGACTGTCTAGAGGTCCTTCCCTTTCTTCAATTGCCCTCGTTGGCTTCCAGGCATCATATTTCTGGCTTCCAATAGTTGCCCTCACTTTTGACTTACAGCCCATCACACACAACTTAGCATTACCCGTTAATACATTCTCAATTGCATCGATAGCTCTATTTGCTCTAATCCCCGCATATTCATTATCTCTTGACATTGCAAGAGATTCAACCTTCCGTTCTTATTCTATAAAGATTAATACCTTGATAAAGAACAATATTGCACTCACCAAGCAAAGCTTCTTTATTATTATCTTACTTGCACTTCTTGTTCGTCTTCTAACAACAGGCCTTAGAGTCTTTGGCAGGTTAGACTTTGTAACTAAATTTATTGAGCCAGTATCAATCTTTGGTGTCCTTTCATTTGCGTGCCTATTCTATACTCCGGCAACTCCTTACTTGCGAAAATACAGCTATAAGTCATTTCCTTTCTTGGTATTCCTATTAACAATCCTTTTTACGCTTCCCTCGCTTTCACGTTTCAATATACTTATCATAATAGCCAACACCCTTATTCTGTTATCGACAAAGCTTTTTTATCCTCAGGTCTCCTCAGCAGCGCGTAAGCAATCATCCCGAATAGTCATCAACTTTATTCTAGTTGGGCTTCTTGTTTTTCCAGTACTTGACCGCATTGCAAATGCTACAGCTTACGTCCGCTTTAGCGGCATTGCCGGTGGAGGCCCAGTCCAAACCGCTCAAAAAATTGTTAATGCGGCTATTAGTGGAGATAAACATGTTTGGACCTCTACCTATAAAGGCCCCTATCCTTGGGATGACTCTTATACTGAAAGTACTATCTTTAAACGTTTTATAAGTGTCAACTATCTGGACCTCTCATACAGGTTTCACCGTCTACAAGATGAAGATTCACGGTCATTAGTCCGCACTTATGAATACAATCGCATTATTGCACTAGCTCCCGACCCTCTCATCAGTCTCTTTACATCAGACTTTGATAAAAACTCGGTCATTCGTTCTTCATTTGGTGATTACAACTACTATGTTGTTTCTGGTATCGGCCTTGGCGGGTTTAGGACAGGCAATCTTCTTGTATCTCTTATGGCTCTATTTGGATTCATGTGGCCTATAGCACTATTTGTTGTCGCTATAATTGTCTTTACTATTCTTAATCTGGTGTCATTCCCTATTCTCAATCTTACTTACTTGTCACCTAATCTCTATCTCGTAGGTCCGATCACCGTCTGTCTTATGTACGAAGCCTTAACTGTCTTTACTAGTGCGGCAGGAGGAAGTGAGTCCCTATCTAGAATTATAGGACTTCTTATCCGTGTTATACCAGTCATGGCTATTTATTTTTCATTCTTAGCCCGCCCCTCTAGGTACAGAATATCCCTATAGATATTCTTACAATACCACTCTCTTTCTGCCTACTAAAGTCCTTATCTTTCCAATACTTACTTTCATTTCATACTTTTTACGTCTTCATTACTTGTCATTCCTTTTTTGCTAAGTCTAAGTCTTGATTCTATCTGAATCCTGTTTTACTTTCCCAGTTTCATTCTTTCTGTTCTGCTATTCTTAAGATTAACTTTCTATTCTTTAGTACTCCTGTCACTCTTTCAAGGCCTTTTGCCTTACCCTCTTATAATCCCTCTTGCTCTATTATCTGATTTCCGCGATCTGATTGTTTTAGCTTGAATTATTCTAAGTCTACTCTCAGAATGCTGTTTCCTTCCCACCCCCGTTTCAAATCCTTACCTATTCATTGTTCTTGAAATTTATATTGCTGAACCTTTTGCAGGCCCTCGTTGCCCGAGACTTGTATATCTCCTAATCAACTCTACTATTTATTAATCCTATACTTATATTGACTTCTTTTATCTTTTCAATTCACTGATTCTCTTCGAGCAAGTTGCATAGCCTAAGCTACTCTAGATCACATGGTACTTCTGGTGAAATCCTTAAGCTATCTCTTGTGCTGTTCAGCCTGTGACTTGTCTATAGCTTTATCTCTTTTATCACTAAGCCTGATGCTAACTATTATTTGTTTTTACACAAACTCTATTTTCCTTTTATGAATATTGTTACTTTTGGTTCACTCAGACCTGGCTCAACCGTTGCTCATCGCGCTCGCGCCCTACAGAGTCTTGGACATCAGGTCAGTGCTCTCAATTCTGATGACTTTATTGGCCGCCATGGGCGTATCAGCTCTTGGCTTCATTATCGCACAGGTTACCGCCTCCTTCAAAGAAGGCTTTATAAACGTCTCCATGATTACTTTAGCTCTTTAGCTTGTAAACCCGATTTACTGTGGATTGACAGTGGACAGTACGTTGGTCCCACTGTTCTCCGTCGCCTACGATTATTAATCGGTTGTCCAATTATACTCTATTGTAATGATGATCCCACCGGTCCCCGTGACTGGCTCCGCTTCGCCTCACTTCGAGAAGCATTTCCTTACTATGACTTATGTGTGTATAGAAGGGAGATCAATGAACTTGAATGGCTTGCATTGGGAGCTCGTAAGGTGTTACGAGTCTGGATGAGCTATGACGAGGTAGTCCACCAATCTCTGTCTTTGCTAGATAATCCTGTACCAGAGCTGCTTTTTATTGGTACGAATATTTCGACTGAACGTCGTGGTGCATTTCTTGCCTCTTTGGTGCGTTCCCACATCCCCCTTTCCATTTATGGCTCACGGTGGCAGCGCAGCGCTCATTGGCCTGTTCTCCGATCCTTTATCTCAGGCTCTTCACTTGTTGATAACGGCTATGCCCATCGCCTTTCCCTGTCTGCCCTTTCCTTGGGTATGCTATCCACACACAACCGTGATCTCCATACGCGTCGTTCTGTTGAAGTTCCTGCATCTGGAGGAGCACTTATTGCTGAACGCACATCAGAGCATAAGCTTCTCTTTGAGGAATCTGTTGAGGCGCTCTTTTGGGACAATGTTAATGAGTGTATCTCTCTCTGTAAATCCTATTTATCTGACCCAGCAGCTATTTCGAAGATCCGTCACGCAGGCCATGCAAGGACTATATCACTAGGAGTTGGCAATCAAGATATTTGTAAGCAGGTTCTTTCTTTCTTTTCTTCTTGATACCATCATTCTTGCCATTTAAATCTCTTACCTCTTAATCGTTTTTTTCTTTGTTGTTTCATTGAATCATCTTATTTCCTGGCTATCCCTCTACCACTCCTCTGATCCTCGCTAGTACCACTCTTCCTTCTTTGTCTTTCACTCTCTCCATATTGCTCTGTTTTCTTCATGTGATTCTCTATATTACTTGATTTGTATCTAACTACTAAGCTTTGGTTCCACCTTCTTTTGGCCATGTCGATCTTCTTGATCTTATTATATATGCCCTTTCTTGTACTGTCTCCAGTTCTTGCTTGCACTGATAATACAATACCTACTTCGCCCTCCTTTCTTCACCTATATCATTCGCCAGCTTTCGATCTCTTGTCACCTTCTCCTCTTTTTACTCCCTAACTTGTCTCTTTAGTAAAGTAGCTTCTCTTTATATCTTAACTACTCTTTATGTCTGATTGGCTAGGTTTCTTTT
>Ga0207937_1000614_pt1 | contig 12324 bp, 7 predicted proteins | sample LakMenEpi04Sep11_FD_150668 | JGI IMG/M metagenome (GOLD analysis project Ga0207937, IMG submission 150668) | Freshwater microbial communities from Lake Mendota, WI - 04SEP2011 deep hole epilimnion (SPAdes) | ecosystem: Environmental > Aquatic > Freshwater > Lentic | place: Lake Mendota, Madison...
CCAGGGTACATCCGCCAGGAGCTAGTTCAAGCACCAGCGTATGGGTACAAAGCGGGCGACCTGATCATCGGCCAAGGGGTCGAATCGATCGGTGTCCAGCAGAAAGTCGATGAACTTGTCCTCGCCCGTCTGCGAGAAACGCAAAGTCAGCTTTCCTATCAGGAGCAGGTAGAGTCATCCAATGGCGATATCGAAGCGCTCCTCAACGAGCTAACAGATAATGATCTATCTACCAAGTTCAGCGCTCTGGCCAGCGCCTTTCAAGATATTGCTAATCAACCTGGCAGTGAACCCATCCGTGCTATCGCAATCCAAAGAGGCCAGGAGCTGGCTAGTCAACTGCGGTCCATTTCGAGTGGAGTGGTGGAGTCCGCGAACCGGAATCGCCAGGAAGTCGGATTGGCGGTAGACCAAGTCAACCGCTTGAGCGACAGCATCGCAAAGTTAAACCGGCGAATTGTCGAGATCGAAGGGGGCTCGAATTCCAGCGCGGTTGGACTTCGCGATGAACGTATCGCAGCTCTCGACGAGCTCTCCACGTATGTTGACATCTCCGTAACCGAACAACTTAACGGTTCAGTCACGGTATTCGTGGGTGGCGACTACATCGTCTCCGACGGGATCCCACGAAGTGTTGTGGCCAAACGAATTGAAGACAACGAAGATGGTTCCGGAATCGAGCTACGATTTGTCGACACTGACTCACGGCTTGAAGTGCAAGCAGGGAGGATCAGAGGGCTCTACGACTCGATTCGAGCCAATTCGCAGGAGGGATTTATAGGGAAAATTGATGGAATGGCTCGAGACATCATTCATGTTGTCAACAGAATCCATTCCCAAGGGCAAGGCACAAAGGGATTCACCAATCTGACGGGGGAAACCGTTATTGCGAAAGCCAATGTACCGTTCGAAGTTTCCAACCCAGACTTCAATATCGACAACGGTTCATTTGTGGTGCGATTGACCGATGCTCGAACCAAACTGACAACAACCTACGACATTCCCGTTCAGCAACAAGGTTCTCTGGATGACACAACTGCAGATCAACTTGCAGCGAGGTTGGATGCTATTTCAGGAATTTCCGCGTCGATCACCAATGATGGCAGACTCCAAATCAAGTCGGACTCTTCTGCCGTTTCTTTTAGCTTTGCAGAAGATACAAGCGGAGCTTTGGCAGCACTTGGGATCAACACATTCTTTGTCGGTAACTCTGCAGCGACAATCGGAGTTCGGTCCGGAATCTCGCAAGATCATTCTCAACTAGCCATCAGTAGTGATGGTGTTGGAAACGGCGCAAGGAATGCAATTAAGATTGCAGAGGCGTTCAATAAACCCTCTGATTTACTAGGCGGACGAAGTCTAAGCGGGATCTACGGTACGATTGTTTCGGAAACAACACGCGAGATCAATACGCAAAAGGGTGTGACAGACGGCTTCCGCAACTTTCGTCAAACATTGGAAGCAAAACACCTCGGGATCTCTGGCGTAAATCTCGACGAAGAAGCGGTAAAGATGCTGCTCTACCAACGCGCGTTTCAAGCAACTTCTAAGCTTGTGACTACGGTCTCGGAAATGCTCGATACTCTCGTCAATATTATTTAGCCATGCTTAGTTCGTTCTATCCAGTCGTAGCAGGTCGAGCAAGCGATGCCAACAGCCGAAATCGGGCGCTCTATCAAGTTCAATCCGGGCGGATGGCTCTCCAAGAATTGGAGCAACAGCTTAGCACCGGCATGCGATTCTCGCGGCCTAGCCAAGATCCGTCATCTGCCATTCGGGTGATCGGATTGCAACGAGAGTTAGAGTTTCGTGATCAAACCATCAAGAATCTCGACTCTTCGAAAGGCTATTTGAATGCTTCGGAGTCGAATCTTGCGAATGTTCAAGACATCATGACGGAGCTTCGAGGGCTCGGTATTGAAGCTACAGGCAATGTCGTAGGTGAATCAGAACGTAGAGGCTGGATAAATCAGATTGATGCGTCCATTCAGAGACTCACTTCGGTTGCGAATACACGTTATTTGGATCGTTATCTCTTCACCGGCGGTGCGGTCGATACACCTACGCTAGAAAATTTTCGTGGAGCGTTACGTTTCACAGGAAATGAAATGGACCTAACGACAATTGCGGATATTGGAGATTATATCACCCATAATGTTACTGGACAAAAAGCTCTCGGTCTATTGTCCGAGGGTATCACCAGTCGAATCGATCTCAATCCGAATGCCCTTCAGACAACACGTATTTCCGACATCAACGGTGGGCAAGGAATCGCACCCGGAGCGATTCAAATATCGAGTGGTACATCGCAGGTTACCGTCGACCTAGCAGATATCGAGTTTGTAGGGGATGTTCTCAACAAAGTTAATGGGAACGTTTTTTTGGATGAAAGAGAAGTTGTTGTCACATTGAACAACGGCTCGCTAAGCTTGAACTATCTGGATGGTCTACCAGGGACGTTGAGGGTCTCGGAAGTTGGTTCGGGACGAACGGCTTCCGATCTGGGGATTCAGACGACGACTCCCGCCCCATCGCTTCCGACCAACGGCGTTTCTCTCGATCCCATCATTCGACCGACCACACTCCTGACCCAACTGAATAGCGGCAATGGATTCGATTGGAGTGGTGGCCTTCGCATCCAGCAAAATGGACAAAACTATGATATCTCCTTTGAGAATGCTGTTACCGTAGAAGATGTATTGAACAAGATTCAACGTTCCGGTGCGCCTGTTGTCGCTGACATAGCTCCGGATGGTAAAGGGTTGAGAATTCGCTCTAAAGAAAGTGGCTCCGCGTTTTCTATTGGTGAACTGCAGGGCACGCTCGCTGAGTCATTGGGACTTCGAACGCTTCATGGCGGAACGCAGATATCAGAGTTGAACTACGGACGAGGTCTTACGACAACTCAGGGTACGGATCTGATCATTACTCGCAACGACGGTACTTCGTTGAATATCGATTTGGACGGAATGGCAACAGTTGCGGATATTCTGAATTCCATCAATAACCATGCCGGTAATCAAGACGCAGCGACCCGAGTGACTGCATCATTGGCATCGGCTGGCAACGGAATTGAGCTCTCTTCGCTACTCTACTCGGGACCACCAAGTCCGGATGCGGGGCCAATCAAGGTTCGTTCGGCTGGCGGCAGCCAGGTTGCATTCGAATTGGGTTTAGTGCCACGCGGCGAATCACAGGCAGTCGCATCAGCGTCCGGGACAAACTATACGCTTAGCGGTAGAGATCCGAATCCTCAAGAGGTCAAAGGGGTCTTCAACTCGCTCAAAAGATTACGAGATGCGATACAATCGGAAGACTCGAACGAGATGGCCAGGGCTGTTGAGTTGATCGACAAGGATCTGGAACGCATATCCTTGAGTCGTGGTTCGTTGGGCGTTGAGCTGCAACGAATCGATAGTCTAAAGATTTTTCAAGAAGATACGAAGGTCGGACTGAAAGAGAGTGAGTCCAATAATTTGGAAGCGGATTTAGCGACTGTGATTTCCAATCTCAATGCTCGCCAGGCCTCTTATGAAGCAAGCCTAAAGCTCTTGGCAAATGCAAATCAGTCCTCCTTGTTCAACTATATCTAATTCCCTCTCTGCGTCTGGATTACACCGATTGGGACTAGCCTCCCACAAGTTCGGCAATGTGCGTCAGAAGCAGTTCGCGTTCATCGACATCGAGCCAAACATAAGATCCGACGATATCCCCCTCCGCGTCCACAAGACAAAATCGATCCGGATGCCCTCGCTTTTCAACACCATCTAAAAAAAACTTCTCGACACCAACACGCTGTGTGTAGGCCATTTCCCCTCGAAGGAAGTACCAACGGTCAGGATTCGCTTGGAAGGATTCTGCGTACTCGGCCAAAACCTCGCGGGTATCGATTTCGGGATCAACGGTGATGCTAACAAATCGGATCGGCTTGTTTTTAAACTTGTTTTGAAGCAATTGCATTTGCGAGGTTTGACGTGGACAACTCCCTTTGCAAGTCGTGAAGAAAAAACACGCAACGTAGGGTTGTCCTCTCAGCGATTCCGAAGAAATTTTGCGACCGAGTTGGTCTTCGAATTCGAAGCCCTTTAACCACTTCGGCTCTTGCTGGGACGAAGCGACCAAGCTCGCCAAAGCTTTGCGTTTTCCGGGATCGGCTACCGGCGGCTTGATGTCCCATGCATCTTCGTCATCCTCGTCAGAAAGTGTATTCGAGCTACTCAACGGGTTGCCTGCGGATTTCTCCATACTGGAACTTCGCGATGTACGGTAAGCGCGAAAAGAAATGGCGGAAATCGTCCCAAGCAAGATCCCAGCCGCAACTCCCAGGATACGTAGGGTTGTACGATTCAAAGTTTTTTCCTATCGAAATAATGATGCAAAAAAGGATCGCAGGTTTTCTAATGCCAGACCTGTCTTTCGCTAACTGGGGCGACCGCGATCTGAGGGGATTCGATCACAGGTGTGGATACAACTTTAACGAGTCCGTTTAACTTTGACGAGAGATTCGTCCATCCGAAAGCCAGTCCGAATCGTACTGCCTCCATCCCGCCCCGGCTGGGGTTCCGTCATGGATCGTCGCTGCCTGTTGTGTCGGGTTTGGCGAATATGACGGATTTCCCAACGATTCATTGGCAAAGTCAGTGTTTTCCACAAACTCCGATTGGCCAGCGGGCTCGGAGAATGCAATTCTGTAGCCACAAGCTTGCATGAGAAATACGGGAGCCTATCGATGAAAAATAGAATATTCAAAACAATAAGTAGATTGTTCTGGGACGACTGCGGCGCAACAGTCATCGAATACGCCGTGATGGCGTCGCTTATCTCCGTGGCAGTCATTGCAAGCGTCGGTCAAATAGCATCGCAAATGAAAGATAGCTTCAACTCTTCCGGAAAAGCTGTCAACCAGTCATTGTCACCGTAGCCTTCGCACTATTGATCTTCCGATAACCAACGAACTGTTTTCAATCGATCGTCGCAGTTAGAATCCAAGCCAACTCGCTCCACTAACCATCCAAAATGGGATCGTTATCAGACCCAATATCGAAGTTCCGACGACGACGGTGCATGCCGTTTCGATATGTTGGTTGAAGAGTCGGGTCATCACAATGGGAAATGTTGCAGAAGGCATTGCCGCTTGCAACAACAAAACTTCTTGAAGCTCGCGGGCAACACCTGAGTATTTGGCGATCGCCAAAAAGAGGATAGGCAATATTACCATTCTGACCGCACCTGCCAACAGGAGCGGCCGCCACGCTTCCGAGATCTTTACCTTGGTGATGCAGTCATAGACAATCGCTCCACTAAGGACGAGTCCGATCGGGATGGAACAACGTCCGAGTTGCTCTGTCATGCTCAAAAACGGGCGAGGGATCCACTCGCTCAGGCTCAATTGTCGAATCAAGAGGGCAATCGTCACGGACACCAGTGGTGGGCTGAACAGAATTCTGCGCCATGATTCGCGAAGCCCCTTTCCGCTGATGATGAACAGCCCCACACTCCACAGAGCGATGTCGACTCCGACGTTGTGTATCAGGAGCGTGACTATACAACCCGGGTAAAAGACCTCTGCGAGCGGAAATGGAATATAGCCGTAATTGGCGATGCCTGCGCACAATGCAAATGTACGCTTCTTGCTTCCATCTCCGAGGCTAAACCATCGACCAAACGAGAATGCAGCGCAAGCGGCAACTCCGAATCCAAGAACAGTCAAAACCGCCCCAAAAAAGGACGGTGCCCACGCGCTCAGATCAGTCGACATCTTCGTGTCCGTCATGATCCTATGAAAGAAGAACGACGGTAGCAGTACATTGGACAGAAATCCAGCAAGCGAGCGATCTACTTCACTGGTAAACCACTTGAGATAGCGTGCTAAGCCACCCACCAGCATCACAAGGAAAACGCCAGAAACGGTGGAAGCAATGCTTAGAAATTCGATGTTCAATCGTTCTCCAGACCTTTTTGTGCAGGCTATTTGCCTAGCGACATCGACTTCATCATTTCACCGACGAAGGTTGACTCGTCACGGCGAATGATAACATGATCACCGGCACGGAGGGAATAGTTCTGCCCCTCCATGACATTCTTGCCCGCATCATCGAAATCGACATCTAATCGGACCGGAGGCCGATTCACCCCATTCGGCCGAAGAACAGTCGCTTTCATCCGACCTATCTTTTTGAACAACTGTGCATCTCGAACGACGTCACCTACAAAAAGCGACTGGCCTGGTTGCAACGGAAGCTTCTCGTAGTGCTTCTTACCGTCGTTGATTTCGAGTATCACACAAGGTTCGCCGTTATCCGTCAACAAGGGTTTGTTCACCCCTGATGCTCCGACAGAATAACCAGCCGCCTTAAGACCTCTCATATCGACATTGTCAAGCGGTCCTTTGCTGCGTCCCATAAGTGACGAACAACCGCTCTGCGTAACTGCCAAAGAAATGAATGCGAAAAGCCCGAAAACACTCGACAAGCCGATTTGCCTTGAAGCCTGAACCATGTCTGATCATCCCATCCCTTTGAAGGTACTTAGCCACACCTTCGAGTATCGGGATCCATGATCTAGTTCTTGACGGAAAAATCCATTTTATCAGAAAAGAAAGCGCAAACCTCCCAAACTACCAGATTCTACCTTTTGTTCCCTTTTTCGAGTGTCCTAACGAGGGATCAAAGAGGGTCACGGGAAAGGTCACAGAGGAAAGGTCACGGGAAAGGTCACTACTGGCCGATTGAGGGCGACGATCAAGGAGAAAGTGATTCCAAACCGGAGTTAGCAGAATCCTACGAGACCAGACTCAGGAATATGATCGTACATCTTCGTGAATCTCTGAAAGCACCTAAAGTTCCTTTCATTGTCGGACAGCTCGGGCAATTTGACGATGTTCCCTGGGACGCGTCTAGAAAAAAGATTGACGCAGCCCATCAATCCATCGGGACGAATGACTCATTCGTTGGTTTTGTCAGGTCAAAGGGCCTCAAGCATGGCGGCGACAAAGTTCATTTCGACGCACCGTCCCTACGCGAATTTGGAAAACGATACGCTGACGAATTTCTTCGACTCCAGTCGAATCAGATATCCAAGTAGTTTCGCATTCTTGGGAATCATCTATCGTTGAGCCGGACGGTTACTTTCAGTTCTTCCGCAGTCAACGGCTCTTGCGTCCGTAGTTGGGCAGCGAGGACTTCTAACGTTGCATCGGAGGCATCGTGGCGAGTCAACTTGCGTTGAGTGATTCTTTGTTGAAGCGTCGCTTCATCGGTCTGAAAATCGAGGATACGGAACTCGGCCCCCTCCGTCTCCGCCAGTCGGCGAAAGCGTTCGCGATCCGAATGTTTCAAGAATGTCGCATCGACGATGACGTCAAAGCCTGATTGAAGAATGCAGGAAGAAATCTCCGACAGTCGCTCGTATGTTGTTTCCGAAGCGGTCGGTGAGTACATGCCCCTACCGATCTCACGATCGAAGATATTAGCTTTGGAGGTCTTAAACAATCTTTTTCGTTCAATGTCCGAACGAACTCGGATTGCCCCTTGTTGTTCGACAATCTGCTGGCTACCGGTTGTCTTTCCGCTTCCGCTCGCTCCGTGCGTAATCCACATTCTTCGCTTCATCGGTTGCATCAGTTGAGCAGCTAACCGAATATAGGCATGGACCGGTTCTAATTGCTTGGTATCGAGAGGCTGTTCATGATTCAATTGTCGCGCTCGGAACAACGCGACTTTGGAACGGACCAACGCTCGATAGACTAGATACCATCGCAGCACCGCGAGCGCTCGATAGTCTCCCGTTTGTTCCAGATAGGCATTCAGAAAAGCGGACGAAAGTTCCGGATGCCGCAATTCTTGCAAATCCATCACGAGAAATGCGACATCACTAATGACGTCAATCCAAGCATATTCTGAGTTAAACTCGATGCCGTCAAAGGGGACGAAATGATCTTTCCAGTAAACGACATTGCCACAATGAAGATCACCATGGCACTCTCGGACGAAACCGCATTTGGCACGAGTCTGAAATTGTTCTCGATGTGACTCAAAATAAGCATCTGTCCAGTTCTCGAGCAAGCGAACCGTCGCGTCTTGTCGAAGGCCCGGTTCGCCAAGTAGGAACTGAAAATTCTGCTTGGCCTGTTCGAAAATCCTAGGTACGACTTCATCGATCCCACGTTCCAATCGCATCGCATTGCCATGCATACTCGCGATGTTGGCTGCTAGCTGCACGACGTGATCAACCGTCACAAGATTCTTTGCCAGCCGGTCGCTCAGCAATGCATCCGCATCAAATCGACGCATGCGTACGCCAAATTCGATCGGTTGCGCATCACCATCCACGCAAAAATGCTCATCCTCGAAAGTGATTGGAACAACATCTAGATACAAGCCGTCTGCGTATCGGCTCCCCAGCCGAAGCTCTTCGCAACATGCATGATGACGCTTCGGTAGCGTACTGTAGTCTAGGAAATCCGTTTGGAGCGGCTTCTTGATTTTGTAAGCAAAGCCCCCAGCGAGAAGTATCCAGGAAATGTGAGTTTCGTGAAGAACGACCTGCCCGTCCACGGAATGAACATAGGACGCTGGATTTAAAAGCGATTGAATACCTTCGTTGTTCATCTCAAATGGCCCTCCTACGGCCCTGGTCTTCCATTCATCGCGTCCTCACGCCATACCTTTGCTGCCATTGGCTAGCATTGTGTCCGGGGTGATCGGCTCCTATCTCTAAAGGCGATCTAGCTTACCAAACGTTTCGATGGTTTCGCCAAGCAACCTAGCGATACGATTCTGAATTACCCTGAAAACCACTGCGCGAATCGCAGACGAATGCCCAGACATGAACTTGTAATTGGTAGATGCGAATTGCGCTATTGCGAAAGTTTCGAAAATTCAAGAGACTGCGTAACTTCTCGTCATGAAAAGGATTTCGTGAGGACCAACATGAACCGACTTTGCCAATCTCTGCTTGTTATTGCTTTTGCATTCATTTGTGCACCGAGCTCGGTTGTCGCGTCGAGTGTCGGTGATTGTGTTGCCATGTATTTCTATAAGCAGGGCTGTCCGCAATGCCAAGCAATGCAGCGTCCGATCGAGCAACTAATCGAAGCTGGTTGGGCCGTGCGTGCTATCGATACTGGCCGTGAACCGGAACTTGCCATGCGTTGGCATGTTCTGCGTTACCCAACCCTCGTCTTAGTACGCAATAGCCGAGAAGTCGATCGAATTATCGCTCCATCGACCGCACAAGAAATCCAACAAAGACTTCTCGCCGGATCGTCACCCGATAGCATTCGCGAGCGAAGCACCGCCGCAATCCAATCCGGAATGACCGTTCGCGGACAATCTGTGCCAGCAATCGTTCCGATGGCTGCAGCTCTCCTGTCATCCACTGCTGTGAAAAGCGATCTTTCCATTCCAGCACCTGCCTCCAGTACTCGCTATGTTGATCCGTCAATGGCAACCGTTCGCATCCGGGTTGATGAACCATCGCACGAAGCTGTCGGAACAGGCACTATCATCGATACATTCCAAGGCGAAGCTCTCGTTCTGACTTGCGGCCATCTCTTCCGCGACACTCAAGGTCGAACACCGATCATCGTGGAGACTTTTGTAAACGGCGTTCCGAGACAACACCAAGCAACATTGATCGATTTCCGGGCCGATACCTCAGACATCGGATTAGTTTCCTTTCGAACCGATCAAGAAGTAGGAGTCGTTCGATTGGTGGATCACCGCGAAAAATTACGCGAAGGGGATCCCGTCTATAGCTGGGGATGTGATCAAGGTGCGGTGCCGTCTCGACGCGACTCGCGAATTACCAAACTGAATCGCTATCAAGGAGAGCCCAACGTAGAAGTCCTGGGAGCACCGGTTCAAGGTCGGAGCGGTGGCGGGCTTTTTAACGCAAAAGGTGAACTGATCGGCGTTTGTTACGCGGCAGACACCGAACGACACAACGAAGGCCTGTACAACGCACCTGAAGTCGTCTATCAACAGCTCAATCGATTAGGACTCCAGCGTCTTTACAGCTCCAACAGTAGCACTAGCAATATTGCAGCAACGAATCGCGCACAACCACTGGAACAACCTACACGATCGATTCCAGCCCAAGCTCGAGTAACGGTCATGGTTGAACAAAATGGAACGACTCGGCAATGGCAGATCGATAACCCAACACCAGAGTTGATCAGCTCGCTTCAACAGCAATCCGCTACCAATCGCCGTTAAGAATCCGTACGAAGAGCAATACCTGTCGGGGTGTCCTGTTTGGCGAGTGCTTCTGGCGGGCCTTCACTTACGATGCAACCGCCATCGATGCCAGCACCAGGCCCCACGTCAATAATCCAATCGCAACAGCGAATGACATCCATATGATGTTCAATGACTAGGACGCTGTTCCCCCGTTCTACGAACCCTTGTAGAACGTCGATCAATCGGAACACGTCTGACGAATGCAGCCCTGTTGTTGGTTCGTCGAGAACGTAGAGCGTATTTCCAGTGTTAGTTCGTGCCAATTCGCTTGCTAATTTGATACGCTGTGCCTCGCCACCACTGATGGTTGTGGCAGGCTGACCAATAGGCATATAACCAAGCCCCACGGATACCAAGCCGTCGAGTGGTTGCTTTAGTTTTGGTATCTCGCTAAAAAAATCGGCCGCTTCCGCAATCGACATCTCAAGAATCTGAGCGATTGACTTTCCTTTGAAGCGTACCGCCAAAGTCGATCGCTGGAATCGTGTGCCTCGACACTGCGGGCACAAGACATAAACATCTGCCAGAAAGTTCATTTCCAGTTTCTGCCGCCCTTGACCAGAGCACGTTTCGCATCGCCCAGCACCTGCATTGAAACTGAAGTGTGCTGCCGTAAAGCCTCGCTGTTTCGAATCCCGTGTCGATGCGTAGAGTTTGCGAATCTGGTCCCAGAAACCGCAATAGGTGGCTGGAGTGCTTCGAGGTGAACGACCGATGGGAGATTGATCGATCGCAATCAGTTTATCAATCTTTTCAAAACCATTGATTCGCTTGAAATGCGGTGGCACTGATTTTTTGTCACCGGAAAGACTCGCTGCGACGGCCGGCACCAACGTATCTTGGATCAACGTACTCTTGCCACTCCCGCTCACACCTGAAACTCCAACCAGTCGTCGCAACGGTATCGAAAGTGAGACACTCTGCACGTTGTGATGCGTGATGTTGATGAGTTCTAGGTAGTCCTCTGACTTTCCGACAGGACGATTCCGGCTAGTCGGTTTCTGGATCGCATCGCAGAGAGTCTTTGCCGTGACCGATTCAGGATACGTGTTGATCGACTGTCGGTTGAAGAACGACGCCGAAGGACCTTCTGCGACGATTCGGCCACCCTCGCGCCCCGCGCCTGGTCCACAATCGATAATCCAATCACACGCTCGCATGATCTCGTGGTCATGCTCCACCACCAAGATCGAGTTGCCTTTACGTTGCAGTTGACGCAATGACTCGATGAGAGCCTGGGTGTCTCGTGGGTGCAGACCGACAGAGGGTTCATCGAGTACGTAACAAACGCCAGTTAAACCGGTCCCGATACTGGTCGCTAAGCGGACTCGTTGCAATTCACCTCCGCTAAGAGTCTCAGCTGCCCGTCCAAGTGTGAGATACTCCAGTCCAACACTGCAAAGAAACTGGATTCGTGATTTGATTTCCTTCAAGATCGGTTCGCCAATGATCTGGCGATTTGCATTCAACCTGAGTTTGCTAAACCAATCGAGAGCCTCGACAAGATTCAACGAAGCAACATCTGCAATGTTCAGTCCGTTCAGCTTGATCGCGAGCGTCTCCTTCCTTAAGCGAGCGCCGTTGCACTCCGTACAAACCTTTGTTCCCTCTGCCAGAGTACCAAAGCCTTCACATGTCGGGCAAGCGCCGTATTGGCTGTTGAAGCTGAATGTCCTGGGCTCGATCTCGATTAGATTGATCCCACACTGCATGCAACTGTATCGCGTCGAGAAAACTTTGCTCGACTCGACGGAATCGGCTGCCTTCTCGACGGTGCAAACCTCGACCAAGCCGTTGGACAATCGCACTGCGGTCTCAATCGATTCTTTGATTCGGTCTAGGTTCTCCTCTTTGAGAATAATGCGATCCACGACGGCGGAGATGCTGTGTTCTTTCCGGATGGCCAACGTCGGAATCTCTTCCATTTCGTAGACGACACCGTCGACTTTCGCACGGACTAAACCAGCTTTCGCAATGCGGTCAAAGATCTCGGAGTGAGCTCCTTTCCGGCCGATCACCATCGGAGCCAAAACCGTAAGTCTCGACTCTGTTTTCTGAAGATACACAGAGTCGACAATCTCAT
>Ga0207937_1000617_pt1 | contig 12294 bp, 11 predicted proteins | sample LakMenEpi04Sep11_FD_150668 | JGI IMG/M metagenome (GOLD analysis project Ga0207937, IMG submission 150668) | Freshwater microbial communities from Lake Mendota, WI - 04SEP2011 deep hole epilimnion (SPAdes) | ecosystem: Environmental > Aquatic > Freshwater > Lentic | place: Lake Mendota, Madison...
GAAGATTATGCGCAATTTGCCCTATTCTTTAGAGTATCTGCAGAAATGAGAGGTTTTGCGATGCCAACTGCGAAGAAAATTCAGCCCAAAGTTGAACTCGATGAAACTGACCTGGACATGCTCAGGGTGCTTTCAAGCAATGGTCGCATTTCGAATGCGGACCTTGCTAATGAGCTCTCGATTGCTCCTTCAACCTCTTTGATGAGAATGCGCAGGCTCATCGACCAGGGCGTTATCCGGTCCTTTGCTGCCGAGATTAATCCCGAAGCCATAGGCCTAGAGCTGCAGGCGCTGATTTCAGTCACCCTCAGAGCTGGAGCAAGATCAAACCTCGCCAGTTTTATGAAAAGCATGCAGCAGCATCCCCAGGTTGTGCAGGTTTTCTTCCTCGGTGGTCAGGAAGATTTCATGGTCCACGTTGCCGTTGCAAACTCCGAAGAGGTCAGAGAGTTTGTTCTTGAGCAGCTTTCCAATAATCCGTTTGTGGCAAACACCAGAACTAACCTGGTCTTCGATCATTTTCACAAGGGTCCAATTAGCTAGAGTGGCTCTGTTAGCCAAGGAGCAGCGTTGACCTCTGACATGCATGACCCAAAGTCGGACAACAAACTGCGTGAGGCGATATTTAGATACGCATCAGAGCGACTTGACTTCAATCCCCCGCCACTAGATGGACCCAGATCACCAGAGCAACTAGCTAACGATGTTGGAAACACAATCACGGAAAAGGGCTTGGGCGGAGAGAAGGCTTTAGAACTCTTTGCCGAAAAATTAGCACCAGCGACAATTTCGGTTGACCACCCCGGCTTTCTCTCCTTCATTCCTGCCGCACCAACTGATGCTGCAAGCCTTTTTGATCTGGTGGTCTCGGCAAGCTCCATCTACGGAGGCTCCTGGCTCGAAGGAGCTGGCGCAGTTTATGCAGAGAATCAGGTGCTGAGTTTTCTTGCCGAGGAGGTTGGCTTTCCGAAGGATTCCGGCGGAGTTTTTGTTCAAGGCGGAACTCTTGGAAATCTCTCCGCTCTGACGGTTGCTAGAGAACAGGCTAGACAGAGACTTGGCGACAAAGACTTCACCATAATCTGCAGCGAAGAGGCTCACTCCTCGGTTTCGATGGTGGCGAAGGTAATTGGCACCCGAGTCACAAAGGCAGATAGTGGCGAGAGCGGGAAGATTGGCTACTCCTCGGCACAGAAGGCTGCTGAGCAAGCAAGGCAAGAGGGTCTAACCCCGATGGCAATTGTTGGCACCGCGGGAACCACCAACTTTGGAATCGTTGATGACTTAGAAGGGTTAGCACAGCTCGCCCAAGAACTTCAGGTTTGGTTTCATGTCGATGGGGCATACGGCATTGCAGGCGCACTGGTTCCAGAGCTGAAGCCTCTTTTTGTTGGCATTGAAAAAGCAGATTCTTTCATCGTCGATCCGCACAAGTGGCTGTTTGCACCTTTTGATGCCTGTGCTCTGGTCTATAGAAATCCAGAGCTTGCCAAACGAACTTTCTCGCAGCACGGCGAATATCTAGAGCCAATCAACAAATCCACCGAGTGGAATCCATCGGATTATGCGTTTAATCTCTCTCGCAGGGCCAGAGGACTTCCGCTTTGGTTCTCTCTCGCAGCTCACGGTGTCGAAAAATATCGCTCAGCCATTCGCTCGAATGTCGAGCTCGCTCACAAGATTTCTGATGAGATAGCGTCTCGTCCTCAGCTCAGACTTGTGAGGAAACCCGAGCTTTCGATTGTGGTTTTTGAGGTGCTCGGTTGGGATATGTCCGACTACGAGAAGTGGTCAATGGGCCTTTTGGATCAAGGGTTAGCTCTAGTTCTCCCCTCTTCGCTCAGAGGCAGGCCTCACACCCGATTCGCCATCGTCAACCCCCAAACCAGCATGCAACTTCTCACTGAGATACTGGACTCGATTAGAAAATGAAGATTACCCACGCCAAAGCTCTACCCTCGCTCTCGCGCACTCGTGAACCGGATCGCGAAGTAATCACCGTTGCCGCGTTGCAGTTTGCCTGGAAAGAAAATCCAGCGGAGCACCAAGGCCAAATTGAAAACGCAGTAAAGGCATCCAAAAAAGAAGGGGCGCAGATAGTTTTCCTGCCGGAACTTACTCTTTCTCGCTATCCAGCGGACACTCTTCCCAATGGCACCCCAAATCACATTGCCGAAAATCTAGAAACTGGCCCAACTGCAACATTTCTAAAACGCTTAGCAATTGAAAACTCGATTGTGGTGCACGGATCGCTTTACGAATACCAGGACTTCTCAGATGGCCGCGGTCTAAACACAGCTGTGATGTTTGATACAGCTGGAAATCTCATTGCCAGAACTCCCAAGCTTCACATTCCGGTAACCGAGGGCTACTTCGAAGATCAGTATTTTCAGCAGGGACCGAGTGAGGATGCCTATCCCGTCTATGAGGTGAAGAGCGCAGGCTCTGTCAGAGTGGGACTGCCGACCTGCTGGGACGAATGGTTCCCGGAGGTTGCCAGGGCTTATGGACTTGCCGGTGCTGACCTTCTCTGCTACCCAACAGCGATTGGATCTGAACCCGACCATCCAAACTTTGACACAGAGCCGCTGTGGAGAGCAGTTATTGTCTCGCACGCAATTGCCAACGGCCTTTTCATTGTCGTGCCGAACAGATATGGGTTTGAGGGCAAACTCAATTTCTATGGCAGCTCATTCATTGTCGATCCCTATGGACGCATTCTTGCGCAGGCATCAAGAGATCAGGATGAGCTGCTAGTTGCAGAGCTAGATCTAGACCTAAGACGCGATTGGCTAGAGCTCTTTCCATTTTTTGCAACCCGCAGACCAGACACCTACCAATCACTGACTAAGCCGATTGTCAATCGTCGAGCACAGGGTGGCCAGGGAGTTGATGGCGGCATTCCAGGACTTGCGCCATGAGAATGCCCGCCGAGTGGGAAAGACATGAGCGCACCTGGGTTGCTTTTCCACATGGTGGTTACACCCTTGGTGAAAGTGAAGCCGAGGTTATTTCGGCACTAAGAACCTGGTCCGATGTTGCGAACCAGGCATCTGACTTTGAACCAGTGAGTGTGGTTGTTCATCCAGAAGATATTGGTGTCGCAAAGCAATATCTCTCGAAGCAAATTGAAATCGTTGAGATAGAAATTGATGATGCTTGGATAAGAGACAGCGGCCCAACTTTTGTAATTGATAGCCAAGGGCTCGCCGCGGTCGATTGGATCTTCAACGGTTGGGGAGCTCAGTCTTGGGCGTCATATAAAAAAGACGCAGAGCTAGCAAAGAAAATCGCGGGGCACCTTGGGGTGAAAGTGATCAGCAGCGAACTGGTAAATGAAGGCGGCGGAATTCACACCAATGGCTCCGACACAGTTTTGCTAACTGAGACAGTCCAGCTTGGGAAAGAGAGGAATCCCAACTGGTCGAAAGCTGAAGTTGAAACCGAAATTCACTCAAAACTTGGAACCAGCAGAGCAATCTGGATAAAGCGCGGCCTAACCCGTGACTACGAGGAGTTCGGCACCAAGGGACACATTGATATAGTCGCCTGCTTCGCTCCAGATGGCAGGGTCATGTTCCACGATCAGCAGGATGCCTCCCACCCCGACTTCGCTGTGAGCCAGGAGGTCAAACAGGCACTAACCGAGGCCAGATTTGAGGTCGTGGCCATTCCTGCCCCCACTGTTCTTAGGGATAAACACGGCTTTGTGGATTACAGCTACATTAATCACTACGTTCTAAACGATGCAGTTTTGCTCTGCGCCTTTGATGACAAAAGGGATAAAGAGGTGCAGTCAATGCTCAAGGAAATCTACCCAGGTAGAGAAGTGAGACTGATTGACGCCAGAGAGCTATTCGCTCGAGGCGGAGGCATCCACTGCATCACGCAGCAGCAGCCAAAGGCATAAGGAAAGAGAAGAAATGAAAAGGGAACTAACTCCAATCGACAAGCTGGCTAACGAAGTAATCGCTCTCGCGGTTTCTCGCTACCCCTCCTATGCCACCTACCTGGGACGCCCGGGTGGAGAGCGGGACATGGACGATCACTCCCCCGATGCACTGAAGCAAGACCGGGATGATGCAGCAAGCGCTAAGGCAAAGCTGGAGGCCCTCACCCCACAGGATGATGTTGACGAAGTAACCAAGGATGCTCTGCTGCAGAGCCTAAACAAAGAGATTCGCACCTACGAATCTGGTCTCTACTTCCGCAACATGAACAACATCGCATCTCCCGCGCAGGATGTTAGAAGTATTTTCGATATCTCACCAACCGCAACCGAGCAGGACTGGGACAACCTTGCCTCCAGGATGCACAAGGTTGGCAAAGCCCTCGAGGGTTACGCCCAAACTCTAAGAGTTGGTATCAGCAACAACGATGCCCCTGCCAGACGCCAGGTTGAAGAGGTGCTGGGCCAGGTAAAGCAGATCACAGCCGACAACGGATTCTTTAGAGAGTTTGCTAAAAACGCCAAAGCGCAATCGGGTGAGCTCCCTGAATCCTTGAGAGCAGAACTCGCGAAAGCAGCTGAGGCTGCAACCGAAGGTTATGCAAAATTTGGTGAGTTTCTAACTCAGGAGCTTTTGCCGAAAGCAAATGCTAAAGACGCCATTGGCAAAGAGCGCTACAAGCTTCTGAGCGAGCGCTTCCTGGGGGCAGTGATTGATCCTGATGAAACTTATGAGTGGGGCAAGGAAGAGCTTGCTCGAATTGTCAAGGAACAGACTGAGGTTGCCAACCAGATAAAGCCAGGTGCAACGGTAGCCGAAGCGGTTGAAATCCTGGATAAGGATCCGAGCAAGAAGCTTTATGGAACCGATGCACTCCAAGCCTGGATGCAGAAACTATCCGACCAGGCGATTGAAAAACTTAGTGGCACACACTTCGACATCGCAGAGCCGCTAAAGAAACTTGAGTGCATGATTGCACCTACCAAGCACGGAGGCATCTACTACACAGGACCAACAGATGACTTTTCAAGACCGGGAAGAATGTGGTGGTCAGTCCCCGAGGGTGTCAATGAATTCAACACCTGGCGCGAAACCACCACCGTCTATCACGAGGGAGTTCCAGGTCACCACCTTCAGATTGGTCAGTCCGTTTATGTGAAGGACACACTTAATGACTGGAGAAGGCTTGCTTCCTTTACCTCTGGGCACGGTGAGGGCTGGGCTCTCTACGCCGAAAGACTGATGGATGAGCTCGGATTCCTTTCCGATCCCGCAGACAAGCTGGGCATGCTCGATGGTCAGAGAATGCGCGCCGCCCGAGTGGTACTAGACATCGGTGTTCACACCGAGAAGCAAAACCTCGAAGGAAGTGCGGTCTGGGACTTTGACTACGCGCTGAACTTCATGCGAGGAAATGTAAACATGAGCCCTGAGTTTGTTCGCTTCGAGGTCACCCGTTATTTCGGCTGGCCAGGACAAGCTCCCGCCTACAAAGTCGGACAGCGAATCTGGGAGCAGATTAGAGATGACTACAAGGCCAGGAAGGGTGCAAGCTTCGACATCAAGGAGTTCCACCGCACCGCTCTAAACCTTGGAGGACTTGGACTAGACACCTTGCGAAGGGCAATGGCTAGAGCCTAAAGCTCACTTTTTCGTTACGCTTTAGCCCATGTCTAAGGTTCTGCGCTCTCTGCCCAAGGGAGAAAAAGTAGGGATCGCCTTCTCCGGTGGTCTCGACACATCCGTTGCGGTTGCGTGGATGAAGGAAAAGGGCGCAATCCCCTTCGCCTACACAGCCAACCTGGGCCAATACGACGAACCAGACATCGAATCAGTTCCTGCCAGAGCTAAGGAATATGGAGCTGCAGAGGCTCGGTTGATTGACTGCCGAGAGCAGCTAGCCGAAGAAGGGTTAGTTGCGATCGCCTGCGGCGCATTTCACATCCGCACAGGCGGCAAGGTTTACTTCAATACCACTCCGCTTGGTCGAGCTGTCACCGGAACAATGCTTGTCAGGGCCATGCAGCAAGACGGAGTATCAATTTGGGGCGATGGTTCCACCTATAAAGGAAACGACATTGAGCGCTTCTATAGGTATGGCCTGCTAGCTAATCCAAACCTAAAAATCTACAAACCCTGGCTAGATTCAGAATTCGTTGGCGAACTAGGCGGCAGAGCCGAGATGAGTCAGTGGCTGAGCCAAAGGAATCTCCCCTACCGCGCATCCAGCGAAAAGGCTTACTCCACTGATGCAAATCTTCTAGGTGCAACCCACGAGGCTAAGTCGCTTGAGCAGCTAGACACACCAATGCACATCGTCGAACCAATCATGGGCGTCAAGTTTTGGGATCCAGGCGTTGAAATAAAGGCCGAGAAGGTCACAATCCGTTTTGAGCAAGGAAGACCGGTCGAGATAAACGGTAAGAAGTTTTCTTCCGCCTTTGCCGTATTGCACGAAGCCAATCTGATTGGTGGTCGCCATGGCCTTGGCATGAGTGATCAAATTGAAAACAGGATTATTGAAGCTAAGAGCAGGGGTATCTATGAAGCCCCTGGCATGGCACTTCTCTTCATCGCGTTTGAGCGATTAGTTAGTGCCATCCACAATGAAGACACCATCGCCAGCTACCACGAGCAGGGAAGAAGAATGGGAAGGCTGCTCTACGAAGGACGCTGGTTAGATCCCCAAACCCTGATGCTGCGTGAATCCCTAATGCGCTGGGTTGCATCAGCAGTAAATGGCAGCGTTACTCTCGAACTCAGAAGAGGCGATGACTACAGCATTTTGAATACCGAAGGACAGCTTTCTTATCACCCAGAAAAGCTATCCATGGAGAAAACTCAGGACAGCGCCTTTGGACCTGAAGACCGAATCGGTCAGCTCAACATGCGGAATCTCGATATAGCTGACACAAGGTCCAAGTTGGATTTGTATCGCAAACAGGGTCAGATTGACTCAGGAAATCTGGAACTTACCTAATGAGCGTTCACATCTCCGCCAAACCCGGAGAAATCGCAGAATCCATTCTCCTTCCAGGAGACCCACTGAGAGCCAAGTGGATTGCCGAGAACTTTTTTGAAGATGTCGTTCAGTACAACTCTGTTCGCAACATGCTGGGCTTTACGGGAACTGTAAGTGGCAAACGTGTTTCAGTCCAAGGCACCGGAATGGGTGCGCCGTCTATGGGGATCTATGCCTATGAGCTTTTCAATGACTACGGTGTGCAAAAAGCTATTCGGGTTGGCACCTCTGGTGGCCTTCCACCAACCAAACTCAGGGACGTTGTGATTGGGCTTTCGGCATCGACCGATTCCAAGATCAACCGCAGGACATACGGAGACTTAGATGTTGCGCCTGCTGCCAACTATGAGCTTCTCGAGAAAGCCGTGGCTAAGGCCAGAGAGTTATCCATCCCCCACCACATCGGCATGATTGCCTCAGGAGATTTGTTCTATGACGAAACAGACTCACTCGAGCATTGGAAGAAACTGGGCGTACTTGCACTAGAGATGGAAACCAGTCAGCTCTATACGCTCGCCGCAAAGTTCCGCAGGCAGGCACTTAGCATCGTGACTGTTTCAGACATGATGGATGGCTCTGGACACACCACATCCGAAGAACGAGAGTCAGGATTTAAGAACATGGTCCAACTAGCTCTCGCTGCAATCTGAGTAATCTAAATGCCTTCTACTTCCAATCTGATTGGGTTTCTGCTCCTTGCGATTGTGATCATCGTGGTTCCTGGACCAAGTGTCTTATTCGCAATTGGAAGGGCACTGGTTCTGGGAACCAGGCTCGCCGTGCTTTCAGTGCTGGGAAATGCCCTGGGGGTTGGGCTGCAAATAGTGGTGGTTTCCCTAGGTCTTGGGGTCATCATTCAGCAATCTCCCCCGGTGTTTCTAGCCATAAAGATTATTGGGGCGCTAATGATCACCTACCTAGGAGTTAGGGCCTTTGTTGACCGAGGAAAGCTAGAACTAGCTGACGAGAATTCCAGCTCTTCTTCAACGGTGATCAGGCAATCGATTGTGGTCGGAATCACAAACGCCAAGACTTTTGTCTTTTTTATTGCAGCTTTGCCATCATTTGTCTCAACAGCGGAGGGAAATCCAGTTGTGCAAATGCTTTTCCTGGGACTCATCTTCAGCATCATTGGAATTGCCAGTGACATGGTTTACGCAGTTTCAGCTGGAAAGGCAAGAGATTGGCTTTCAACCTCCAAGCAGCGTCTCGAAACTTTTCGAGGAGCCGGTGGAATAGCCTTAGCGCTCCTTGGGCTCTACATGCTTTGGGATGCCCTGACTAAGGCTTAGGGATATCCTTCGTTTTTCTTGAAGAAGTATCTTTCTTCGTAGCATAGGCAAACACCGCTAGGGCTAGAACAAGAGCGCCAGCGCCGAGGCCATAGGAAACCACGTCATCGGCTCGGTTGGAATCAACAAATACACCAACGAATACAACTGCGATGATCGCTACAACAACGCCAATTAGTTTGGACTTTAAATCATCAAGATCGTTGACCTGCAACCACTGCGGAACCTGAATCTCAGTGTCAATGAATAGTTCGTAGAGACCATAGCCGATGACTAAAAGCACGGTGCCAAGAAGAATTGCATCGATGGCAGTTAGCACTTCCACAATGCTCTCCTTTAGAGAAGTCGCTTGTGAAATCGCATCAATCACCACGAAAATCATGGCTATTGAGCCCTGGGCCATGAGAAGTAAGGCACCAATAATCGACGCTACCGCCGGCACCAAGACCGCGTACCTGGTAAGCCCAAGGATCTTTCTCATGGCTCAATCTAAGCAGTAAAAGGTAATAGGTATTCAGAAAATTGGCGGTAGTAAGCACAAGTACTATCCCCCACTGGCCTTTAGTCCTAGGCTAAGTAGCATGCTTCTGAGGGGGAATTGGTGAAGGAATTCTTTTCCAAGAATCTGCTCACCATTGTTGGCTTGCTCATTGCAGGTCTTATTTCTAGTTTGGCATTGGTCGAAGCTAACAATGCAACCCGCTACACAGAATTGATATGCCCACCGGGTTCTGCAGGAACTGCGGGTGACGATGGGGCTCCTGGAGCGGATGGCGAACAAGGTGAGCCAGGTGCACCGGGCGAGCAGGGCCCAGCTGGCGCATGCGGTCCGACTGGAGCGACCGGTCCCACGGGTGCAACTGGTCCAATTGGCGCTCAAGGTGAGCAGGGCCCACATGGAATTCAGGGCGAGCAAGGCCCACAAGGTGAGACAGGACCCCTCGGCCCAACTGGACCAATGGGACCGCAAGGTCCGACTGGACCTATGGGTCCACAAGGCCCACAGGGGATTACTGGACCGATGGGCCCCCAAGGTGAAAAAGGCGCGACAGGATCACCAGGTATCAATGGTGTTGATGGTGCTCAAGGATCAACTGGTCCAGCTGGTCCTCAGGGACCGACAGGTGCAACCGGTGCACAAGGGCCCGCAGGAGGATTTGGGGCGCATGGAAGTTTCTATGACACGACGACAGTCCAAATTACAGCCAGTCAAGCCGTTCGCATTCCGCTGAATACAACTGCTTTTTCCAGCGGAATATCAATAACAAATGGGTATGAAATTCGCTTTGCACGCGCAGGAAAGTATGACATTCAGTTTTCCTCACAAATCCAGAACAACTCATCCGGTACTCGACAAGTGATTATCTGGCTATCAAAAAATGGTGTGTCATCAACGAGTTGGATAGCAGATTCAAGTACCGACCTATTTGTTGGCAAAGATGCGGCCTCTGAGCGGGTTGTAGCTAGTTGGAATTTCTTTGTAGAAGCCAACGCAAATGACTATTTTGTTCTACTAATTGCGGCAAACGGTGACGGAGTAGAACTTCACGCTGGTCCTAGTCTCGTTACGAGTCCAACGGGTATACCTTCTATCCCTTCAACCATCCTTACAGTTAATCAGGTTGGCACATGACTAAGGAGAATCGCCTGAGATCTCGATTTGAATATTTAGCAAGCACTTTTGGCGTTGCTATTTTCGCGTTCTACTGGGGTGTAATCACCTCCTTCCCTGAGTTCTACTTCGTGAATCCAAGCAATGAAGAGCCCGCTCGCGCAGTTGCAATTGTCTTCTTGATTATCGGCTGGTTTTCCATTTCCACCCTGGCACCAATTGTTCTTTTCCAGTTTGGCGCAGGAAAATACCGGACTATCGCGGCGCTACCTTATGTGGTGGCTGTTTGGCCGGTTTCAATTTTGGTGGCCCAAATTGAGCGAATCGTGACTACCGGTCAGAACTACCTGAGCTACCTGATTGATACACCCCTATTTCTAGCAACGGATCTAATCATCCCCCTGGCCTTGATCTCCCTCTGGCTTAGGCTCCGCCTGCACCACCTGGACTAAATCGGGTCGGATTTATAACAAAACACCACAACATGTGGGGTTTTTCGGTCTGCCTAGCCACTAAATAGCCGTTAATCCGCTAGAAACATTCTCGTGGTGAGATGTTCACCCAAGCCAACCACTACCCTCAAGGACCTTGCAGATGAAGAAATTCAGACCACTAGCGGCCATCGCCGCAATTTCTACAGCAGCACTGGTGCTCACTGGCTGCGCCAGTGACAGCGCCGAACAAACCGAAAGCTATGGAGAGCTCGGAGTTCAGTTCTCTTGGATAAAAAACGCTGAATTTGCTGGCGAGTATTTCGCAGACGCAAACGGCTACTACCAGGAAGCAGGATTTAGCTCGGTTAACTTCATCGCCGGTCCAACCGCGACCGCAGCTGTTGTTCTATCGGGAGAAGTTCTGGTTGGACTTTCCGATGCAATTGCTGTGACGCCAGTGATTCTTGAAGAAGGAGCTCCGCTAAAGATTATTGGAGCTACCTACCAGAAAAACCCCTTCACCATTCTTTCTTTGAAGGATGGAGGAAACATACAGACTCCGCAGGATCTGATTGGCAAGCGCATTGGTGTTCAAGCAGGTGGAAATGAAACACTTTTCGATGCTCTGCTCGCAGCCAATGGAATTGACGCAAGTCAGGTGACAAAGGTGCCAGTCGAATATGACCCAGCACCACTTGTAAATGGTGAGGTTGATGGCTTCCTCGCTTACATCACTAATGAATCAATTACTGTTCAGAACCTAGGTTACGAAGTAACAAACCTGCTATTCGCTGAAAACGGATTGCCATTCGTTGCTGAGGCATTCATTGTTACTCAGGATTCAATCGATAACCGTCGCGAAGAACTGAAGGCTTTCCTCTACGCAACCATTCGCGGTTGGAAAGATGCGATTGCCAACCCAGATGAGGGAGCGAGACTGGCAGTCGAGGTTTACGGAAAAGACCTAGGACTCGACATCAACAAGGAGAAGCAGCAGTCCAAGACCCAGAATGACCTGCTGGTTCTAACCGATGAGACCAGAGCCAATGGACTTCTCACGATTTCCAAGGAGCTGCAGGATCTGAACATTCAGACCCTTGCTCGCGCTGGCTACACCATCACAGCCGAGCAGCTGTTTGACATGAGCCTTCTAGAAGAGGTTTATGCCGAGCACCCAGAGCTTCTGGAGTAGTCTTCCAAGATGCAAATGAGTGATGCCGCTGCCCCGAAAACGGGTAGCGGCATCACTATTTCAGGACTCAGCAAAACGTTCAATCTTGGTCGCGAGCAGATTCAAGCTCTCGATAATGCAACCCTTCACTCTGATCGCGGTTCATTTTTATCTCTGCTTGGACCATCTGGCTGCGGTAAGTCGACCATTCTTCGCATTCTGGCCGGCCTTGAGACTCCCACCAGTGGAACTGTCACTGTCGATGGAATGGATCCGAGTGAACTAAGACGAGATCACAGACTTGGCATTGCATTTCAAGATTCCGCCCTGATGCCGTGGCGATCGGTGGTTGCAAACATTCGCCTTCCCTTCGAGCTTGCCCACGTCTCTCCCGACGAAACCCTAATCAACGAACTGATTCGACTTGTTGGTTTGCAAGGTTTCGAAAATGCCAAGCCTGCTCAGCTCTCAGGTGGTATGAGACAGAGAGTCTCAATTGCCAGAGCACTGGTTGTTCAACCCTCAGTGCTGCTTCTGGATGAGCCGTTCGGAGCCTTGGATGATATGACAAGGCAGAGGCTAAACCTCGAGCTACTGAGAATTTGGACTGAAAAACCAGCAACCACTCTGATGGTTACCCATGGAATATCAGAGGCGATTTTTCTATCCGATCAGGTTGCAGTTATGAGCCCAAGGCCTGGACGAATCAAGGAAATCATTGAGGTTGATCTTCCCCGGCCAAGAACACCCGACATGATGCGCACTAAAGAATTCCATGCGTTGCACGACCGGGCTTCTGAGCTGCTCTTTGGC
>Ga0207937_1000619_pt1 | contig 12277 bp, 11 predicted proteins | sample LakMenEpi04Sep11_FD_150668 | JGI IMG/M metagenome (GOLD analysis project Ga0207937, IMG submission 150668) | Freshwater microbial communities from Lake Mendota, WI - 04SEP2011 deep hole epilimnion (SPAdes) | ecosystem: Environmental > Aquatic > Freshwater > Lentic | place: Lake Mendota, Madison...
GCTATCTATGACACCATGCAGTTCGTCACCTGCGACGTGAACACCTACTGCATGGGCATGGCGGCCAGCATGGGTGCGGTGCTGCTCTGCGCCGGCGCGAAGGGCAAGCGATATGCGCTGCCTAACTCGGATATCATGATTCATCAGGTCTCCGGTGGCGCTCAGGGGCAGGCGAGCGACGTTGAACGCCAGGTCGAGTTCATGTTCAAGCTCAAGCGCCGCCTCGAGGCGATCATCGCTCACCACACCGGCAAACCGGTGGATCAAGTTCACAAGGATGCGGACCGCGATTACTACATGACGGCGGAGGAAGCCAAAGAATATGGCCTCGTGGATGAAGTGGTGAAATCCCGCAAAGAAATTCCCGGCGCTGTGCCCGCCTAACGCGTCATGGCCCGGGCAAACAATCTCACGATGTGCTCTTTCTGCGGAAAGAGCCACAGCGAGGTCCGCAAGCTCATCGCCGGCCCCGGGGTCTATATTTGCGACAGCTGCGTCAGCCTCTGCAAAGGCATCCTCGACAAGGAGCTCAAGGACGAGTCGCGCAAGAAAAGCTCATCCGTCCGTGTGCCCAAGCCGGCGGAGATCCGCCGTGAACTGGATCATTTCGTCATCGGACAAGATCTGGCCAAAAAGACGCTCTCCGTCGCGGTGCACAATCATTACAAGCGCATCCTCCACGCCTCGTCTTCGCGTGAGATCGCGCTGCCCGGCCACGACGATGTCGAGTTGGAGAAAAGCAACATCCTGCTCATCGGTCCGACCGGTTCGGGTAAAACGCTGCTGGCTCGCACCCTGGCGCGTATCCTCGATGTGCCCTTTACCATGGCGGATGCGACGACACTGACCGAAGCCGGTTACGTCGGCGAGGATGTGGAAAACATCGTCCTGCGTTTGTTGCAGGCTTCGGATTACGATGTGAAGCGCGCCGAGATCGGCATCGTGTACATCGACGAAATCGACAAGATTGGACGCAAGACGGACAACGTGAGCATCACGCGCGATGTCTCCGGCGAGGGTGTGCAGCAGGCTTTGCTCAAAATTCTCGAGGGCACTACTTGCAATGTTCCCCCGCAGGGCGGCCGCAAACATCCGCATCAGGAATACATCCAGGTCAACACGGACAAGATTCTCTTCATCTGCGGCGGGGCGTTTGTCGGCCTCGACAAGATCATCCAGCGTCGCATGGGCAACCGTGTGCTCGGGTTCCATGCGCGCGATGAAAAAGTCACCGAGCCCACCGTGGCGGCTTCCACTTCGGTCATTCACCAAGCCGAGCCCGAAGACCTGCTCGGCTTCGGTATGATTCCGGAATTCATCGGGCGTTTGCCGGTGGTCACGGCACTGGACCAGCTGACCGAGGACGAGCTGGTGACCATTTTGACCGAGCCGAAGAATGCGATGGTCAAGCAATACACCAAGCTCATGGCGATGGAGGGCGTGGAACTCAACATCACCAAAGACGGGCTGCGGGCCTTGGCCGAACGCGCCGTCACCAAAGGAACCGGGGCAAGGGCCCTGCGTTCCATGATGGAAAAAATCATGCTCGATGTGATGTATGACGTGCCCAGCCGCGAGGACGTGGCCGAGGTCACGATCAACCGCGCCGTCGTCGAGGGACGCAAGCCGCCGCTCCTGCGCCGCAAGCAGGACAAGGACGCGGCCTGACGCCTTCTTTATTTCTATGGAACCCGGGACAGCAGAGGTCCCAAGCCGTCAAGTCGGCATTTTTCCCGAGGATTCATCCATTTTTCAGGGCCCGCTGTTTCTCGATATGGGCTGTGGAAACGGTGTCTTTCTTTCCGCTTTGGCTGCACGCGAGCCGGCGGCCAATTGTCTCGGAATCGAGAAGAAGGATTACCGTGTCCGCCAAACGCAGCGGCGCTTGGTGGATCGGCCCAACGCGCGCATTTTGCACGGGGAAATCTTGGAGGTCTTGCGTGAGTTGCCGGCGGACAGTGTGGCTCGGGCGTATCTTTTGTTCAGTGACCCGTGGCCGAAACGCCGGCATGCGGTGAGGCGTCTGGTGCAGAGTGATTTCATTGTCCTGCTAGCCGGTCGCCTCTGCCCGGACGGGGCCTTTTTTTTCGCTTCGGATTCCCGCAGTTACTTTGAATGGTCCTGCCGGGCATTCGGAAATGCCGGCTGGAGGGTGGGTGAGTGGGTTGTCCCGGACGACTGGCCGCGGACGGAATTCGAGCAACGTTTTGTTTCGGCGGGGTTGAATGTCTGGAGGTTTCAAGCAACGCGGAGAGTCATGCATGAGTGATCTGGAATCAGGATTCGGCGAAGTCGCGCCGCGCGAGGACGATGACGCGCGTCTGGTCGGTCTGATGCTGCGCGTGCGGGACGGAGATGAAACATCTTTCCGCGAGCTGATTGAGGCGACCGAGGATCGCGTGTTCGGAACGATCGTGCGGATGCTCGGCGGATACGAGGGGGCGGAAGATTTGGCTCAGCGGGTTTACATACGCATCTGGCAAGCGCGGGAACGCTATGCGCCATCCGCCAAGTTCAGCACATGGATGTTTTCGATCACGCGGCGCTTGGTTCTGAACGAGCGGCGCGGACGCTCCCGCCGCGGGGCCGTCTTTTACGATCCGGCGCCGGAGGAAACCGTGCGGGAGCCCACCGCGGGTGATTCCCCGTCGGCCGAGGCTTCGGCCGCGGAACTGGCGGCGGTGATCGAGCGGGCTCTTGCCGAATTGCCCGATGAGCAGCGCATGGCGATGGTGCTGCGTCGTTACGAAGAAATGCCCTACGAGGAAATTGCCGCTGTTTTGGAAACCACGGTTCCGGCGGTGAAGAGTCTGCTTTTCCGCGCCCGTGAAACGCTGCGGGTCAAGCTGGCGGCTTGGCTATGATCAGCGGACCCAGCGCCCCTTGGAGAGGACGGGCAGCCAGTTATTTTTGTACATGACGGAGTAATCCGTCTTGCCGATGGCGCCGACCATGGGCACACCGGTGGCACGTTTCCATTTTTTCGACATGCTCTCGCCGGTGTGGCAACCCCAGCTCTTCACCTGCGCGCCTCTGGCGAAGATGCCGCGATTGATACGGCCAAGCTCGCTTTCGTGCAGCCATGACTTCGAGGCACTGTCGATCTCGTTGCTGTAGTCAAACATGAAGGCGGCTTTGTTCGAGTGCAGGAACCAGTCGAGGCTGGCAATTTTGACTTGGTCGCGTGGCTGTCCGCCGTTGAGGTAGTTGATCACCGTGTCGGGAGAGCTGAACCAGATGAGTTTCACTCCGTATTTGGGGGCGATGTTACCAATCCAAGTGGTGAGAGGGCCTTCGTTTTGCCGCAGACGCCGCTCGTAGCTCGGACGGTGCACGAGCCAAGTGATGCGGGCGTTTTTGTCGGCGTCCTTGATTTGTTGGAAACGCGTCACGGCCGGTCGGATGAAGTTGCCCCACCAGCGGTCGTGCGGAGGCGTCTTGAATTTTTCCCACTGGTAAAGCGAGACACCGCCGCTGACGACGATGTGCTCTTTTTGGTAAGCAGCTTGGGCCGGCGCGGTGGCGACGAGCATGAGGGCGATGGCGAGCAGGCGGTGCATGGAATTGGGGAATTCTCCGCGAAAGTCGGCTTGGGGCAAGCCGATCTGGCGGGGATTTTGATGTAGCGGCGGCGTCCCCGGGGACGGCGACGCTACATAAGGCAGACAACAAAAAACCGGGGCGACCTTGCGGTCGCCCCGGGGTGATTAGCGATCAGGTCGTTTGGACTTAGTAGTCCATTCCACCCATTCCGCCCATTCCGCCGCCGCCGGGCATGGCCGGGGCTTTCTCCTTCTCGGGGATCTCGGTGACGAGAGCCTCGGTGGTGAGGAGGAGTCCGCTGATGGACGAGGCGTTTTGCAAGGCACTGCGGGTGACCTTGGTCGGGTCGACGACGCCGGCTTTGACGAGGTCTTCATACGCGCCGGTGGCGACGTTGTAGCCTTCGTTGCCTTTGCCTTTTTTGACTTCCTGCACGATGAGGGCGCCTTCCAGACCCGCGTTGTCGGCGAGCTGACGGAGCGGCGCTTCGACCGCGCGGTTCACGATCTGGGCGCCGATGGCTTCGTCACCCTCGAGCTTGAGGTTGGCGAGGACCTTCTGCGCACGGATGAGGGCGACGCCGCCGCCGGGGACGATGCCTTCCTCGACCGCCGCACGGGTGGCGTGGAGGGCGTCTTCGACGCGTGCTTTCTTTTCCTTCATCTCGGTCTCGGTCGCGGCGCCGACATTGATGACGGCAACACCGCCGGCGAGCTTGGCGAGGCGCTCTTGGAGCTTCTCGCGGTCGTAATCGCTGGTGGTTTCCTCGATCTGACGGCGGATCTGGGCGACGCGGCCCTGGATGTCTTTGCTCTTGCCTTCACCTTCGACGATCGTGGTGGCTTCTTTTTCCACGACGATGCGTTTGGCTTTGCCGAGGTCATCGAGGGTGATGCTCTCGAGCTTGATGCCGAGGTCTTCAGTGATGCAACGGCCGCCGGTGAGGACAGCGATGTCTTCGAGCATGGCCTTGCGGCGGTCGCCGAAGCCGGGGGCTTTGACGGCGCAGACCTGCAAGGTGCCGCGGAGTTTGTTGACCACGAGGGTGGCGAGGGCTTCGCCTTCGACGTCTTCCGCAATGATGAGGAGCGGACGACCGCCTTTGGCCACTTTCTCCAGCACCGGGAGGAGGTCCTTCAGGCTGCTGATTTTCTTCTCATGGATGAGGATGTAGGCGTTCTCGAGGATGGCTTCCATCGCTTCCGCATTGGTCGCGAAGTAGGGCGAGAGGTAGCCTTTGTCGAACTGCATGCCTTCGACGACGTCGAGGGTGGTTTCGATCGACTTGGCTTCTTCCACCGTGATGGTGCCGTCCTTGCCGACTTTCTCCATCGCGTCGGCGATGATCTGGCCGATGGTTTTATCCCAGTTGGCCGAGACGGTCGCGACCTGCGCGATTTCGCTGCTGTCGGAGACCTTTTTGGAGATCTTGCCGAGTTCGGCGACGATGGCCTCGACGGCCTTGTTGATGCCGCGCTGCAGCGACGTCGGGTTGGCCCCGGCGGTCACGTTCTTGAGGCCTTCGCGATAGATCGCTTCGGCCAGCACGGTGGCGGTGGTGGTGCCGTCGCCGGCGATGTCGGACGTCTTGGACGCGACTTCGCGGACGAGCTGGGCGCCCATGTTCTCGTAAGGATTCTCGAGCTCGATCTCCTTGGCGACGGTGACGCCGTCCTTGGTGATGGTCGGGCTGCCGAATTTCTTGTCGAGGATGACGTTGCGTCCGGACGGCCCGAGGGTCGCCTTGACGGCTTTGGCCAATTTCTCGACACCGCGGAGCAGGCTGTGCCGCGCGGACTCATCGAATTCCAATTGTTTAGCTGCCATAATATTTAAGTATTCAGATTACAGTTTTCAGTGATTCAGTTTTTAGCTGAGGACGCCGAGGATGTCGTCCTCGCGCATGATGAGGTAGGACTTGTCGTCCACCTTGATTTCGGTGCCGCCGTATTTGCTGAAGAGCACCTTGTCGCCGACTTTCACGACGAACTCGATTTTCTTGCCGTTGTCGTCCGTTTTGCCGGTGCCGACCGCGACGATTTTGCCCTCTTGGGGTTTTTCTTTGGCGGTATCGGGAATGATGATTCCGCCTTTGACCGTTTCCTTCTCGTCGAGCGGCTCAACGAGCACGCGGTCGCCGATAGGTTTGACTTTGGCTGCCATATTTTTGGTTTCTTACCTCCGTTGGTTGGTTTGTTGGGTTGTTGAAGGCGCGGACGGACACCCGTCCGCCCGCGCGGGTTCAAAGTTGCGGTCGGTTCAGGACTTTTTGTCCTCGTCGACCATCTCGAACTCGGCATCGACGACGTCGCCTTCTTTCTTGGCTTCGCTGCCGGCGGCTTCGGGTGCGGGACCCGCGGTGCCGCCTTCCGGCGGGGGCGGGGCCTGCTGGGCCGAGGCCTGTTTGTAGAGTTCGCTGCTGACTTCCTGGAACTTGGTCTGCAGGGCGTCGGCGGCTGATTTGATGGCGTCGGTGTCGGAGCCTTTGAGGGCTTCGCGCACTTTGGCCACGAGATCCTCGACGTCCTTCTTGAGGTTGCCGGGGACTTTGTCGCCGAGGTCCTTGAGCTGCTTCTCGCACTGATAGGCGAGAGAATCAGCGTTGTTGCGGACTTCGACACCTTCTTTGGCCTTGGCGTCTTCGGCGGCGTGGGCCTCTGCTTCTTTCTGCATGCGGTCGACCTCGTCTTTGCTGAGGCCGCTTGATCCGGTGATGGAGATTTTTTGCTCCTTACCGGAGCCGAGGTCCTTGGCTGACACGTTGAGGATGCCGTTGGCGTCGATGTCGAAAGTGACTTCGACCTGCGGCACGCCGCGCGGCGCTGGTGGGATGCCGTCGAGGTGGAAAGTGCCGAGCTGTTTGTTGTCCTTGGACATCGGACGTTCACCTTGAAGAACTTTGATTTCCACACCCGGCTGGTTGTCGCTGTAGGTCGAGAAGATCTGCGACTTTTTGGTCGGGATGGTGGTGTTGCGCGGGATCATCGGCGTGGCGATGCCTCCGGCGGTCTCGATAGCGAGGGTCAGCGGTGTGACGTCGAGCAGGAGAACGTCTTTCACGTCGCCCTTGAGCACACCGCCCTGAATGGCTGCACCGATGGCCACGACTTCGTCGGGGTTGACGCCACGATGCGGGTCGCGTCCGAGAAGGTTTTTGGCCGTCTCGATGACCTTCGGCATGCGGGTCATGCCGCCGACGAGGACGAGTTCGTTGATGTCGCTCTTGCCGAGTTTGGCATCACTCAAGCAAGCTTCGACCGGTTTGATCGTGCGGGTGAAGAGATCGTCCGTGAGTTGCTCGAGTTTCGAGCGGGTGAGTTTTTTCTGGATGTGCTTCGGACCCGAGGCGTCGGCCGTGACGAACGGCAGGTTGATCTCGTATTCCTGCGCGGAGGAGAGGGCGATCTTGGCTTTTTCCGCCTCTTCCTTGATGCGCTGCACGGCGTCGGGCTGCTTGGAGAGGTCGATGCCGGTGTCCGCTTTGAACTCCGAGATGATCCAATCCATGATCTTGTGGTCCCAATCGTCGCCGCCGAGGTGCGTGTCGCCGTTGGTCGCTTTCACTTCGAAGACGCCGTCGCCGATTTCCAGCGCCGAGATGTCGAACGTGCCGCCGCCCAAGTCATAGACGGCGATTTTTTCGTCCTTCTTCTTGTCCAAGCCGTAGGCGAGGGATGCGGCGGTGGGTTCGTTGATGATGCGCAGGACTTCAAGTCCGGCAATCTTGCCGGCGTCCTTGGTCGCGTTGCGCTGTGAGTCGTTGAAGTAAGCCGGGACAGTAATGACGGCTTTGGTGATTTTTTCGCCGAGCTTGGCTTCCGCGTCGGATTTGAGCTTGGCCAAAATCATCGCGCTGATTTCCGGCGGGCTGAACGATTTCTTCTCGCCGTTGATTTCAAGTTCGATGTGCGCGTCGCCATTGGGTGCTTTGACGAGTTTGTAAGGGACGCGGCGATCCACGTCGGTGAGTTCGTCGAATTTGCGCCCCATGAAGCGCTTGACCGAAAAGACGGTGTTGGTCGGGTTGGTGACGGCTTGGCGTTTGGCGGCTTGCCCGACGAGGCGCTCTCCGTTTTTGCTGAATGCGACGACAGACGGTGTGGTGCGTGCGCCTTCGCTGTTTTCCAGCACAACAGGTTCCCCGCCTTCCATGACGGACATGCAGGAGTTAGTTGTGCCGAGGTCGATACCGAGGATTTTACTCATAATGGATAAATATTAGTTTCTTAATTGATCTTTAAGCAGGTTCAGTGCCACGGGGAATAAAATACTAATAAGATGTTGTTTATAAGTTGCTTGCGTAATTAATAAGCTTCTCATTTCAGCCCTCCAATAAGAGACACTATGGCACAAATGTGTCACAAAAAGCGTCATTATGGCGCTTATGACTTTTTAGCCTTTCAAGGCCAAAGACGCCCGCAAGCGTGACCCGGCAAGGTCGAGGAGAATAACGGCGGCAAGGATGCAGGTGAGGACCGCCGCAAATTTGTCCCATTGGTAAAACTCTTGGTAAGTGTAAAGCCAGGCGCCGATACCGCCCGCGCCGACATATCCGATGATGGTGGCCGAGCGTATGTTGTATTCGAGCATCCAGAGGGCATGGCTCCAAATGAGGGGGCGGGCATGGGGCCAGATGCCGTATTGGAAAGCTTGCCAGCGGCTGGCACCGGTGGCTCGGAGCGCTTGACTGACGGCAGGGTCAGCGCTTTCAAAGGCATCGCTGAAAAATTTCCCGAGATACCCGAGCGAATAGATCACCAGAGCCACCACTCCAGCACCGGGGTTGGCGCCGAGCACGGCCACGGCAATGAGAGCCCAGATTAGTCCGGGGATGGCTCTGATCAAGCTGAGACCGAGGCGAATGACCGAGACCAAAAGACGAGGGGCGATGGTTCGGGAGGCGGCTGCGGCCAGCGGCACACCGAGCAGCGCGGCGGCTGCGCTGGCCAGAATGGCCATTTGGAATGTTTCCCAAAGCGAGGGCAATACCTGTGGAAGCACGGAAAAATCCGGCGGCCAGAAGCGGGCGAGGAAGCGCGAGAGATTCGCGGCATAGTCGAGCTGGCGTCCCGCAGGTTGCAGGACCGGCAACGAAAAAACAACAGCAACCACCAAAATCAGAGCCGCCACCCGCGGAGCATCCAAGCGCGGCTTCATGATGGGCCTCCGGTGTTCAGTTCCCAGTCCCGACCTCCACGCAGCCGCAAGCGCCAATCGGCAAACTCTCGTGCAAGAACCTCGTCGTGCAGGGCGCAAATGACCAGACAACCGCTGCGGGAGCATTCTTCCTTGAGCAGTGCGAGGGTGGTGCGGCCGAGTTCCGGGTTCAAGTTCGAGACCGGTTCGTCAGCCAACAAGCATTCCGGACGGGCGATGAGTGCCCTCGCCACGGCGACGCGTTGCCGCTCACCGCCCGAGAGTTTGGCCACGGGTTTGGCTGCAAGGTCCGCCAAGCCGAGGCGCGCCAGCAATACGCAGGCTTTTTGGCGGTCCGCCCGGGGGAAGCCGAAGAGTGTGCGCCAGCTCGGGCGCTGGGCGAGCAGACCGCAGAGCACGTTGGTTTCGGCGGTTGCGTTGGGGGTAAGCAGGAGATTTTGGAAAACGCAGCCCATGTGCGTGCGGAAGCTGGCTGGCCGGTGCTCGCTTCCGGACTCTCTGCGGTAGCGGATCTCACCCGAGCCCGGTTCGAGCATGCCGGCCAGACAGGCCAGCAGACTGGATTTGCCGACGCCTGACACGCCTTCCACGGTGAGGAATGTTCCCGCCGGAACACTTATCTCCAAACCCTCCAGAATCTTCCGCTGTTCGCGGCTGACGGTGAGATCACGGATCTGCAAAAACGGTGGCCGGGACATCGTTTTCTACTTGTGCGGCTCCCGGGCGAATTCCAGCGCCTCGGCGACCGAGGCGAGATGGTTGTCGGCATCGGTCTCGACCAGCTTGGAGGTGAAGACCATGTCGCGCAGGGTGGGATTTTTTTCGCCCATCGCGGTCAATGCCTCGCGCAGCGAGTCCCGGGCGGCCTCATCCAGCTGTGAGGAGACGGCCATCACATGCGTCGGCACCGGGCCTTGAGTGTCGAGTATTTTGAGTTTTGCTTTTTGCCCGGGTGCGAGGTGCTTGTCCTTGGCAAAAACATAGTCACTGACGGCGGCGGCTTCCGCTTCCCCGGCCAGCACGCGCTCCACCGCGGTCAGGTAGCCGGTCCCGAACCACACATGGCCCGCGCCGAAAAATTCCTCCGGGCTTTTCTTGATCAAATTCTTTTTTTTCAGATCCAGCAGCGGGATCAAGTATCCCGAAGTGCTGGTCCGGCTGGCAAAAGCGACCGGCTTGCCCCGCAGATCGGCGATCGACTGGTAAGGTTTCCCGGCTAGGCAGAGCCAGACGCTTTCGTAATGGCGCTGACCATCGATCTCGCCGACCAATAAAAGCTCTGCGGCTTCCGCTTGGCGTGCATTGACCATATCCGTGGCGCTGAGATAACCGAGATCGATCGAACCGTTGGCCAACCCCTCGATGATCACGGCGGAAGAAAGTGGCACGATCACTTTGACCCGGCGCCCGAGGGCTTCGTCCAAAGCTCCCGCCAAGGCCTCGCGCTCGGCCATCATGGCGTCGGGATTTTTGTCCGGCTTGAGCGCGATGACGATTTCATCGGCCAAGCTTTTGTCGCCCATGGTAGAGGCCATGACAAACGGGGCCGCTGCACCGACAACAAAACCCCAAATGACGAAGCCGAGCCGGAAGCGTTGAAGCATAAGCAAGCAGCTTGCCTTTCCCTACAGGGAAATGCCAAGGCAATCTGCCGGGGAGTTCAGGCGGCTCCCCACATCCAGCGGATGGCGGACCAGTAGAGAGGAATGCCTAGCGTGATGTTGAATGGGAAGGTGACGCTCAGCGATAGCAGTTCGACCAAGCCCGGGTTTGATTCCGGCACAGCGTGCCGCATGGCCGCCGGTGCCACGATGTAGCTAGCGCTGGCGCAGAGGATGGTGAAAAGCAGGGCGTCGCCCGGATTCATGCCGATGGCACGCGCGAGCAGGATACCTGCGGCGGCCAGAACGAGCGGGGCAACGAGCGCAAAAACCAGCAGCGGACCGCCGGTCTGCTTGAGCATTTCGACGCGCCGCGCCGCATGCATACCCGTATCGAGGAGAAAGAAGATGACCATGCCTTTGAAAAGCCCCGACATGAAAGTTTCCAAGGATTGTCCATGGGCATTGCCGGTGAGCCAGCCGATGAGCAGGCTGCCCAACAACAGGAACACGGAAGCGTTGAGGAACGATTCACGCAGCAGGCTGCTTGCTGTTGTCTGGGGTGCGGCCAACGAGCGCCGCGGGGCGAACATCCGCACGAGAAAAATGCCTGCGATGATGGCGGGTGATTCCATCAAAGACATGATAGCCACCATGTAGCCGCCGTAAGTTTCGTTGTTCCGCCCGAGAAAGTCCGTGCCGACGATGAAGGTCACGATGCTGATCGACCCGTAGGTCGCGGCCATGGCCGCTGCGTCATAGACCGATAAGAATTTGCGCAGGACAAAGAAGACGCAGACGGGAACGACCAGAGCCATCAGCATGGCGGCCCCGATATAGAGCAGCACCGTGGAACTCAGTCCCGAAGCCGCCAATTTGGTGCCGCCCGTGTAGCCGATGGCGATGATGAGATAGAGCGAGAACAGCTTCGGCAGAGGAGCCGGAATTTCCAGATCGGTTTTGAGCACCACAGCCGCGAACCCCAGCGCAAAAAACAAAGCAGCCGGATTAAGGATGTTGGTGATGGCCAGGCTGAGATCCATAGAGACGAAAACCGCGCGGATTCCACACGGATTTCACGGTTCAGTCAATCCGCGCTGGTCTGCATCAGGTAGTTCCCATAGATTTCTACTAAATCTTGAACCCATGAACAAATCTCCCATCGTCCAAAAAGTCGAAGCCGCCAATGCCAGCTACGTTGCCGCGTTCGGCGAGAGAAGCAAATTGCCCCTGCCGCCCGCTTGCCGGTTCGCCATCCTCACTTGCATGGATGCCCGTATGCTGCCCTCCAAGTTTGCCGGTCTTTCCGAGGGCGACGCGCACATCATCCGCAATGCCGGTGGCCGCGCGAGCGACGACGCCATTCGTTCGCTTGTTATTTCTTACAAACTGCTCGGCACGAAAGAATTTTTCGTCATCCACCACACCGATTGCGGCATGGTGCTTTTCAACAACAAAATCATGACCGACCTGCTCTCGAGCAGCCTCGAGCAGGCCGTGATCGATGAGAAAGGATGGCACGATGTCGGCGTGGGTCCCGGTTCACCCGAAGGGGAGAAGATCGATTGGCTCACCTTTACCGACGAAAACCAGGCCTTGATCGATGACGTAAAACGCATCCGCAACCATCCGCTCGTGCCGAAAACCATTCCGATCTACGGCTACATCTACGACGTGCGCTCGGGTAAACTCAACGAGGTGCCCGAGGCCAGCGCCGCCGGACGCGCGGCTTAAAGCCAGCCTTGGCGTCAATCTAAGGCTGTGGGTGCCTGCCGGGAGGGTAAAACATGAATCCCGGAGCACCAGGGACGTCACGATCCACCTTGGAACGCAGTGATTCGTGTTGGTTGTTTTTCAAGCCGTCCAGAGGATGCCGGTGGATTCCACGCGGAGGGTGGCGGGGACGAGCTTGAGGCGCAGCGTTTCCGGCAATTGACCGGCTACCGCGGAGGGAGCGGGCAACGAGGCGATTTGCG
>Ga0207937_1000620_pt1 | contig 12254 bp, 9 predicted proteins | sample LakMenEpi04Sep11_FD_150668 | JGI IMG/M metagenome (GOLD analysis project Ga0207937, IMG submission 150668) | Freshwater microbial communities from Lake Mendota, WI - 04SEP2011 deep hole epilimnion (SPAdes) | ecosystem: Environmental > Aquatic > Freshwater > Lentic | place: Lake Mendota, Madison...
AAGCCGACGTGGGGGCGGTTTGCACCTTCTCGTACGCGGGACTAGCAGCGAACCGTGCGCTCCAGTTGGACGAGCCAACTGGGGGCGTGAATGCAAGGACGTCAGTTTACAGTAGCAAGATCAAGACCCCAGCAGCCTTGAGCTTGGTGAATCCGGTTAGGACCCCAGCGGCCTCGAGCCGCTTGGTGAATACGGTTCGAAGGCTAAATCATGGGATACACTGCCGAAGGCTATACGGACTACCCATTCTTGACGACCAACTGACCGCAGGCAGCGTTGTCCCGTCCTCCCAAGGATTGTCGAATCGTCGTGACGATCCCAGCCGATCGAAGCTGATTAGCAAATCGCTTGTGCACTGTGTTGTCGGTCGTTACCAATCGTTCATCGGACTGAATCCGGTTGTAAGGGATCAAGTTGACTTCAACAGCGAGTCCTTCGCAAAACTCGATCAACTGTCCAGCGTGCGCTTCCGAGTCGTTGATCCCAGCCAACAAAACCACCTCCAACCACACAGGTGCACTTTTTTGTAATGATGCAGCCTGTTGTAATGCATTGATCTCGCGGATCGTTTCCTTCAGGGCATCCAAGTCATTCGGAGCTCGGGGCATCAATCGTCGCCTGAGATCTTGATCTGCGGTATGCAAACTCACCGCCAATCGCACGGAAGGAAATTGCCTTGCCAAAGCGATCATCGCACTGTTCCCACCCGATGTCGAGACCGTGACGCAACGTTGAGAAATGCCAAAGCCGACATCGGACAGGATCCATCGAATAGCTTCAATCACTTCCGACAAATTGTACAGCGGTTCGCCCATCCCCATAAAGACGACGTTTCGCAAATGCCGCCCTGATAGCATCGCCAGTTGTCGCGCCAAATAGACTTGCTCGACGATCTCGAGATAACTCAAGTTCCTCTTCAAACCCATCGTGCCCGTCGCGCAGAAGATACAACCGACACCGCATCCGATTTGCGATGAAACGCAAACCGTCGCTCGATTCCCATTAGGAAATAGGGTCACCATTTCACAACGGTCCGAGGAGTCGAGGCTTTCTAATAAACATTTGATTGCACCCGAGGTCACCGTTCCGCGTTGGTCTACGGACTTCCAGCTCGATTTGCAAGATTCCGTGATGGGAAAAGACTTCCAGTCCGCACCCTCGCGAAGTATTTTCCATCGGGTTTTGGCCAGGCCTGATGGACCTGAGCGAATACTACGCGAATGAGGAATACCGAAAGATGAATTCGACGTGAGTTGTTGAAACCAATGCGATGGAGTCGTCACGAGCTTATTGTTTGCGTAGCATTCGAACGAAATCGCGAAACTCTTGCGGCCATTGCGTTTCGACAAAGATCGGCTCATCGGTTCGTGGATGTCGAAAACCGAGACTCTCCGCATGCAATGCAATGCGAGGATACGGCCATGCCCAATGTTCCGCTTGACGCGGCCGGTATCGTGGATCGCCAAGGATCGGATGTCCTAGCTCGGCGAGTTGGACTCGAATTTGATTTCGACGACCCGTTTCCAGTTTGACCTCCAGGATGGCGGCGTCCGCAAAGGTTGATTGAGTTCGATAATTGGTGATTGCCAATTCACCTTTCGATTCGTCCGCGACTGTGATGCGATTCAGGTCCGCATCGGTTGCCAAGTAGTTCACAAGTCTGTCTTCGGAGTTCTTTGGGATTCCAGATACGATCGCGATGTATTTTCGCTTAGGTTTTCGTTCGGCGAATTGCTCGCGAATCTTCTCCGCCATTTCTAACGACTTGGCAATCGCCAGGACGCCCGACACGCCGCGGTCCAATCGATGCACGCAAAACGCTTGAGCCCCTGGGGTTTTTTCCGCATAACGACGCTCAACTAAGGAAATGACCGTGTGAGGTTCGCGATGTCGGGTTGGAACGGTTAGGAGGTTTGCGGGCTTATTGACGAGCGAGATATCCTCATCGTCGTAAAGGAACTCGATGGCTCGGCTCGGTTGCTTCTTGCTCTTCTGTTTTACGGGGGCTACGATCGCTTGAGGAATGAGATCGACTGTCACCTCATCTCCGACGTCGCATTGCATCCAGCCTTGACGACGCGTCCTGCCATTGACGGCTACGAACCCTTGTTCGATGAGACCGTCCGATTGCGCAGGGGTTAGGCGGAATAGCATTCGCAACACATTCGACAAGTTGCGTGCTGGAGCGGGTAGGTTTTGCGGGATTTGTAACGTCTTGATGGCCATGAAGAGTCTTTGATCTGTTTCTATTACTTCTTTTTGCCAAGAAGTTGTTGTAAGAACGGTTCGAGGGGTCCTATGTTCTTCAACATAGATTGCTCGAACGGCATGCCGCCAGCGAGGGAACGAAGCAGTGCATCGTACTGTTTCTTGCGACTGGAGTCGTTCATAAAGCGCACGATTCCGAAACCGATAGTCGCTGCATCTTCGTCGTTGATATCCCCTTTGAGGAATTTATTCAGATTGTCCAATTGCTTCATGGACTCAGGAAGTCGTTTGACCCAGGCTTGCACGCGAAGATCGTTTTGCCCCGCAGCCATGGCGAGAGCTTGTCGTCCCGCGCCGTCGGCAAACCATTTGGGTACGCCCTCATGAGAGGCAACCCAGAGGCTGGCTATTTGTTGGATCAACGACGACTCATTGATTTTTTGTTCCGCTTTGTCATACACCAAAGCGACGTATCTATCGAAAATTTCGGATCGCCAATGACTCGACCAGTCGGTTGGCAACGACCGTCGCTCTAACATGGTTCCAAATTCGCTGTAGTCGTATCGTTGTTTCAACGCAAAGATAGTGATACCACCTTTGATCAGCGGATCTTTGTTTTTGATACCTAGCAACCTGCGTACTTGGGCGTCGGCGGCTTTGGCTTGGGCAAGCAACTTCTTGGAACTTTCAGAACCGATATTGCCGATGACGTGAAAATGATTGTCACTGGCTTCTTCAGGGTCGGTTTTGGGCGAGACAATTTTCCAATGATCTTGGGCTCGTTGCATCCGTCTCTGATGAAGCTCCTCATGCGATGCATTCGAAGCCCACGCTTGTCCGATCACTTGATCGAGTCGACTTTCTGGATTGGATCCATCGAACGTTGCACCTTCGTTGATCCACGTCGTAATGAGCTTGATTTTGTCTTCTGAAAGAGCAGGTCTTCCACCGGCGGGCATTCGTTGCCCCGACATGCCGCGAATTTTTTTGACGATGAGGCTATCGTCCCCTTTGCCGGCTTCGATAACAGTTCCGCTTTCTCCACCTTTCATCAATTGGTTGTAAGTATTCATCACGAAGCCGCCCATGGGACGAGTGGCAGCATAATGACAACCGTTGCAATTCGCGGTCAAGATTGGTGCGACATCGCGTGCAAAGCTCACGGTCTCTTTGCCGGTAGGTTGGCGAACGATCGGTGCATCCGCTTTGGAAGGTGTCGGTGTCGGACTGGTGGCGGAAATAAACGAAGCGAGAGGAGCCGTCATTGCGGTTCCGTCGAACTTGGCACCTTCGGTAACCCATTGTTTGAGTTTGAGAAGATTCTCAGGTGATACCTTTCCACCACCGCGCGGCATATCTCCTGTCTCGATGGTCTCCACGAGTCGGCTACCGACGGCATCCCCCGCGAAGATGACCACACCACCTTTGGATCCTTTCATGAGGTCGTTGAAGGTGGCCATCGAGAATCCGCCTTGCGATCGTGCGATGTGGCAGCGAGAACACTGTTCGACCATCCAGGGTGCGATATCTTTTGTGAAGCTAACGGTCCCAGGTGCACCGGAGGGTTTCGGCGTCGGTGGCTCGCTGGGCTTCGGCTGGGTACCTTTCATTGGAGCTATCTTGTCCCAAGGCGGAAGCTCGACCAATTCGGCACCGTCGAGAGAGAGAAGCTCATGAGCTTTAGCGATCTGCGTGTGGATCTTCTTTAGTTCGGCAGCATCTTTCGGGTCGGCATTCTGTGCAAGCTTTTCAATCGATGCCGTACAAAGATCGATAGATGCGACGCAATCGGACAGCTTTCGCTCTTTGAGGAATTGTGAAGCTTTTTTGATCTCGTTTTTCAAGGCTTCGATCGAAGCAGGGGGCTCTTGCGAACCAGCAGATGGCCCAGCGAGCGATGTTGTAATCCAAACCAACAGCAAGCAAAAACGGGTCGAAATTCTAAGCATCGGTACAACGTCCCAAAAACAGAAGAGCCCAATCCGCTGGAGCAATCCTCAAAAGTGGATGGAGTTCCACCCTAACCTCGGTTTAGCAGGACTGCTACGACACCAACGAACAATACTACTGTCAGAGCGGCGATTACGACCAAAAGTACCACGTTCGACGATTTTTTCGTGGAGTGGGTGCCAGGAGTCTTGGACGGAGTCGGAACATTTTTCTTTGGCGTGGCATTGGTCCCGGGCATCTGCGAGGGATTCGCTGGTTTGTTTCCCCCAGCGATAGGATTGTTTCCAGTTGGGGTTGGTTTGGGAGTATTGGGTTTCGCCATAGGCGAGACGAGTGGGGAGCTACTGCCTCCAGATTTCTTGCTATCGAGCGGCGAATCCGCTCTCGCGATGGCTTGGCTCTTGGATTTCGAACGATTCGGCGCGTTAGTGTCGTGGACCAAATCGATATTGCTGTCGATGGTGGACGCATCACTTTTGGCAATGGCCCGAAGCACTCCGCTGTCCGAGGTGGATAATTTGACGATCGCGCTTTTGCCACCCATGGTGCCTTCGCGATGGTTGCTAACGGTATCAACATCTCTCTGGGCGGTCAGCTTATCGCTCAAAACATCGGCGACGGAAAACGAAGTCGTTGCAGCGTCTTTATTCTCTTTTCGGTACTTCGCAATCCAAGCTTCGAGTACATCAGCGACCTGATTGCAAGACCCATAACGAAACTTGGGGTCCTTTTGCATCATCTTGACGCAGATACCGTCCAGCTCGCCGGGACAATCGGGGCGATCCTTTCGAATGTCGGGAGGCATCGAGTTTTGGTGTTTGATGATGCGACTGGCAATACTACCGTCAGGAAAAGGTGGATGACCAGTGAGTAGAAAGTACAAAGTGCAACCGAGACCATACATATCGGCTTTGTGGTCTACGTTGTGGCTATTGATCGCTTGTTCCGGTGCCAAGTAATCGGCAGTTCCCAGGACTTTGTCGTTGTATTCCATGGTGAGGGAAGCGTCGTTTTTGTCATCTTCGAACAGGGCTAGCCCCAAATCCAAAACCTTGACGATTCCTTGTCGGTTGACCAACAAATTCGCTGGTTTCACATCTCGATGGATCAATCCGATATCGTGGGCGTGTTGCAACCCACGCGCCGATTGGGCGATGTAATTGGCGGCAACCAAATAGGGCAACGGACCATGCTTGCGAACGAGTGTTTGCATGTCCGCGCCGTCGACATACTCCATCACCATGTAGTGCGTGTCTTTATCGTTATCGATGTCGTAGGCGCGAACAATGTTGGGATGGTTTAGCGAGGCGATGGCTTTGGCTTCGCGTTGGAATCGTTCCAAATAGCTGTTGTTCCCAAGTTTGGATTTCGGAAGCACTTTGATCGCCCGTTTGTGCTTCATTCCCAAGTGTTCGGCAAGATATACGCTGCTCATACCGCCACTTCCCAAATGGCCGAGCAATTTATGTTTCCCGAGAAAGAACCCTTTGTACTTGCCTTGGAGGATTTTCTCGCAGTGCCAGCGAGTCACCAGACCGAGGTCTTCCAATTCTTTGCAGACCACCACGGGGTCTTCGGGAAGTATGTCGCCGTGCTTAGCAAGAATTTTGGTGAAGGCTTCAGTGAGTGCTTCCGAATCGACCAAGCGGCTTTTTTCCACCAGCTCTTGTATTCGATCTGCCGTTATTTGCGTCATGCCCAAAAACCTGAAAAGCTCTGGTCAAACCACCCACCGCGGACTGAAAACTCCACCGTGGGCTGAAAACTACAAAATTACACGCGGGTTAAAAACTATACCGCGGGCTGAAAAGTATCGTTGGGGGAGTGGAATTCTATGTGTCTTTCTTGGCGTGATCGCTAAGAACTCTCCCAGCCATACTTTAGTGTAATGGAATTTTACCAACTGCAAATCGATGGGTTTCAATCCGCTGCAAGATTTCACCGGCTTTTCAACAAACGCACACGTGCTATGACAAAGCCGACCAAAGTAGTAGGCACATTCCATGTGCCGTCCACCTAGAATCCCGGCAAATGTCGAAGAGCGGACGGCAGGACGGAGCGTGACTGTTGCGTTTGTCGGCTACGTCTACTGTCTCAACGTCTACTGTCTCAACGCGGTCAGACAATACTCTTTTCGATTGTGCGCCAACTGTCGGGCCTCGACCTTGGAAAACCCCCATTTTCGGACTCTTTCGAGGTGGTCCGGAATTCGGTCCGCTTGGTCCCAACTCGCCAGCTTCATCGTCAAGATGAGCCCTTCCATTTTCGAAGTTGGGTATGTGACTATCGCTTCGATCGTGTCGAGCGTGTAGTTCGGAGCTACATTCGCATCGCAAATCAGGAAACGAAAGGGGGCGAAATCCTTGCGCTTTACTTGAATCGATCGAGCTCGCCAATGGGTAAATCCAGGATGATCGCTTACCCGAGGATCCATTTCCGCGGGATCGATTCCGGTGACCTTGGCGCCTAAATCCAGCAGGTATTGGCATGCTCCACCCGGGGAAGACCCGATTTCGACGACTCGGTCTCCCGCTCGGATCTCGATTCCGCTCCAAGCGATGGCTTCGGCCAATTTCAAATAGGCACGGCTGATCATGTCCTCCGGAATAGGTACTGCGTAAACCCCTCCCGGCCACCCTTCCTCACGGTTCGATACCATGTGGGCGGCGACCCACCATCGGTTTGGCTCATCGATGATAATTTCGATGATTCGGGAATCGTTGGGATGTTGCACATCGGACGAAGCGCTTCGCGAATCCCCTCTGGTTTGCAGCGATTCGTTGAATTTCTCACTCAAGAAAGCGGCGAGAGCCGAACGACCTGGCTCGAAACCGTTCCAGCCGGGGATGGCGATATCCCGTTGCCATACGTGCATGTGTTCCCAATCCAACGATCCGAACTCTGACAGAATCTTGTCAATCAAGGGTTCTGCAACATCACCGTCGAATTTCCCCAAAACGTGTCCATGGCTTCGAACCAAAGGGTGGGTGGGGAGAGCTTTGGACCAAGCAGGCGTGGACAAGTTCGACTTTAAGGTCACAAAACCCTTCTGAGAATAAGCGAGTCGATAGGGGCCGACAGGCTCGCAAAGAGAGTTTTTGATCGTTTTCTCAGCACCCTGTTGGCAAGCGAAATAGATGAAGGAGCTAGTTTGATTATTCATTCGACAAGAAGTTGGAGAAGCGAAAGCAGAGATAGCATGATATTTCGAAATTGAAGGAAGAGACTTGAAAGTCCAAAGAAAAGCACTATTTTCGCCCGCTTTGAAGTGGACGATCCTACCGAGACTCGCCTATAACTAGACCGTCCGCAAGAGAAGCTTGCGTGGAAGAATTCTCATGACGCCGGGGGAGCCCGCCGAAGAAACAAAAACAAACGACTTTATGGCAAAGAACGAAGAAGCATTCGAAGTTGAGGGCACGGTCACCCAGGCACTGGCCAATACCAGATTCCGCGTCCAGTTGGAAACCGGCAGTGAGGTGCTTGCGCACGTTGCTGGGAAAATGAGAAAAAACTTTATTCGAATCGTTCCTGGCGATAAAGTACGTGTTGAACTCTCGCCATACGACCTTACCAAAGGTCGGATCGTCTTCCGAGAACGATAAGACTTTAATCGTGCATCGGGCGTCTTGCTTCTGCCTGATCGAGCATCTCTTCAGAGGAATATCTTCCTGTCTCGCGGTTATCTTTCCGAACCGCTATGATTCGGATATCGCGTTACGCGGATTTGTGCCAAGAAAGCGTGAATGTCGCCGAACTGTTTCGGACTCACGTCGTTTTCAAGCCGTTACAACCTATAGATACGTTTTTAGGAGAAGAGTTGAGATGAAAAAGAATTGGATCGGTCGTTCCTTGGCAGTAGCCACTATCAGCGCTGCGGTTATTTCTCCTTCCAATCGCGTCGTAGCTCAGGAAAGCGGTGATACCTCTGTCGTGACCGTCGCACTCGCACCAATCGATACCATGTTGCCAAACGTGCAGCACTTGGCACGTCTCGTCGCTGGTGGAACCGGCGCGGGAACTGTTGCTACCATTCTAAAGCAATACACCGGTGGACTCGATACATCTCGACCAGCCGGCGTGTTCGTCGACCTGGACGAAACCGGCCAACCAACGCCAGTCGCTGTCCTACCGCTAAAAGATATTCAAGAGTTCTTCGGGCAATTGGCGATCTTCGGTGAGCCTGAAGATCTAGGGGATGGACTCTATCAATTGAATTTGGGGAACTCGATCTATATGCGTGCCGCAGGCGATTGGCTCTTGGTCGCCCAAACCGAAGATGCCGTTATGGACTTTGATACCGAAGCCAACAAAACGCTAAAGGGCTTGGTCGCCAAGTATGACATTCGAGTTCAAGTCAACCCTCAGAACATTCCTGACGACTTGGTCGATTTCATGATGAGCCAGATCGAAGCTGGCATCGAACAAGGGATGCAACAAAACTCGGACATGGATGATGCTCAGGCAGAAGCCGCACGCGAGCAAGCGGAGCAAATGATGAACAGTATCCAAGAAGCGATCGATGGAACGGAGAAGTTTGTTTTTGGTTTGGCCGTCAACAAGGTGGAAAAGAAAACCATGCTGGATTTCGGTACCAAATTTGTTGCCGACACAAAGTTCGCCAAACAAGTCGACAAACTCAAATCGAGCAAATCGACACTCAGCGGAATCCCTGTGGAAGGGTCCACAATAAGCGGCATTGCACTGCAGCTGATCGCCCCAGAAGAAATCGCACAAATGCAAAGCACTATCGATGCTTCCATGCAAGCTGCGATTAAGCAGATCGATGAGAACTCGAAAGATGAAGCTTCCGCGAAGAGAGCCAAAGAATTCGTTTCGAAGTTTATTGAAATCGTGATGGAAAGTGCCAAGCAAGGTCAAATGGAAACGGCACTCAATGTGTCCACCGATAAGAACCTATCGATCGTTGCTGGCATCACCGTGGCGGACGCAAAGAAAGTAGAAGCTCTCGCCGCGGAAGCTTCGAAAGCTCTCGCAGACGAAGGTGCTCCTGTCATACTGCGAGTTAACACGGGCAAGTATGCAGGTGCGAACCTGCATAAGCTAACCGCACCATTGCCACCGAACGCTGATGAGAAAGCTCGAAAGATCTTCGGCGACAACGTCACCGTCGCCATTGCAACATCTCCCAAAGCAGTTCACTTGGCTGTAGGCAAGGACTGCGATGCAGCCATCAAAGAAACGCTGGATCGTGTTGCTGCAAAGCCATCAAGCCAAGGGGAAATGATGAAAGGACGATTCTCTCTCGGAAAGATGTTGCAATTCGTCCAGTCCATCGAGTCGAATCCAGCCGTCGATGCGATGATCGAAACAACTGCAAATGGCGGCGACAACGTGATGATCGATTCCCAGACCGGCGATCGACAATCCTTGGTTAGGATTACACTCGAAGATAACGTCTTGAAGGCAATCTCTTCAGGAGCTCGAGCTGCACAAGGTGGCGGTGGATTCTAGCTGAAAGCCGCACTCCCGTTGGGATGCTCCTGTTTTAATCGATTTGCCGCATGGCAAAGGGCCTATCACAACCCGAAGCGTAAGCGAGGGACGTCATAAATCAAAAAGGCACGCTTCGGCGTGCCTTTTTGTTTCGCTCTTTGGTCGCGAAGCGACGCGAGAGTCCTGAAGGGACGGCATTCTCGAAGTGCGGTCGATGGAGAGTTTGTCTTTTCTTCAGTGCAATTAAAAGGACATGCACATTTTGAATTAGCTATTCTTGGTTCTCCTTGCGAATTCAATCTCTATTCGCACTTGCTCCATCGATTGCCGAACAATTAGGCCGCGATTCGGAGAGCAATTAAAAGGACATGCACAGTTTTGAATTAGCTATCTTGGTTTTCCGTGCGAATTCAATCTCGATTCGCACTTGCTCCATCGATTGCCGAACCATTAGGCCGCGATTCGAGCCAAGAGTGCACGTGCGTACTGGAAATGAGTTGAAGACAAGTGGGTGAGACTCCCATCTGGGTAGCCGTTAGCCACGAGCCCAGTATCGAGTGTTGCAGCGTGTCTGGTAACAGCCACGTTGAAGCGTACACAGAAAGGAAGCGAGGATGAAAGGCATGGACTAGCTACCCAGCCCTGAACGGCATTGAGCCCCGAAATTTTGGTAACTGTCGGATTCTGCCCAAGGTGTGTGCATACTGGAAGGCAATACTTGTTGCTGCGTCAAGGCAAGTAGCAACAAGAGACCCGGGGTCGAACGCCCATTCGCGTTTCACACTATGTCATCAAAGCAACCAGTGAGATCCCAGTTGTTCTTGCCTGGCATGGAGTCCAACCATGTTAGTGCGAGTATGCATCACCAATCCGAAGAGGAGAGGCTTGCAAATGACCCTGGGAAGTCGGATAGTCGAATAGTACCGCTGAAATGTACAGGCCAAGTACATGAATCGAAGCTGAGTAATGTCAGTGCAGGGAAGGCGACTAAGCTATCACGCGAGACAGACCGAACACGTACCTTACACAGCGATGGAATCGACGTGCTAAAACGGCTGGATCGCATCTCCGATCGAGCGAAAAGTCAACGCGAGGAGAAGTTCAACAACCTCTTTTCGCTTCTGACCGTGGATCTTCTACGGCAGGCTTTTCACAAACTCGAACGAGGCAAAGCATCGGGCATTGATGGACAGACAGTGGAGCAATACGAGGCCAACTTGGAGGGAAACCTCTTGGATCTTGAAACCCAGCTTCATCGTCAAAGTTATCGCCCTCACCCAAGTCTTCGCAAAGAAATCCCGAAAGGGAACGGCAAGACACGACCATTGGGCATCGCGTGTATCGAGGACAAGCTCGTGCAACGAGCAGTAGTGACCATACTGGAACGGATCTACGAATCGGATTTCTATCCGATCTCGTTTGGGTTCCGGCCAGGCAAGTCGTGCCACGATGCACTCAGTGTGCTAGGCCAAGACATCGCAACCAGAAAGGTTAACTGGATAAGCGACGCAGACATCAAAGGTTTCTTTGACAATGTCAACCATGACCAGCTATTGGAGATGCTCCAGTATCGTATCTCCGATCCTCGCATGTTATGGCTGATCACGCGTTTCTTGAAGGCGGGTGTCATGATCGAAGGAAAACGCAACGAAACGGAAGAAGGAGTGCCGCAAGGTTCCGTTCTCTCACCTTTACTTGCAAACGTATATCTGCACTATGTTTTGGACCGTTGGTTCGAACAAGACATAAAGCCATGCTGTCGTGGCGAAGCGTACATGGTTCGATATGCGGACGATTTTATCTGCGGGTTTGAGAAAGAGAATGACGCCAAGCGATTCCAGATAGCCCTGAAGAAGCGTCTAGATCGATATTCGTTAGAGTTGGCTGAGGATAAGACGAAACTCTTGAGATTTGGTCGGTTTGCGGAACGCGATATCCAGCGAACGGACGCCAACCAGAGCCCAGAAACGTTTGATTTCCTTGGATTCACGCATTATTGTGGTCACAGTCGAAGCGGTGGTTTCAAACTGAAGAGGAAGACGGCATCGAAAAAACTACGGAGCAAGTTTCAGGACCTGAAAGATTGGCTACGTCACAACTTGACGCAACCCCTTGCTGAGGTCTGGGCAACTTTGAACAAGAAGTTGCAAGGTCACTATCAATACTATGGGATCAACGACAATTGGCGTTGGCTTATGAAGTATCGAGAAGCTGCGCGTCGCTTTGCCTATCGTTGGATATGTCGCCGCAGTCAGAAGGGCCGTATTAGCTTGCGCGACTACGCGCGGCTATTGGAACATCATCCGCTGTTGGTGCCGACTCGATTGAAAGACTTGATAGCCCGTGGACGCGAACTGAGTACAGTAAAGCATCGGTAGACAAGTGATAGCTGGGAGCCGGATGCTTTAACAGGGCACGTCCGGTTCTGAGAGGGTGCGGACACTCAATTGAGCAAGGATGATATAATGTGGCACCGCCAGGAAACTAGGCGGCCAACCGAGAACACAAACCTCGTTCCTAAACTCAAGAGAATCCAAACTACTCGCCCTCGAGCGGTGCGACGCTATCGGCGATTAAAGACGATTCCGAACGATTGGACGTAACGCCCCAGATGTCGAACCGCTTCTTGCCAGTCAACA
>Ga0207937_1000621_pt1 | contig 12244 bp, 10 predicted proteins | sample LakMenEpi04Sep11_FD_150668 | JGI IMG/M metagenome (GOLD analysis project Ga0207937, IMG submission 150668) | Freshwater microbial communities from Lake Mendota, WI - 04SEP2011 deep hole epilimnion (SPAdes) | ecosystem: Environmental > Aquatic > Freshwater > Lentic | place: Lake Mendota, Madison...
CGAAAGTCCACCAATCACAGCTTTGTTGCCGGTGTCAGTCCAACCAAGTCCACTACTCGACAACCCACCAAGATGTTTGTCGGGCGAAACGACGATGACTGTCCGCCCCATCTTCTTCGCTTGGATCGCTGCAGTAATTGCGCCCGAAGTACCGCCATAGATAACAATGTCAGCCGTGTAGTTCTGCGTAGCTGTCAATGTTGACATCAAGCAGCAAGCCAATAGGATTGCCAGGCAAAAAGGGGGTTTCCTTCGTCGAACATAGGATTTCATAGTAGTTAAAACTTTGGAGAAAGGATATGTCTACCCGCGTGCGTGCGGAGCAACACCTATTGTACAAAGCAATCAAGAATTTTTCGTGTACTGGCCGGCCAAAGCGGCGGATTGTGTACATGCAACCGAGGCACTGAATTCCTCACCCACGGGATTGTCGCTTTGGGAGGCGATAAGTCCTTCGCCTCGTGGCAGTTCTTAAGAGCAACAAGCCTCCACGCGTTGGCATGAGACTAAAGCGGCAGAGCATTTGCGTCCATTGGCAAATCTTGAAACAGTAACCTTGCACCTAAGGCACCGATAGCAAGACCGATTGATCCAATGGATCCAGCCCTAAACTGGCTTGCAGTGCAGCGATTGCTGCAAAGTACTCACGCTCAGCCTCATAGAGTTTTGCTTCAGCCTCGGTAACTTTGACCTCTTGCTGTAGCAATAACACCAAGTCAAAGTCCCCAGCAGTAAGTGCTAGTTGGAAATAGCCTTGGACTTTGGTCGCTTCCTCCAGTAACCCTCTAGCAGCTACAACATTTTGATAGGAATATCCAACATGGTTTCTGGATGTCTGGATTTCGTTGGCAATTTTGTTCCGCTGAAACTCGAGCTTCTGCTCTAACTGGGTTAGCTGGGCTGTTGTACTTTGAATCTTACCGAACGCTTTATTACGTTGTACGGGAACATCACCGACAATACCGGCTTCCAATTCGAGCTCGCTCTTATCTTTTCTCGGAGATCCGGCCTTACCAACGTCTTGAGCCGCCTGGATTGTAAAGTCCACGTTAGCCAACGTTTGGTTTCGCGCCAATTGAAGGTCCCAACGGACCTCTCGAGACAATAAATCAATGAGTTGTATTTCAGGTCTCGCGGTCAAAGCGTTCGAGAGATCTTGCTCTAGACTTTGAAAAGCTATCTCCACTGCATCCGGAAAATCCGAGGGTAGCCAATCGGGCGACGCGAGCATCGGCTTACCTGCTTCATCTCTCAGGAACAGCGAGAGTTTGATCGCCGCATCCAGGAACTTCATGCGAGTATCATTCACCTTCATTTGACGGGAGTAGATCTCTTGTTTGTTGAGAGAAACCTTGAGCCTCGTTCCCGTGTTGTTGCGCAACTCCAGTTCAAACTGCTCGCCACGTTCCACGGCGATTTGAAGCAATCGTTCCTGCGCGACAAGAACTTTCCCTTGCTCCACCCATAGCCAGTAGGCTAGCGCAGCATCCCGGGTGGCGACGAGGAGTTGGAATTGAACCTCGGGTCCCACAGCTTGTTGTCGAAGATTCGCTTGAAACAACTCGACTCGTTGTGGATCGATCGCCCGACCTTGCAGTAGAGGTTGGATATAGTTGACCTTGAACTCGCCACCTTCACTGGTTTCGCGTTCTTTGAACCAGGATTCGAAATTCCCTCTGCCGTTCCGATATCCAGTTCCCACATACCCGCCAAACCATGTTTGTCGAGCGACCCCAATTCCATTCCGATAGGTTTCGTAGAATCCTACCGGTTGGTTTAGCGAGTAGTACTCGATTTTGGTATCATAGGCACCCCAGGCAGATTGGATTTCCCCGCGCGCGATTCCAGCTTGCAATCGAGCGATCTCGATCAAAGGAAAGGCGCGAAAGGTCGATGCGATGACGTCGTTTAGCTGCAGCGCATCGGGATTGATTGTTTCCAACTGCGGCTCTTGGACGGGCGGCGATACAGAACCATTGTTGGTGGCTGGTGGCGGCAGAACGTTTGCCTCTGAATCTCTGCGTTCGTTCTCTGCACGCTGTGACTCTCTGCGGATCTGTCCTCTCGTAGCCTCCCCTTTTTCCTGGTCGACGCGTCGCAAATCCCGATTCAGCTGATCGCGAACGGAATCTCGCTGCATTTGCAACTGGCTATCTCTCGGTAGATCTCTTGGCAACGGCGGATCTTGTGCGTTCACACCCCCTGACAGGCATGCACCGATCAGGATCGCAAGCGTTCTACAGACTACTTGCCGACTTTGGGTTTTTTGATCTCTTTCTCCCTGGACTTCTCCTCGCCGGCGTTGTCGCGCGTTGGAGGAAACCCGTTGAGTTGACGCCATATTTCGAAACCAAGTGGGACGCTTTCCATAATGATCCAGGCATTGGCCCGAACCCCTTGCTTTAAGTATCGTCTATCTGGCCATCTTTCTTCGATGGGATCTGTAGGATCTGGAACGACAAACACCTTGAAATTGCCCTTTCCATCGTCTGCTGGATTGATAGCAAACACGATGCCTCCAAAAGTACCGCGGGCCGCACTCGGCCAACCCACGAATTGGATGGCTGGCCAACCGTCGAACTGCAAACGAACTTTATCGCCGATATGGATCAGAGGTTGATCCATCCCGCGGACGCTCAATTCGACCCATAGGAAATCCGTGTCGGGAATGATCTCAAACAATGGATCGCCGATATCCACATTCTTGCCAACTTGGCCGAGGATAGACTGGACGCTTCCTTTATTCGGGCTAATGACTTGCGTTCGTTCAAGCTCTCCGATTTTTAATAGAACATCTTGCAGGAGCTTGGATTCTTCTGCAATCTTGCCCATAAACTCCTGAACCTTTTGTTCGCTCTGGTTAATTTTGATATCAATTTCACGTCGCTTGCTATCGAGCAATTGTTCTTTGGCGACCTTTTCTTGGAATGCTTCTTCTTCTTCTTCGTGCGCTTTAAGAAGGTTCTTTTCTTCAATTTCCTCTTCCGTTTCGGCTTGCTGGTATTCAAGTTCTGAAACGGTGATCCCTCTCAAATTTGCGATGGTTAGCACGTTGACTCGAGCTTGTTTCGCTTTTCTGGATTGCGCTTCCGAATTTGCTTGAGCTTTCCTCCAATTTGCTTGGGCTCCTTTAATCTCAGCTTCCGCAGATGTAATCTGCTTTTGCCCGCTCTCTTTGGTATCCTTGACTTGTTGTTCAACGCTCGTCAACTGGGATTTCAAGGTTGAGAGCTTGTCGTTTACCTGCTTTTCTTGAAATCTCGTCAATTCCAATTCGTCTTTGGCGAGCGTATCGAGAACCATCAACAACTCGCCTTGCTCGACGAGAGAGCCTTCTTGGAGTTCTTCTTTTTGCCATTTGATGACACCCTTCGCAGTACTCAAGAATATCTGTCTTCGTTCGTTGGGATTTCGTGCCGTCACCATTCCCTCGCAACGCGATGTTTGCTGCCACGGGACAAAGATCCCGGCGATGATAAACATCAGCAACAAATAGAAAGTGATGTTCGCGAGTGAGCGCGCGAACCAACTCGAACGGACCAAATGCATGGCTGGAAAGTTTTCCGCGAGCATCTCCGAAGGGCGATAGCGGATCATTCGCTTTTTCGAGCGGAGGTTATGTTTCTCAGGTTGGTTCGGTTCTTCGACTACCCGTGTTCGCATGAGCTCAAATCCTTATTTTCGTCGCACTGTTCAATAATGGTTGGATCGTGTGTTGCCACGATCAGCGTCCAGGGTTGTTTCTTGTCTCTTAATCGATCCCAAATCTCGTTTCGCATCCGACCGGGTAAAGCGTCGAGAACTCCATCGATCAGAAGCAATCGAGGAACCGACACGATCGCCCGAGCAATCATCAATCGAGCCATTTGCGAAGGTTCTAAAGGATAGCCATCGCTCTGAAGTGCTGTTTCTAGACCATTCGGTAGCGTCAGAGCTTCGTCCCAAAGGCCTGCCGTGATTAGGGCATCGCGAACATCAGCAGTCGAGACCGTCAAACGATTCAATGAAATGTTTTCCTGCAGTGTTCCATGGAAAATCTCAGTCCTCGATGCAATGGCAACCATCGAGCCTTCGGAAAATCGATTGACCTCGCGTGAATCAATACCTCCGATTTCAATGAGACCGTGCGCGGGTGTATCCAATCCGCACAAGCATTCCATCAACTGTGGGCGTCCGCAATCGCCATCGCCATAAATTGCAAATCTCGATCCGCTTGCAATCTTTATGTTCCCAAACTTCATCAATTTATGACCGCTCGATTGAACTCCTAAATCCTCCATTCGAACCTCTACCGGCCCGGTGCCAGCATCGAGCGTTCGCGAGGGTGGGAGCGTGGGTAAATCGATTAAGTGCCCCACTTTGTCGGTGGATGCCATCAGGTCATAGAAAGACTCCAACGATTTACCTATTTTTGCAAAGGCGCCCACCACAATGGCGATAACCGAAACACTCGCGACCAATTGGCCGATGGTCAATGTGTTTGATAGCACCAGCCACAGCCCTAGTGCTAGAATCGCGGTGATAGAGATAGAATAGAGAAGTAGCGAAAACAGAGTTTGCCGCATCAGCACGATAAAGTGTTTACGTCTCGCTGCCAAATACTCGACCGTTAATCGATTCGCTCGGTCGACTACCAGTTCTCTGCCGCCGTGGACTTGGAACGCCAAGGGACTGCCGATCACATCTTGAAGCCAATGGGCAATTCGATACTTGACCAAGGATTCCTCAATCGCAGTTCGAACCGCATTCCTTCCTAGAATCAATAGGAACAAGGTCATGCACATAATCAAGACGATGTCGAACGCCAATAGGAACGGACTATAGATGGCGAGCAGCAAAAGACCTGTCAACGTTTGAATGATCAACGACAAACCTTCGACAAGAAGGGTGGCTGTCGCTTTCTGCATGGTCATCACATCGAAGAATCGATTGGCCATCTCTGGACCATAGATGCCTCGCATCGACGATCGCTCCAAGCGAGGCAACCGCTCCGATAGGTCCCCGACGATTCGAACAAACATGCGCCTTTGCAAAATCTCAACGATGAAGAACTGCAACCCTTTGATCACAGCAGAAAGAGAAAGTAGACCAAAGAGCAAGATGGCCAGCCAAATCAGCGGTTGAGTCAAGCTGGTGAATCCAATGGTCGTCACCATCTGTTCGATCGCCAGCGGTGTCGATAACTCGAGAACTGCGACTACGAATCCAAAAATCACTAGGGACCAAATATCTCGTGTATCTGCCTTTAGAAACTCTATCATCCGCCGAAGAGGCGATAAATGCTCATGCGCATGGTCGTCGTGATCGTGGTCGTGGTCGTGACTGCCAGCGACGCGGTTCGAGGCTGAATGTGAAACATGCTGTTGATGCGATGAAGCAGCGGTCGCACACGTCAACGAGGGTTCGGCGACAAAGCAGAATGCATTTTCTCGCTTCATCTGCCGAATGAGTTCCCGCCGCGTTAAGGATTCGGAAACATTTCCGCTCGCCTGGATGGTTGTCGCATCTAATCTGCCAAAAGAAATGTCGGAGTAGAGGATCGCTCGAGCACCATCCACTCGGGACCTTATCGCAACGACAACAAACCCCTCCAACACGAGTTCCCAAGCGTCAGTGCCCCCGAGCTCAATCGGAGCCAATCGGATCCCAATCCCTCGCGCCGCACGCATCATCACCAGCGTGATGGAATCCTCTGTCTGTTCTTGAAGGTCGCTCAGAGAATCCGACAGAGATTGTTGCAATCTCCCAGCCTCGACGGAAATATCCAGGCGGACAGCTAGCTCGCTCAACGTAGATCGAAGCAACTCAAGTAATTGGACGTTCGACCTGCCATCAATAGCTGGCTTTTGCATAAAACCTCCTAATAAATCCACTTTACTCAACGGTGCCAAAGCTTAGGGACCTGAACATTATTCGCCAATCATGTATCTCGCAAAGTGCATTTTTCACAGTATTTGTTGCGATAAATCAATCGATCGAAAGCGTTTTCTCAAACATTGGACTTTTTCAATCTGAGTTTTCAGATAGTAGGGGAACGGTTGTTGAAGTATCACTGTAATTTGGGACTCCAGTCCCGACTCTGTCCTGTTGCGATGGGCCTGGAGAACCGTCCTGCCGTTGGATGCCATTGGATTTTACTTGCCTCAACAGCCAGCATTGCCCTTGCAACCCAGCTTTCTCCATCGGCACGACTGTAGGGATTAATGAAGATCGGTACTTCATTTTCAAAAGGAGTAAGGTTCGCATGCATTTTGAATCGTTTACGCTTGCAGGAATTGCTGTCGGGCCGGAAACTTCGATATCTTGCGGTTTTGAACAACAGCCGCGAACGTTGACTGCTCGTGTAAGCATCGACTGGCCTTTCACAAAACTAGAAGCTGAGGAATTCCGTGAAACCAAAGGCAGTGCTAGCGTATTGTCGCGAGAAAGGGATTCGCGCGTTCGACCTGCGGTATTGCGACCTGGATGGAAACTGGCGGCAAGTCACTTTGCCGGTCACGGGCCTGAACGATAGTTCGTTTGAAGAAGGCTTTGGACAAGAGATCGTTCTTCATCCAAAGTCATCGACCAGTTCTTTTTCCATATTGATGCCAAACAGTCACGCAAACTATTTGGATCCACTCACGCAGCACCCGACGCTCGTCCTCGTTTCGACGATTCAGGACAATTATCAACTTCAGGAAAGTCCGTTCGATTCCCGATTTGTCGCACAACAGTCACTGCGTTATCTGCAGGCGACCGGCATTGCAGACGATGTTCAAGTTCGGAACACGCTCCGATTTGGAAGGATGAACCACGAAGATCCAACGGTTGCTCATTCTAATTTATCCGACGATCAATTCGTTTTGCGCTGCGACTTAATGGATAAAGCGATTGACGCTGGCGTTAACGTGGATCGACACTACAGCACGGATCGCGGCGTTTCAGATATCGTTTTGCGATCGACAAGTCTGATTGAATCGGGCGACGACGTGATGATGATGCGATACCTCATTCAACAGATGACATCAATTCAACAGATGACATCAAGCCAACAGATGACATCAAGCCAATTGACGACAAACGGTTATTGGGCGACTAGCCAATGGAACATGATGCGAAATGAGGAACAATTGTTTCCTGGTACCGCCCATCGTGGACTCAGCGACACGGGGATCCACGCGCAAGCGGGAATTGTTCGACATGCACCGGTTCTAGCGGCAATATTTCTCTTGCCAAAAATTGCAACCAATGTCTTGGAGTATCCGTACACGGCTGATAACAATTCAGAGAATTCTGCTTCGATAACACGGGCAATCAACGACGCCTCATCACCTCGTACGATGACCGTCGAGTTACGCGGCGTTCCAGTAGAGTCGAATCATTACTTGGCACATGCTGCAACCGTGATGGCGATGATCGATGGAATTCAGAACAAGTGGATGCCCCCGAATTATACCGACCTTCCGAATCGGATCTGCACCGAAGCGAAAGCGCTGGCAGAGTGCTTTAACGAAGATTGGGATTTTCTCAATCGCGGCGATGTATTCCAAGAGGAGCTGATCGAGTTTATCCGCGATCAACTCCATTCCAAATTATGAATGTTGCCAAGCGTTTGAGCGAACAAGCGCTCAAGAACCCAGATCAGTCAGCGATTGTATCGCCATCGGGTTCGCATCGACAAAAGACAAATCGTTCCTACGTTTCCATCTCGATGGCGGACCTCGACAGACGCTCTTCCGCGATCGCCGTTGGATTGCAGTCGATGGGGATCGGTCCAGGCAAACGCATTGGGCTTCTTGTTCGGTTTGGTGAAGACTTTATTACCCTAGTCTTTGCGATGCTCAAGACGGGTGCGACCATGATCTTGATCGATCCCGGCATGGGGCGAAAGAATATCATCCAATGTCTTGCGGCAACGAATCCCGACGGGTTCATCGCGATTCCCATGGCGCATGCTATTGTGCGAATGCTGTCGTCTCGATTCCCCAATGCAAAATTGAATGTACTCTCGGGGCGTTGGTTACCAGGGTTGCCGAGCGTCACACTGAGCCAATTGGAGAGATCTTCTCCCAACGATTACCGCGATCCGATTCATGATTGGGAAGCGGAGTCCGCGATCATCTTCACCACCGGTAGCACGGGACCTCCCAAGGGAGTTCTCTACACGCACAAAACGTTTCATTCGCAAATCGATTTGATCGCTTCCCGATACGAGATTGCGTCTGGCGGAGTCGACTTGAGTTGCTTCCCGCTATTCGGGTTATTCAATGCGGTCATGGGAACAACGACTATTCTTCCGGACATGGATCCAACTCGACCTGCGGATGTGGATCCCCCTCGACTGCTGGATGCGATCGAACAATGGCAAATCGGCCAATCCTTTGGTTCACCCGCGTTGTGGACTCGCATGGGAAACTACTGCCAGCAAACGGGACGTTCAATGCCCACCCTAAAGCGCGTTCTCTCCGCGGGTGCTCCAGTGCCACCCAGAGTGCTTCAGAGTATAAGGTCTGTCATGCATCCGGACGGAAAGATGTACACGCCGTATGGTGCCACCGAGGCGTTGCCGATCGCATCGATCGAATCACGCGATGTTTTGGGTGAAACAGCAGCCAAAACAGCCGATGGAGCTGGTACGTGTGTTGGCTCGCGGTTCCCAAGTATGGAATGGCGAGTTATTCGCATCACGGACTCGCCGATGCAACAAATAGGAGAAACAGAGTCGTTGCCCAAAGGTGAGATTGGCGAACTCGTCGTCTCAGGACCTGTGGTCTCGACCCGATACGTCACTCGTGTGGACCAGAACGCGATTCACAAGCTCTCGGATGGCGACCGCGTATGGCATCGAATGGGAGATGTGGGGTATCTCGATTCGCAAGATCGATTCTGGTTTTGCGGTCGCAAGTCGCATCGCGTGACGACAGCCCACGGCACACTCCACACGGAACAAGTCGAGGCGATAGTCAACTCGCATCCCACCATCTATCGTTCCGCATTGGTGGGGACAGGGCAAGCTCCGAATCAGAAACCGCTGGTCATTCTGGAGCCGTGGCAGAAAAGCGCGACGCCAAAGCAACTTGAGAAAGAGATTGCTGATAAGCTGAAAAACTACGCGTTGACGAAAAACATCGCCAACACGGTCGTCTATCCTAAGAAACTTCCGACCGACATTCGTCATAATTCGAAGATATTTCGCGAGCAGCTCACTCGTTGGGCCAATGACCGACACGAGTAACAGGGGCTACGCTTGAACTCTGCCTTCGTACGTTTCAAAAGTGGATCTACGGTTGGGTAGTGCAGGGAAACTCTTCCATTTCCTCCTCGCACTTCTGGGGCATTTCGAGAGCGGTTGTCATGACTTTTAAGAGCGTTTTCGTGCCAGCCGCGGTGATTGCATCGGTCGTCCCAATTCTCTACTGGCGAGGCGGTTTGCTGCAACGCTTTGGTATATCCCTAGCGATAGCCACTTGTGTGATGAATGTTGCAATGGCAGATTCCTATCATAACATTTTCCAAATGCGAGTCTCTGTTTCGGTTCGTATCCTTCAGATAATTGCATGTTGGGTTTCATTACCGCTGCTCTTCTGCTACAGCCCGATCCGAACGACGAAGCTTCGGCTGATAGTAAGCTCCATGGTGCTCACAATGGCAGTTTGCATAAGCATTTTGGTGCTCATCGACGCACCGCAAGCCTCTCGATTGATCTCCTGGCAAGCGTTGTATTTGGCAGGATTTTCATGGGCACTTTTTAGACGCAACTGGGGAAGTACCGTAGTATTGGAAGGTGGTACGACGACAACAGAGATCGAAAGAACATCAAGTCGAACGTTGATGGAGCTCATGATCGTTTCGGCGATCGCGATCGTCGCGGGAATGATCTTCACTGGTCGCAATTTCGAAAGGATCGCCTCTGATGGTTTGATTCACTTCGGACTTGGTTTAGCGACCGCTGCACTGTCCGTTTGGGTCTTGTGCCAGTTCGATTCGAAAGGCCTTAGGTTCTGGACGATCCTGTTTGTCGCATTCCTTTTGCTTTCGCTGTTGTCGTTGATTGTCAATCTCTACGAGAGCTACTTCCAGCAAAACAACTACTACATCCATGGACTTGACCCACTCTCGCAAATGCTATTGCTCACGCTTTGCTCTGCGGGGGCAGGGATTTTCTGGCTTATCCACATGGTATTTTTGGCGATTTGGCTAGGCTTTTGCGGGTGGCGAATCTCTCGCATCTAAGGCTTTTGGAGGATGTTTCGAAAAGCACCTCTACCGACCCTACCCGTGGTCTTCAATACCCCAAAAGTGACAATTTAAGAAAAGTACTCGCCATTAATTGATTTTCTTGCTAAACAAAGCCGCTTTTCCCTCCAAGGGTGATTGAATCCTCTTTATGGAGCCGTTAAGCTGACAGAAGTGTCTCTGCTGGCTTATCATTGTTTCTTTAGAGGGTTTTGACATGTCGAAACGATTTACCCGATTAGGAAGATCTTTGGGCTTCACATTGGTGGAGCTTTTGGTGGTGATCGCAATTATTGGAATACTAGTTGGATTGTTGCTTCCGGCGGTACAAGCTGCACGCGAGGCGGCGAGACGTATGCAGTGTTCCAACAACATCAAGCAGTGGTCGCTCTCCTTCCACAATTTCGAGAGTGCGACGAAGCGGTTTCCTATCGGAGGAACTGGAAATTCAGCCGCGACTGCTGTTCCGCGTACTTGGCGGCAAACGTGGGTGATGTATCTTTGGCCCTATATGGAGCAAACCAATTTGGCGAACGCCAGTAACTACCAGGAAAGATTCCATGTTCCGCCCAATACGATTTACTTCACGTTGAACGGATCCACAGGACGGCGAGTACCGGCCTACCTCTGCCCGAGTGATAACGGCACGATCGATCAGAACCACACTTCCAGCCAACATCAACGCACGCGCGGCAACTATGTCGTCAATTGGGGGAACTCCTTTTACGGACAAAATCCACAGCCTGCAGGGCAAGCACCTTTCTTCAACATAGACGGAAATCGTACACGACCAGGAAAGGTGACGTTTGGCTCGATTTCAGACGGCACTTCCAATACACTTTTGGTCTCGGAGTACTTGATTGCCAAGAGTGACCGTGACAACGATTGGCGAGGAGATATCCATAATGATGATGGAGTCTTTCGCTTCCATACGTTGTTAACGCCCAATACACGGTCACCGGACATCATCGCAAACGGATGGTTTCAGGCAACCAACGATCCTGCGATGCCTGCAACTGCGGGAGCTCAGCAACGGAATGCCGCCAGAAGTCGTCATACAGGAGGTGTCAATGTTGGTCGATGCGACGGTTCTATCAGCTTCGTTAGTCAAAACGTAGCAACCATCGTCTGGCAAGCGATGGGTAGCATGAACGGTGGCGAAGTTTTCGAGAGCCCAGAATAACCACAAAGCTATCGATGAAGAGTGCTTGAAAAACGATCAGGGACCCAGAGTCCCTGATTCCTTCACGGCTTCGGTGCAACGAATTGCATCGAGAACAACCCATTTCTCCAGACTAAACACCAAAGTAAAGTTCTATGTTACGTCGCTTTCTTCTTGTAAGTTTGACTCCCCTGTTGTTCATCGGTTGTGGGCCAGAATCCAAGATGGCCACGATCACTGGTACGGTCACTGTCGATGGAAAGCCACCAGCAACTGGAGCGATCTCGTTTGTAGCCATCGATGGCTTAACACCGAACACCGGGACGGAGATCAAGGATGGAAAATTTACGTCTGAGGTTCCGATTGGTGAATCGAAAGTGGAAATTCGAGTCCCTAAAGTCGTGGGAAAAAAGAAACTCTACGACACTCCGGATAGTCCCGAGCAAGACGTGATGATTGAGTTGCTGCCTCCAAAGTTTAACGAGGAGACCGAACTTCGATATACGGCGAAAAAGGGCAAGAACGAAAACAACTGGGACCTGAAGAGTAAGTAATCTTGAGAGCAGGTAGAGGTTACAGTCTTCCACGCAATTGCTTAACCTGGTGCCCCATGGATTTTGATGGAGGTCGAGAGAACCGACGCTATCGCGTTTCGGCTCAGTTAATTTGCAATTCATCAGGTCCATAAAAAAACCTCAGGTGATAGACCTGAGGTTTTGTTGGTTGACTGCTACGTTTCGACTTAAGGTCGAGCTGCACTTACGCCCAAGAGCTCTTCTTCTTCTTCAGGAATGATGATTCTCGGTGTGACCGTCATCATCAGCGTGTTGGTCGTTCGGCCAATCGCATTGTTCTTGAAGAGTC
>Ga0207937_1000622_pt1 | contig 12240 bp, 9 predicted proteins | sample LakMenEpi04Sep11_FD_150668 | JGI IMG/M metagenome (GOLD analysis project Ga0207937, IMG submission 150668) | Freshwater microbial communities from Lake Mendota, WI - 04SEP2011 deep hole epilimnion (SPAdes) | ecosystem: Environmental > Aquatic > Freshwater > Lentic | place: Lake Mendota, Madison...
TCAACGACGCAAGCCCTTGATGAATCTTCCAAGCGCGCTCGGCAACTCCTTTCGAATTCGGTCCCACGTAAAACTCGCGTGTCTCAGCGAACCACTCTGGCTGACTTGGAGACAGAAACTCCATATTAGCACCGGATTCATTCAATGCTAACCGACCGATCGTCATGGGGGACTGATCCAATGTTGCAAGCAAACCGCCGAAGAGCAACTCGGCTACAAACTCCCGAGGTTTGTTGGAAAAAATCTTTTTCGCCCATCCGGCTTTTGCTTTTCGAATGTTATCCATATCGAGATAAACGGTTGCAATTGATCCTTTGGGGTTTGAATCGAATCGTTCGGCAAACTCCTTAGCCCTTTGATAAAAGGGGGACGCGTCAAGGGACTTCTTGTTCTTGTCCAACATTTGATCGACGGTTGCCTTTGCAATCTCGGGTTTGTTGGCCACCAATAACCAATCGTCCATTTGGGCGACAATCAGCTTGTTGACTTCATACCCGCGAATACCACGATAGGTTGTCTCCGAGACTCTGCCTGGCTTGTTTTTATTGCTATCTCCACGCGCGAGAGTCACGATTTTTTGAACATAGTCCTTTAACCAACGCTCACTCCTGGTTCTTGCGAGAAGAACCATTTCACCTTGATCGTTGATGCAAAGGTGGGCACCGAACTTGGTCAAGTCACGAGCGAGTGTTTCTATTTTAGCGCCTAGCACCAACTCCGATACCGCAATTCCTCCACGCAATTCCTTGAGTGGTTCGCTCTTCCAAAGGGCCTGAACGGTTTCGTCCGACTGAATTCTCGTTCGCAGTGGGTGGGATAGCAACGAACCAATCGGCTCTAGCTTTAGATAGACGAGCGTCGAGGCTGGCATCCAGCTCAAAGGATCGTTGTCCTTCGTCTCCAACTTCGCTTGCCCGTGAGCCGACGATGGCAAAGATGCCAAAGCCAAGACACAAGAAAGCAGACAGCGTGTCACAGCAGGAAGCCGATTCATGTGCATTGTGGATATCCAAGGGTAAGGCGAGCGTTGTCCGCGATGGAAACGCAATTTTTCAAGTCATGGCGAACTTTTATGCCATCGACAGTATACTCTAGCAGGTAGTGTATTTTGACAAACCTAGTCCTTCATGATGGTTTTATCTTACTGGACATGATGCAAAAAACAGCCTTGCTCAAGATTTCAATGCTTGCTTCTTCGGCAGTTTTGTGGCTTGGATTCGCGGGATGCAAACCCTCCGAGCCTGACGTGATTGAAGCGATCGTTGAACCGGCCAAACCCTCACTCGAAAATCGGGTGCTGGTTATCGAAAATTTGGACAGTCCGATTTCGATGCAGATCGCGAAGCATTACATGGAAAAACGAGGTATTCAAAAGCGTCTTCAAGTGCGTTGCCCTGACTCCTCGCTCCTTTCCGCGAATGAGACCATGCCTTTTGCTCAATTCCGAGAGGCAATCGAAACTCCGTTGAAGGCTTACCTAGAAAAGGACCCATCGATCGACTTTATTGTGCTCACAAAAGGGATACCGATTCGACTTACGGCTGCGCCGATCGGGTTGTCCAACAATCAACCGTCTTTGGACTCCTACTTGGCGGCTATTGGTTACTTTGATAACCCCACGACGCAGCACGTCGTGATTGATGAGGCGGGATGGAAAGGAAAGTGCTTCGTCAACAATTACTTCAATTCAAAGGAACGATTCTCGCATGCAAAGTTTGGTGGATATCTCGTCACTCGCCTCGATGGCTACACCGTCGAAGCAGCCATAGCATTGATCGACAACGCTATGGCCTCTTCCACTCAAAAACCTACCGGATCATTTTTCTTAGATGCCAACGCGAGTGCAGATCCATCCGATATTGCCAGGGTTCCCCTTCTGCCGATCAAGAACGGACGAACCGACATGGAAACAATCGGAGGCCTTGGAGTGAAAGACTGGAACGCAGATCTGATGGCTTGCGCTGAAACCCTAAAGATCAGTGGCATTCCTCATGAGCTAGAGCGAACCGAAGCTTTCATAGGCAACAAAGTGGGCCTGATGGGCTACGCATCCTGGGGCAGCAACGATGGCAAATTTTCCATCGACAGCTACAAATCGATTCGTTTTGCGCCGGGCGCTTTAGCCGAGACTGCGGTTTCCACGAGCGGTCGAACGTTTCTGCCAACTACGGGTGGGCAATCGCTCATTGCAGACTTGATCGATGCCCGTGTTACTGGTGCCAAAGGATATTGCGATGAACCTTTTCTCCCTGCGATTGCGTCACCGACGATCTTGTTCGATCGCTATACCAAAGGCTGGACTCTTGCAGAGAGCTTTTACGCGGCTTCTAGATTTGTTGCGTGGGAAGATATCGTTATCGGCGATCCGCTTGCGATGCCATACGGAAAATAGTGATCGAAGTGTTGGACCGGAATGGATCGCCTATTGCTGAAAGAGATGCGACTAGGTTTTCTCTGCTGGGGAATCGATCGAGATCAGTCGCTCGCCGGCCATTCGAAGGAACAGGAACAATAGTGTCTGGAAGAAAAGACAGGACAAGAAAAGAACAGGTATCTCAAGATCTAAATCAGCGTATGGAATGTCGAAACAGTAACCAAACATCGGCACACAGGCTTGCGAGATTGCAAACCACAACACGACGTAAAGCAACAATCGTTGCGGACTCTGCGACGAAGTAGCCTGCAATATAGTCCGGCCGAGAATCAGATTCATGGCGATGTAGAATGATGCCGCAACCGCGATTGCTGCTATGACAAACAATATATCAACCCAGCTCAATGTAGATATCGGTAACCAATTCACTAAGACGCATCCAAAAGACACGACGCACATCCATCCCAACAGAAAACGAATACTTATCGTTCGTACCATACCTCGCGTCGGAGAATGACAAGACGCCAGAACCTTTCGGAACTTCGTCCCAGCAAGGAAGAAACCTAAGAAAACGATCAACAAATACGTAGTTGCGGCTATCAGAGTGTCGAATTCAATTCTAGCCTTTCCATCGAGGGAAACAGAAAGCCCTACAATCCCAACGAAGCAAAGAAACATGGAAATGCGATATGCAATGGGTATGGCACAAAACACAGCCCAAAATGCTAGAGTGCCCAGAAAACTTGCGTACATGCCTAATTGGATCATGAGTCCGATTTCATTTCCACCTCTCAGATCGGCGAACTGTATCGGAAGGTACGGGTAGAGCACGATCAAAATGGCAGTCGCAAGCCATGCTTGGTGGGCATTGGCAAGTACCATATCTTTTCGGTCATTGGCAACTTTTCGTTCGCTGTCTTGGGCTGTTTCTGCTCTTCCTACTTGGTCTTTATCGACGAAGTAACCCAACACGGATAACAAGCCAGCGAAGCGAAACTTCGGGTCGATATAGTTCTCGATCACATAGAACGCAAAATAGTAAGCGCGACAAAAGGCCCAGATCGCTAAACAACAAACCGCGACCAATTGCACGCTCTGCGTCACCATCGCAACAAACACCAAACAAAGACAGCCAATAGCGACGAATAACCCTCCTTTGATCCATAACCAAAATGGACTTTCAATGTTGGCCAATTCGTAACTCCTTTCTCACACAAAGCCTGCCCGCTTGCGAAGATACCACTCCAGGGCGAGCAATGCCATCACCGCCACAAACCACGGATAGCTTTGCCACAAAATAGTCTCGCTCGAAACGATGCGTCCTTTGCGAAAAGCCTCAAGCTCCTTCGCGATCGTTTGTGCATCTTCCAATGTGTAGTATTTGCCACCACTTTTGTCTGCAATGCTCTTCAACAACTCTTCATTGCATGCCAGCGACTGCATCTCGATCTCTGTTTGAGGTGCGATCAAGAACGAAGTCATCACATTCGTTGAAGCTTCGGGGATACCTAATACGGATACGCGTAACTCATATTCACCCGCCGTATCCAGCGAGAACTCCGACTCTGTGGCCAAGTCGATGACTGACCGATAAATTCCGCCAGACTTTTCCACTTCCTGCATGGGATAACTCGTAACAAGTAGGCTGTTCTTGAACACCTGAAGTTGAACAACACCATTCTCCAGCGGCTGCGAAGATTCATTCAGAACTTTGGCTCGAACAACCACCGATTCGTCTGGCGAATAGACTCGTTTCCCAGCATCGAGCGAAACATAAGTGCCACTGACCACAAACGGAGAACGCATGCCCCAACCCGATATCTGGTTCCAGAACCTTTGATGGTACAGGTCTGCGACTCCATAACGCCAACGCCATGTCTCATCTGTTGCCAAATACAAGACCCGCCCTTGCCCATACAAACTGGTTGCGATTAACGGTTGCCATTGCACATCGTCCGGGCGTTTGCTTTCTAGCATCACTTCGGCACCAGGCTTCACTTCCACCGATCGAAAAGAATGGAAGGGTGGAAAATTTGACCATGTGGATTGATTCGTTACCGAATTGCTTTCCAACTGAAACGCAGGTTGACTGTTAGCGGCGGGCGCTAGCCGCAACGTCGTATCTCGAATAGCAGCCCGCGTCCGTTGTGTAGCCAAACCCTCGCGATCGCTCAGTACCGGAAGAATAGACGACAATGGCGTAGAGATCGCAGGCCGCGGTCGTTCGCTATCGATCCATACCAGCCCACCCCCTGAATCGCGAACGTAGCCCACCAACCAAGCCATCTGTTCTGCATTCAACTTCGCAGCAATGTCAGATGCTGCAATGACGAGATCGTACGCGAGAAGTTCTGCTCTAAGCTTTGGAAAATCTTGTTCTGCCATCGCTCGAGGGCCGATCGATGACTGCACCTTCCATGTGGGGTCGCGTTCTAATGCATTGCGAATGTATCGAAACTCCCAACGTCCCCGTGGATCGAGGATGAGGACTTGATTCTGTTTCACAATCCCCCAGGTCGAAGTTCGCAATTGATTGTTGTCGAGCGAGGCTTCTGCGATCTTCGATTCCACGCGGCAGTCGAGATCGAGTCCGATAGACCGATACTCGAGCGACTGACCGAGAGCCGATTGTGCTGCGTCCAGAGCGGTCGCAATCGGTGCATCGAATTCCATGTCAAAGACGCCGCGTCCGGTCGCCATCATCGCTTTGGAAAAGATCTCCGCCCCTTGAACGCTGACCACGATCTGATACACCGTGCCTGGAGGCGCAACCTCTTTGATTCGCAACTTTCCACGCAGACGATCCTCGCGACGAACACTTTGCGACACATCGGCACTTAATATTGCGAAATCGATTGGCTCGTTCGTATCTCCGATTCCGATCGCATAGATTGGGATTTTACTACTCGCGGATGCAACCGCATCGATGGGAGAGATAGCAGTGTTGCTCTGGCCATCGGTCAAAAGAACAACCGCATCGGCCACCGCACGGTCGGCTTCGACGTTCGCGGTTGCGTCTTCGACGGATAAGGTGTCGCGTCTCCATTGCTGCAGAATCGCTTCTCCGAGAGGCGTAGCTTTGCTCTTGGCCGATAGACTCCGAAGCTTTTCAAGACTCTTGTCCGTTTGAGAATCCCAAACTAGCTCCCCGCTCGTGGTGAAGACTTTGACATGGTGCTGCTTGGCTAACGCACCCAATAGGGATTCTGGGGGTGGCACGGTATCGTCTGCCGCGTTATCTGCAGTGCTCTTATTTGACAATAGAAGTGATCGAACCGATTCGAAGCGTGATGCAGTCTGGCCGCGATCAACAAACGCCATACTTCGCGAGTTGTCGACGAGCACAGAAACGCGACTCAATTCACCTTCGATCCATTCGTGCTTCAGGACCGGGCCTGTAAGCATCGCAATCATCATGAGAAACGCCAACGCTCGCAACAGTGGGAGCAACCAACTCCAGGGGGCACCCGCAGTGCGAGATTCGCGATAGTACCAACGTCCGATGAGCATCGCACCCAGCAATCCTAAACCGAGAACGACCCACCATGATACGGGACTTTCAAATCGAATTCGCATCACAGGACTCTTCTGCGTGTTCGAGAAGAATCCGCTGCGCTCATCGATTTTCTTGGTAAGTACGATTGTTCTAGCAGCATTTCGCCAAGAAAACATAGGATCGCGCCGATCCAGAACCAACTCCATATCTCTCGGCCCGCCCACGATTGCCGTGTGGAATCCACAAAGCTCTTGGCATCCTCAAAGCGAGTTGCTTTCAATCGACTGCTAAGATCGATCAAGCTCTCTTCATCTGCGGGTTTCAGCAACGAATCACTCGCGGATGGCTGGTCTGTGAATCGCGACGATACAACCGCGTAGTTCGTTGTCTTCTCCTCGCCACGATACTTCTTGGCAGAATAGACACCGAGTTGCCTCGTGTTGTCCCACCGTTCTTGGAGCAGTGAATGTTCGATTCCTTCCGTATCGAAGACAAACGTTTTTGACGGAGTATTTCCAGCATCGAAGGATCGCATAGAGGCTCTCCAAACCCATGGTTGACCGGGTTGAAGATTTTGTGGATAGGCACGTTGAACGATTTCGGTAAAAACTCGTTGCATGAGCGGTAGGTATACGGCGCGCGATGGAAGGTTGCTGTCTTCCTCATCGCAGGATGTCGCAAACCAAATCAAAGATCCACTACCTAGGTCGGAGCGAATCGACCAAGGATTTCCGTTGGAGAAACGCGCGGCAACTGTCGTTTTCTCATCAGCAAGATCCACCTCTATCGGTAAATAGTTCTTGATCTGCGTTTCTCGCAAGGATTCAAGACTATTTCTTGGCATCTCCGATAACACAGTCCATTCGAGCGATTCTGTCTCGACATGAACTCCGCTACTCTGCTCGTCCGACGCTTGCGAGGTAACCGCCGCGCGGGCAGAAAACACGCCGGGACGCAACCCGCCCTCGCGCACCAATGGCATTCGATTCCATGCATCCAGCGACAAGCGATCGCCAGGGAAGACAACAACCGCGTTACCGTTATCGACGTACCGACGAAGCGACTGTTGTTGTTCACTTGTGAGTGCCGAGACATTGCATAAAGCGACGGCTCGGTACTCCTTGAGCATCTCTTCGTTCCAGCCATTGTCGGAAACAACTTTACAAACGAAGGAGTCCGCTCGCTCGCTTCCAAGATAAGCAAACGGAGAGAGGGCTAACTTCAAGAAATCTGTCTCGCTCTTCATCGCTTCGGAGCTGCGTTCGCCATCAACCAATAAAATTGGCAATGGATCGGAAACCGAAAGAGCATACCATGCGTCGTTATCAACAGACATAGAATCATCATACTTGACGGTTGCATGCACCAAGAAGTCGTCTGCTCGTCTCGCTTTCCACCGGGACTGCAATTCTAAGTTCGCATTCGGTTGCAACGAAACCTCAAACACTTCGATCTCATTATTGCTAACATCGACTCGGACGCGGACCTTCTCAATAGCCTTACTAGAATTGTTTCGGATACGGATCACAATCGTTGTATCTTGTCCTGCAAAGACGTGCCTAGGAGTGACCGACAGTTGCTCGACAAAGACGTTCTCGGACTCGCTGTGTGTGTTGCCCGGCGCAGGATTTGGTTGCTCTGAATCGCGGACTTGAAGCCATGCAAATGAAGGTCGAAGGAGTTGCTGATCGAGAAGCCCGTGGACCGCCGTTTCCCACGTTGGCTGCGGTTGCCAATCATTGGCTTCAAAGTCAGAGATGGCGAGAATCTGACGACGCGGCGAAGTCTGCTTCGCGAGCCATTCGACCGCCAATCGGATAGAGCTCTCGATGTTGACGGAACCAGTCACGCTCGGTTTGTTTCGCCATTTGGCGATCCAATCGCTCAGCGAAGCTCTATCGGTAATCGATTGCAATTGAGGAGGACCGCCAGCGAGCACAACTGCGATCGAGCTACCTGAGGGGAGTTTTTCGCTAATCCTTTCCAATTCGGAAAGTGCTCGATTCCATCGGCTACCCTCGATAACGTTTCTCGCTTGCATGGATGCAGAGTCGTCGAGAAGGATCGCGATCGAGATGGGCTGGCCAGCACCGGTGGTGAGCCAGGATTGAACAAGCGGCCGTGACATCGCCAACGCCAACAGAACCGGAATCAAGCAACGGAGCATCAGCAAGAGCCATTGCTTCCATTGAACACTTCGCGATTTTAAAGCGACCGCATTGGAGAGCCAGTGCATGGCACCCCAGTCGATTGGCTTCACTTGGGTCCGATGCAATAGATGAATCACGAGCGGGACCGTGAACGCCAACGCCCCAAAGGCCAAGATGGCATTGAGAAAGGTCATCCATTACCTCGCTGTTGGCCAAGGTACTGACTCAATAATTCGCTATAGGAATGAGAAGTGCGTGTCGAGATTAACTCGATGCCATGTTGCCGACAGCCGAGTGCCAATGCTTGCTGGTCCGCTTCCATTTTTTGAAGATACGATTTTCGCATGGCTTCCGGATCAACCACTTGATTCAACGCTTCCACTTCGAGAGAACGAAACAGAGTTCGTTGCTGAAAGGGGAAGTCCCATTCATCGTCATCCATCACTTGGAACACAACGACTTCTTGATGATTGCTGCGTAGAAGTGCGAGCGATTTGCATAGCTGCGATATATCGCCAAAACAATCCGAGATGAGGAACAATATTCCTCGCCGTTTGCTCCGTTGAAGGACACCTTCGATCACCAACCCCAAATCGGTTTCGCCTCCAGGCTTAGACTGAGCGAGGGCTTCCATCAATAGCTGAAGATGGTTCGGTTGGCTGCGTGGTTCCAAGTAAGCCCGAATCTGGGTATCGAACGTCGCGAGACCCACGGCATCTTTTTGAGATACAAACAAATATGCGAGGCACGCAGCCAGCCGCATCGCGTACTCATGTTTCGAAGGCCGATCCGATCGAGCGTTGCGGTATTTCATCGAACCGCTCTGATCTACCAACAGCGTGCATCGTAAATTGGTTTCGTCTTCGTATTGGCGAATATAGAGCCGATCTGTTTTGCCGAACAGTTTCCAATCGATCGAACCCACGTCATCCCCTGGCACGTAGGGTCGATGCTCTTTGAACTCGATACTTGCTCCTAGATGTCGACTGCGATGTATGCCACCACGAACTCCTTCTACAACTCCGCGAGCAAAGAGCTGAAGCTGCGAGATGCGGCTCAGGTCCTGCGGAGTAAGCCAGTGGAGAAGAGAGTTCTTCAACGACATGAGGACTCGAACTGGCGCAGTGTGGTAGCATCGAAAAGTGTGGTAGCATCGAAAAGTGTGGCGGCATCGAAAAGTGTGGTGGCATCGAATGTAGTTCGCAAGCTCATTATTTGTTCCGTCTCAATTCTGCTAGCAACTTGGCAACGATAGCATCGGAGTGAATTCCCTCCGCTTGAGCGCTGAAGGTAGGAACGATTCGATGGCGTAAAACAGGAGTCGCGAGGGCTTCGACATCCTCGGTGGTGACATGAACCCGTCCATGGAGCAACGCTCGTGCTTTGCTCGCCATGACAAGCTGTTGCGACGCGCGCGGGCCAGGGCCCCATTGAACATGGCTTGCGATCCACTTCGGAGAGTCCTCGTCTTTCGGTCGCAACGAACGGACAATATTCAATACGAACTGCTTTACATGGTCGGCAAGGGGAACCAGTTTGACGATCCGTTGGAACTCGAGAATCTCTTCGCCTGTGACGACGGGTGCGATTTTGCCAGTATGCGATCCGGTGGTTCGGTCGATGATTTCGGCTTCTTGGTCGCGCGTTGGATAGTCCACGATCGTTTGAAATAGAAATCGATCTCGCTGCGCTTCTGGAAGTGGGTAGGTTCCTTCTTGTTCGATTGGGTTTTGGGTCGCGAGGACAAAGAAGGGTTCTTGCAATCGATAGTGCTTGCCACCGATTGTGACCGAGTGCTCTTGCATGGCTTCGAGGAGAGCCGCTTGCGTTTTGGGCGGTGTTCGGTTGATCTCGTCCGCTAGCAAGATTTGGGTAAAGACAGGCCCTTTCTCGAAGACGAGATGCCGTTGCCCACTGTCGGATTGTTGAATGATGTCGGTGCCAGTGATATCGGCGGGCATCAAGTCTGGCGTAAATTGGATCCGCTGGAATTGCAAATCCATCGACTCGGCTAACGATCGAACCATCAGTGTTTTCGCCAATCCCGGCACACCTTCAAGCAAACAATGACCGCCTGCAAGGATCGCGATCAACAATTGTTCAATCGTACGATCTTGTCCGACGATGACGTTCCCGATCTGTTGTCGAATGTTGGCAAAGGAGGTTTGCAACTTCTTCGCTTGCTCGAGCTCGTCCGGACCGGATGGGGATGCTTTCGAAGGAGTCATGCAGTACGATATCGCTAGAGAATCGATCAAAATGGAGGCAGGAAAGTTCCCGGAACCTGGTTTTATTGTACTCGATAATCATTCGTATCCTATCGCTACACGGGTCGACTTTGTCATGCCAGGGAACATCAAGAAGGCTTCGGTTCGACTGCTCACTTTTCGTTCGGGCGGCCATACGCTCAACCGTCGCCAAGCTTTGTCTCCGAATCGCGATTGGGCGGTATTTGATACACGGAATGATGACACCATGATCGGCCAGACGAACTCAGTAGAGCGAATCGAGCTAAAGTCGGGAAAGATCGAACGTTTGTATGAGACCGATAATCAAACACAGTTTGGGCCGGGTGTCGGTGCAGTTGCGTTTCATCCGACATTGGATCGAGTGCTGTTCATTCACGGGGTGTTGAATTGCGATGCTTCTCGACCTTATGGAATGGCTCGGCGATTCGGAGCGATCGTCGATGTGGAAGATCCGAATGCGATGTTTCCAGCCGAAGGAAGGATCGTTGATAGTGAGCCGCCGCTCGGGATCCTGAGTGGTGGCACACATGCACATAGTTGGAGTCCGTCCGGCAAGCGAATCAGCTTTACCTACAACGATGCTCGCAATGTGAACATGGCTCGTACGGTTGGCTTTACGACGACGGAAATCCAGTCCCCTTTTCGACAATGGGATGCAGTAAGCAAACTTGGCAACGCCTACGATAAGTCCGAAAATTTCGGTGGCCGATTTGCGTCTTTTCTTGTATTGATACCAGGAGCTTCTACGAAGCTAGTGAATGGTCAAGGTGTGGTCATTCAACAAGCGTTAGAGGAATGTTGGCTTGATGAGCATCGACTCGCTTTTTTAGGAACGGTGGAAACAGTAGGTGGTCAGCCGATCCAAGAGATCTTTGTGGCCACAATTCCAACGGACGTGTCGCTAGAGGATGCAGTCAAGAGTCGATCGAAAGGGATGGTTCCGCCTGGTGTGACGTTGGAACGAATAACGAACAGTTCGTTTACCGGTCCGAGACTATCGGGGCCTCGCCATTGGTTAACTGCAGATCCATCCGGCGCGTGGATCTATACACTTGCCAAGGATCAGCATGGAATCGTGCAGTTGGCACGTGTTGCATCCACGGGCGGTTCGCTGGAACTGCTCACACAACTCACGGAGTCTATTGAGGGACAGATGAGCTGTTCCCCCTGCGGCCAAGTAGTTGGCTTTATCTGCGATGGAAAGATCCATGCTTGGTCCAGCGCGACGCGCGAAGTTGGTTGTTGGCATGATTCGCGATGGATCGACTGCGACGGAGCGCTCATTGCTCCTCCCGCTCTCGACAGCGGGTACGTCGGGCCACTTCATTTTGTAGACAGTGCCACCATCATCGCCAATCGCTATATTCGCGTTGACGATTCACCGTACTTGCAAATCGTAGAGGTGCGTAGAATGTAGTCTCGCCATCTCGGCGAGGGATACATGTTCCAGACGAGTCCAATGGTACTTTTCGAGGTCCATTGCTTAACGGAATTCCGAATCGAATACATAGGCTATCGGTGAAAGAAACTCGGAAGATGGAGACTTTGTTGCCTAGATATCGAAGTACGGAAAGGTGAGGCATTTACTGGGAAGCCGCCAAAACACCAACCGATAGATGATGTCGTAGATCCATTGGAATGAAAGGAACCTCACGATCATGGAAACAGCAAAAAAACTTGAACTGTCGCGTGATTCGCTTCGATTGATTGCCGGAGAACGCATACAGCTTGGACTGTGCAGGGCATTCCTATATGAGATCTTGTCGCATTTAGATTCAACTGACCCACTTCACGCAAGATGTAACCGGTTGCTTGAATGCTCGGCCACCTCCAACTTGCACGAAAAGCTCCAGATTCCCGATGCCGAATCCGGCGTGGACTGGGACCGATTTTTGACGCCACTTGAGATTGAGAGTATCAAGCTTGGGCCGTGATTGAAAACAACAATGGGTTGCAACGGAGCGGGCGAAC
>Ga0207937_1000624_pt1 | contig 12239 bp, 14 predicted proteins | sample LakMenEpi04Sep11_FD_150668 | JGI IMG/M metagenome (GOLD analysis project Ga0207937, IMG submission 150668) | Freshwater microbial communities from Lake Mendota, WI - 04SEP2011 deep hole epilimnion (SPAdes) | ecosystem: Environmental > Aquatic > Freshwater > Lentic | place: Lake Mendota, Madison...
GGGTGATAGCGGTGCGGATGCGGTTTGATAGTGTGGAGTAAGTTGTCATTTGGTTTGTGATAGTGAATGATAGTGCGGGGATGGAACCCGCTTGTTGGTCAGATTTCTTGAAGCATGTTTGGGGCTGGGTCGGGGACGCAACTTCCTGGGTTTGCAAGGCGAGCGGTTAGCAGTCCGTTTGCGGCGCGGGCGGCTTCCTCCATTGAACCGTAAAGGGAAGGAAATGCTTGGATGCCACCATTAGGAAACTCAAGGGTTGCTTGCCATCCATTAGCACGGCGGCGCGTGGAAGGGGTGATTTGTAGTGTTTTCATGGTTTGTGATAGTGAATGATAGTGCGGGGATAGAACCCGCTGGGTTGGCTGGATTTTTAAGCGGGGATTGCAACGGGGGCGAAAATCCGCCCTTCTTTTGCTGCTTTCTTCCACGCGCTGAAGTGATATTCTTCCACCTTGCGCCCCTTTTCCCCATCCCTTACGATGCAAAGCAACGCTCCCCGCTTGGCTAGCGTGTAAGTGACAAGGGCGGGACGGCCATCAAACCGCATGAGCAAGACGCGGAAAACATCCCCCTTGCCTGGAATGAATGTTTCCGGCAAGGTTTCCGCTCCCTCTGTTACTAGCTTTTTCCGTAGCGTTTCAAGTATCTCTTGCGACTTCGCGGCACGTTCCAATCTTTCCGCCTTGGCTTTTGCCTCACGTTCCAATCTTTCCGCCTCAATTTCCGCTTCTTTGCGTTGCAAGGTTTCCGCCGTCATGCCCGCCGCAAAGTATCCAATTACGTTCCAAAGATCGGCTGCGCGGATTGCCCCCACGTTTACCACGGCGTAAAGCCGACCGGACATGACGCATCGCCATATCCCCGCGCCTCCGTAGATACCCGAAGGGATACCCGCGATTGCTTCCCGCCCCTCTTGCAAGCTGGTAACGTGTTTTTGCAAGGTTAGCCCTCTGCTGTCGAGTAAAGCCGCCCAAGTGGAAGAAGCAAGACGCATGGCACGTTGAATAAGTTTTTTCTTTCCCGCATCAATTCCGGCATAACGCACACCTAGTGAACCGTTAGCGTTTCGCGTCAATAGCTTGTAGCCAGCGCATAGCGGGGAAACGGGCGGGAATTGCCCGTGAATTGTGATTTGAGTCTGATAAGCTAGCACTGGCACGGGCAAGGCTTGGAGTTGCTCTAACGTCACGCCTTGCGCTAACTCTTCCGCCGTGATTCCTGGCTTTCCGCTTGGCGCGGTATTACTACGGCGGCGGGCTTTTTCGTCTTGCGGCATGAGCAACGCCGCCCCTTCTTTGTCGATTGGTTCAAGTTTCATTTTCGTTTTGTTTATGGTTGTGTGAGTGATGCACGGCGGAAAGCTTCAGCATCGGAGATTCCGCCAAGTTTGCCGTTGGATGCGGCGATTGCTAGTGCGAAAGCGGCAAGGGCAAGGATAAGGTAGAAAGCGTTTTTCATGGGGTGATAGTGTTTAAATCCAAGGGAGGTTTTCCAAGCTGTCATTTGAGCCTTTCCATTCCGGCTCATCCATTCGATCTTCGAATTCAATCTGCTCATGTGCTAAGTCACGGGCGGCTGATGGCGGGGCGTCTTTAGCTATCCAATAATTAAAAGCTGCGGCAAAGCGTTCTTGGTAAGTTTTCATAGGGTGATGGTGGCAAGGGGTGGAACCTTGCGGGTTGAGGGTTTATGCTTCTGTGGGTGTCTTTCCAAGAATGAAATTCGCGGCTTTGGATGCGGCTCCGGCGGCGGAAATGGCAAGGCTGGAATCGCCTTTTAAGGCTTTTATCCATCCCTGGAGATAGGCGGCGGAATTTTCAAGGGTGGAGTCAATTCCATGTTCCGCGCACAAGAAAGCGGCTCCCATTTCGGCAATCAATTCCTCTTTGGAATAAGTAGCAGACCCAAAGGCGGCGACATCCTCAATACCCTTCCTTGCCAAGCGGGAGGCGTGTCCAGTCCAGTGTGCCAATTCGTGAAACGCTGTGGAATAATACTCTTCCGGCGCGTGAAAGGCTTCCTTGTTTGGCATTTGGATTTGATCGGTTGCCGGACGATAAAAAGCACGGTTTCCGCCGTGGGAGATTTCCGCTCCGGTCTTGGCAATGGTTTCCTCCGCGCGCTCAATAGGCACGAAAGGCACGGTTTCCCCTTCCCCTTCCTGCGTAGGTAATTCCAGCCCGTCGCATTGCGATACGCTAAAAACCGTGTAGGAACGAAGGAAAGCAACCTTTCCGATTTCCCCATTGGCTTTCGTCTTTTCAATGAAATTCCAAAAGATAATCGGATTGCCCTTTTCCCCTTTGCGAACGTTCCCGCCTAGGCTTTGCGCTTGTTTGTAGGTGAGGAAGCCCCCACCGCCTAGCATGGAAAGAAGAAACCAGTTAATCCCCTGGTAAGCCTTTCCGGTGGTGACGTTGTGAGGTGCGGCACTTCCTTTCCAAGGCTTGCGCCAAGGGGCGGTTCCGCTTTCTAGGGCGGAAATGATTTGAGCGGTCACGGTTTCTTGTATGTCTTTCATGTTTTCGGTGTGTGTGTGTGTTGGTTCATGCGGACGCATTCAACGCGGCGATTTCCCCTTGCAAAGCGTAGGATTGGAAAACCCATCCCGCCCCGTATTTCTTCCCGCGATATTTCACGCCTCCGATTTTCCGCGCGGCAGATTCAGTGGCGAGATAGACGGGAAGGTAATAACGGGGGTTTCCGTTTGCGTCGTTGTCGAGGCGGCGGAAGTTTTCGGCGGTTAATTTAAGTGTCGTTGTCATTTTCGTTTGGTTTGGTTTGGTTTGGTTTGGTTATTTGGAGAAAAGAGAAAGCAACCACGCCCCGCCGTCATCGGGTTCCGGCGCGGGAAATATCGGTGGATTTTTCGCCACTACGGCGGCGCGGTAAGATCGGATGACTCTATCCGCCTCGGGGTTGCTATTCCCGATTAGTCCGATACCGTTACAACGATAGCAAAGGCCGTTAGATGGGCGGTAGGAAACTCGCCCCGATCCATTGCACCTTGGGCAGGTGTTGGCGGCAGAAGTCATTGTAGTTGTCATTTTCGTTTGGTTTGGTTTGTCGCTGCCGTCACTGGCAACGAAAGCAACCTACCAAGCGTCCGGAGATTGTCCAAATCTTTTTTGCAAGAACTCAAAAATAATTTTTCACTTTTTGCTTGCCAAGCTCGCAAGCCTTACAACCACAAGGCATTCCCGCGATTCCATGCCAGGGAAACAAGCGGGAAAAACTTTGCGGTCAGCGTCATTTTCCGGAGATCAATCACCAGGGAAAGCAAGGCGAATGATTGCCAGGGGTACGTACCAAGAGCGAAACCCAAGCGGGAAACCCAAGCAGAAAGGACAAGGGAAAGGAAAGGACAGGAAGGGAAGGGAAGTGAAAGGAAGGGAAGGAAGGAATGGATACGCTGAAAACCTATTGCCATTCCCCATTAAATATCCACAACAAGTCGCATCCCCTTTGCTTCGCTGGCTGGCATCGCTAACCAATTGCTCTGGTAAGAATAGGATAATCACCGTTGTCTAAAAGTGTCAAGACATTTTTTAATCTGTTAGAAGATACCCGTGGAACATTCCGTGGAACAATTTACTGGCGAGCGTGCTTAGTGGCGTACGTACTGGGTTGCGTACGTGCAAGGCGTGATGAATCAGCCAAGGGTTGCTAGCGTTCCACGTGGAACATTCAAAGCGTTTCATCCATGCGCGTGATTCAAACGTGCGCTTCAAACTACTGGCGACGTTCATTCGAGCAGTACTCACGCGAGCATCATTCAAGCGGTCGTTTCAATCGCAAGTTAGTGCAAATGCGAGTTTGTTGCAATAGGGGGGGAGGGGGTTGGGCGGCGGTGGGGGCTGTTACATCTATTGGATTAACCACCCTCCTAAAAAATGTCCAAATGGCGAACGTGCTTGACAAGGTGTGAGAATCTGGTAAGAGTTGGGCATGAGCAGTCCGGTTAGTTACGATTTGCATGGTGGGCTAATTGGGTGCTGCTAGTATCTTGCTCCTTTTTGCAAATTATCCAATGCCCACAGGGGCTGGAGATTGGTGTAATGATTTAGCCGGAAAACATCATCGGCGGTTTTGGCTGAAGCTAATGGGATAATATGGTCTATGTGCCATTGCCCACGATTAGCCCAGTTCATGCCATCGGAGAATTTTGATTCGATATGCCTAGCTAGTTGATCCCAGTCACAACCGATAATCACACTTGCTTGTGATGTTTTTTTGTAATTTTTGTTTCTGAATGCGCGTGAGACTAGAGACCTTGTTGCCTGAGCAAGTGAGTAAAATGGATCTGAGTGCCGCCTTTCCATTCGTCTTTTGCGCACAACCTCATTGACATGTGTTTTATTTTTTTGATAATAGTCTTTGGCGTTTTGGCGGTGCTTTTCTTTATTGTTCTCTCTCCATTGTTTGTTCGCCAGCGAACATTTTTCTGGGTTTTTCAATCTCTGCTTGCGAGCAGCTTTTTTGACAGACTCATTTTGCCTGATGGCTGAGTCAAAAGTAACCCATCTCTCTTTGCCTTGGGAATACTGCCAAAAAACCTTGCCATCGGCTCGCGTGTCCCATCTTTTATGCCTGACCAAAAAATGGTTGACATTCTCCTTGAATTCAAATACTAGTTGATTCGCTTCCTGCATGCTGTAACATGTTTGAGGTTTCCGATCCTTCGACTAATTCGTTGGATCGGGTTTATTCTAATCAAAACCAACATTTAGTCAATAAAATTATGAGCAGTCCAGTGAGCTACGATCTGATGGGGCAAGGTGGAGGCATTGTGCTTGATACTGGGGAGAGTGCTACTGGGGTTTTCCGGTGGATACAGGTGTTGAATGATGCTACTTTGGATTGCGAGACTGGGGAGACGGCAGGGAACCTTGATCAACTTGCTAGATTGGATGGGATTGTTCTGCCTGCGGGTGTTGGGATTGGTGGGCGGTTTACAAAGGTTCAGGTTACATCTGGTCTTGTAATTGCGTATTACTACTGATGAGTCAGTTTGCACAGAGTGGAAGTGCGATGGATGATGCACAATCCTCTGATGGGGATGGTGGGTTTGTGGGGGTGAATCAGCGGTTGCAGTTGAACCAGTTGGAGGTGGGGGAGGTTAGGGAGAGTCTGAATGGGAGGATGGACGGGCATTGGAAGCCTCGTAAGGGGATTGTGGCACGGACGGGCTCATTGACCAGTGGTGGGAGTCCGTTGCAGTTGCCGTTCTTTTTGATTGATTCGCCAAAGAGCATCAATAATGCTGTTCATATTGGTGATGGGGAGGTAATCGTTGGCTTTCCTGTGGCGCATGGTTTGACCGGAACGGCAATGGCTAGAATCACGGGTTTGGTAGGTGATGCTGAGATGAGTGGAGATTTTGTTTTTACTTATTTGTCTGTAAACACCTTAATTTACACTGTTCCTGGATTGACTTCGATTAGTAATACGACGGGAACATTGTCTACCACTCCAATCAATGACGCTGCTAACGTGAACGTGAGGGCTTCTTGTTTGTTCAGCGATCCTAACTTGGGTAATGCCGAGAGTGTGGTGTTGGCTTTGGATTCTAAAGCTATTCTGGTTGATCTGGATGACTACACTACGGCGGATATTAAATACCCTACGGGAAAGACGTTGGCGCAAGATTGCGATTTGATACAGGCGTTTGATCGTGTGTATCTGTTTCGAGATGGAGTGCAGGCGTTTGAGTGGTTTCCTAACGGTCGGCAGATTGAGGCGGCTAGTCAGAGTGCTTCTACTACCGTTACCATGCGGATTAAAGATCACGGGTTAAGCGTAGGGGATGAGATTGTCGTTAGCGGGTTAACGGGCGGGACTCCTGCTAACGGGACGTTTGCTGTTGCAACAATTACCGATAAAGACGTTTTTACTTATGTTTTCACGACTTCCCAAACGCAAACATTCGGAGTTACTGATGCTGTGCTAAAATCTGGGTTCACCTTAGTTCCAGCAGGTGTTTACACTCAGCCACAGGTGTTTGTTACAGTTGGAAACGATGGTTCGGTAACAAACGGGCTTGTGAGCCTGGATGTTACGGGAAACACAACTATTGTAACTGGGGATACGATTGTGATTTATGAAACGGATGTTCCTGAGTTCAGCGCAATCTCTGGTAAGTCTTTCGAGGTAGCAAGTGCTACAACTACAAACATTTCGTTTTTTGCTCCAGTAGGAGATTTAGCCAGCCTTGGCGGTGGTTTAGAGGTTGAGTTCGGCGGCAGGTTTAGCGTAGGCGGTGGATTCATCCATCAGCCAGCCCCGCCTTGGGGAGTTTACTTTCAGCGCAGGTTGTGGGTTCCGTTTTACTACACACCTGCTGGCACGTTTAGCTCGCCAACCTACACGGATAGGAAGATTACCGATGAGATAGCCATTTCGGATATTTTAGACAGCCATACGTTCGACCAGATTGCCAATCAGTTTCGCATTACGGGTGGGACGACGGATTATTTGGTGGCGATGAAGGGATTCTACGATGACGGCTTAGTTGTCTTGAATCGGAATAGCTTGCATCTGATAAGCGGGACGGCTGGAAGTCTAACCGACACGAAAGTAACGCAGTTAACCACCGAGGTTGGGTGCTTGGCGAGAAAAAGTGTTGTGATGAAAGGCAATGCCATGTTTTTCTTGTCCGATGACGGGGTTTATGCCGTCGAGTTCCTGAATGATTACAACCTTCGTGGTGCAGATGAGCCTATTTCCAAGAATATCCAGCCATACATTGACCGAATTAACAAAAATCTAGCTGCTGAGGCTGTTGCGGTGCTGTTCAACAACCGATATTACCTTGCCGTAGCGTTGGATTCTAGCGCAGGAGCCAATGATGCCCTTGGGAATAACACGATTTTGGTGTTCAACTTCCTGAATAAGGCATGGGAGTCGATTGATACCTTTGGGGCTAGTGATTTTATCATCAAAAACCTGATTATCGGCAGCGCATCGGAGCGCGATAGCATTTATGCGGTAACTTCCTTGGGTGGATTGCATGAACTGGAGGCTACTGAGAGTTCTTTGGACAACTTGGTGTCGGCAGGTGCTACAACTAACTTTCCGATTAACTCTTCTTTGACCACTAGGGGGTATGCCTTGGGCAATCTTGACCGTAAACGGTTCACCGATGGGCAGCTTACCATGCAATGCGTTGATGGTGGGCTTGGTGAGTATGCTATTTCCTTTGCGGCTGAAGACCCTGACAACAATCAGAGTATCGGAACTACAACTGACTTCCTTGGAGGCACGGTTCTAGGGACTGGTTCCGCTCCCGAAGATGAAACGGGGAACATCCGGTTTCGCCTTGGTGGGATTCGTGGCTATGTAGGAAGCCTAACCTTGACACGGACAATCGGTTCCCCTAAGATCACCTCTATTAAGGTCACTGGTTCCGTGACAAACAGACAAATCATTTCCCAATCGTAATATGCCTGGAGTCGTAGAAACAACCGATACATTTGCTACCAATCAAGTGATTACCAGCACGGCGATGAACAACATCATCGACCAGACGTTGTTCACAAGTGATGCGATAGCCAGTGGAAACACAACGCTTGCCTTGGTGGCTGGCAAGCTCAAGGTAGGAACGATTACCTCAAATGAGATGGGGACAAACGCCGTTACAGCCAACGCGATTGCGTCAAATGCAGTAACTACTGCCAAGATTCTGGATGCAAACGTAACCACAGCAAAGATTCTGGATGCAAACGTAACTACCGCCAAGATTCTTGACGCTAACGTTACAACCGCAAAGATTGCAGACGCTGCCATCACTGCTCCCAAGCTGAATGGAGCGCAGACTGGCGCGGCTCCTATTTACGGGATTAGAGCATGGGTGAACTTTGATGGAACAACGGCAGATGACATTGGCGGGACTTACTCTAGGACGCTTACAACCGTAACGGTAACTACATCTGTTGACCACGGATTGATTGTTGGACACAAAGTCTTTTTGGATTTCACATCTGGCGGAGCCGCAGATGGAGCTTTTGTTGTAACGGGGGTCACTAGTAATACTGTTTTCACTGTAACGCATGGCACGTCAGGAACAATCTTAACTGGTAATGTTACATTAAGTCGCAGGCTTATTAGAGCATCTGGCAATGTCTCAAGCGTTAGCTTGTTAGCAACTGGAAAATATGCCGTTAATTTTACAACAGCACTCCCGAATGCAAATTATGCACGATCTGGATTTGCCAACTTTACTGATGGCGATACCAAAGGATTTGTTGGAGGAACTGATGAAACAGCAACAACAGAGCAATCTTGCGACATTAACGCTTCAAGCACAGCAACTGGTAGCGAAGGCAATTTTACAGTAGTCAACGCAATGTTTGTAGGATGACCTCCCACCTAGCAACCGCCCTTACCCTTTATGAATCAAACAACATCGACCTGCAAAGCCTTATCGGTTGGCATTTGTCTTATGGCGTTGTTCTTTCAACTCCCAAGGTTTTTGCGTTGTGCTTCCACTCACACAGTAGCGAGCCTGACAAAGCAGTTGCTTTTGAGCATTCCGACACGCTTCACTTCACCATTTGTTGCGGCGATATGCTTAGTGGACTACGCCCTTTCAAAGATGATTACAAATACCTTTCTTTTCGCCGTGACTTCAAAGGGTCGGAACGGACTCGCTTGTTAAGCATGGAAAAATTTTACTCAAAACTACGATAAAATCATGGGCAGCCTATTTAGCAAACCAAAAACAGTCAAAGCTCCAAAGATGGACATTGGCAAAGATATTCAGAGATACGTTTCTGGTATGTCTGGCGCATTGCCTCAGATATTATCGCAGGAGCAACAATTCCGTCCTCAGTTCCAAGGTCTGAATCTCGGTGATATTCAATCGTTCCTTAGCGGTTCCGGTGGACAACAAGGAATCTTTGGTCTTAGCAACCAAGCCGCGCAACAAGCTGGTATGGGGCTTGGTGAGGCAAGGGGAGCGGAACTCGGTCAGATGACCGGACAAGCAGGTCTTACCCGTGGATTGATGCAAGCGTTGTCGCCGGAACAGGCTGGCGTGGTGCAAGGCTTCGATACAGAGGCACAAAGGGCATTAGCGGCATCCCAAAGAATCAGCCCAGAAGAACAGCGCGGATACCAACAGACAGCGCGTGAAGCTGCTTCTGCGGCTGGCAGGATTGGTGGAAACGCCGCTATTGCCTCCGAGGTGATGGGGCGTGAGGATGTATTCGCTCGTAAACGTGCCGAGGCAGCACAAGCAGGACAGAACGCCTACAATGTGGCAGAGAGGTTCTACACCCAGCCAGGGCTAAACCTTCTTGGTTCTACTCCATTGTCGTATCAGCAAGGGCAGCAGTTCATCAACACGGGACTTGGAGCAATTGGATCGGGAACACCTCAGTTGTTTGATACTTCCGTGGGGCTTAACCTTGGTGCGGCACAACGCGCTAACCAACTTGCGGCGGCACAAGCCAACGCACAGGCACAGGCTTCTCGTAGTGCGGGGTTCATGGGTGCGCTTGGGAGCATCGGCGGTGCGCTTTTGACTGCCCCGATGACTGGCGGGGCTTCCCTTGGCGGTCTTGCTCTTGGTAAGGCTGGATCATTATTTAAGTAAAAATCAACAATATGGCGACTTACGGAAGAGGACAGATGCTAGGTTCGGGGATCAACCCTGAGTCATTCAAGCTGGATTACAGCGGGATGGCTAATGCTGCTGCTACGCAAGCACAGGGGGTTGCAGACCTTGGGCAAAGCATAGGCAATACGATCTCGATGGTGGGTGAGGAATACAAGGAGAGGAAAAAAGAACAAGCGGAACAAAACAAACAGATCAAGTTAGCTGAGAATGTAGGAAAGCTGATTGTTCAAACCATGCCGGAATACGCCGACATGATTAACCCAAGCCTTCTTGCCATTAGCGATCAGAACATTCCGCTTGCTGACAGGGTTGTTGAAGCACTCAACATTACCGAAGGATTTAAGACTAGGCTTGACCTTGAGGGTCTAAAAAGAGAACGTGAAATGGATGCAATGAGAATGCAGAAGATGCGTATGTCAATGCAACCTAGTTCTGATACCGTTGAGGAGACGCAAATTGTATGGTAAATTTATTCAATAAATTCAAATGCCAGAAAAACCATTAACATCACTTCTGAGTCCTAATTCAAACTTGCGCTCTAAAGTTGCAAGTCTTGATTCTGCTATTGATACGCTAAGAGCAAACGGGATGGAGAGTCAGGCTAATATGCTTTACTCCAATCTTCAACAGGCAATAGCAAACAAGGACATTGATAATCTAAAGGCGTATTCAGGTCAGTTGATGGCATTGAATACCAAGAATCTTACCGTTCCTGCGGAAGCAAGAACACCCAAAGATGAAGTAGCCAGATCAATCGAGCAACTTGTTAGCGTTGCTGACAGCCGAAACATAGCAATTCCTCCAGCTATTTTGAATGACGCAGCAAATGCTTTTGTCTCTAAGGATCAAGGTGCTGTTCGTGCTTTAGCAAATAGCATTGGTAAGTTAGTAGATGCAGGAATCAAGGTTCAGACAAATGAGCAAAAAGAACAACGGCAACTTGCTGACGGAAACATTGTTCTTATCGGTTCTCAATCTGGGACTAGATACAACAATATGGGAACTCCAATTCCATTTGGGAATCAGAACGCCGAACAATTCTCCGCATTTGCAGAAAGAGCTTACTCACCAACAAGGGAGGTAGTCGCTAGTGTCCCTGGACTTGGTGACGTAATGACTACGCAAGTTGAGGGAGTGCCAGTCGTTCCAGCTACTAGTGCAGGGCAAATTGAAATTGGCGCAAACCCAGAAGCATACGCTGCTATGCAGAAATTGCCAGAGCCTGCACTTGACCCAATAGAAAGAAACACAAGAGCTAACGAGCGCGCTAGACTTCTGTATGAATCAGGAGATAGGATAGGTGCGCTTAATACCTTGAGAGCATTAAAAGCAGAAGATATTTACGGAGATATTACCGACGAGACTTTGGATTCTTATTTTGGCAAAAGCTCTGCAACTGTTCCAAGTAAAATACCACTTGGTGAAATTATCAAATAAAGATGCCTGACTTAACAAGAGATAGCCTTTCACGGGCGCGTGAGGAGGGCTACTCCGATCAAGAAATAGCATTGCATATTTCCGAAGGTCGTGACGACATTAAGAATGCAATGGAAGAAGGCTATTCCCTTGATGAGATTGCAGATTATCTTTCTGGGAAACAAGCTCCGAGGCAAGAAGAGAAGCAGGAAGAAAAGAAAGAAGAACCGAAAGACCCAAGCATAGGGCGTATTGCTGCTGGACTTGGTGCTGAGATTGTGTTGGCAGAGGGCATGAAGGCGGGGGGGGCTGCTGGGGGAGCCGCAATAGGTGCGTTAGGAGGTCCAACTGCTCCAATTACTGTTCCTGCTGGTGCTCTTATTGGGTATGTAGGAGGGGCATTAACTGGCGGAGTCTCAGGTTCTATTGCGGCACAAAAAATAGAAGGTGCAAGTGATATTGATTATGGGAGAGTAACTATTGACACTCTTTTGAATTTAATTCCTGGAAGCAAGATTGGCAAAGCTGGAGGTAAACTAGCAAAAGTTACCGGCACGATTGCCAAAAGACCGATTGCTTCTGGTGTTGCTATTGGCGGATTGGCAACTCCCGCTTACATGGCGGTTGAAGAAGCTGGCGGCAAAGAAGATTACTCGCTTAAAGACTATTTAATCGGAGCGGGAACAAGCGCAGCGTTGGGCGGTGGACTTGGCGTAGCCGAAAAAGGATTGACCGCAGGCATACGGAAAATAAGGAATAAGACTCCTGATGAGATCAATAAACTTATTGAAGCTGGCGACCCAACGACTATTGACTTAGTTGACACGCTTACTGCTGGACTTACTCCAGATGATTTGAAAATGGCTCCTGCTAATTTCAAAGGCAGCGTTAGTGAATACATAAGCAATGCAACAAAGGCAACTGCATCAAAAGTAGTTCCTACTAGAGTTATTGGATATGATGCAACGACTGCCGCAAAGAAAGCAAAGGCTTCCGTGGAAGCTGTTGAAGGAACAGCAACAAACATAGGTGGTCGAATCGACTCATACCTTGATGCAAACCCGCAATATCGGGATGATGCAATAGCGTTTCTTGATGGCGAAGATCGTCCTGACTTGCCGCCTGAACTGCTGGATCAACTTGTATTTGGCAGAAGCAAGATACGGGCAGAGCAACAAAGGATGATTGACCTGCACAACAGCGG
>Ga0207937_1000629_pt1 | contig 12151 bp, 9 predicted proteins | sample LakMenEpi04Sep11_FD_150668 | JGI IMG/M metagenome (GOLD analysis project Ga0207937, IMG submission 150668) | Freshwater microbial communities from Lake Mendota, WI - 04SEP2011 deep hole epilimnion (SPAdes) | ecosystem: Environmental > Aquatic > Freshwater > Lentic | place: Lake Mendota, Madison...
GGTCGCGATGGTGGCGGCGGTGGTCGTGATGGCGGGCCGGGCGGCGGCGGAGGGCGCGATGGCGGCGGGCGGGACGGCGGAGGCCGTGGTAACGGAGGCGGTGGACCTGGAATGGGAGGTGGCGGTATGCCTGGAATTAGTCAAAGTGGTGCTGCACAAACAAAAACGCAAAAGTGGAATGCAGGCCTGTTTGATTCTTTAGGAATCGATACGTCTCAGCCACCTTCGGGATCGGTTCGCCAAGTATTGGACCTGATCGATGCGCAGTTCACGGCTCAAGTGAACGGGGAGCAAGTTGTTTTCAAATCACCTTTGGAGCCAAGTCCCATAGCCATGGCCATTTATCTTCCAACGATTATGGAAAAATTGACTGCGGTTACCGCAACTACTTTGCCTGGACGGATTAATATTAATGAGGCTCCTCGCGAGATTCTTCAAGGGTTGCCGGGCATAACGGAAGACATATTGGAACAGCTTATTGAGGCTCGTGCTCAGTCGGCAGACAATCAGAACCGCAAGTATGAAACATGGCCGATGGTCGAGGGGATTCTCACTTTGCAGCAAATGCGAACGATCTCCCCATTGATCACCGGTGGTGGCGATGTCATGCGAGCCCACAGCGTGGGTTACTTTGAACAATCGGCTGGTTCCTCCCGTGTCGAAGCGGTTATCGATGCGTCTGGGAGCGTTCCGATTGTGGTTATGTACCGCAAGCTAGATCACCTGGGGCGAGGCTTTAGCCAAAGCACCTTGGGACAAAGAGCTCAAGGACTTGTGAGCCAGTAAATAACGAAGAACGACTATATCTATGACTAGAACAATAAGTATAGACTGCGACCCACGCGAAGCGCGGATTGCAGTCGGAACAAGTGGCCTTACCGGAGTTTCGATCGAGCATGTGCTGAGCACTCCGATAGATTTGGCTCCAGGTGAAGACTATTTGGAGAGCAAGCGAACGATCGAAGCGATTCAACTTCTGTTGAAGCAGGCCAATGTGCGTTCCGGGAACGCTATCGTTTGCATTGGGCGGAGCAATGTTGAGCTTCGATCTGTCCATCTGCCGAGCGTGGACAAAAACGAGCTACCCGAGATGGTTCGATTCGCTGCACAACGCCACTTCGCGAATGTTGGGGATTCGTGGCCGATCGATTTCGTAACTCTTGGGACGACGGCGGAGGGGATGACCGAGGTACTTGCTGCCTCGATGAATCCTTCGCGAATCGAGAGGATTAGCAAACTGCTGGAAGCAAACGGCCTCAAATTGGGGCAACTGGTTTTGCGACCGATGGTGGCTAGTGCTGTTGCGATTCAAAGACGACCGGAGTTGGCGAACGCACCTACACTCTTCATCGATCTATTGGCTGAAGAGGCCGATATGGCAATCGTCGATGGCAAGCACGTAGTGTTCATGCGTACAATTCGATTCGATTCGAGCCAAGACGAAGCGAGCCGAGCGAAAACACTGACGAACGAAATCAAACGAACGCTGCTGTCTGCTGCATCGCAGAGCTCCACACTGAATGTGACGCAGGCGTTTATTTGGGGTGCTGCGACTACCAATAAAGTTTTGTGCGAAGCGCTTACCCATTCCTTGGAAATGCCAGTCGCATCTCTCGATCCGTTCGATCTCGTCGATGCCTCGCCCAAGGCGAAATTGGAAGCAGCCGGTGAGCAAGGTCGTTATGCAGCCGTCATCGGGTCACTTTTGGCACCGAACTATTCGGAGCACCTAATCGACTTTTGCAATCCTAGAAAGAGGGTCGAAAAGAAACGGCCCATCTTCAAATACGCTCTTGCCGGTACAGCAGCGGCAGCAGTGTTGGGGTTCGGTTTCTATTCGTACTATTCACGACATGCCGAGTTGGATTCCGAAATCAGTCTATTGGAGAAAGCGATCAAGGACAACGAAGAGTCCGTGAAACTCGCAAACGTCAAAAACAGCCAGTGGAAAAAAGTCGAAGGTTTTATGTCCGCGGATTTCAATTGGTTAGACGAGTTGGATTACTTGTCCAAGAAGTCACTACCGGCGGACAAGGCGATTTATAATGGCTTCGCATTTAGTATTGAACCTCGCACCAACAACGCAACCATCGCGACTAGGTACGAAACGCCGGAACAAGAAATTGCACCCAAGCTCCAGAATTCACTTCGGGATACTGACCACGTGGTGACTGGTACTGGGATATCCAAGAATCCCGACAAGTCAGGAAAATTCCCATGGATCCAGGATCTCATTGTGAAGATCCAACCGCAGACCGTAGCGGATCCACGACAATGGAAGCAAACGCCTGTTGTCGAACCGCAGGGCGACGCCCCCCTCGAAGACGGAACTCAAGTCGCTGAAGGGGCTGCAAAGACAGACTCTGCGTCCGCGATCAATGTCGCTCAGCCAAAGACAGAGAATTCGGTGCCAGCCGATCCGTCCAAGAGCACGAGTGCTGGCGAGAAACCTGCTTACAATCCAACGCCACAACCTTCTCAGGACAAACCGGCTGCAGGTAGCAATTCGACTAGCGAATCTTCGAAAGCGGGAGCATAGCCATGACGCAACGAGAGAAAATACTTGGAGCTGCTGTTGCAGGAGTCGTACTACTGTTCGCCGGGCAGATGGTTTGGTCGAATATTCAAGCTGGATTCGCCGCGAAGGAAGGGACCATTGAGGCATTGAAGAAAAAGAAGTCCGATCAAGACCTTGCGAGCAAGCAAGGAATTGTGTCGACACAGCGACTCTCCAAAGTACAGCCTCGATCGGCATCAAAGAAAGAAGAACTCGCAAGAGCTACCTACCAAAGATGGCTCATAGAACTGGCTGACCAGATTGAGCTTGAGGATCCTAGCGAACTTTCTTTGGGAGGATCTTCCGACAAGGATGGATTCCGCACGTACAAATTCCAATTGCGAGGGAATGGAAACCTGCAACATGTTACTAAGCTACTGCATGCTTATTATACGAAGCCCTTTCTCCATCGCATTAGTCGGCTAGACGTTCGACCTGCATCCAACCAAAAGGATACAGGTCGGCTTCTGATCACTTTGGAGTCTGAAGTCATGTCGCTACCGACTTCGAAGGATCTTCAGCCGGTATTGAAGTCGGATAGCTCGTTGCTCGTAAAGTCACTCGAAGATTACGAACAAAGTATTCTGAATCGCAATCTATTGGCTAGTGAAAACCAGCCGCCAAGAATGGCTCCAACCAAAACGGTGGAAGCGACCAAAGGCCTGAGGGTCGAATACACCGTCGACGCCAAGGATACCAATCCGAATCAATCGGTAAACTTCGCCATCGAAGGCGAAGCTCCGAAGGGGCTTGCTGTCGACAGCAAGTCTGGCAAACTGAATTGGACCGGCAACGATATCGGCGACTATAGCTTTACGATCGTCGCAACCGATAGTGGAATACCGGTAAAGTCCTCCAAGCAACAGGTGACGGTTAAAGTCAAAGAGCCACCACCGCCCGAAAAGCCGATTCCGAAGTTTGACATAGCTTCGCAAGCTAAGTTGACTGGCTTGGTCTCGGGACGTGAAGGTCCAGAGGGATGGGTGATTTCCAAAACGGAAGGCAAGACACTGCGTCTTCGTGAAGGAGATGAACTCAAGCTCGGTGATGTTGTCGGCAAGATTGTAAAGATCGGTGCCACCTATATGGAGGTTGAGACCGACGGCAAACGCTGGACCATAGGAACGGAAGAGTCTATTGCAGATGCTTTCAAACGAGGGCAGATCGACTAGCGACTGTCCTCATTTAACCGTAGGGTTGACAACATATTGTAGAACGATTGTCCTCAATCGTTTTCTGAGCATCGAGAACTCCAGAACGTTCGACAAGCAGTTGGGGCAATTGCTTTACTACAAATGGATGAGAAGGTTGTTTGCTTGGGATGGCATGCATCGAGTTAAGAAACATCACGAAGCGATTTGGCAACCGAAAGGCGGTCGACAGTCTCACTCTTTCGATCCGTGAAGCATCGTTTGTTGTGCTGTTGGGGGCGAGCGGTTGCGGGAAATCGACTTTACTGCGATTGATTGCGGGGCTGGAGTCACCTGATAGTGGTGAGATTCTTTTGATGGGCCAGCTTGCTACAAGGCTGCAACCGCACAAACGCAATTGCAGCTTGTCATTTCAAAATGGTGTCTGCTACGACCACTGGACGGTTCAAAAGAACATTCAGGAATCGGCCAAGGGAACCGATGCGAGAGTCGTAAGCGATGTTCTCGACACATTAGGCCTGGATGACTGCATGCATCAGTATCCGGCAGAGCTATCAGGTGGGGAAAAGCAACGCGTGTCATTGGCGCGAACGCTAGTGTCCTCCAAAGGAATCTACTTGCTCGATGAGCCCTTAGCGCAGTTGAATCCGAAAATGCGATACCATGCGAGGGAATTGATTCGCCGAGTGCATGATCAACATGCAAAGACGACTGTGTTTGTGACACATGATCTTGCTGAGGCATTGTTCTTGGCAGATATCGTCGTTGTGATGGACCAAGGGAAGATTGTATCCCAAGGCGCGCCGCGCGAATGTTTTGATCCGCCACAGAACGAACATTGCGCATCGTTATTGGGTTCTTATGACCATCTGCCATCGAGCCGAACAATTCCTCTGCCGCATCATTGGAAGATTCTGGCAATCGGGCGCGAGGCAACGGAGTCGGGGCCGAAAGCATGTCAGAGTGATGAGATCGTATTGCAAGGGAGAATTGTGAGTTGTCGGTGGCTGGGGTCCTATTGGGAACTCAGGGTAACTCCAATTCTGAGTTCCAACGTTGGTGCTAAGCATCGAATCGATCAAACGGTATCAGTGCATGCTCCCGATGGTCCATCAGTCTCGCGAGAGCTAGCAAATCAACTGAGGGCAGTTGAAGCGAGAAGACTTGGAACGGAATCGGACTCTTCGGGTGAAACGGTGTGGATATCCTCAATGGTTCGATCTGGCGTTGAAGAACCTTAAGACAATAAGATCTGGGCAGACCAACAGCAACTTGTTCTTGTTCCGCAGGATGGCTATCGTTGGGATCTGACGAATAAGGTGTTGGCAAATGGAATGCCAGCAGGAGGCCGATTTGCGACGAGATCACAAGCGATTTGTTTCATTACTCCTTCTTGTTCCTTTCGTCGGTTGCATTGGATCTCCCGTAAGTGCGCAGCGTTGGAGCGGTGGTCAATTTGGTCAGGGCTCGGTGGAGAGGCAAAAAGGTAGGTCGGTCTATTTTGATCCTTTCCCTCTCAACGATATCGGGCCCGAAGTTGTCGGCGGCAGACCGCGAGGGTTCACCGATCCGCTTCCTGAAGCAAAACGAAATGAGTTGACCGCCAGACCTTATTGAACATAAACACCCCAGCGGCCTCGTGCCGCTCGGTGAACTAGGTTCAAAGGCTACTCCAGACGCAGCCACGTGATGCAAACCCCTGTGGCCTTGTGCCACCGGTGAATCAGGTTCTGTAGCTATTCGAGCCTTTCGCGACCAGTCGGGCAAGCCGACGTGGGGGCGGTTTTCACCTTCTGTTACGCTTGGCTAGCGGTGAACCGTGCTCCAGTTGGTCGAGCGGTCGAGCCAACTGGGGGCGTGTCAGATATTTTTCGATCTTCCGATTTTTTTCAACTTTCGCTAAAGTTCATCGGCCGCCGTTTCTTGGCGGCTCCAATCCAATCGTTCGCAGATGATAGCACGGAGGCTACGTCCATGAAAAAGACAGTCATTCTTGGTTTTGCTTCGCTTCTTTTTGCTTCGAGCGCGTTGTTGGCGGAGGAGCCGATGGGCCCTAGCCAGATGCCATCGCCTCGCCGATTGGCACTTGTCGTTTCTTCGGGTGGTGCCCCTTCCAAGTCACCAGAGCGAGATTGCGGATCCGATAGCGAAGATGGTTCAAGCTCCACTCTCCAGTACAGCGAATTGCTAAGTGGCTGGTTAAAAAGCCAGCCGAAGTTTACTACGTTGTTCGCTGTTCATTTCGCATCCGATGAGCAAGCGCCGATGGTTCAGTGCGCAACTACACGTGTCGCAGAAGAGATCCAAAAGGTAGGGGACAATCTCCACATACCTCGCGTCTCGAAACCAATGATGTTTTCGACTGGCTTTCCAGCAGGGCTTGGGAAAATCGTTGACGAAGTTATTTCGTGTGGCCATCGAATTTGTAATGGCAAGCAGTGTGTGGACGTTAGTGATGAAACGGTCAAAGGGAGTGATTGCACCAACGAAGCTACGGCTGAAGACGAGCAGCCTATCCTGATGGTGCCTGTAGCGCCGCCTGCTCCACCGGCCGTCTTCGTTGCCGAATCAGCCGAGCAATCCCGCGATCCGCTCGCTGACATGCTTCTTCAAGACAAATCCCTCGATCAAGCAGAAGTCTCCGTTCCTGTTGGGAAGTTCGTTCGGTTGATGATGGATCGGGCCGAAATGGCAACTCGTTTAGAGATGCACGAGCAGATCGCAATCGAACGTGCCGCGGCCATGGAGCAGATTCTGGCTTTGTCAGACAAAAACGCCAAGCTTGCAACGCAATTGGCGATCGCAGAAGTTCGGCAGCAACACACCGATAGTCTCGCAGCCTCCATGGCGGAGAAAGCCGAGAATGCATTGAAGTTATCGGCGGCAACTGCTGATACAACTCAGAGCACAAGCGGAATGAATGAGATTCAATCTCCAGCGATGAAAGCGATTCAAGAAGATTTGGCAAACATTCGCAAGCAGATGTCGCTTCTTCGACGTTCGCAGCCCATTCCTTTCGCTGCCAGTTCCGTGGGACTACCTGTTCGCCCTTACGTTCCAACCGCTCAAGTCCTGGTACCGCCGCCTTCGAGCCCTTTGCTGGAAGGCGATGAATCTGAATCGCCTGATGCGTCGCAATCGACGATTAAGTAAGCTAGCTACAGAACTAACAGGCTGGAAGCCTATCCCACTTTTCAATCAATGGTCCCGCCGTTAAATCAATACTCCATCACTTATCCCGCATTCCATAGGATTTCAAAAGCATGATGCGATTTATGAATCTTGCCTCGCTTTGCGCCATCGCGACTGTTTGCTTCACAAGCGGTTCTGTCGATGGACAAGAGCCTATTGGGTCGGGCCTAAAGTCGCTTTTGGTTCGTGATGCAGCCGATCAGTCTACATCCTCGACTTCGAGTAAGGTTCCGGCCAAGCCTGCATCGATGAAAGAGGAGAAGCCGTCGACTCTAAAATTGAATCCTGTGGAGCGAAAGACCATCAAAGAGAACGCGAGTGCTGAAGGCGGTGAAACACACCTTCTTCGCTACAAATTTATGTCCGGCACGAGAGTTGTTAGCGAAGTCACTCACTTGGCGAAGACTAACACCAAGATCGATACCACGGAACAGGATTCGAATTCACGCACCGTTTCGCAGAAGACTTGGGACTTTGTTTCTGCTGAGAAAGGTAAGATGACTTTCGAGTACCGGATTACGTCGATCGACATGTCTCAAAGGATTGGGAGTTCAGAGGAGCTTAGGTATTCATCAAATGATGGCGAATCTCCTCATCCTCAGTTCCAATCGGCAGCCGATTCTATAGGACGAGTGATATCGACCGTGACGATCGACGAGCAAGGATTGATCATTGCGAGAAGTGATGAGATCAATCCACCGAGCTTGGGAATGGGCGACATTACTTTGCCTTTACCAGAAAAGGCAGTCTCTATCGGCGGCTCTTGGGAATGCCCCCGAGAGATGCGCATTCGACGGGAGGATGGCTCTCAAAAAGTAGTTCGGTTCCGAGAGCTTTATAAACTAGACAAAGTGAGCCTTGGCATCGCAACGGTATCGGTGAGAAGCGAAATGATCACCATCATCACCGATCCCAAAGAGGAAGCCCAGGTGCTTCAACAATTAAGCAACGGTACCGTACGTTTCGATATGGAAGCCGGACGGATGATCGCAAAGGATCTTACCTGGGACAAACGAGTGATCGACTTTGCTGGGCCTGGAAGTTCTATGGAATACAATTCCCGACTTAGTGAAGAAGTCACCAAAACAGAATCTTTTACTCCTCCATCGCGAACCGCACGAAAGTAGTCTTCGAACGTCCTTCATCCCAACCGATGCGTGAGCGGGGAATGCTCTGCCCCGCGCGCTGCGGGTAGGGGTGGTGAAGGACGGTCCCTTGGTTTGTGGCAGATGCCCATATTTTGGCATCATAATTTTCGTGATACGGTTCGTAGGAGCACTTCGAAGAAAGCACCTCTATTGTGACGAAGATATTGTGACCAAGAGGAGATTTCAGGTACTGGTCTTTGGTTTGTTTCATGAAACTCATTGTTTTCTTCGTGGATCGACTGGGACAAAAGCCTTTGAAATCAGAGAGGAGGCATCGGTTTTTGACACGATGGGTGACTCCTCTCCGCTTGGGGGCGTACTGGAGTATGCCGATCAGCAGGGCTGGGACGTAGTACCGACTTTATGTGCGAGCGCTGTTCCTGGCCCCATGGTGGAGGCTGAGGTTTTCGAACGCTATTGGCATCGGTTCGAGGAAATTGCCGCTCCAAGGCTGGCTGCTGGCGTAGACGCGATCTTCGCGATTCTTCACGGTGCATTTGTATGTGACCATCTGTGCGATGTGGATGGCGAGGTTTTGCGTAGAATTAGAACATTGCCAGGTGCTTCAAGTATTCCCATGTTTGGCGTTTATGACCTTCATGCCAATTACTCTCAAGCAATGGCGATGAATGCGGATTGCCTGGTTGGATACCGTGAGAATCCGCATACTGATGCGAGAGAATCGGCCATACGCGCTGCGGCGTTGTTGTCTCGGTCTCTATTGGAGAGGAAGAGACCTCGGCAAGTCTTGAAACAGGTACCTGTACTTTTGCCACCGACTGCAACCGCGAGTCGTGCTCAACCGATGAAGAGATTGTTGGAATTGGCGAGACGCCTAGAGAAACAGCATTCTTCGTTCTGGGCTGTGAATGTGAATGCAGGTTTCGCCTATGCAGATACTCCGGATACCGGCCTCAGCTTTTCCATAATTACCGATGGGGACGAAGACGAAGCGCAGGAAGCATTGAACGAGTTGACTGAATTGGCGTTGGAACATCTGGAAGATTGCACTTCCGAGTTGGAATCGATGCAGCAAGTTTTTCATCGACTGAAGGAAATGCAACGAAGTGGAGGAATACCCGGCTTAATAGTCCTAGTTGAGCCGTCCGACAATATTGGGGCAGGCGCACCGGGCAACGGTACTGCATTGCTGCAGGCAATGGTTGAAAATGAGATTGCAAATGGAGCGATTTGTCTTTGGGCTCCAGAGGCAGTGGAACTCCTGAGCAAAAATCAACCAGGAGATGTCGTCTCGCTGAAGTTCGAAGGAAGTGGGTCGATGCACAGCAGTCTACCACTTATCTTCGAGTGCAAACTGTTGCGACTTTGCGATGGTCTATTTGAACTAGAGAATAAGCAGAGCCATCTTGCTAGTATGTCTGGAGACCGTTTCGACATGGGGCAATGCGCAATCGTTACCTATCGCGGTGTGGTTATTCTCCTGACGAGCAACCGAACACCGCCCATGGATCTTGGGCAATGGAGGCATGTTGGATTAACGCCGGAGAAATTCTCGGTCCTGGTAGTCAAGGCTGCCGTGGCGCATCGCAAAGCTTATGACCCGATTGCAGCGAGACAAATTTGGGTCGACACTCCAGGACCTTGCTCGTCAAATCTAACGAGCTTTGCGTACGGGAGGATACGTCGTCCAATGTTTCCGCTGGACGTTATCGTTTGATCATGTTTGAAATTCTTGGCCGGATGATGGGCGGACGCAGTACTGCAAGCGGTCTTACGCCAGTTTCCAGGCTTTGATCAATTGCTCTCCGCCGGGGCTGAGTCGGCGCAATTTCGCAGCAATAACAGCCTTTTCCGCTTTTGAAGATTTTTCAGCTTTTTTATGGAGCAAAGCCACTTTCTTGCTTCGTGTGCGACGTCGACGAAGTTCTCTTTGTCGTTCAGTTCCAGCCATAGTTCTGCGTTTTTCGAGGTTCAAATGGGGTTGAAAAGATAACCGGGTAGTACGAAAGAGTATCTTCCTTCGCGAAATTCGTCAATGTTTGTAGTGTTGGCATGCTGGCGACCTTGGACTAGAAGCGAAAATCTGCCAAGATGTGGCTCTTCAAGTCCCACCTTCGACGGCTGGGCGAGTTTTCGTTAACCTCTTGAAATACCTATGGCGAATTCCACCACTGCTGTTGTTCTAGCTGCCGGGAAGGGGACGCGAATGAAAAGCGACCTTCCTAAAGTGCTTTTTCCCGTGCTCGGTCGACCGATGATTCATTGGGTTCTCGACGCTCTTGAGAAAGCAGGCATTTCGAAAACGATCGTCGTTGTGGGCTATCGTGAAGACCTGGTGCGGAGCGAGCTGGCGGGCCGATCGAATATTGAATTCGCTTTGCAGGCCGAGCAGCTTGGAACAGGTCATGCTGTTCAAATGTGTCGTGATCAACTTCGAAGCGGTGCCGAAAAGGCGGTAATGGTAGTTGCGGGAGATTCGCCCTTGATTCAATCAACTTCGATTCAACGCGTTTCGCAGGAATTTTTCGCTGGTGGATTCGATTGCTTGATGGGCACACTGATCAAACCAAATCCACAGGGACTTGGTCGTATCGTCAGAGATTCTAACAATCGGTTTGCTCGAATCGTCGAGCAGAAAGATGCTACGGAATCCGAACAAAAAATTTGTGAAGTCAACATGAGCACGTACATGTTCGAACGCGACGCATTGTTGGAAGCGTTGGAGAACTTGGGCAACAACAACGCCCAACGTGAATACTACTTGACCGACTGCCCTGCCTTTTTGCTTTCGAAAGGAAAGAAAGTGGAGGCAAAGCCCGTATTGCAAGATTGCGAAGCGCTCAGCATCAATACGATTGACGAGCTTAGTGCGGTAGAGGCACAGATGCGAGAGATGGGGTACCCATGCGCGAGTTAAAGATATTTAGTGGACGGGCTAACCCTCAGTTAGCCAGAGATATTTGTGCATTCCTTCATTTGGAAGTGGGCTCCGTCTCGTTGGGGAAATTCCCAGACGGTGAGAATTTTTGTAAAATCGAAGAAGATGTTCGCGGACGCGATGTCTATTTGGTGCAGCCGACTTGCCCGCCGGTGAATGATAATTTGATGGAGTTGTTGATCATGATCGACTCCTGCAAGCGAGCGAGTGCAGCGCGAATCACAGCCGTTATTCCTTACTACGGTTACGCTCGTCAAGATCGAAAAGACGAAGGCCGTACACCGATTACCGCCAAGCTTGTAGCCAACGTGATCACTCGGGCCGGAGCGGATCGCGTTTTGACCATGGATCTGCACGCACCTCAAATCCAAGGGTTCTTCGACGTACCAGTGGATCACTTGTACGCTGCCCCCGTATTGACGAGTTACTTTCAGAGCAGAGCCTTTGATCCTGCGGACATTGTCGTCGTGAGTCCAGATGAGGGAAGTATCAAGCGTGCGATTGGGCATTCGAAGCGGATCGGTGGCAAGCTAGCGATCGTCGACAAAGTTCGCGACAACGCGCTGCAGACGCAGCAAAAGTACATCATCGGTGGCCCCGTCGAAGGGAAGATCTGCTTGATGTTCGACGACATGATCAGTACCGGAGGTTCGATTTGCGGTGCTGCCAAGCTTGTGCACGAAGCGGGCGCGAAAGAGATTCACCTTGCTGCAACGCACGGAGTTCTGTGCGGTCCGGCCATTGATAACATCAAGAAAGCCCCCATCAATAGTTTGGTTATTACCAACACGATACCTCTCCCCCCAGAGAAACGACTCGACAACATTCAAGTGTTGACGGTCGCACCTTTGTTAGCAGAAGCGATTCGACGAATCCATTCGAATAGGTCGATCAGCCAGATGTTCACGAGCGGAGACGAAGGGAACGGCTAGAGTTATCTTGGGTACAGAATGAACGATGGCAAAATCAAGGATTGGCTTCCTGTTGGTCTTATAGCTGCAGGGTGCCTGTTTTATTGGATAGGTCTGCCACCATTACGGCAGCCATGGGCTGCGTTTGTCTCCGCTTTCTTCTTTTCCGCAGCCGTTTATTGCCCGTTTGATTGGAAACGCCGCGATTATTTGCGGGCCTATCTCGTTGGATGTTTATTGTGGTTGTTACTGTTGCAAGGGATCCGGCTTGCTTATTGGCCCCTCTACGGCGG
>Ga0207937_1000630_pt1 | contig 12131 bp, 9 predicted proteins | sample LakMenEpi04Sep11_FD_150668 | JGI IMG/M metagenome (GOLD analysis project Ga0207937, IMG submission 150668) | Freshwater microbial communities from Lake Mendota, WI - 04SEP2011 deep hole epilimnion (SPAdes) | ecosystem: Environmental > Aquatic > Freshwater > Lentic | place: Lake Mendota, Madison...
CTCCTTTCTAAGGATTTTTGCTCAACGCGTTTCTTCGGAAACATTTACGTCGAGCATATAGTGAGCACATACCATCAAGAAGTTCAAACTCATCTTAACAATCGACCTCACGTCGAAAGTGAAAAACACCGAGTTTCAAAATAGACCCGGCTTAGCGAAAGCTAAGTCGGGTTTTTTTACGTCCATAGGTTTCGTTTGGAGCTTGTCGTTCCGTAGTTTGGGACGATGTCGATAAGAGTCAGAATCAAATGGGGACCTCGGTCCTGTTGCCATCGAGTTCACGGAAGATCTATACGCTCGGGACAATGCTCCCAAGCTACAATTGCATCCGTGCGAATGGAATGGGTGATCGTTTGAAGTTGGTTTGTGCGCGGGTTTTTTTGTTGGGACATTCCAGACTTGATAGAATGGCATATTTCGCGTCGATAAATGTTGACGACCATAATTACTCCCGATTTTTTGTAGGTTCCGTCATGTCAGCAGTCCAAAGATCGATTTCGTTACTTGAGTACCAAGCCTTGGACGCCGCGTCGGACGTCAAGAGTGAGTATTTTCGAGGGGAAGTATTTGCGATGGCGGGTGGTACCCCCGAACATAGCTTGGTATGTGCAAACTTTATTGGGGAATCTCGATTTGCATTAAAGGGAAGGCCTTGTGTGGTGTACACAAGTGACCTGAGAGTTAAAGTCGACGCGACAGGGCTCTATACTTATCCAGACGCGTCCATTATTTGCGGAGAATTATTGCGCGACGAGTTCGTTTCGAACACTGCGTTGAATCCGACTGTCATAGTAGAGGTGCTGTCTGAGTCGACAGAAACGTACGATCGTGGAAAGAAATCATCGCACTATCGGCAGATCGAATCGTTGCAAGAGTTGGTACTGATCTCCCAGGATCGAGTTAGTGTGGAATGCTACGTTCGAAAACCGCAAGGGCATTGGTTGTTGCGAGAGTCCTTGCACCTTGATAATTCTCTCCTTCTTGAATCTGTTGGAATCGAAATAGCACTTCGAGAAATCTATCGCGGTACTGCGTTTTCGTCCTAATGACGCTCCCTCTTGGGCGATTTCAGCGAATCCGATACACTCTCAACTCGTGTTGATGCTTGAAATTCAGAGGTGACTGCGAATGCTTGATCGAAAATTTGTTTTGGAAAACATTGACGCTGTGAAGACAAACTGCCTTCATCGGGGCGTTCCCGCAACGAGTCTGGATCGATTTATTGAAGCGGAAACCAAGCGACGTTCCAAATTGAACGAAGCCGAAGAATTCAATCGCCAAGCAAACGACCTGAACTCCAAGATGAAGGGGGCGACGCCAGAGGAGCGGGAGTCTTTTAAGGAGCAAGGAAAAAAACTTCGAGAGCAAAAGGATGTTGCTCAGCATGAACACGATCTGCTCGATAAAGAAGTGCTTGGAATATTGTCGATGATTCCGAACATGACCAATCCGGCAGCACCGATCGGTCGTGACGATCAAGAAAATTTGGAAATTGCCCGAGGCAAGACTCCAATATCGAAGTTCGATTTTAAGGCCCAAGATCATTTGCAGTTGGGAAAACTGCATGACATGATCGATTTCGAAGCTGGAGCTCGCGTTGCTGGTGCTGGTTTTTATTTTCTCAAGAATGATGCCGTATTGTTGGAACTAGCTCTGCAACAGTTTGCGGTCCAGCTGCTCGTGAAAAAAGGCTTCGTTCCCGTTTCGACACCCGATGTTGCGAATACCGAGACGCTACATGGGATCGGTTTCATTCCTCGTGGACCCGAAACGCAAATTTACAGCATCGAGAATACCGACTTGAATCTTGTCGCTACCGCCGAGATCACTCTTGGAGGGATGTACGCTGGATTAGTTTTGGATGCGGAGCAACTGCCGTTGAAATTGGTAGGGATTAGTCACTGCTTTCGAACGGAAGCTGGTGCCGCCGGTCGTGCATCGAAAGGACTATATCGCGTCCATCAATTCACCAAAATTGAAATGTTCGCGTTCACTCGGCCGGAAGAAAGTGATTCGGTCCATGAAGAGTTGCGACAATTGGAGTGCGATTTGTTCGATGCGTTAGAGGTTCCTTACCGTGTCGTCGATACAGCGACGGGGGATCTGGGGGGGCCAGCGTACCGAAAGTATGATCTGGAGGCGTGGATGCCAGGCCGAGGGACCGACGGTGAATGGGGAGAAGTGACGAGTACTTCGAATTGCACCGATTATCAAGCCCGGAGGCTGAACATTCGATTCAAGAACAAGAACGAGAAAGGAACGCATCTGGTTCACACGTTGAACGGGACTGCCATCGCTATCAGTCGTGCGATCATTGCCATCATGGAGAACCATCAACAAGCCGATGGTACGATACGAGTTCCCAAGGCTTTGCAACCGTGGATGGGTAAGGAAGTTATCGGTTAATGGGGAGGCACCCTCTCAGCAGGAGAGTTACTCAATGCCTATGCCGACACGGCTGACAATAGTCGAAGTAGGCTAGTGCGTCTTCAATGCAAAACCATTGAGTTGAACGTGGGTTGAACGTAGTGGAATTCGCCAGAATTCCCTGTGCTCTTGGAATTCTGGCGAATCCCACTACCCCTGAGTGACTTTTGGCGATTGCGATTGTTGCTATTTGGTTTGTTTCTTTTTGCTGATGGAGATCAAGGCTACTCCGATTACGATCACGATGGAGGAGACGAGTGTTTGGCGATAGATCTCCTCGTTCAAGATGGCCCAACCCAAAAACACTGCCACGGCAGGATTGATGTAGGCATAGGTCGAGACGAGAACAGGTGACGCGTTTTGTGTAAGCCAAGCAAACGCGCTATAGGCAATTAAGGAACCTGCAACGACCAAGTAAAGCCACGAAAGAACCGATGCGTTCGAGGTTGTTTGAATATCCCATTGGTTCCATTCTCCAACGAGGAATCCCGTCAGCAGCATGACGCCGCCACCGATGAGCATTTGAATGGCAGCGCCCGAAAAAGGCTCGCATTTGTGTTTGCCATAACGAGTAATGGATGCCCCTATCGTCCAGCAAAGGCATGCGATGATCAATGCGGCGACTCTCCAGGGATTCAACGCATTTCCCTCATTGGGACTCACCAATAAGAAAAGACCGACGATGCCGATCAACAGCCCAGCGATGGTCGTCCCGTTGGGCAAAGAGCCGATTTTGCCATCGGAACATCGATGCAAAAGCCATTCGGCGATTGCAAAGAACATTGGGTTAAAGGCGATGATCAAGGTAGCAATTCCGGATGGGATTTCTTGTTCTGCCCAACAGACGAGTCCATTGCCACCCAATTGCATGAAAATACCGGCGACGCCATTTTGCAACCATTGCGATCGGTTTGCTCGAAATTGACGAGCGACTACTAGAACGCATGCGAGAACCACGCCGGCGACAATAAACCGAGCACCCGCCATAAGAAAAGGTGGCAGAGTTTCGACCGCAACTCGAATGGCAAGATACGTGGATCCCCAGACGAGATAAATGGTGAACAGTGCTAACGCAATCGTCCAAGGGGGTGCGGACTTCATGTTGCTTTTACGAGAATAGTCGCAGATGCGTGAAAGCGAATAGCGACACTCGCTATCGACATCGGGTTCACGCGACGAAAACAGTGATTTGCTATTTTCCTAGCTTCCAGTCCAATCCGAGATCGAGATTGGTAGCCGAGTGAGTCAATGCACCGACGCTGATTCGATCGACACCAGTCTTGGCAATGGCTGCGATGGTTTGAAGATTGACACCGCCAGAAGCCTCTAACTCCACGGTTGGGTTCACTGAGTTTCGCATTGCAACGCATTGCATGAGGGACTCGTTGCTCATGTTGTCGAGAAGAACGATATTCGGCGATGCTTTCAACGCGGATTCTAACTGCGCGATACTATCGATTTCGATTTCAATCATCGGAGGATGGTCGAATCGATAAGCACCGCTCTCGATGTATTTTCTTGCGGTTTCTACCGCGGTACCTGGGTCGAGCAATGTGCCGTCGGCAGCGGCGCGGCTAGCGAGATGGTTATCTTTGATCAAGATGCCATCGAACAGCCCGAGTCGATGATTTCTTCCCCCGCCACAACGGACCGCGTATTTTTCTAAACGTCTCCAGCCAGGCGTTGTTTTTCGCGTGTCGTAAACTCTGGCGTTCGTTCCGGCGACTTGCTCTACATATTTGGATGTCAATGTAGCGATTCCGCAGAGCCTTCCCAAAAAATTTAGGATCGTTCTTTCGCACGTGAGAAGATCGCGAGCGTCACCGGACAACGCTGCGATGGGCTGTTTGGGTGCGAAGGACTCGCCATCACCAACAAACAATTCCAACTGAATCGAAGAATCCAATTCTTGGAGCATGGATTCGATCAAATCGATCCCCGCAGCCTTGCCGGTGACGCGAGGCACGATCAACGCTGTGCCTGTAACACCTTGAGGCACAATTGCCATGGTTGTAATGTCGGCGATACGATCGAGGTCTTCGCGGATGGCCAATCGAACGAGATGCGACAAATCGTCGAGTAATGGTGGATCGATGGTTTGCGATCGATAGTCAGCTTTCATCGCGGAACTCTCGTGGGGAAGGATTCAAGATTAGGGTGTTTGTTAGAATGGATAATCCGCATATAGTGTAGGTGTGTAGTTTAACCGGTAGGAGGTCGATCTGACGATGCCTGCCATCCGTTCTATTTGGCTTCGGTGTTTTTGGAGTATTTTTGAAATGCGTTGTCTACTGTCTCTCGTCATGGTTTCGGTGCTCTGTTGTTCAGGAATTTCCCTTGTGGCTCAGGAAAAAGGGTCCGAGAAAAAGGCCGCGGCAGAAGTGGTGAAGTGGGGTGGTGGCAAATTTGCCTTAACGGCACCAGAGACTTGGAAAAGCGTTCCACCCAAAAGCAGGATGATCGACTCCGAGTTTCGGGTACCAGCGGAAGGTGACTCGTTCGTAAGAGTTACGTTTTCTGTTTCAGGCGGCTCGATCAAGGAGAATATCGACCGGTGGGTTAATCAGTTCGACGGAGTCAAGCCAGAGGATACCAAGACCGAGAAGAAGGAAATCGGCAAAGCAACGGTTCACATTGTTGAAGTCGCTGGCACCTACAAAGATATGGCTGGAGGGCCGATGGCTCCAGGACCCATGAAGAAATTGCCCGACTACCGATTGCTCGGTGCGATCATCGAACTTGCTGATGGAACCAAGGGGTTCGTCAAGGCGACGGGACCTAAAGATATGGTTCTAGCCAATCGAGATGTATTCATGAAAATGCTCGACGGCTTTAAAGCAAACTAACGAAGAAACGATTCGCAAGAGAAAACCATTGTGCGCGTAGTCATCCTGGATACTCCCCAAGAAGTCTCTTCGTTTGCGGCCGATCGTGTTGATCGATTGGTGCGAGAACGATTGTTGGTCCGTCAACCATTGGTGCTAGGGCTCGCAACGGGCGGGACTCCTTTGGGGTTGTACAAACTACTTGCCGAACGACACCTACGCGATGGACTTTCTTTTCGAGGTGTTGAAACGTTCAATTTGGATGAGTATGTTGGATTACCACCCGATCATGAGCAGAGCTACCATTTTTATATGCACGATGCTCTGTTTCGACATGTCGATTTTGATGCAGGTGCCAACCACGTTCCGAGGACTTGGCAATGTGATTTGAGCGCGAGTGCCAAAGCGTACGAGCGAGATATCGAACAACGTGGCGGAATCGATCTTCAGATTCTAGGAATTGGTACGGACGGCCATATCGGATTCAACGAAGTTGGTTCTTCTCTTGGTTCGAGAACTCGGCTCAAGACGTTAACGCGTCGGACGCGTCAGGATAACGCACGGTATTTTGCATCGATAGACGATGTGCCAACTATGGCGTTGACGATGGGGATTGCAACTATTTTGGAATCGCAATCGATACTGTTGATGGCGACTGGAGCGGGCAAGGCCAGAGCGGTCGCGGGTTGCGTCGAAGGTCCGATTAGTGCGGGGATGCCTGCGAGCGCGTTGCAGCTTCATCCGGATGTCACGATTGTGGTTGACTCGGGTGCGGCAGGCGAGCTTGCACATACCGAGTATTACCGTGATTCAGAGCGAGTCCGTGAATTGACTATTCGCTAACCGCGAATCGCATGTAATTGAAGTGTCGATAGATTTCGCTCTGTTCCAGCAATTGCTGATGCGTTCCTGAGCTTACGAGTTTACCTTGACGGAAGACCAGAATCTGGTCTGCCGCGCGAAGGGTGCTCAACCGTTCGGGTATAACCAAGACGATTGCGTTTAGTCCGCGAAGTTGTTGAAGCGCTTGCAGTGATTCCGCTTCGTCTTTGGCTGAGACTCGCATTCGAGGTTCGTGACAGACGATGACGCTGGGTTTCTTGAGAAGTGCTCTTACAATACCGAATCGATAGAGTTGGTCTGGGGCGAGTCGGTCATCGTTGCTGGAAAGGACGGTACCAAGACCGTCTGGTAGATTCAGGATAGATTCGGAAACACACGCATTTCTCGCCAGATCCATTACGTCGATCATCGCGTCTTTGGGGCGTCCAGACCAAAGATTTTCTTCTACGGTTCCATCGAGCAATGGACCGTGTTCATTGACGAGCAACGATTGTCGCCGAACGCTCATCGGATCCAAGTCGATAAGATTGATTCCGTCGACTAAGGCGCGACCACTGGTTGGCAATCCGAATCCTAGAACCATTTCTCCCAACGCATCTGCGGTGGCCGGTTCGAGAGAGACGATCGCGGTGATCTGTTTGGGTATCAAGGAAAGACTGACATCGTCCAGAATTCGGTTCTTGGAACTATCGCGAAAGCAAACATGCTCAAGTTCGATGCTCGATGTGATTCTGGCTTGGATCCCTTTCCCGAGTGAGTCGGCTCTGACTCCTTGGATGGAAAGATAGTTTTCTAAGTTGTCTGCTGATGTAATCGCATTGCCTCGCTTTCGAAGTCCCCGTCGAAGTCGAAAAATGCCATTGACCGCTACGATCACACATCCCAGAAGCACGACAATATCGCCAACGTGCAACGTTGATTCGGGCTCAAACACTCGAATCGACAGTACAAACAAAAAGAGAGCAGTCAAAAGAGTGACGGTGATCAGTAGACTGGGAGATCGGAACGCGCTTTCGTCAGCGAGTCGAAGCTGCGACTGGTTAAAATGCTGTGCGTGTATGTCGTACATATGTTCGACATCGACACGCGGGTCCACCGACTCCAACATAGCAGATGATTCGCACAAGTAGATGAGTTGCTCGTGAGCGTTTCGACGCCGTTCTAAAATCACGGGACGATGTTTGCGTTGAGCGGCTTCGAGTGTGATAAACAATCCCCATGTGACAACGAGGGCCAAAATAGCCAAGAGCGTTAGCCGTGGATGGATGAGGCTTGCGAGGACCAATACAGCGATCGTCTGAATAAGGTTTCGTGGGAATACTCGATACCATTCGGTCAATGCATCGCGAACGCGTGGAACGTCGCTCTGTATCAAGTCACGAAGACGTTTACGTTGCCCAGACAATCCTTGGTCCACCGACAAGTTTCGCGATTGGTGGAACAGTCGACGCAATAGGCGTGAAGTCCATTGGAGTGCCGCTTGCAAGGATGCTCGTCGTGCTAGAAGCAATGTTAACCTTTCGATGACGAACACCACGGTAATCAACATCAGGAGGGTAATGGCACAACGGAGAATATTTTTGTCCGTCGACAGAGAGCTTGTTGTGATTCGAAGCCAACTTCCTACATGGAGTGTTTCCGGCAGGACCCGTTTTCCGCTTTCGGTAGTTTGGACAACAAAAAGGAGCTGGACGAACCAGCCAACCAACGTCAAGAGTACCGGCATCAAAAAAGCGGAGATGGTTCCTAGTCCCATGGCGAACCAACGGGACGAGGGGACGGCTTCCCCCTCAGTAAGCTTTTTCCAAACTCGTTGCATGACAGGAATAACTTTATGGCTGCGTGAGGAACGGATGAATCGACGGAAACATACTCACTATAGTCGCACAACAGCAACCTTTTGGGGAGGACTTTTAACGGATTTGACGATTCTTCGGTTGCGGAAAAAGCATGACTCCAAGAAACAACAGCTTCGAGCCCGCCGCGTTGCGAAAAGTCAACCTAACGTTGCATCTGTAGAGAAATCATCCGTTACTTCCTAAACGCTATTTCGTTGTCGAACAAAAAATGACGGCCCCAACACGACTCTTAATCGCCGACGATGATCGATGGCTACTCGAATCTATGGCTGACTGGCTACAGGGAGAAGGGTTCCTCGTCGAGACTGCGGACTCGTTAGAGAAGGCTGCCAAAAAGCTTCAACAATCGGCACCGGATCTCATGCTATGTGATGTGCGGTTCGATGATGGCGATGGTTTAAAGTTTCTCAAACAATCCAAACGGAAGCATCCCGAGCTTCCCGTTCTGATGATGTCCGGCTATGCGGGCCCTGATGCAGCCCGTGAAGCCATCGCTAATGGTGCGTTTGAATTGCTGACCAAGCCGATTATTGACGAAGAATTACGCACTGCCATCGAACGTGCTGTAAGCCAAAAGAACATTATCGACGAAAACGCTCGATTGAAAGCCGAACTGGATAAACGATTCGGATTGGAAAGTATCGTTAGTCATGATCTTAGAATGCTCAAGATCTTTGACATGATCGATCAAGTTGCCGACACCAAAGCCTCTATACTCATTACGGGCGAAAACGGTACGGGCAAGAGCATGATTGCTCGCGCTATCCACAAAAAGTCGACCCGACGAAAGAATCCTTTTGTTGAAGTTGCTTGCGGAGCGTTGCCCGACACACTCTTGGAGAGTGAGCTCTTTGGACACGTCGCTGGTTCGTTCACAGGTGCGACCGGCAACAAAATTGGCAAGTTCCAGCAGGCGGATCGTGGGACATTGTTCCTGGACGAAATTGGAACGGCCACTCCTGCATTACAGATCAAGATGCTTCGCGCATTGCAAGAGTTTGAATTCGAGCCGTTGGGTGGCACCGAAACTATTTCCGTGGACTCACGTGTCATTTTGGCTACGAACGAGAACTTGGAAAAGGCGGTCGCCGAAGGACGCTTTCGGCAGGATTTGTACTATCGAATCCATGTGATTCACATCGAGCTGCCCGCGTTGCGAGAGCGACGAGATGACATCCCATTGCTTTCGCAACACTTCCTTCAAACCGCGTGTAAGGAGTTTGGTCGCACCGTGGATGGCTTCACTGATGATGCAATGCAAGTGATGGTTGAACACTTGTGGCCAGGCAATATTCGGGAGTTGGAGAATGCCATTCAACGCGCTGTGTTGTTGACCAAAAGCAAGAGCATTGATGTTGCTTCACTACCATTTAGTTTGACCAAACACCCTACGTCGCAAATACCGAGTACGACGGCGTCCGCTGGCAATTTGCTTGTGAACAATATCGATAATTACTCCCTGTCTCGATCCGGCACGCGACCGTTGAGCGAGGCCCTGGAGGGACCAGAGCGAGAAATCATTCTTGCAGCGCTCCGGCAAAATGATTGGAACCGAAATGTGACGGCCGATCTATTAGGCATCAATCGAACGACGCTTTACAAGAAAATGAAGAAGCTTGGAATCGAGCAGGTTTCACCCTGAAATAGCGACAGAACCTGGTTCAACGGTGGCACAAGGCCACCGGGGATTTCTGATGACTCTAAATCTCTCGTCCATTTTGAGCGATCGTCGCTCCAATCCGGTCGGAGATCGATCGCAATAGCATCTAGTTACGGTACAGCGATGCGAACCGTTTCCGTTCGACGAACATTTCCGGCTCCGTCCTGTGCCTCGACGAATAAATCGTAGTTTCCACGACTCAGTTCAAGCAGAGTGGAGGTGGTTGATAGTCCCGTCTTGACGGCTCCGGGGGTGCCACCGACTGGATATGCAAATACCTTATACCTATTGCCAGCTCCATGGTTGCTCCATGAAACTCTGAATGCGCCGTTGTTGTCCATGGCTGATAGGACTCGGAAGTCCGCTGTCGATGCAGCTAGCTTTCGGAATCGTTTGTCGGAGGACAAGGAAAAGCCTGTTCCTGTGCGAGTGGCAAGGGACAACACGCTGACGGTATCCGGGATGCTGCCAAACAGCGAAGCAATGGCAGCATCGGTCAATGTAAAGGATCCGTCTGACTGCACAAATTGCGATGCGTTTTTTCGTTCGATTCCGTTAAGCGTTACGAACAGTTCGCGACTGCTACTATTGATTCGACCCGTTACCCTGGTGTCGTTTGTCAGTCCTCGAATAGATCCTGTTTCCAACATAACAAGCTGGGAGAATTCTCCGAGCGGTTTCGGTTCCGCAGCATTGAGATAGTTGACAACAGCCAGCACATCGAGTGCTGCGATAACACCATCTCGGTCCACGTCTAGATCCCTTTGGTATGGCGGAGGCCCCGAAGTACTTCGATTGATGGCATTGACCAGTCCCAAGACATCCAGCGCGTTGATGGTGCTGTTGCGGTCCGTATCCATCGAACTGAGCCAGTCTTCGACGGGGCTGGTTGCCGGAGATACATCGACGACATGCGAGCCTGTAGCAATAATGGTTCCGTCGCGAGTCGCAGTTACCAAGATCGTGTAACTACCTGCCGTGGTGTAGCTGGTCGGAAATGCAACAGTTGCACCGCCGGACCGTTGCAGGTCTGCTGTGCCGTTGCTATCTAGATCTATCGAGTATTCCACGCCAGTCGTCGGAGAAGGATCGATGCCCGTTAAGTTCAACGTGATTGTCTTCTCTTCTCCGCTGAGAAACGTTGCAGCACCTGAGACATCGACTTTACCCAGAAGCGATGCATGAAAAATGGTTACCATGGGCGATGTGTAACTTTCTCCGAGGAGCTGGGTGTTGGTTTGACGTACCAATGCACCGTCAACTTCTAAGGAATAGAAACCATCATTCAGTTTTCCATCCTGTCGAACAAAAGGACCCGAAAACTGCAATGTCGTAATGGTTCTGCCACTCACGAGTGTATTGGTGATTCGAGGAATGTTCACCAGGCCGACAACATCGAGTTTTTGAAGCTTGAACGCATTCGCTCCAACGATAACGGGCGAATCCCATAGCACGCGAATGCTATCCGTTCCGGCAACGATCGTACCTCCTGAACCGTCGGTGATGGATTGTACTTCCGGACGGTTGTTCACCGACAAGAAATAATCAATCGATGGGTTGTTGGTGATTGGAAGTGTTGGATCGACAACGCTGATCTTGGCCGCATAAGATGATTTGGTCTCAAAATCAAAGACAGTCCCTGCTTTGAGAACGAGCTGATTACCGACAATTTCAAACAATGCAGCATCGTTACCCGATAAGCGAAACTCGTTCGTTCCGAGTGCATCATCCAGGAATCGAATGGTCGCAAGTGTTTGTGAAGTAGCCGGAAGTCGCGACTCATTGATGTTGGATACAACATTCTCGAGGTTGACGGCAGTCGGAGGTTCGTTGACGTCGGAGATGCTCAATGCATAGTTCTTCGAAATTGTCTGAGCACCTGAAATTGTGTTGTCTACTAAGCGGACTGTTACTTGATAAGAACTCTTCGCTTCAAAATCCAATCCAGTTGAGGATGAAAACTGGAGGTTGGTACCAGAAATGGAGAAGAAGCGCGCATCGGGACCGGCGAGGGATAGACTATTGGTACCGATCGCATCGTCCGCAATTTGCAACTGAGCAACAGTGAGCGGAGTGGAAGTGTTGGCGGATTCGGGTAGTGACTGTACCATTGGCGTGACCGTCAAGTCCGTCGGCGCCTCGTTGACATCGGTGATTGTTAAGGTGAATTCGATAGAGCTGTCCGGAGTGTTACCGACCGTTGGATCGTCCACCATGACCAAAACACGGTATTGAGATTTGGTTTCGAAATCGAGACCTTGCGGGTTTTGGAATCGAAGTTGGCGATTGTTGATACTGAACAGCGCAGCGTCTTCTCCGCCTAGCGATAGTGTATTGGTCCCGAGCGCGTCATCCAGGAATCCGATGGTAGCCACGTTTACAGGAGATGCTACATTCGCCGTTTCTGCCAATGACACAACATTCGTGAACGATAACGACCTCGGTGGTTCGTTCACATCCGTAATTCTGACCGTCATGGACACTGTAGAGCTGAGTGGTGGTGTGCCACCGTCTCGA
>Ga0207937_1000635_pt1 | contig 12088 bp, 9 predicted proteins | sample LakMenEpi04Sep11_FD_150668 | JGI IMG/M metagenome (GOLD analysis project Ga0207937, IMG submission 150668) | Freshwater microbial communities from Lake Mendota, WI - 04SEP2011 deep hole epilimnion (SPAdes) | ecosystem: Environmental > Aquatic > Freshwater > Lentic | place: Lake Mendota, Madison...
CCTCGATGGTGACTGACGACGTCGTTACCACGTTGTTGCCGACATCGAGCACCTTCACCACGGGTGGGGTTGCGAATGTGGCACCAGCGCCAGCTCCGACGGGCTGTGTGGTGATGGACAATTGTGTGGCGGCTCCGACCGTGGGTGTCACCGTCTGCGTGGCGACGGTCAACGCACTGCCGCCGACGCTCGCCGAGTAGGTGATTGTGTATGTCTCGCCAACTGTGCCGATGATGCCAAGGTCGGCGAAGGTTGCGATACCACTCACCGCTGTTGCACTTCGCGAGCCAACGAGCGTCGCGCCCTCACTCACCGACGCAGTCACCACCGTCGAGCTGTCGCTCGTCACCACGGTGTTGCCGGCGTCTTGCAACGACACCTGCGGCTGGGTACTGAACGCCGCACCAACCACCGGGCCGACCGGGGCGCGAACCGACACCACCTTGGTCGGCAGCGACGTGATAACAATCGCCTTGTTGGCACCCAACGAACCAGAGGCACCCGGTGATGCAAGCGTGAGCGTTGCGGCGTTGCCTGCGGAGTCGGCGATGGTGCCGCCGTTCAACGCGAGTGCGCTAGGCGACGTGTAGTCGAGATCTGAGGCCGTATCGCCCGACTGCACCGTGTAGGTGAAGGTGAGCGTGTTGGTACCGGTGCCCGAGGTGTAACTTGCAGTGCGATCGTTCGTGCCCGTCTCGAGAGTGATTGTCGGCGTGCCACCCGTGGTGGTGACGGTGACCGCTTCACTGAACACCACCTGAATCGACACGTTGCCGTTGAACGACACCGTGCCGTTAGCCGTTGACGACGTGACATTCGAAACGGTCGGCGCGGTCGTATCGATCACGATTGCCTTGGCGTCCGCAATGTTGGAGCCGATCGGTAGCGCCGTCGACGTCATCGCGTTGCCGGCAGTGTCGGCAACTGTGCCGATGGTGAAACTTGAAACCGTCAGATCACTCGAGGTGTCGCCCGCCTGAACCGTGTAGGTACCGGTAAGCGTCGTGCCCGCAGCGTTCGCAGTCAGCAACACGGTTCGGTCTGTGGCGCCCGTTTCAAGCGTGACCGTGATCGCGTTATTGATCTGCACCGCCTCGCTCATCGTGGCCGTCACGTTGATCGACGAGCCCACCTTGTACGAGCCGTCTGCAGTGGACGAAGTAAACGAGGCGACGGTCGGCGCGGTGGTATCGATCGTCACGGCCAAGGTGCTGGACGTTTGTTCAACCGTCGCATTGTCTACGTAGGTGCTCGACACCGCGCGCACAACATAGAGATTGGGGCTGAGTGTGGCTGTGGTGCACTCCCAGCTGCCCGTGGATGAATTTGCGGTACACGTGCTGCCAGTCGTGGCATATGCAGCCATCGCCTCACCCGACGAGTTGGCGAGAGCCACCTGCAGCTGCACGGTCGATCCCACAGGCGCCGAACCCGTCACCTTCAGCGTGGTGGCCGAAGTGAGGTTGTCGGTTGTCAGCGTGCCCGTGTCTGAGTCGACATGCAGGTCGAGATTTGCGACCGTGGGCAGTTCGTAACGCACCACGACGATGCCCGAGCCGCCGTTGCCGGCCGTTCCGTTTCCGGCATCGCAGTATCCGCTAGCGCCACCACCACCGCCTGTATTCACTGTGCCGTTGGTTCCATTGCCTGGGCTACATGACGAACCATTCCACGTTGGTGTGCCACCAGCGCCACCACCACCCGAACCACCACTGCCACCGGGAGTTGGTGAACTACTTGGCGTGCTGGTATCGCCGCCACCACCGCCGCCACCACCGCCGTACCCCACGCTCGACCCGGTAAGGGTGGAATTTCGACCTGCGCCGCCGTTGCCACCGGAACTGATGGCCGACGCACCCGCGCTCGATGCTCCACCACCGCCACCACCGCACCAGTCGCCGGTACTTCCACAGGTGCCGCTCTCTCGGCCCGTTCCGCCCGGGTTTGATGACACCGCACCAGCTCCTGTAGCCGAACCAGACGCACCACCTGCAGCGCTGTTGTTGCCGTGCTTGTTGCCGCCCTTACCGCCATTGGCAGTGAGCCCGGTGCCACTCAGTAGAAAACTCGACGTCGACCCATCACTCCCGTCTGCTTGAGCGGTTCCCGGGCCGTTTCCGCCGGCACCGACAACAACGGAATACGTGGTTCCGGCAGTCACTGCGTAGTTCGAAGTTTCGGCGTATCCGCCCGCACCACCACCGCCAGCACCCCGGCCGCCACCGCCTCCACCTCCTCCGACCACGAGCAGATCGACCGCAGTCACACCCTCTGGTACACGCCAACTGGTGCTGCCGACCGTGGCGAAACGTTCGACGACGTACTTTCTGCCGCTGACACCAATTGTGCCGTTACCCGTAAAGCTGGTACGTCCGCCCGACGACGTGAGCGTATTGGTAATTGTGATCGCACCGGTTGCAGAAAGTGTGTTGAAGTTACCCGCCGCATCCGAAAACGAATTCGCTGCAACCGTGACACTTCCGCTGCCGCTTGATGTGCCGAACGGTGTAAACGTCACAGAATACGAGGTGCCGCTCCCTGCAAAGTTGGACAAGGAACCGCCGATTGCGCTGACATCAGAGCTGCCGAAGGTGGTAGATGCTTCATTCAGAGATATGGATACCGAAACACTCGAGCCTGCGGCAACCGAAGCCGCCCCGACAGAGGCCGTAGGGGGAATCTGGTCTGCTGGGCTGACCGAGTTACTGGCGAGAGATGTGGCTGGCGATCCAGAGCTGAACGTCGCCTGCACGGTAAACGTGTACGACGTTCCATTCGTCAAACCAGAGATCGTGCACGTCAAGCCAGTCGTAGTGCAGGTTCGACTGCCAGGATTTGAGGTCGCGGTGTATCCAGTCACTGTGCCACCAAGCGGCGCGAGCCACGACACCGCAATCTCGCCCGATACAGCCGGGCTCGCTCGGGCAGCAGTCACATTTCTAGGAGCGTTGCTTACGAGGGCCGTAACACTCGCTGATGCGATACCGGTATAGGCGCCAACGGATCCCCAGTTCTGCGAGTACTCAACCACATAGCCCTGGGTTGAACCTGCAGTAGTCGTCGCCGGAGCTCCGTAGTCGTTCCAACAACTTCCGCCACCCCAGTTGGTTACTGCATAGTCCTCACCAGTACCCCAGTCATTCGGCTCGCTACCGCACCAATTGGCGTATCTGCCGCTGACGATGGAGCCATTCGCAACACCTGACCAGAACTGTTGATTGGCCTCAGGTCCATCGCCCCAAACCCAGACGCCCTCGGTTCCCGTGTCACGTGCGCCAATCCAGATATTGCTCGCCGACATGTACGTTCTCACAAATTCGTTTTCCTGGCTTGACGTGATCGTCACCAAATATCCACGCACGCCGTTGAGCGTCCTTAATGCAGAATTAGTGAATGCAGTGGCACCTGTGGTAGCCGTAGATGCAACAAATTCGTAGAAGCTGTCGTTGATTGGGTTGTAATAGACGTTGGAGGAATTGACCGACGCTGTGACTCGGATTGAAATGTTCCCCGTCGTTCCACCCGTGGACACCGTCATTGCCGCGAGGGCAGCATTTGCATTCGCCTGAGTTCCCGTAAACGAAATCTGGGTCTTGCCGCCAATGAAGTTGTAGCCGTGACCTGCCGTAAGGCCTGAAGTTGTCGGAAGTGAGAAGGTTGTACCAGTTGGCGGGTTGACGAAACCAATCGAGACGAGCAGGGTGGATGAACTGTTGAATCCAGCGAGCACGAAGTCGCCGGGGTCTTGGTTTGCGGTATTCAGGGAAAAAGTGGGTTGAGGTGGGGCTGTGATTGTCCCGCTTGTTGCACCGACAACCCTCGGCGTCGCCAATAGCGCGAGCGCTGGTGAAACCACAATCAGTGCAATCATCACTTGAGCGAAGACCTTCACTCGTCTCCGACTCTGGCTGCGGCGGCGCGCGACACCGCGCACGCGACGTCCAGCCCTCGCTCTCTCCACCTCGTCCTCCAGCCCGAAAAACGATTTTGCGAACCAAGGCCAGTTGTCCGAACCGAATTCCGATGGCTTTGGAAAATAGTCCTTGTTCTTGGGGAAAGGCTATCCCGCCTCAGGGTTCCCGCGCAAGGCGCCAAAACGCCCGCTATTTCATAGGCTGAAGAACGCATGCCTCAGCGAAAGCGTCGTCCTCGTACGACCCCCGATTTCGCGGCGATTGAAGAACTGACTGCCAACCTCCTTGCCGCCCACGGCGAAAGCGGGTTGCGGATCGAAGAACTGCAACGAGCAACCGGGGTGTCCAAGAGCTCCCTCTACGGTAAGTACGGCGGCCGGGACGGGTTGGTAGCTGCAGGGTTGATGGTGCTCTACGAGCGTCACTACCGCGAAACGATCGGCGTCATCGACGAAGTGGTTCGCACTTCCCAGTCGCGCGATGAACTCGTGGAACGGTTTCGACAACTCACGCACTACGTGGCAGATCTCAAACGAACCACCGAACGCCTTCACCGCGCCGCAGTATTGGCAGGAACGATTGCACGCCCTGAACTCCGCGCAAAAGTCGTCGCGCTGCAGAGCGACATGATGAAGGATCTTGCTCGCAGTATCGACCTTGCCCGAGTTCGAGGCTTCGCCAAACAGGGTTACTCGTCTCGAGTACTCGCGAACTTCATTTCTGCACTTACCTTCGGACGTATCATCGTTGCCTTCGACAACGATTTGCCGGCTGATGAGCTCCAGCAGTGGACGGACGCCGGAATGGACATGCTCGGATCACTCTTCTTCGCTGACTGAGATTCGTCAGCGGGCTGCGGCGCGCGCAGCAACCAAGTTCGCCATCACCTTGGCGGCACGTTCTGCAAGACCAACGGGTGGCGGACCCATCGGCAAACGGGCCTCACCCACGTCGAGCCCGAGATGATTCATCATCACTTTTGTGGGCAGCGGGTTGGGATTGTCATCACCCGTTTCGAAGGCGAAACTCTCGGTGAGGCGTGCATTCACCTTGCGCGCACCTGCCGTATCGCCCGCGCTCCACTTTGCGAACATCTCCTGGTGGTCGACTCCACTCCAATGCGTGGCAACACCGATCACTGCCGAACAACCCACGGCCATCAACGGCAGGGTGAGTCCGTCATCGCCGGAAATCAACTCGAACGTCGACGGCACCATGCCCATCAACCGGGCGCTCTCCCCCGGATTGCCCGCAGCGTCCTTGACACCCACCACGTTCTTCACCTCGTTGGCAAGCGCGGCAAGCGTCGCAGTGGCGATCTTGCGACCCGTGCGCACGGGAATGTCGTACACCACCACCGGCAACGTGGTGGCAGCACACATGGCGCGAACGTGTGCATCGATGCCCGCCTGCGAGGGGCGGTTGTAGTACGGGCACACCGCCAAGATTCCAGCAACGCCGAGTTTGGAGGCTTCCTTGGTGAGGTGCACCGAATGTGCGGTGTCGTTGGAGCCCGTTCCTGCAATCACCGGAATGGTCACCGCCTTGGCAACGGTGTCAAAGAGTGAGAGTTTCTCGTCGTCGGTGAGCGTCGATGATTCACCTGTGGTGCCCGCAAGCACCAGCCCATCATTGCCGTTGTCTTGCAGCCAGCGCGCAAGCCGCACGGCACCGTCGAGATTGAGTGAGCCGTCCTTGTGGAACGGCGTCACCATCGCGGTGAGCACCTGACCGAATCGTGGCATGGCCGAAGGCTAGTTGTCGGGGCGCTTGCGCGCCCGAGCGAGCTGGTGGGCGCGGCTCAGTGAGCCGGTGCCGCCATGTCCTTGCCGAGTTCGAACTGGAGATACTCCTCGCCGGTGTTCTCCATGTCCTCGAATTGGATGACGCCCATTTCCTCGAAACGGCGGCGGAGCCACTTCTCGTTGCGATCGAGCAGACCCAACTTCTTGCAGTTCGGCACGATCTTGGAGAACAGCAACGATTGGAACATCTTGCGGCCCGGGTCGTTCACCATCAACGGCACGACCACCTTTGGATCCACACCCATGTGGCGCCACACCTCTTGCTGGAGGAAGCGGTCGCGCATGCGGATGCTCGCCTCATAGGCGAATTCCTGGCGGTCCTTGATTTCTGCGTCGCTCATGCCGTCGTACACCTCTTTGAGGCTGAGCACACCGAAGGCCACGTGACGGGCTTCGTCGCTCATGACGTAGCGCAACAGTTGCTTGAGCAGCGGCTCGTTGGTGAGCTGATGCAGGTAACCGAACGCCGCGAGGGCCAAGCCCTCGACCATGATCTGCATGCCGAGGTAGGTGAAGTCCCAACGCGAGTCCTTGATGATGTCATCGAGCAACATCTCGAGGTGCGCGTTGATCGGGTAGCCGCCACCCAACTTCTCGTCGAGGTAGCGCGCGAACACTTCCACGTGACGGGCTTCGTCCACTACTTGCGTGCTGGCGTACAACTTGGCGTCGTACCAGGGCACCGTTTCGGTGATTTTGGCGGTGCAGATGAGTGCACCCTGTTCACCATGAAGGAATTGCGAGAGCGACCACTTTCGGCTTTGAATACCGAATTCCAGCCACTCCTTGTCGCCCCACTTGGCAAGCGGCGTGTCGGCGTACCAGTTGGGGTCGATGCCATTACCGATGAGCGCTTGGTCTTCGGCGACGGTCTTTTCAACATCTACGTTCATGTCCCACGGCAGGTCGGTGGTGCCGTTCCACTGACCGGTCTTCGCCTTCTCGTACAACTTGCGCAACTGCGGACGAGCCAACGAGTAGTCCCACGTGAAGATGGAGTCGGCGTTGTTCTTCACGACATGCTCGACCTCCTTCGGGTCGACCAATGGCGTGGAGAGGATTGCCTCGATGTCATTGATCGACGCGCGACCGATGATTGCCTGGTTTTCTTCGCTGGTGATGGTCATTGCATTGCTCCTTGTGTGAAGGGCACGTGCGCTCGTACGAACGCACGCGCCTGGTGTTCATTGGTGAAATCGAATCGGGAACTTGGGGCCAGGAAGTAACTGATCACCATTCGGGCCAACACTTCGACGACGTCGGCTGCTTCTTTGCGCGAGAGATATGGCTCGAGCAGTGGTGTGAGATACGCAGTTGCCACGCGCACGATTCTTGGCACGCCCTGCACGGTGAGTTGCGTCGCCACTTCGCCGGGCTCGGCTGCGAGCATCAACGCCAGATGTTGGTCGTTTCGCAGTTCGCTGGTGGCCACCACCATGCAGCGCACGATGGTGTCTTCGAGAGTCGACTCTCCTTCGGCATGCGCGCGCAACGTGGTGAAGAAGAGTTCGAGTTCGCGCACTCGCAACGCTTCGAGCAATACTTCTTTTCCGCCGGGGAATGCCCGATACAACGTGGCGCGGGAAACCTTGGCCGCTTCGCACACATCGTTGATGGTGAGACGCTCCACACCCCAGCGCTCGATCGCCACCTTGGTGGCGTCGAGGATTGCGTCGCTGAGGTTCTGATCTGTGACCGACATCACCTGAGACACTAAGACGATTTTTGTCTCATTGCAAGTCCAACTTCGCGGACGAGCCGAAGCGCCATAAAGAGGAGCAGGGCAGCAAACAGCATGTTGGAGGCACGGTCTGGCAGTCGATCTGCCACCACGGCACCCACCACTGCACAGCCGGCCCCACCCAACCCCACCAATGTGGCTGCCCGCAAGTCCACATTGAGGTTGCGGCGGTTCCGCCACGTGCCAATGATTGCCGTTGGCACGATGACCGCCAGTGACGTGCCCTTGGCTACCACGGGCGACAACCCGAGCACCAGCATCATTGCGGGAACCATCACCACGCCCCCACCAATGCCGAGCAGCCCGGCGAGCACTCCCGCAACGACTCCGGTGAGCACCAAGGCTGCGGCCGAACCGATGGTGAGCGCGTGCTCGCGAGACGTGTCGAGCTCGAACAACAGTCGCGCCGCCGACACCACCAGGAGCACCGCGAACGACAACGACAACACTCGTTTTGGTGCGCGCGCCAACCACGCAGTGCCAATCAACGTTCCGGCCAACGACCCGACAGTGAGCGCCAGTGCAGCACCGAAGTTCACGTGATCATTTGCGATGTACGTGACACCACCGAACATTGCAATGGGCAACACTGCAGCCAACGATGTGCCGTGCGCGCGGCGCTGTTCCATCGACGCCACCCACATGAGGCCGGGCACGATGAGGATTCCACCGCCGACACCGAACACCCCCGAAAGCAACCCGGCTGCAAGACCGACAGCAATCACACGACCGATGCGTGGCTCGCCACTCGATGGCGACTCTGTCGTTGACACCTCGCCAACCTACGCTGGTCGGCTTTACGAATTGTTGACCACTGCACTCGTGATTGCTCGGTATTTCAGTTAGCATGACCGCGTCGCCGCCCAGCGCGCGACTCCTAACAACCCTCCGAAAGGACCCTGAAATGAAGCAACGCTCCACACGCGTTCGTCTCATCGCACTCGGCGCGGCAGCCATTATTGGTCTTGCAGCCTGCGGCGGCAGCGACGAAGCAACGCAAGACACCACCGAGGATGAAGGCATCGAAATGGAAGCCTCCGACAGTGCATTCCTCACCACCGGCAATGACTGCACCGCGGGCAAGACCCTCGTCGAGGGCAAGCTCACCATCGCCACCGGCAATCCGGCCTATGAGCCATGGGTAATCGGCGACGCGCCGGAGAGCAAGGAAGGCTTCGAGGCAGCCGTGGCGTATGCCGTAGCAGCCGAGATGGGCTTCAGCGACGAAAACGTCGTCTGGGTGCGAACGGGCTTCGACGAAGCAATCCAGCCAGGCGCGAAGAACTTCGACTTCAACCTGCAGCAGTACTCCATTACCGAGGAGCGCAAGGCGACGGTGTCGTTCAGCGATCCGTACTACTCCACCAACCAAGCGCTCGTCGCATTCGCCGACTCGCCGGTTGCCAACGCCACTTCGGTGAGCGAACTGAAGGGTCTGAAGTTCGGCGCACAAGCCGGAACCACCAGCCTGGAGTTCATCACCAGCGTGATCCAGCCGGATGCCGAGCCGTTTGCGTATGACGACAACGCCGGTGCAAAGGCTGCGCTTGAAGCCAAGCAAATCGACGCCATCGTGGTCGACCTTCCCACCGCTCTGTACATCAGTGCAGTGGAAATCGAAGGTTCGAAAGTTGTCGGTCAGTTCCCACCGAGCGATGCCGCCCCTGGTGACGACTTCGGCATGCTGTTCGACCTCAACAACCCGTTGGTGGAGTGTGTGAACGTCGCACTCGATCGCATGCGTAACCTCACCTCCGAACTGGCCAGCATCGAGGAGACGTGGCTTTCGAGCTACACCGGCGCTCCGGTCATCAGCCTCGACTGACCACGCGTCAGGAGCACGAACGCCGGCAACGGCGTCGTAGTTCGTTTATCGCGGCGGCCAGCACCCTCGTGGTGCTGGTCGCCGTGGTTGTTTTCATCCCCCGCATGCCGCGGTGGGATCGCGTCAAGAAGTCGTTCTTCGACGTCGATCAAATGCAGGACTCGTTCCCCCGTTTGATCGACGCGTTCTGGCTCGACGTGAAGATCTTTGCCTGGACCACGCCGGCAATCTTCGTTGCAGCCCTGCTCATCGCCTTGGCGCGGAATTCACGCTCGCCCGCCTTGTTCCCGGTGCGCATGTTGGCAGCCGCGTACACCGACGTCATGCGAGGCGTTCCGGTGATTCTGTGGATCTATCTCGTTGGCTTCGGCGTACCTGGCCTGGGGCTGGAACGACCGTTCAACTCACCATTGCTCTGGGGCTCCGTTGCACTCGGCATGACGTACTCGGGCTATGTAGCTGAGGTATTCAGAGCAGGTATCGACAGCGTGCACGAAAGTCAGCGTGCTGCAGCACGTTCACTTGGGTTGTCGAGTGCACAAACCATGCGGCATGTGGTGCTCCCGCAGGCAGTACGCCGCGTGGTACCGCCGCTACTGAACGACATGGTCTCGCTGCAAAAAGACGTCGCTCTGGTGTCACTGATCGGCCCAATTGAAATTCTCCGTCAAGCTGGCATCGACAAAGCCAAGTTCGCCAACTTCACTCCATTCGTCGTTGCCGCACTCATCTTTTTGTCGGTGACGATTCCACTTACACGGCTGACCGATTACCTCTGGCACCGCGAACGTCGCCGCACGAGTGGAACACGGGTGGCAGCATGACTCGCCCGGACACGACTTGCGACACAGGCACACCAAAGGTCAGCCTTCGTGGCGTCACCAAGTCATTTGGCGCCAACACGGTATTGCGAAACCTGTCGCTGGATGTCTCGACCGGTGAGGTGGTCTCGCTCATCGGCGCGAGCGGAAGTGGCAAAACCACCATTCTTCGTTGCATCAATTTGCTGGAGCAAATCGACGACGGCGAGGTGTTGCTGGACGGCGATGAGATATCCGCCATCGGACGCGATCCCAATCCGGTGCGACGTCGAGTGGGCATCGTGTTTCAGAGTTTCAACTTGTTTCCGCACATGTCGGTGACGCGCAACATCACCCTTGCACTCACCAAAGTGCTCGATTTGCGGGGCGACGCAGCAGCACAGCGCGCGACCGAGCTGCTCAGCCGTTTCGGCTTGGCCGACAAGGCCGACGCATTCCCCGACCAGTTGTCCGGCGGTCAACAGCAGCGCGTGGCGATCATTCGTGCACTCGCCATGAAGCCCGAAGTGCTGTTGCTCGACGAAATCACCTCGGCACTGGACCCCGAGCTGGTGGGTGAGGTGCTGGATGTGGTTCGCGAACTGAAGGGCAGCGGAATCACGATGCTGATTGCCACGCACGAAATGGCGTTTGCCCGCGAAATCTCCGACCGAGTGTGTTTCCTGCACGCTGGCTCGGTGGCCGAAATCGGCACGCCCTCGCAGGTGTTCGGTGATCCACGCGATGAGCGAACACAACAGTTCTTGCGCCGCGTGCGCTCGAACTGACCGGATTGCCTAAGGCGTCCCCGGAAAAGCGGAGTAAACCTTTCCGTCCACCCATGTGGTGTTTTCAAAACGAGCACCACGAAACAATGTCCGCCAGTCGTCTCCCAACGTGGAGCCTGCGAAATTGGCATTGCTCAGAGTCGCACCTACGAAGTTTGCTCCGGTGAGATTTGCATCTCGGAGACTGGCACCGATGAACAGTGAGTCCTGGAAGTTCGCACCCTTAGCATTTGCGCGATCAAAATCAGCATTCTCAAATGTCGATCCGCGCAATGTTGCAGAATCCAGATTCGCGCCCCGAAGATTGACCCGAATCATCGTGTTTTCAACAACATAAGCATCGAAGTTGGAATATGGCAAATACGCATTGGTCAGATTCGCTCCTGCCAAGTTCGCCCCGTTAAAAAAGAGCCATCCCCCGTATGCGCGGGATAAATCGGAGTTGGTGAGATTTGCGGAGGCGAAGTTGAGGCTCATTACAAAAGCACCTGCAAGATTCGCGCCGGTCAGATCAGCGAAAGGCATTCTGGCGGTCGAGATATCGCGACCCTCCAGATTAATTCCGCGGAGATTCTGTCGCGTGAGGTCGCTTCCAGGAAAAATCTGTGAGACTCGAATTCTTGACTTGCCACTCGTGGAGTGACTTGTTGCACTCTGCCAGATCCGTTTGTTGCCGACCTGGGCACAGAGCTGCAGCGTGCCGTTTTCCAGACGTAGTACGCCTATTGCTCTGCACGTCATGGATGTCGCTTGCGATGGTACGGGAGTAACCGAAATGATAAACACCACCGCTGTCACGATCCACCAAGTGAGTCGGCCTGCAGCCGATTTCCTGTTGCTCATGATCCGAACAGTGGGCTCTGAGAAACATCGGTGCAACTCGCAGGAACGTTGCCCCAATAGTTCCGGCGTGTCGGGTCAAGCTTTACCACACCTTTCGCCCGCGCATTCATGATGTCGTCTGAACGCGACGAGTGATACGCCCCATCACTCTCAGGGGCGGAAGTGCAGACGGCTCCGAGAGAGTGAAACAGTTCATGAAGGGCAAGCAACGACCACGGAATGGAAGTGTCGTTCGCCTTGGTCCAATCGGTTCCAGAACATGACTTCCCTGCAACTTCAAGATTCAGCAGGAGAGACTTCCCGAGTCCAGCACCTCCGCAGAGCACGTAGTCGGTAAGCCCTCCTGAGTAGAAAAAGAGATACGTCTTTTCT
>Ga0207937_1000639_pt1 | contig 11994 bp, 13 predicted proteins | sample LakMenEpi04Sep11_FD_150668 | JGI IMG/M metagenome (GOLD analysis project Ga0207937, IMG submission 150668) | Freshwater microbial communities from Lake Mendota, WI - 04SEP2011 deep hole epilimnion (SPAdes) | ecosystem: Environmental > Aquatic > Freshwater > Lentic | place: Lake Mendota, Madison...
CCCCACCGGCTGGATCCGCGCCCAGGTGAGCGGCGGCCCCTCGGTGGTGTTCCACGACCTCATCAACAGCGATGAAACCCTCAGCCTGGTGATCTCCGAGGTGACCGCCGAGAGCGATCTCACCAGCCTGGGCAGCGCGGTGGCTGTGGGCGAGGCCCTGCGCCGCAATGTGATTGCCCCGGAGGGCAGTGGCCGCCTGGCTGAGCTGGTGCAGGCCAATGAGCGTGAGCAGGCCGGCCGCACCTTCTACGACCTGGAATACGCCGTTCACCTCCCTGACCGCGATCGCCACGAGCTGGCCACGGTGGTGGTGGATCGGGGTCGCCTCTACACCTTTGCCGCCAGCACCAACGAGATCCGCTGGCCGAAGGTGAAGGATCTGTTTCAGCAGGTGGTGACCTCCTTCAACCTGCTGGTGTGAGTTGAGCCATCCCCCGCGCTGCATCGGGCTGTGGCGATGGCGTTGATACCGGACGTAGCGGTCGTGGGCGGCGGCCTAGCCGGTGCCCTTTTGGCTCTGGAGCTCGCCTGCCTAGACCAGCGTGTACTGCTTTTGGATGATCTGGCCCAGTCTCATCTCTGTGCCAGCCAATGGAGCTACGGGGCTATTGCTCCCCTGGCTGGCCAGCGTTGGCAGCAACTACAGCGTCAACACGGCGACCTGGGCTGGCGACGCGCGTGGTTTCGACCCCTTGGGCCAGGAGCCTTTCTCGGCGGCTGTCTGCCTTTGCCTTGCAGTCGGGTTCGAGCAGATATTTTGCAGTTGCAGCTGCCACTTGCCTTGGAGCGTGCTGGGGTGGAACGGCTTCCCGTACGGGTGGATCGGCTCATCCCGCCAGCTGGCGACCAGCGCCCCTGGCGTCTGCAGCTGCGCCACCAGGCCGAACCCCTCGTGGTCAGGCAAGTGGTGTTGGCTGCAGGCGCGGGCTGCCGGGCTCTGTGGCCTGAATTGCCCACCAGCCTGCGGGTGAGCTGGGCTGGGGTGCTGCTCCTCCAACCCCAGCCTGGGGGCTGGCCATGGGAAGGCCCCGCGGCGATGCGGCTGCCGGGATTGTTTACCAGGCTTGACCTGGAGGCAAGGGCCGCTTCCCTGAGCCAGGAGGCCTGGCAAGTGGATCCGGGCATGCTGCCCTGGGGGCAGCGCTGGTTGGCTGGCCAGATCAGTCTGGTGCGGCCTGGGCTGGTTGCCGGTGCCCCCCCAGACGCTGGCCTTCAAGAGCGACGTTTGCGCCAGGCTCTGACACCGATATACCCTGATATGGCTCACTGGCCTGCCGACTTTCAGCAGGTGCCGGTGAGCTTCTGCACCGATGGCCAGCCGCTCGTCGGGCCGGTCACTGGTGTGACAGGACTTTGGGTTTTCGCAGGCTTCAGCTCAGCTTTCACGGCTATACCGGTCATTGCACCGGTGATGGCTCAGGCCATTGCTCAAAGACAGGCTTAGTCGAGGGCTAGCCAGGCAAAAGTTGGCAAATGGCGTACGCCGCGATACCTTGGGGTTGGCTGCATGTGGGGGATGCCTTGCAATCAAGCATGCTTCCTAGGCCATGGTCCATGGCCCAGAAGCGATCTCCAAGCAAGATCTTTGAAAGGAATTGCTTTTGATGCTGCTAAAATCGACTGGAGTTTTGGAATGCTAAGTCGACCACTTTTTTCAGTTGATCCGCTCACCCTACGACCGCATCCAGATCTTTAAAGGTTAATACAACCTTTCTGACCCGGTTTCTTATTTTTCACTGATTCATTTTCCCGGGTGGCGCCCATCTGCCCAGCCGGACCTAGGCCTATCAGGCCGCGTGACGTGGTCGTGACGACGACATCTGCTCTGTTGTCCCTGCGCGCGAGTACTGGGGTGGGTTGGTTTCAGCCCCTGCCGGTGCCCACCCGCCAATCGTATGCCTAGATTTAGCCTTTCATCGTTGTAGACTGATTTGGAAATAACTATCATTCAATCCACTTTCTCCGCGAACAGGCTTTCTCACTAAACACATGGCTTGCCTAGGCCATCCAGCTTGGGTAAACCTCTAATGCGTTTTACAGTGATGTCTCTGGAATTAATCACCGGTCTATTACGCTATTGGTGTTTGCGCGCCAAGGTTCCGTAAATGAATAATTTTGATCAGAGCATTGCTCTCTCCAAGGCAGAAGCTTTTTTGACATCGGTCTAGGTTGTACTGCTGCTCTTTAAAGAGATCAGCTTCTACGTGTGCGTATCTATGCTTAATTCTATAGCCGTTAACCCTCGCATCGGTGAAACAAATCCACTTCTGGGTTTGCAAAATGCGCTTTTGCTTTAGAACAGCTATCTTAATCCGACTAAATGCTGGCGACAAGTTCTTGCTTGATAAGGTTTTGAAAGACTATTAAGAATAAGTCAATGTGTCAGAGCATGCCTTTTGGTGATTCACTTTGTGAGTCTCTCAATAGACAATCGTCATCTGCTGAAATTTAGTTGTTTGCATATCCTTAATTTGAAGCACTTGGTAAAGCCTTCACTTAATGAAGATATGCTCGATTGGCGATCGCGTTTATTTCACCAGTTGAAGGTTCATCGCGGTAATCGCCGTTCCTTATGGCTTTTGATTGCGGCACTACTTTTCTGCTGGACGACTCTGCAGATAAGTTGGGCAAGTCTTTCCCCGAATGTCCAGGTCCTGAATCTGATGATCTGGTTCGGCGTTGTGATTTCCCTAGAGGACCAGCTTCCATGTCTCTGGCCAAGACCTTCCAGGTTATCGCTTTTATGCGGAGGAATTCTGTTGGTAGCTGTCCTTGTACGAGGGAGCTTCATCACCAGTATTCATGATCGATTTACTCTTGTATTCCTTCCGCTGCAAGTTCTGGCCTTGGCGCTATTAAACCAGTCAGGAAAGCGCCTGCGTCTGTTTATTGTGCCCATGCTGATCAGCATTCTGTTCCCACTTGGTCAGCGCTTGCTACACTTAGCAGATCATCTACAGGGAATTACCGCTTTCCTGAGTTGGTTGATTCTAATGGCTCTTGGATTTAATCCTTTAATTCGTGGAAATGAAGTAATTCTTGAAACTGGAGCTGTATCAATCACTGGCTATTGCACAGGTGTTGATCAGCTTATGATCTGCCTTGTTGTTGCCATAATCTTTCTTTTGGTATTTCCCTTACGCTTGGTAGAGCATCGTATCATAGCGCTTCTGGTGGCTACATTATCTGCCTTGCTTGTCAATGCAATTAGGATTGCAATTCTAGCGTTATTAGTATCAGTACCTGAACGAGGTGGAATGTCTGCTTTCGACTTCCTACATGACTCCTACGGGGGACTTGTCTTTTCTCTAATAGCTGTTGGTATTCTTGGTTGGATTTACACCATGCTTGTGGATCGTGAGATTGAATTGTTTTTAACGAATGAAACAGAAGCGAATGGTAGCGATTAAACTTTAAGCAACCGCCACTCATTGACAAAGCCTTTTCTCTTTAAGATTATATAAAAATCACGCTAATACCCCTAATGTATTTTCTTGTGCAGGCATCTCGGCATTTACAACGCCGTCTATTTATTGGTCTTATTGGTCTTTGCCTCTGGTCAATTGTGCAGCCTTTGCTCTGGCCTCAGCAACCACCTCTACCCGTGCTGCCAGCCATTGAGCAACTTCCGGGCGAATGGAGATCGGATATGGAGGCTGTGCCATCGCAACCACTCGTTTTCGTTCATTCCCGTCGATTTCATCCCCTTGGTTCTTCAGCTGCCTTAGGACCTACTCGAACGCTGGTTCGCCCCAATGGGGACTGGCTTCGTCTTACACCGATTAGCAGCTGGACAAGATCTGGTTTTTCAATTGAATCAGCAACCAAAGGGATCCCAAACTTAACAAATCAGCCCTATCAAGCTTGTCTGACCCGAACTGGCGAGATCGGCAATAAGAATCTATCTGACCTAATTGGTGTGTCTGATAAGATGGTAAGCAGGCCACGACGACTCTGGCACATATTGATGCCCGTTCGGAATCGTAGTTACTCATGCCTGTTAATTACAAGCAATACTAGTGATACTCTAGATAGATCATCAAGTTCTGGTAAAACACTAGACTATCTTAGGGAGTTAATCAGTTGGCCCGATCCCCCTGCTCTCTCAAAGCCTGGAACTAGATCGCGAGTTAATTAGCACAAGAAAGACAACGTGATTGAATAAGAATATGTCAAGCAATATGCCTTGGTCAATTGAGAACAAAGTATCCCCTTGAATGGGTTCTGGGTTCATTTATGGTACATTAGCAGTGCCAAGAGAATTGTGGTATTCTATGATTGCTCGTAAGTAGCTACTGTCAACAACCTGTATCGTATAGGTGCTTATATATTGCAGAAGGGAATTAGTTCACTCAATCAAACGATGAAAATCTGGGCCGGAAAAAAAGAGCTCAAACCAAGAATAAGCTCTCTAAAAACTATAGAGATCAGCTAACTAAGCATAAAAGGATGCCAACAATGATAGATGAGCTTCTAGTTGGACAATAGTTCCAGTGTCTTTATTTAAACCCCTTACGAAAACTGTGACGCGTTATGAAATCTGAGATCATGGGACGCCTTAAAAGGACAATTGCTAACCGAATTCGTAGTATCTTAGGGCGATATACAGTCACAGGTTGCCTTGAAAATCTTATCATTGCCTCGAATGTAAAAATAGAACCGGGAGCCGTTATCGAGCTTGGCCATGAGAAAGGAAAGGGAGTAGTTTATATTGGATCAAAGACATTAATTCGGCGATTCGCTTTGATTTCGTGTCATGGTGGTGACATCCACATTGGTTCCAATTGCAGTGTCCAGTGTTTTTCTGCTGTCTATGGACTAGGAGGTCTACGAATAGGTGACTGGACTCGTATAGCGGCGCATACACTAATTATTCCAGGAAATCACCAGTTTACTGATCCTAGCATTGAAATTAAAAAACAAGGGCTAAGTAAAAAAGGAATCAAAGTAGGAAGAGATGTCTGGATAGCATCCAACTGTCTTATCTTAGATGGAGTCAATATTGGCGATGGTGCGGTTATTGGTGGTGGCAGTGTGGTCACAAAAAATATTCCACCTTCAGCAGTTGCAGTAGGAAATCCTGCCCGTGTAATTAAGTATCGAGGAGCCGAGGACTCATCATTACCAGTTTCCAAAAACAATACATTAGGAAACTAAAAAAATGATAATAATCTTGCGCTGAAAGAATACATAGAAATAGTGGTACTAGTTCATCTCGCCAGCTGCTACTCAAAACAAGCTATTTCCATGGGCACGCGCTTACATTCTCACATTGTGTATATAGCCCATCTTGAATCCATTGTTAGCGATGAATCTACATTCAACAAAAAAACAACTAAATCTTCTCATCAGAGACCTTGAATTTTATTGTGTAGATTATCCCTCTCGCGAATCTCGCATAGAATATCTAGCCTGGCTCGCTAATAAATTTATAAGAGGTCTATTCTTGTCTAGAGACTTTAGACTAAATGTCTTGGTAAGACTCTCGCATGCAAAGATTCTCGTCGTGAGTCGTATTGCGGATTCTCTGATATTCTATCTATATGGATCATGGATTCCTCCAGGTTCACGTTTGAATTGCCGAATAAGGTTTTGTCACGCAAGATCAGTTATAATAGGAAATAGAGTTGAGATGACAGGCGAGTTTGCATACATATTTAATAACGTTACAATTGGAAAGTTGATACCAGGATCAAAAAAATATCCTGATGATATGCCTCGATTTGAAGGTTCAACGGTCTTTGGAGTAGGCTCAGTAGTCGTTGGTCGCCTTACTGCCAAACATAATGTCGTTTTCTCAGCTAATTGCTTTTGTAGTCAATTAGATCGCCAAAGGGATGTAACTGTAACTGGCCATAATATAGAGAGAGATGGAGTGTACTTTACTAAAGAGGAGTATCGGCATGTTAATTTTCCATTTATTGCGCCGAGATGGGCTCAATTAAGGGTTCCGATACCTGAAGCTTTAGGCAATAAGGCAACATAGAAGACATCCTTCAATAGACTTGTCTAGCCAACTGACTCCGAATCTAGTTGATCTTGTTTGATTTTACTGCTCAAGTGCGAATTACAATTTTCTTTTCAAGCTTTGATTAATATTAACTATTGGCATGTCCGGGCCTACAAGGATGCATTGAATTCAAGATTACGATCACTATAGGTTATATAAAGATTCATGATTATGCAAATTAAGCACTAGTCTATGCAAAGGTCTCTATCCAATATGATAAGAGGGTCTTTCTTTGAGCTGTCTCGAGTAGACCTTTAGTGTAAGTGTAAGCAACTGCCAGCTTTTGGATGACAAAGTTTAGAAGACAGTCTATCTGCTGACTAATCTTGAGTCTCCAACAATTATTGCAAGAGCTTTTTCATCTTAGCAAGTTATTGTCTCAAGAGGGTTACCTGTGACGTCTAAACGCATATCAATACTTTTGGTCAACCCTAGTTCTGAAACTGCTGGCTGCAGGTTGCGATGGTTAAACATCAAGGATCTTCGTAGTCAAGATAATAAATATACTGTTCACACTGTCCATCTTCCAGATGCAGCTGAATTAATAAGCGCTAATGGGTCATTCTTGTCTCGGTTACCTTACATTAATAACGTTATTAGAAAGATATCGTATAAAATACGGTCTTTGCTTGCTGTTGTTAAGATTGCTAGGGCAGGCGTTGTTGTATTTGGCAAGCCCTACAACCATGGCCATATTCAAGCCATGCGAACTGCACGTAGATTTAATGCTAAAATCATCTCCGATTTCTGCGACTTTCATTCGTCATCTTTTTCCGCGTTCCACGTTGCTGCAGGCCTGTCAGATGTCATTTCCGCACCTACAATGCTGCTCTCGACACGCATAACATCGGAAACCGGTAAGCAAGTAGATGTAATCCCGGATTATATCGACTATCAAATCTTAGCTTTATGCCATGATCTGCCCAATACCTCCAATACCTCCAATGTTGACCCAAGGAAACAGTCAATCTTATGGTTTGGGCTAGGCTTCTCCAGTGGTAAGCCTACTCGATCATTTGAGTTGTTTTGTCGTTTAATTTCGGCATCGGCTGATGTGTTGAGTAGGTGTAATATATCCATTGAGATTCTTTCAGAGAATGTACTTCTGGCGGCATCTTATCTAAAAGCTTCGATGGTTGATTGTAAGCATCTTGACTGCAAATCAGTCCAATGGAGCCCCGCCGCAATGGCTAATGCTCTCCGCTCTCCAGGTTTTGCCATCATTCCATATCCCGAGCCTGTTATTGCATGTGAGAAAAGTCCCAATCGAATTGAGCTTGCCCTTTATGAGGGAAAGGTTGTAATCTCAAATGGCAAGCACTTACCAAGCCTTGATCCCGAACTTGCTTCCTATGTCAGGGATTTGCCCATGCACTCTCTTTCCCCGAATGATCTTTTATTTTTAGAAGATAGGCAAGAACATCAAATCGTCCAAACAAGGCGTTATTTAAATGCTAAGCAATTCGCCATAAATGATTGCTGGACTGATCTCATTGACCGATTAGTCTGACTACAGATATTTCTTGTTTCAGTCGCGTCCTAAGTTCTTGTCTGGTTGCTTGGAATACAATCCTCCTTTGCAATCGGATCACTCGCCTTTGAAAGTTATTCCTGGATTTAGCTATTAAGAAAAGTAGTCTTGTTTCCTGGCCATGTTAACTGATCTTTCTATCAGTTAGTTTGCCGGCATGATTCTTGTGCTGGTGGCCTCAAGCTTAGGGCCTGAGTCTCTAGTAGTCTTTTTATCTTCCTTCTTGGGTCCTATGGTTTCAATGACCAACTGGATATCACTTGACCTCATTATTCCAGATGTTTATGATAGCTCTTTCTGGCAATTTCCCTTTTGAGGCTTGTCCAAAATTTTGCAGGCCTCGGACTGTTAGTCAACCAATCTTTTAGTAACTCCTTCTTTCTCAGGCTAAATTTACGTCATGACATCACCGATTCCAATCTTTATTGGCTGTGACCCTAGGGAGCGAGCTGCTACCAATGTGCTCATTGATAGTCTCGTTCAGTTCAGTTCTGTACCTTTGGCGATTTCGCCTCTCATCACACCACAGCTAGAGTCTCAAGGTATTTACTGGCGTGAGCCAAATCCTAAGCAGAGTACGGCTTTCTCGTTTACTCGCTTTTTGGTGCCGTATCTGATGGGTTTCAAAGGATGGGCAATCTTTATGGATTGTGACATGCTTTGTCGTGCTGACATTGTTGAACTATGGAATCAGCAAGATGATTCTTACTCTCTTCTTTGTGTACAGCACGAACATCTGCCCGCTCAGACCCGAAAGTTTCTAGGTGAAGTGCAGAGCGCATATCCCAAGAAAAATTGGAGTTCTTTGATGCTTATGAATTGCAGTCGTTGTACTTCCCTTACGCCTGAGTATGTAAATAGTGCATCGGGACTGGATCTTCATCGTTTTCACTGGCTGTCGGGAGACCATCAAATCGGTGCTATTCATGGAGGTTGGAACCATCTTGTGGATGTTCAGGACGCTCATCTTGCTGATACCTCACCACTTCTTCATTGGACACTTGGCGGACCTTGGTTCCGTGAACAGCGGACAATGGGTCAGGGACTGGCGGCCGAGTGGTTTGCGGCCCGTGATGATGCTTTTCGTTTGTGGGATTAAAATCTATAATTCTCTTCTGTCTGTTCGCAAACGAGTTCATACCCTTTTTCTTTCTAGCCCTAGAGCTGATGGAGCGGAACCCACGGAAGCCAATTTCAGTGCTGGCGGTGTTGGGAGAGGAAGGAGGAGAGATGGTTGGATTGTTGCGTCTGCACGACCTGGTGCAGGCAGGTTTCAGCCGAACGGGCCCATGAGGTGCGTGCGGCGAGGTGGACAGGAGGGTGTCGATGCCCGACCTGGGAGGAGTTGGATGGCTTGAGTTGAAGGAGCTGTTTGAGTAGCAGCAGGTTCAGCATTTTGTATTTCTAATGATTCAGGACTTCATGACTGCCCCCCTCCGTCTGATTGCCGGTCCATGCGTGATCGAGAACCGTGACCTGGTGCTGCAGATCGCGGAACAGGTGAGCGAGCTGTGCGAGGAGCTTGGGATCGAGTATGTGTTCAAGGCAAGTTTCGACAAGGCGAACCGGAGCTCAGGGAAGTCGTTTCGAGGCCCTGGAGCAGAGGAAGGGCTGAGGATATTGGCGGAGGTGCGTGAACGTTTTGGCGTGAAGGTGCTGACGGACATCCACGAGAGCCAGCAGGCGGCGGCGGCAGCGGAAGCGGTGGACGTGCTGCAGATACCAGCGTTTTTGTGCCGACAGACGGACCTGCTGGAGGCTGCGGCAAAGGCGGTGGCAGGGAGTGGGAAGGTGGTGAATGTGAAGAAGGGTCAGTTTTTAGCGCCGTGGGACATGGCGCAGGTGGTGGCGAAGCTGGGTGAATGCGGACTGGAGGCAGGGAGCGGACGGCTGTGGCTGACGGAGCGAGGGAGCAGCTTTGGCTATAACACGCTGGTGGTGGATTACCGGAGTTTGCCTCAGCTGCAGGCGCTGGGCTGCCCAGTGATTTTTGATGCGACGCATGCGGTGCAACAACCGGGAGGTCGGGGCACAAGTTCAGGGGGTCAACGTGAATTTGTGGCGCCATTGGCGCGAGCAGCGGTGGGTGTTGGGGTGGATGGGTTGTTCATGGAGGTGCACCCGGATCCAGAGAAAGCGCTGAGCGACGGCCCGAACATGGTGCCGCTGCACCGTTTGAGGTCACTGCTGGAACAACTGCTGGCGATCCGGAGTGCGGTGTCGGAGGGAGCGGCGGTGAGCACGCTGTGAGATTGAGGAGGGAAAGAGTGGAGTTGAGATGGCCAACATGATCCGAATGCATCTCAAGTGTCCATCTGAAAGTGTTTCTAGCTCTCTTTTGAACTCATTATAGTCGCAGATGAGCATTGAGCACCTACGTGAACCATAGTTATTTGTGATTCTCGCTATTCCTTGTTTCTTCGAACTATTATTGCTCTCCTGTGCATTACCTCGTTGCCGTTGTTCCTGTAATTAGCCCTGTCGGCATAATGCCAATTTAATTAATATGATCTAAACATCTGGTCAATAAAATTGGTTAATCGCTCATTCATTGCCTCAATGATGACATAAATCATTATTGCATTGCAGTTTTCGTCTAATCCAATTCCCATCAGATGCATAACGGATGCCTAAGAGAAAGTCTATAGAGTTGTGGATCTGCTATAGCAGCATAAGCTACTTCTTATTTATAGCATGGCAAAGAGAACGACAGAATCGCAGTAAAGGATTTTTTTGCCTAGCTCCAACGTCACCTTTGAATATATGTAAAATACCTTACAAATGCAAGGACGAGACTACTCACGCCCTCCAGAAATACTGTAATCAAACATTTATACTCTTAACACTTAGATCCTTGCTGAAGGGGCGTAAGTTAATAATTAGGATCCCACACCTGAATAGCCCCATCCCTAATATCTTAATCAAGAAACTATATTCATTGAATCTAATTAATCTTGAACTATATGATGATGGCTTTCTCGGAATATTAGATAGTCCAGCAGTTTGCAAATACATGAACCCCATTTTTCGTTCGATATGTTGCTGGAACATTACCAATTGGAATCTAAGCAACTATGTTCTTTCTCATATACAGAGTAAAAAGATACAATCAATTGATGTGGTATCCCTGCCTTGCAGCCATGTAATTGATCAAGAGCAATCCAGTCAAACCAAGACAACAGAAGCAAGTATAATAATTATCGAAGCCAAGTATATGGATTACTTGAATCTGGCAAAGATTGTCATAAACACTATGCAAGATATCTCCTCTAATCAGGTACCTTTATACTATCAACACTACTGGTCTATTAAGCGTAATGCTTTGTGGCCTGATGATGTGCAACGCAGAATAGTCAGAAATATGCCTGTCGAAAGAGACTTATCACAATTGGTTAACTCTGAATCCCATGTAATCACAGGAATGACTTCGTCTGTTGTATTCCTATGCGAACTTGTTAAGCAGGGTTTGGTTCCAATGCATAAAGTAACTCTGCTTCTTCAAGAATCCATTGAAAGCACAGACTACCATAATGATACTGAATTAAGCTCCTTCATCGGCTTTATGTGCCGAACTTATTATGAGGTCATCGACCTCACCATAATTCTTAACGGTGTAACGATAGAGCCTAAACTGTCCACTAATAGTGACATAAAGTAGTCGTTCGTTCGGACTATCTTATGCGCTGACTACAATAGCTCTGCCTAATAACTTCATTAATGCTTCCCTGCTATAGCAAACAATATCAAATAACAAGACCCGTGTATGCAGGCTTCTCCACTGCGTTGGATTGCAAATCAATGTAATATGATGCCAATTATTGTGTTCACAATCGATGCTTTTATCAATAGTCATTATAACCTATGCACTCAGTCTCATGCAGTCATCTATCCGTCTTTCCCTGTTAATAATGTACCAATCCAGAAGATATAATAATATTTACTTCGTCATATGTTCTTGCTGAAAGGCATTGACTTCTACTTGACTGACTTATCCTTCTAGCAGCAACATTGCTACGATGCTCATTCAACGTCATTTCTGGATAGGCTATTCATCACTCCAACTAGCTCTTGGGCTATCTTTTGCTCAGCAACATCTTGAATCAGTCGATAAGCTAGTGCTTCTCCGCAAAACAAACCGTTATAACTCTAATTTCATTGCTAATTCAAGAGTATATCAATACAATCCATGGTTGGCCATTGGCCTCTTTTCTTATCTTCTCTTTACAAGATCAACACTCTGGATATCTGGTATTTCACCAACATCATGTTCTGATATTGAGAAGCTTGCCCTGCGCTTCTTGCATAAGATACGTAGGCTGCGTTTTTATGACGATGGTATTGCTGGCTTTGTTATGCAAACCTATACTTGGTATCACACATTAAAAATACTACCATATGCAAGTGGTGAGGTAAGCTGGGACCATCCGATAAGGAGTCCAATATTCGAAAAATC
>Ga0207937_1000640_pt1 | contig 11994 bp, 7 predicted proteins | sample LakMenEpi04Sep11_FD_150668 | JGI IMG/M metagenome (GOLD analysis project Ga0207937, IMG submission 150668) | Freshwater microbial communities from Lake Mendota, WI - 04SEP2011 deep hole epilimnion (SPAdes) | ecosystem: Environmental > Aquatic > Freshwater > Lentic | place: Lake Mendota, Madison...
GAGCCGGCAGCCAACGAAAGACTGTCGGCGGCCGTCGAGGTGCTCTCAAAAAAGTCCGATGCCATCAATTGTCGTGACTCGAGCGGCTCAAAATTGATGCGACGGCAATCCCTCGCGTCGTAGTCAGACAAAACCCGCCCAATCAGCGCACGAAGCCACCGTCGCCCCTTGAGGTTTGAAGGCAATTGGTTTGACGACAACGGTTTTGAAGACACCTGCGAATCTCGATCGTTTAGAGCCATACTACAATCCTGCCCCGTTCGGTGGGGTGATTCTGAAAAGGAGGAAAAGGACACCGAAAACAGCCCTAGCCCATCTACGGCAATCTCTATTTTACCTGAGCAATCCCCGAAAGGACTTACTCAACTCTCCGTAGTCCTCATTCTCGGAACGGGCTGACTACGAATTTGAGGGTTACGCGAGATATTCCGCGTTTTTGACAATCTTTTGGCGCAACGGAAACCGGTCAAGGGCCGGGAATGGCGCGATGACAATGGTTATTCACCGGTTGGATGCTGGCAATTCCCTCAGGGTTCCATCCAAAAACACCGAAGAATTGAGCTAGTCAGCCAAGAGTAACGACAGCATAATACGCGACTTGGACGGCTGAGTACCGTAACCGAAGGAGTGGAATTAATTTTATTTACTTCCAGTCACTTCGGTAGCTAGCAAAACAATTAGCGATAAGATCGATCATGGCGAAGAGCAAAAAGAAAAAGGAAACAACATTCCTCGTTTGTCAAGAAACTGGGGATATCAACTACGTAATGCTACGACGTCCGGGGGGGGAAAAGCTTCAACTAAAGAAGTATAGTCCTCGTCTCCGACGGATTACGCTTCACATAGAAAAGCGAAAGTAGTTGGGTTGATTGGCGAGTCGATGTTCTATTGATTCGTTTATCTTATTAGTCGTAGGATTGCGGAGCAATTCGATTCACATGCAGGAAGCGATCGTCCGGGGCAAGCGTGAGTAGCTTGCCCTGCGTCATTTTGAAATGCTCCCCTGCAAGGATGCGACTATGGCCAAACAATGGCTGTTTCGTGGGTTCGATAGTGACGCCATTCAATCACTTGCGAAGCAAGCGAATATTGAAACAGTAGTTGCTCAGCTTTTGTACCAACGCGGCATTACGGACTCGACGTATATAGCTTCGTTTCTCGACCCCAAGTTTTCTGAACTGCGAGAACCGGATAATCTCCCCAATGTCTCTGTTGCTGCCGAGCGTATCGTTCGGGCGGTACGCGATAGTATTCCAATAACCATCTATGGAGACTACGACGCGGACGGAATGTCGGGAACGGCCATACTTTATAATTGCCTCAAGCTACTAGACGCGGACGTTCAGTACTTCATTCCAAACCGTTTGGAAGATAGCTACGGGCTGAGTTGCGAGGCGCTAGAGAAGTTAAGTCAGCGCGGCCGGAAGTTGATCATTTCTGTCGATTGTGGAATCAATTCCGTACGCGAAGCGGAGTTCTGCAAGGAGAATGGCCTAGAACTCATCATCACGGACCATCATTCGATGGGGCCTCAATTACCGGATGCGTTCGCGATCGTTCATCCAGCCCATCCTCAATTCGACTACCCTTTCCATGGTTTGTGTGGTGGTGGTGTTGCGTTCAAATTAGCTTGGGCGATTTGTCAAACGGCTTGTGAGAACAAAAAAGTTACTGCGGCTCATCGCCAGTTTTTACTGGAGGCGACGTGTATTGCAGCGATCGCGACGGTAGCAGACGTTGTTCCGTTGTTGGATGAGAATCGAAACATTGTTCGCAATGCATTGAAGTTCATGCTTCAACATGCACCACTCGGCTTGGCGGCGCTCTTGAAGCAAACGAATTTAGTCGGCAAGAGTTCGCTCAGCGCTGAAGATATCGCGTTCACGATTGCACCGAGGTTGAATGCTGCAGGGAGGCTGGGGCAAGCCCAATTAGGCGTCGAACTACTGACGACGAAAGATCCAGCCCGCGCTGCAGTGTTAGCTGAGTATCTCGATCGACTCAACGGCGACCGCGACTCGTTGGAAAGAAGCGTCACGATTGCGGCAACGAAACAAATCAAGGAACAGTTTGATGTGGAAAACGATCCAGGGTTCGTGCTTGCAGGTGCTGGATGGCATCTCGGAGTCATCGGTGTTGTCGCAGGTAGGCTTGCCGAGAAGTTTTATCGCCCGGTCGTGATCATTGGACTAGATTCCGTGGGGCAAAAGCCCGGAGTTGGCTCGGCTAGATCTCAAGGAATCATCGACCTGCATGGAACTTTCATTAGCTGCCGCGAGCATCTCCTTAGTTGCGGCGGTCACGAAGCTGCTGCCGGATTGAAGATCGAGGAAAAAAGCATTCCAGCATTTCGTGAAGCATTCCTTGAAGCGGTTTCTGGACGACTTCATGGGAAAAAACCAATCGCCTCGCTAGATATCGATGCGGAGGTAACCCTCAAACAGGTGAGTAGTCTCCATCTGGTTCAGCGGATTGAGAAAATAGCTCCTTTCGGTGCGGCGAATCCACGCCCGATACTTGTGGCTAGCAATGTTAGTTTGGCGGAACCTGCCAAGACCATGGGTAGCGGTGATCGACACTTTACCGTACGCTTCACTCAACATGGTACAACCATGCGAGCGGTTGCCTTTGGCCAAGCGGACTGGGTCGAACCTTTCAACACCCATCCTGGTCTATTCGATGTTGCCTTTCGCCCGAGTATCAACGAATACAACGGGTTTCAGAAAGTGGAATTACAATTGATGGATTGGCGAGTCGCAAAACTATCCGCGAATGCACCTCATGCTTCGGCCGCGTCCCCTCGTCCCATCTCAGCTTCTTAACATTCGACTCCGAGAAACAAACTCTTCAGAAGTAGACTCGTGTCAGACTCACTTTCCAATAATAAGCCCAAACACGACACGAGACCGCAGGTACGCAAAACCTCCAGCTCGCATGCGATTGACACTCAGTTAGCCGAAACGATTGGATCTGTCGACAACGCTCCAACGCTCGGGATGACGCACGCAAACTTGACCATTGATGGGTACTCTCGCGCCGCAGTTCAAACGTATTGGCGAATTGCCGAGTTAAAGATCGGGTTCGATTTAGGTGCGCAGCCGTGGGATTTCATGGCCTTGCCTCGTTATTTCATTTCTCATGCGCATTTAGATCATATTGCAGCATTACCATCATACGTCGCCCGCCGACGGATGATGAAAATGGATAAACCGTTTATCTATATGCCGGGATGTGCGGTGTCTGCAGTCGATGCGATGCTGAAGTGTTTCTCTCGTTTGGACCGCGGAAGGTTGCCATGCGAATTGATCCCTCTGGAGGCTAACCAAGAGATCGAGCTCTCGAGAGAACTCGTCATCACAACCCATGCAACTAAGCATTCAATCCCTTCCCTCGGGTTTATTGTCTGGGATCGAAGACGCAAATTGAAGCCAGAGTATTCGCATTTGTCCGGAGACCAGATCCGTGACGTTAAGTTGGCTGGCACCGATGTGACTTACGAAGTCCGAGTGCCACTCGTTGCCTATACCGGTGACACTGCCCCCGAGGGACTCGATGCAAATCCTGATTTTTACCGCGCCAAGATTTTGATCACGGAAATGACATTCGTCGCTCCCGACCATCGAAAAGAAAAAATCCACAAGCACGGTCATACGCACCTGGATGATATTGTGGCAAGACGCAACGACTTTCAAAACGAAGTCGTGATATGTGGCCATTTCAGTACCCGTTACAACGACACTCAGATTCGACGATGGGTTGACAAAGCCTTGCCGGATAGACTTGATGGCAAGCTACATCTTTGGATCTAGACATCCTAGTGTCGGGCCAACGAAGATTATCGCTGATCTGGCAGCCCGCCCTGCGAAGTCATCAACGAGTGAGTGCCTGGAAATACGCGTCTCGTTTGCGGCCTTTGAAGCTGTGGAATCACCACTTCTGGCTCGCGCCCTAAAGTCGGACGTAGAATTTCGTTAGGAGCCATAGGAGACGGCGTCATTCCTGGACTCAAGTCTGCTTGATAAGGCGATTGTGACATACTCATTGGCTGGGCTGATTGATAGGAGGCGTAGCTCGGTTTCCTAGACGATATGGCTCGCACAGGCGGAACTGATGGTTCCCCATAGAAACTTGAGATGTTCTCGCCTGATAGCCACGACTTCTTGGGACTGCATTCGTTCCCTTTGCAACCGTGGTATCCATCGCTGTAGCCTAGACCATGAAAACGAGCAAACGTAGTTAAAGGGGACGTCCGCCAAGCGTTTGCTGATGGTGTTTGAGCAATCGCAGTTTGACCCACCATGACAAGTGAAGCAGTAATGAAGGAAAGACGAAGAGAGAGTCTGTACGACATAACGATGCCCTTACGTGTTGACAACCCGAAGCGTCACGGTTTGTTGACTAAATGGATTTGCCGCAGGCGAAGGATTCGTCCCAACCCGAAGCGTGAGCGAGGGACAATCCAGCACTTACATTTCGGGTTGGGATGTGAGTTTTCAACCACCACTCGCTTCACACGAAGAACGATCGATGTCGCTGCGACTCCATGATTATCGGCGATCCATCGCAAAGAAACGAGAATTCTGGCATTGACGATCGATTTCAATGTTTCAATTCGTCCTACGGATCCGTCTAGGGAGACTTTGCTAGAATCGCAGCTCTTGAAGACGCTAGCATTGCAGTTCGGCTGCTAACTGCAAACGTATCGTTTGTAGCTCGAGAAAAGAAAACGGCCTTCAAAGTAGATTTCGCACCAATCCTTGTGCTGACGAGCGTCACTTCGGTTTTTCGGCACGTCCTAATCGTGCGCGTCCTTGAGTCCATAAAAGCAACCCCTCAAGTCTTTGCTTTCCACGAAGAAAATAATCGTCGCTGAGACCGCTCAAATGCTTTCGGTAATGTTCCACCCGATGCGATTTCCAGTCCATATCTTGAACCTCCATCCACCGATTTGACAGGAGCAATTCGGCTATCTTCTCTCCCATGATTTGATGCCCTTCGATGCGAGGATGCACGTGATCGACTAGCCAACGGTCTCCAACCAGCGAGTGATCGGAAATCGATTCAAACATTGCATCAACATCTAAGCACCAGGCACCGGATTGATCCGAAATTGTTTGGATCGATCGCATCAATGCCTCACTGGCTCGTAAGGGGCAAACGTCGTGGTCCCTCGCCTTTTTCAAATAGCGAGCCGCCTCGTCAAAACGTCCCTCTCTATAGGCATTGCTGCCTAACCAATACAACGCACCTGCATGCTCGGGATCCATTTTCAGGATTTGCTGCATTGCATTGCGAATCGTTGGTGGATCGCTCGAACTGTCACGTGCGACGGACCATAGACGCTCCATTTCTTGCAAACTTGGATCGTCAAGCCACGGGCTTGACTCGATCTTGAATGGAGGAGTGTCGAGCACATTCGATGTCGGTATCAACAGTAAAATGGGGACTTGCTGTTGCTGGCATGCCTTGACGATCGATTGGACATTCCAACGCAGGGATTTTGCGACGGATTCTCGATCTAATTCGGCTCGATGGTATTTTTCTAATCCGCCTTGATTGTCGAGCAATGCGTGGACGTTTTGCTCCAATTTCGTTCGGACAGATGGAAGAGCAGGTGTTCCTTGCTTTAGATGTGCGGTGAGAAACTGAACGACTCGCAGGGATCGTGTCGCATGGTGAATCAGACTACTCTCTTGCACAGATTTCCATTCGTCAAGCTCTCGATTCTCCAAGAATTCATTGTGTCCGCATTCGAGAACGATCAAATCGGGTTCGTATTTGAGTACTTCATTTGCGAGAGGCAATAGCCGGTAGCTTGCATAAGAGAGACCGCCACAGTTGACGACTTCCAGCGATTGATTTGGGTTGGCAAGCTCCAGATTAATTTTCAACCAAGTTGGAAAAGCAGTCGGGGGTTTGAATGGCTCCCCTTGGGGGGTAGAGCCGCCAATGCAAAAGATACGTTTAGTGCCGATCGATTTCTTGGCCGCGAATTTCTCGGGAGCAAACCATCGATACCGCGACGAAGGAATTGCAAACGACTCGTCTTTTGGTTCAAAAAGTCGAGCATGTTCGCTCCAGTCCAAGAAGGGATCGACGCGAGTGGCAGGATGCGGACTCCAAGTCCATCGAACCAAAAACTCCAAGGCAAGAAAAGGGAGAAGACCCAGGAAGATGGATAAAAGACGCAAGCCCCACCATCGAGTATTCGAAAGCCCCATCTTCGACCCGAGTTTTCTTAATGACTAGTTTTCTCAATGACTAATTGCAGGCGCATAAAAATTGGTTGCCCAGTGTTTGACCGAAGCTGCTGTATTGTACACACGACCGCGAAGCTGTGATGACCATCGTGGCGCTGTGATAATCCATCTCTCTTGCGGGTATGGAATACCTCCCAACCAGGCTTTGTATTCTTCATCGCCTCGCATCATATCTAAATGTCGATAGCCCCTATCAATAGCCAATTGAATTATCGAGAAATTCATTTGCCAACCCGGTCGAATGGAACTGAATTTTGGATTCATTCCAGATAGATACACAGACAACGTTTCTCCGAGTCCAAAAGTCACTGCTCCTGCAATCGGAATGTCGCCGGAGCTTAACCGACAAATGTAGGGCCGGTTGATTTCGTCGATCCACGTAGCCTGAATCGCATGAATCGTAAATTCCATAAAATTAGTGGAAGAGAAACAGCCAGAAATGCCTCTTTCTCCCCAGCGAGATTGATGGATGGTCTCAATATCTCTCAAGAACTCCATGGTTTGTTCGGGTGTCTGGGCGATCTCAAAGATGCTCTTTCCCACATGAAAGCTGGAGCACTGCCTATACGATTTTCGCACCCGTTTTTCAAAGCCGTCGTATTGCGATGACCAATCTTCTTTCAACTCGACAACCCAACAGCTCAGGCCAGCGCGTCGTTCGGTTTGAGTATTCGAATCGGTGGCATGGAGCTGGTCCAGTAGCCGATTCATGCCGACATCATCAGCCCTAACACCGTCAAGATCGAGCCGATCCCAGTTCGATCCGGGAGATTGGTTGCTCAGAAACTTGGCGAACCCCTCGGCTGCCTCTTCGGTGTTTTGCTCCCCGCATAACATCCCCATATCATCCGAGCAGGCCTTGCCGCTACCGAGCCAAACGAAACAGTCGCCAGCGATCCATGCCCGATGCTTGGCCAAGGGCAGGAATGCAATTCCCCCGTTCGCTGTCGTTAACTTAATAATCGATAGATCGTAGTCATCTTGATTCGCTTCCCACCAAGCATGTAACCAATCGAACCGTCGACAGAGTCGATCGCCAGCGAGTCGATTCCACTCCGTACGATAGTTTTGCCAATCCATAGAGTTCGTGATGATTTCGACTTGGAGCATGATGGATTAAAACTGAAAATAGAGAAAAGGGCTTTCGGCATCGAATCGCAGGATGCAGAACGCCAAAACCGCTGCCAGGAATACAGCGACGGCGGGGGTAAATTGCGGCGCGGCACTCTCTGCGTTCGGTGCGAACCAACAGATTAGAATTCCGGCAAGCGGAAAAAGGAATATCTGTGAAGTCAAGATGGCCAAGGCATTCGATTCGAATCCATGCCCACCAAAGAGAGCCATGTTCCAATCGTATGCCATTGCAATATTGGTAGACCGAAAGAGCAGCCAACCGAACATAACGCAAAAAAGTGTCAGGCACACACCGATACTACGTGGGATTCGATCTTTGATGGACAGGGGAATCATCGCGTACCCAACAAGGAGACATCCGTGCAATAAGCCCCAGAGGACGAACGTCCAGCCAGCACCATGCCAAATCCCTCCGAGCAGCATCACCACGATCAGATTCCGCCAAGCCAGTATCTTGCCATACCGATTCCCGCCAAGCGGAATATAGAGATAGTCTCTGAGGAACGTCGAAAGCGTCATATGCCAACGACGCCAAAACATTTGTATGTTGGACGATTGATAGGGAGAATCAAAGTTCGTCGGAAACTGAAATCCGAAAAACAACCCCAGACCAATGGCCATATTGCTATAGCCTGCGAAATCAAAGTAGAGCTGAATGGTATAGCCAAGCAATGCGCACCAACCACCGAAGAACCTCAATGACTCCATATCGGACAGCAATGGATTTGTGGCATGGGAGACTGTATCCGCAATCAAGATTTTTTGGCTCATTCCGATGACGAAGAGCCAAATTCCCTTGGTGATGTCGGACCAATCAGGCGTGGAGGGTAGATTGCGCATTTGCAACTCCACATCGCTGTAACGCACGATGGGACCTGCAATAAGCTGGGGAAACATCGAGACATAAGCAGCAAACGCCATCAAGCTGCGGGCCGGCTTGATATCGCCACGGTAAATATCGACCGAGTAACTTAGCGTTTGAAAAGTATAAAAGCTGATTCCTGCCGGTAGCAAGATGTCCGGAACATAAAGAGGAGTTCCTAAGCGGAACGTTTCCAAAAGGCCATTGATGGACTCAGAAAGAAAGCCGCAATACTTGAAGTACCCTAGCATCCCAAGATTGCAAACAATGGAGAGTGCAAGGAAGATGCGTCGATCGCTCGGACGCTCTCGCTTGGCCATTTGATTCCCGAGCCAATAATCAACAACGGTGGACGCGAGCAACAATAGGGTGTATTCCCAGTGCCACCAACCATAAAACAGATAGCTTCCCACAACCAACGATGCGAGTCTCAGATTTGGCCAACGTGCCAATCCCCACCATAACGCGAGAACCGCTGGTAAAAAGACTAGCAAGAAGATATAGCTATTGAAGAGCATAAACAGGCTCTTTCGTGAATCTGAAAAGACAGTCCGCCATTTTGCGAGTGTTCGGTTCTAGCGGATGGATGCCGTCGACGAACGAAGCTGGATCTCCATCGAAGGACTCGATCATTCCAAGATCGACAAACCTGGCGCCTGTCTCTTGCGATAAGCTTTGCAACCATGCGATAGCCTCCGCCTCTCGCATTGCGAACTTGGTTTTGGCGATCAATGGTTCGCGAAGCCTCGGATGATGAACCGTCGTAAAGAGGTATACGCGACAGTTATTGGTTGTGCATAAATGGACAGCTTCTCGAAGGAATCGGAGCCTGGTGGGGGATAAGTTGCGAAAGTTGCTAAACAAAGCCTGAAACTCGCGCTGATTGAATTCGAGAGCAGCTTCGAAGTCGTAGTCCCCTCGCTCCATCTCTCGGCTGCGCCTGGCGTAGTGGATAACTCCGTCCGAGCCGAAGTACTCGTCTTTGGCCGAAAGATCGCAGTCTCCTGAAGTTCGCTTCAGCAGACGAGCGAGGGATCGGAAGCTGGCTTTGGTTTGGTGAAGGCTCAACAGTTGCGAGTATCGGTCAAACTCTTCATGCCACGGAATTTCGCTTTGGATGTGACGAAACAATCGCGGTTCACTACTGATGCGAGCATCCGCAGGGATCGTATCGTTGAGAGCCGCAATATCGACCCCAAAGACGACCGCATGGGGCAACCGACCTGTTTGCGACTGGTACATCCTCAGAATCGCGAGATAGTCTTCAGGTCTGCCGTGATTCACACCGTAATTGAAAAAACTTAGGGAGGTTCGTTCATTCAAGTAGGAGGTCTCGATCTTCATTGCTCGCGAAGAACCGAGTATCAATCCCTCTGCAGGGGCGGGTAAACAGTTGAAGAGATCTGTTTTTTGCGAACGAGTATCCTGAACAATTGGCGTTAGACCTCGCCGGCCGTATTGGCCATAAGGATTGACCGACCAGTTGAATACACCAGCGACCAGCAACAATGTGCATAGTGTCGCGATGAAAATGCAACTGCAGATGCGAGGGGCCACGGGTTTGGCCACGGACATCAAAAAAAACTGAATGAACCGCATTGTAGGTAACGAAGCAATACGCGGATTACGGCAAGACTGCCGAAAAAGTAGACTCGGATTGAGGCTCGGCGGAGAGATACTTAAATTTTTGTCTTAATCCAGATGGCTATTGCGCCAACATGTCGGAAAAGGTAGGATATCCGGTACAACCAGCCAACTACCAGGAACGACTATGAAACGTACCGACTCTGTATCTACCACGTGCGCTTTGCTTCGCATCCTATTTTCGCTGTGGATCACGTTGTCGATGTTTCCCAGGTCATCTTGTACAGTCCTTGGCCAACCGATCAGCGACTCCAATACGGAGAACTGGGTGGGCTGGATAGAATCGCCTCAAGAGCATCTTCGTTGGATGGTTCGACTTTCGAAGGATCCAAAATCTGAACGCGTTTCGGGGACCGTCATGACACCAGACCGTCCACAGGAATCCATCGCATTAAACAACATTCGCACGAAGTCCGAGGATTGGGGTTTTGAATGGGTGAATGCTTCGACGAACCAGCAATTGAAATTTACAGGAAAGCTGGAGAACTCAGATCAAGTGACGGGACTCTTGATCGCTGGATCGCAAACACTCGTGATCAAGCTTCGCAAAGTAGCGGAGATACCCATCGAATCCTCTAGCACCCTCGGTGCGGATACCGTTTGGACCGACAATCTTCCGTCCATCGCCGGAAAAGACAAATTTGATATGCGGTTTCGAATCTATACATCCCCTCCCTATGCAGAAGAGAAAAAACCAAAGATCCTCTTCGACTCGATTTCGACGGGACTCATTGGCAAACCGGTCGAGTTGGTTTCCGATCCAGACTCGTCGTTGGTCTTTAAGATTCCAGCCATTCAGTCCGAGTACAGAGCATCTTTCGATCCAAATAATGAGATCCTACTTGGAACCTTCAGTCGGAATGGAAGCGTTATCCCATTGAAGTTAACAAAAGTCGAGGCGATCCAGGAGAGCACGTCAACCCGCCCCGACTCTCCAGCGAATACCAAACAATCAACCGGGGAAACCTCGCCAACAAAATCGGCTTCTATCCCACAAACGGAGAATGCCGAGGATGCATCTGTCAAAATCAAAATGGCAGAGCAACCTGCTCGCATTTACGCTTCGAACGAGAAATCCATCACGATTCCGGTTGGTCAATTATCCAGTGCGTCGATGCGAGGAACGAATGATGCTGTGAGCCGGCTTGGAGGAACGTTGACCTTGCCATCGATCGAAGGAAATTCCTCGACGAATTCCACAAAAGTGCCAGTCATTATCTTTGTCTCGACTTATGGCCCACAAGACCGAGACGGGTTGATGGGGACAAACGCTCATTATCGCGATTTGGCACAGTCGCTTGCCAAATTGGGGTACGCGTCGATTCGAATGGATGATCGTGGAATGGGAAGTAGCGACGAGCCGGCTGGCGCATACACGCCTTTAGACGCGGACAAGGACCTGCGCGCAGTACTTCAATTTGCTCTCTCGACACCTGAACTGGATGCGAACCGAATAGGCATCCTCGGGCATGGTGAAGGGGCTAACTTCGCAACAGCCATTGCTGCGATCGACACTAGAATCCGTTTCCTTATTCTGCTAGCGCCACCTGGATTGAACGGTAGCGAATTGCTACTTTCCCAAAGCGCTCGAATTGCCAATCTTCAACGTATTAGCGAACGTGACCAACAAACCATGCAAAAAGTGCAACGAGGTGTTCACAAACTCGCTATGGCAAATCTATCTGCTGGTTCCCAATCGGACGAAGTCCGGAGACTGGTTACCAGCCTCTGGAGTGATATCCAAAAGACATTACCGACGCCAACATCCGAATCGGAGCTTCAGGGCACGAGAAGAAGTATTGAACAGCAGTTACTCGCAGATGTTATGGAATTACAACAGCCGGTTAGCCAACAATTTCTGAAAACGGACCCAGCCAAGAACTGGATGCTACTACGATGCCCGACGTTGGCCGTCTGGGGGGCAAATGATCTAGAAGTAATATCCGACGACAACCGAAAAGCGCTTCAAGCGACAACCGCAAGAAATTCAAAATCCAGCATTCAATGGCTTGAACTGCCCGGTCTCAATCACTGGTTTCAAAAAGCAACCATAGGTTCCACGGAGGAGTACGAAACACTAGGAGGAATAGATCC
>Ga0207937_1000645_pt1 | contig 11968 bp, 8 predicted proteins | sample LakMenEpi04Sep11_FD_150668 | JGI IMG/M metagenome (GOLD analysis project Ga0207937, IMG submission 150668) | Freshwater microbial communities from Lake Mendota, WI - 04SEP2011 deep hole epilimnion (SPAdes) | ecosystem: Environmental > Aquatic > Freshwater > Lentic | place: Lake Mendota, Madison...
CTCCCCAGTGGACCCTTCACCGGAGGGCTTGCGCCCAACCGCTTTCAAAAAACCCTCGGCATGCGCCGAGATACACTCAAATCCAATCTTTCCTAAAAGGATCAAAATGTCGATTGGATGGTATCGTATGTCAACGACATCCCAATGCTTCTCTTCGAGTACGAGTACGAGTACGAGTACGAGTACGAAGAGAACCCGTGGAATAAATTTTCAGCAACAATAATTCCTGAAGATCCTCTAAGACTAAGGTGCGATATAGAAGGGGCTCGTCAAGATCCAGCAATGGGGCTGGTCCAATAACTCGAGCCATAATTCGACTCGGTAATTACCTGGCCCGGGAATCTGCCAAGTGAATTTCTGATGTTCGCCTTGATAGACCAGTTCGCTCGGAGACTCAGGCGACGTCCGATACACTTTCCACTTGGCATTCAATGGGGCTTGGCCAACGAGTTTCAAGTCCTCTTTATTTTTGAGAAACTCCCAATCCAAGTGCGATCCGATTTCATGACGGTTTTGCTGGTGTTCGATGGCTACCTCAAACCCTTTGGAATCGGCAATCCAGTCAAAGGCTACAAACGTTCTTCCCTCATCGAGGGCATTCCAAACAGCTTCTTGGGTGAGATCGCTCACGAGCAGATGCGTGCCGGCATGCCTTAGGCTGTATTGATACGGATCCAATTGCAGTTTCAGGAGCATATCCCCAGGCTTGGCCGTGTCAGGAATTTTCAGCAGGGGAGCCACCAGTAAACGTTCGAGCTTGAGCAGTTCCTCTCCGAGCGCATCGGTAACGAGCACCTTGCCATCTTCACCTAAGAGGATCCGTACACCTACGTTTTGATGAGCGTCATTGGCCGCAACACCGGTGTGAGGAGCGATCAAGCAGAGTTGATCCCAACGGGCAAGATAATCATCGGGATACGTTTGCAGGGCCGAAAAAGCTTCCTGAGGATATCGATCGATCAGCTCTGCTGTTTTGATCAACCACAGCGGATTTTTCATCGAGTCGATCATGCGTTTTTGCTTTTTGAAGTCTGCGTGCGTGTTGTAGATTTCCACGCCTGTAAGACCTTGGATTTGCCAATCCATGCGTTCTTCCAAGTGAGAAAGAAAGACATGTCCACCGCGGTTGCGTACGATCTGAGTGGTTTGCTGAGAATCTGCGTTTTCGAAGGGACGCAAGCTCATGGTTGGATAGACCAACATGCCTTTCATCTCAGCTCCTGGAATAAGCAGGACGCCATCGCGTAGACCTCGATGGCCGTCTTCGAAAAAGTCCTTCTCTTTCGAAGGGTGTTCGGTAAACAGGAGGACTTCGGTGCCCGCTCGCTTGGCCGCAGCGACGATATCTTCTATTTTGCCACGCGAGTCATGCGACAGTTCTGAGTGGACGTGGAGATTGGCTCTGACTGTTCGAAACGGTCCTCTCGTGGTCAAGTTTTCGCGACGGAGGGAATACTTTTCGATCGCATCACGGATGGCTTGGAGATTCTTGCGAGTGAGCCGATCGACAGCATCCTTGGTCTGAGAATCCTTGGTGGATAAGTCCTGCGCCAGAGAATTCGGTGGAATCGCCAGGAGTCCGAGGCTAAAAACGGTTAACCAGACGACTTTCAAGCTCAAACTTTGCACGATCCTATGCTCCCAGCAGTGAAACCGAATTCTGTATTTTGTCTGACCCTATCGTAACCTATTTGAATCCTCGGGGTTATGCTACTACTCAGATCGACCGCCCAAGTCTTTTGGTAAGTAACTGGAGTGATCGCATGATTGGGATTGGTTTTATCCAACCGCTTCGAGCCAAGTTGGCTTGCGTCTTACTAAGTGGAATGCTGTGCACCTGGGCCGGTATTGCGGCAGCACAGGAGATCTCACTCAACACGCAATCGGTTTCGATCCAGGAAGATCAAGTCGAGTCGATTGGTGGTTTTTGGTATGTCTCGAAGGCCGAGCCGAAAACCTACTATTACCGAGATGCGGGCCGATGGCTTGATCTGTTTTCCTACCATTGCAAGGATTCGAATAAGGATGGGATTGCGAACCTGCAAATCTCCCATGATCAAAATCATTTGATCATCAGAAGCCAAGGGTATCCGAACCATCCGACGGCCATTTTTCCTAACAGCGACAATCCCAATACGATCAGCGTTCAGGACTTCACGTTCCGTTTGCCCTTGGTGCCTCGTAAGAGTGAAACGATCACTCGATTGCCGATGGGCCCTGTCGGGATGTCCCTCAATGGGGTGGTTTTCTTTAATCCTTTCGAGATGGAAGGGCGCAATGCGGTTGCCGGCTATGATGAGGTCTGGCTCGATTCCTGTTGCGGACACCCTCAGCAGACGGGTGTTTATCATTACCACAAGTATCCAACCTGCGTAAAATCGCCGTTCATCGATGACGGCAAGTCCCATTCGCCGATCATCGGATTTGCTTTCGATGGCTACCCTTTGTATGGGCCTTACGAATCGGACGGCAAGATGGCGATGGAACTCTCTGGAGAGCAAGCCTTGGATGCGTGCAACGGCCATAGCGATTCATTGCGGGGTTATCATTACCACGTAACACCCAACCGATTCCCCTACATCTTGGGTGGCTACGCAGGCGAGGTTGAACCGACGAACAATCGCGAATTTCGTCGTAACGCAGGGCGCATCAGAACAGGTCCGATCCAAGACAACACCCAACCGGGTGATAAGTATGGAAAGATTATTACTTCGGTTCGACCTGGAAATCTTGTTCAGGGCAAGTCGCATGAGATCCACATCGAGTTTGATCCGACGCAAGCTCGCCGACCGATTCCCGAGGGAGCACCGACTTGGTTGCAAATTGGGCCTTACGAAGCAGAGTCGATCCAGCGCACTGGCAATAGTGTGACGGCCAAGATCACGATCCCCAAAGATGCGACGATCGGCGTTTGGCTTGATTGCCACATGGAGTTCGGCTCGGACCGTCGCCCGTTGGTCATCAAGAGAAATGACGCAGCGAGAGTCACCTTTGACTGAGCTATGTCATCCGATCAACGGATCACAGGTGCAAAGTGGACGTAGTTCCAATGACGATACAGTTCACTTCTTTCCAATAGCTCATTGTGAGTACCAACATCAGCCACCTTGCGGTTGTGCAATACGATGACTTGGTCTGCGGCTCGCAGGGTCGAGAGTCGATTTGGCAAGACCAGCACGATGCATGCATGATTGCGAGCTTCTAGTAGTGCCCTGGTCGTTTCAGCTTCGATTCCTGCTTGGGTGCTTGCGGGTTCTTCGGCCACGACGATGCTTGGTTTTTTCAGGAATGCTCGAACGATCCCCAGGCGGAACATGAGGTCGGGGGAGAGTCGTTGCTCGTTGAAGCTTACGAGAGTCTGAAGTCCATCGGGCAGTTCGAGCACCGCTTCGCTGACACGGGCAAGCTGTGTAATCTCTCTTAGGTCGATCGTCGCGTCGCGCTGCAATCCGAGCCATAGATTGTCTTCGATGGTACCGGTGACTAAAGGTCCATTGGGTGCAATCCAGAGTGAATGTTGGCGGATCGATTCGCTCGAAAGATCCTTCGAATCCACGTCGTCGAACATGAGCCTGCCGCTTACCGGTTGCCCGAATCCCAAGATCATTTCAACCAAGGCTTTTGAAAGGAACGGATCCGAGGAGATGATGGCAGTGAGTTGACCTGGCTTGAAAGAGGCAGAAACATCGTCGAGGAGTTTTTGGTTGTTTCCTGCTTGGAGCGTCACATGTTCGACGGATACACCTTGCGAAAGGTTTTTTGAGAGCATTTTGGTGGCTGATGAAGAAGACGTGGCTTGGATCGCCAAGTATTCGTAGATCTGGGCTAGCTTGGGGGTCGCTTTGGCAACCGAAAGCCTAGCTGTTGCGATGCGATAGCCGCTGTAGATGGCTGCACAAATGCTTGCCGTCCAAACGAACCCTGCTCCGAGTGAGAGGTGTTTACGCGGATCGAGCATGCCCAGGGCCAGCAAGAAAATCAAACCTGTTCCAAGTGCGGCTAGACTCACCGGAACCAGTGGCAACTTGGCTTTATCGTAGCTAAGCACTTGGCTAGCTGCGTTGCGGTAGGTCGTCATATTCGATCGAAAGTGATCGAGCGTTTCACGAGAATCGTGTATCGTGGCCATCAAGGGGGCGGTTTGCGAGACTTTCCCAAGTTGTTCATGGGCAGCGCCCCAGCGTTGTTGCTCGACCCAACGCTGCTTGATATGACCAGCTTGCTGCCAAAGATGAACGTTGCGAATGATCCAAGCTGCGATCAACGCAGCGATCGTTAGCAGTGGATGAATCAGTCCTGCAAGGATCACAAGCAGCCCAATTTGGAGAAAGTGTTTTGGGTAGACCTGCAACCAATTGATAATCGCCATTCGCATCGCAGGAATGGTCTGCTCGTGAAAAGACTGCAACAGCCCCGCTTGAGCCGACAAGCCTCTTTCGAGGGCCAGAGCTCCAGAGTGATGGAACAGACGTTGATGCATTTGCTCTTCGGTATCGAGTGCACTCTGTACGCCCGACCTGCGTTGGAGCCAATTCAACACGCTCATGAGAGCAAGTCCAACCCCCAAGAGACCGATTAGGCCCAGCGCCTTGTACGAAGAAAGCAAATTCCAAAATGGCAGATTGCTATATTGAAAGCGAAAAGGGCCGATGGAAGTGTATTGGGATCCGGTGTCGATGGGCACCTGCGAACCTTGCTCGAAGGATTGCTCGACCTGCTGATGCTCCCAGCCCATCAAGTCGATCGTAAAGCCACCGAGGATCAAAAGTGATGGAACGAGCAATGCCAAGACTAAAGCAAGAAAATTTGCTATCCATGCAGATCCAGGTGTCCTGAGTCCGCTAGCGGGTGGCCAAAAATTCGGAAACACGTTGCACTCGATCGATGGAGGAAGGATTTCGTTTCTTTCATCATTGCCCAGGATAATCTCGGGGCAAGCGTAGGGGCTATTTGGACATTCGGATTGGAACAGTTGGGGGGATTTTGCGGGGAAAATCTTGTCGAAAATTCGATGGATGCACGGACGCAACGCCCGGCGAGGCAACTCGTTGCTTTTTTACAACCTAGGGTTTTGGTGCAAGTTTCGGCGAATCGTCACAGACGAGTCGAGATTCTGACTGATTCTTTATCGGATTGAATATGAACACCGCGATTCTCAAGGAATTCAGGCCTAAGAGCCAAGTGGCCAAATCCACCGTGCTGTTGGTCGATGACGACCGACTACTGGTCGAATCGACTCGAATGTGGCTGGAACATCTCGGTTTCCAAATTGTAACGGCCAGTAATCTTCAGCAAGCTCGAGCGAGGCTTACGGATTCTCCTATCGATTTGCTTTTGACAGACCTACGCTTGGACGAAGGTTGCGGTTTGGAAATCTTGCGAACTGCTCAAGCGATCCGGCCCGAGTGCCCCCGATTGGCCATGACAGGTTATTTGAGCACCGATTTTGAGATCCAAGCGATCCGAGCCGGAGCCCTGAAAGTCTTGAGCAAACCCCTGGAGGATGACCAGTTGCTATCGGTGATTCAAAAGATCTTAGGCGAGCATCAACTTGCCAAAGAGGATCGTCGATTATCTTCGGAGCTTGACCGGCGAGCCAAGGCCGACAGCCCTTGCCAAGACCAATGGTTTGGCATGGGAAACAAGATGCAAGAGATTTTTGATTTGGTCGACCGGATTGCGGATTCCAAAGCGAGCGTTCTGATTACAGGTGAGCCTGGGACTGGTAAAAGCAAACTCGCAAAAACGGTCCATCAACGGTCTGTAAGACGCTCAGGACCGTTTGTGGAACTGGCCTGCGGCGGGATCCCCGAAACGCTTTTGGAAAGCGAACTTTTTGGCCACTGCGCTGGGGCCTTTACCGGTGCGATGCAGAACAAACTTGGAAAATTCCAGTATGCGCAAGGGGGAACACTTTTTCTCGATGAAATTACGACGGCTTCCATGGCGATGCAGGTCCGTTTGCTGAGGGTTCTGCAATCACGGCAATTTGAGGCTGTAGGAAGCAATGAGACGATTACCACCGATGCTCGCATGATCTTTGCGACGAACGAAGACCTCAGGCATGCGGTGGCTATGGGTCACTTCCGAGAAGATCTTTTCTATCGTATCCATGTAGTCCCCATCGAGCTTCCTCCCCTTCGGGAACGCCTTGAAGATCTTCGAGAACTTGCAGACGGGTTTCTGGCTCAAGCTTGCTTGGAGTTTGATCGCCAGATCGATGGATTCAGTCCGGGGGCTTACCGAGCCATGCTCGAGTATCCTTGGCCTGGAAACATTCGGGAATTGGAAAACACCATCCAACGCGCCGTGCTCGTATCGATCGGTAATAGGATCGATGCGCAAGACATCGAGCGATTGCTGATCAAGGATACTCTCGCAAGATCTTCAAACTCACAGATCGATTCGACCTGCCGCAAGAGGAATCACAACCAGTCTCGATTCGGTTGGTCTGAACATTTCAAAGACCTGGACGAAGCGCTCTTGGAACCCGAGCGAGAGATTCTCATCGGAGCGCTTGAGGCCAATGGATGGAATCGCCAGGCTACAGCGATACGGTTGGGGATCAACCGAACGACTTTGTATAAAAAAATGAAAAGACTCGGAATTGAAATCTCCGGTTCTTTCCAATAAAAAAACCCCGCGTTGCCGGAGACGCCCGATAACCAGCAAGCGGGGATTGGTCCCACGTTTAAGGCCAAGCACGCCCGATGACTCAGCCAAAAACGCAAAACGGGACTGCTCGAAGTTTAGAAGGCATGCCGTGAAGCGACCAGAAAAAAAGGATTCAACGGCTTGGTGGTTCCAGGATCGTGGCGCCTTTGTTGCCGTATGCACCATGAAAAGTGCTGAGGCAAATGACAATCGGGGGCTAGGTTACCAGTTGTTTCGGTTTTTACGCGTCGTTTCGACACTTTGCCATGCGCCGCTAGGATCCTGCAGATGATCCGCATCCGTGTCCGTTTACCCATTGCTATAATGGGCAGAGAGCCTTTAAGTCGGCTCGGGGTGCATCGCCCGAAGACACTAAGTAGCACAAATCAAGAAAGAGATCGATGACTCAATCCGTTACGATCGACGGAGTCGCACTGACGCTTGCCAATCCGGTTAAGAATCCGTCACGTTGGATCGGGCAATCCGAACCGCTTCGGCAGCTTGCGGCCTGCTGGTTGACTGTCGCTCCGAATGATCTGCCTTTGACTCCCCGGCTCGTGGGAGTGCCGGGTGTGGGCAAGACGGCTTTGGCGATGGCCGCAGCGAGTGCTCGGCAGCAAGAGCTCTATATTTTTCAGTGCACTGCCGATACTCGTCCAGAGGATTTGCTTGTAACACCGGTATTGGCAAGCAACGGAAAGATTGCCTACCACGCTTCGGCGCTGGTCACAGCGATGATCCGCGGTGGCGTGTGCGTGTTGGACGAAGGGAATCGGATGAACGAGAAGTCATGGGCTTCGTTAGCTCCCCTGTTTGATCAACGACGATATGTCGAATCGATCGTTGCGGGAATCACCATTTCGGCGCATCAAGATTTCCGAGCTGCCGTGACGATGAATCAGGACGATTCGACTTACGAGATACCAGACTATATCCTCAGCAGGTTGCAACCAACGCTACAGGTAGGATTTCCCAATCGCAAAGATGAACTAGCAATACTTCATTACCATTTGCCTTTTGCCGAGGCAGATATCTTGGAGCTCACGGTCGATTTTCTCCAGCAGGCGCATTCGCTTAAGCTCGATTTCTCAGCTCGGGATGGCATCAACGTTTTGCGGTATGCCATCAAACGCCTAGCTGCACAGGATTCAGGGCATCCGCTTTCGAAGGATCATGCTTGGAAAGAAGCGGTGATGGCTTGTTTGGGTGACGAAGCTCTCGATTTGGCGGCCCTTGCAGAGAGGAAGCGACAAGCTCTTGGAGGAAACACCCTGCCGATGGGTTTGGATGATTTCTTTTTTGATCCAGATGATCCACTACGTCCGGAATCCGATTCGGACGAGGATTTGGATGAGGATTTGGATGACCAGGATGACAACTACCGGTAAGACGATTGGTCGAAGACAAGATCTATGCTTCAAAACGAATTGATTTCTGCGAATTGGAACAAGTTGATTCCAAGGTATCTTGTGCCCATCGAACCCAAGCGTATGGGGCACTATTTCACGGATGTGCTGATCATCGGTGGTGGGTTAGCGGGGATGCGAGCAGCTCAAGAGATCGACCCTTCCCTACGCACTATGATTTTGACCAAGGACAAGGTCGAGGAGTCCAACAGCGCTTATGCGCAAGGGGGTATCGCAAGCGTCTGGGATCCTGAGGATCGTTTTGACAATCATATCCAAGACACGCTCGTTGCCGGTTGCGACCTGTGCGATCCGAGTACTGTCGAGATGGTCGTACGGGAGGCTCCAGATCGGGTCGCAGAGCTTATTGGTTGGGGAACTCGTTTCGATCAAATCGATGGAGCGTTGATCTTGGGACGCGAGGGTGGTCATTCCCATCAGCGCATCATCCATGCCCTTGGAGATGCCACGGGCAAAGAGATCATGCGAGCGATGATCAAGCACACCCGAAGTCTTTCGAACGTCGAGATATGCGAGGAAGCTTATACGATTGATCTTTTATCTCATGAAGGTCAGTGTTGCGGTGCCGTGGTCTCGATCCAGCAGAGGCCTGCGGTATTGATTTGGGCTAAGCAAACGATTCTATGCACGGGTGGCTGCGGGCAGGTGTTCCGCGAGTCGACCAACCCGAGGGTCGCCACGGGCGATGGTCATGCGATCGCCTTTCGGGCAGGAGCCATGATGAGGGATATGGAATTCATGCAGTTTCACCCGACAGTTTTGTACATCGCAGGTAGCTCTCGAACGCTCATCACCGAAGCGGTCCGAGGCGAAGGGGCTTACTTGGTCGATTCCCATGGTTATCGGTTTATGAAGGACTACGACTCGCGGCTCGAACTTGCCCCTCGCGATGTGGTCAGTAAATCGATTGTTGCCCAGATGGACAAGACGCAATCGGCCTGTGTCTATTTGACCTTAGCACACTTGGATCCCGAGCATGTCCGGCAGCGTTTCCCTGGGATCGCTAAGGTTTGCCAAAGCTTTGGTTTGGATATCACCAAGGATCCGATTCCGGTGCGACCCGGTGCCCATTACATGATCGGCGGCGCGCTTGTCGACCAACACGCTCGAACTAGCCTTCCGGGCCTGTGGGCCGCTGGCGAAGTTACCTCCAGTGGACTCCACGGTGCGAATCGATTGGCATCCAACAGTTTGCTCGAAGGTTTGGTGTACGGGGCTGTGGCTGGCCGAGGCGCCTCGCAAGCAGCTTTGAAAGACTCGACGGTCGGCTTGAGTGTACTCCCCATCCGTTACGAAGCCGAACGCAGCGATACCCAGGAAATCGATCTAGCGGATATTCGCAACTCCGTACGCTCGCTGATGTGGCGGCAAGTCGGAGTGCATCGCAAAAAAGAACGTCTCGAGGAGGCTCTCGAACAACTCATCCGCTACAGCAGCTATGTCTTAGCGCATCGCCCAAGTGGGATCGAAGGCTGGGAGCTACAAAACATGCTGACCGTCGGATTAATGATGACCCATGCGGCTCTAGCTCGAAACGAATCGCGAGGAGTTCACCTGAGGCTCGACTATCCCAAACTCGACAACGAGCATTGGCGTAAACATCTTGCCATGCAAAATACTTAAGAATCGTCGGTCGCTTAACTTCGTTGGTGGATTTGCAACCTGCGACGAGCAATTTTCAACTCGATCGAACCGGGCAACTGCATCCTTTTTGGATGATTGGAATACCTCGCAGAATCGATCCAAGCGCGCACTCGATCCCAGTGCCGAAAACTGACTTGCCCAAGTGGCCAACCCATGCGATGCCAGATGCCGACAAGCCCACACTGAAGTATTGGCCAAGGCAATTCGGCAAAGTCTTTCCAATCGGCTTCGATTTGATTCTGGCCCCATCCAATAGCCGGTGAATCCAACCACTGCCTGGCCAATGCCTCGATGACTTCATGCTCTTGGCGGATGAGTTCCAAGGTAGTGCGTAGTCGGTGTTTGAGTTGATTCGACCCGATGAGTTTCTCTAGATACGGAAGGCATTCGTTGCGGATGCGGTTGCGTGTGAATTCGTTGCAAAGATTGGAGCGATCGATTCGGTACGATTGGCCGATCGATTCCAAATACTCGATCAGTTCGGACTTCCATAATCCGACCAAAGGGTGAACGAGCGTCAGATCCTCGGAAAGTTTTCTTTCGATGCGAATGCCGGCCAGACCGGCGGGCCCTGATCCTCGGAGCAGATGATGGAACATGGTCTCGACACTATCGTCGGCCGTCGCTCCGGTGGCGATCCACTGAGCTCGATGCTGCTTGGCAACATCCTTGAGAAAACTTATGCGAGCCTTGCGCCATTGGGCCTCGCCGGATGATTCGCTAGACTCAGGTAGAGCAGCGAACATCGCATCGAGTTTGAGTTCACAAGCAAGTTGCTTTACGAAGTGCTCATCGCGATCGCTTTCAGCCCCCCGAAGTTGGTGGTTCAGATGGGCGATGACCAATCGGGTGCATTGCTGGATATTGGCTTGCAGAACGATTCCGTGGATAGCCCGAACCAGTGCGACGCTATCGGGCCCTCCACTTATGGCCAAAACGATCGTTGAGTTACGCCAACGATCGATGGGCCAATCCTGGATGATCGATTCAAGGATTCGATGCATACCATGCCTGGTTTAGGGTTTAGCCCCAGGTTCAGCGACGGGTTTGACAGGTGTAGGCTTTGCGAAATCCCCGGCAGTGGCGATGATGAATTTATCTGGATCGATGTATTCAGCGATCGCATCGTTGACCGTTTCGACGTCCAGATTCGCGATTTTCTCTTCAAGCTTTTCGAAGTAAGTCATATCGCGGCCTGCAAAGAGGTTACCTGCCAGGGTGTTTGCCAAGGCACCATCACGGGCTCTGTTGAGTTGTTGACTTTGCAAGAAGCCTTGGATGCCACTGGAGAGTTCTTTATCCTCGACCCCACTTTTGACGAGTTTCCTAATCTCTTCGTCGATTGTCGCAACAAGTTTGTCGCGATTCGATGGATTGGCGATCGCTACGACGCTCAAGGACGCAAACTCATCGATGGGATTTGCGCGAAGCATACTTGCGACGCCATAGGAGAGCCCTTCTTGCTGTCGAACCCGGTCCCCGAGGCGCGAAGAGAGTGTTCCTCCCCCAAGGATGTAGTTGCCCATGACTAGGGCGGGATAGTTCGGGTCGTCGTCTCGCATCGCGTATTGCTGCGCGGCGAAGTAGACGGAATTGGCTTTGTCGGGCGTTTCAATTGATTTCAGAGGTAATTGCAAATCGAGCGTTGGGGAAATAGCCGCGCGCTGATAGGGAATATTGGACTTCCAATTCGCCAGAATACTCGAAAGCTTTCCTTCAACTTCCACTGGATCGAAATCACCGACGACTGAGACTTCGCCTTGAGTGCCCGAGAGAAAGTTTGCGTGAAGTGATTTAACGTCATCGAGTTTCAAAGCTTTGATGTCTTCGAGTTCTTCTTCGACGGTCGCATCGTAGCGAATATCGCCTCGTTGGTAAGGGTTCAGCGCCCTGGTGACCGTGCGCATGGCCAAGAGTTGAGGTTCTTGAAGTTGACTTTCGAGTTCAGTGATGGTTTGAGACCTTAGCAGTTCGAACTCTTTGGGATCGAATCCTGGCTCTCGCAACATCTCTCGAACGACATCGAGGACTTCTAGGAGCGTTTCGCGTTTGGTCTCGATGCTGACGCTCAAGACTTGGCGAACCGATTGAACGTTCAGGTTGGCTTTAAGTTCATCGAGTTTATCGTTGAATTCCTGAAGAGGCATTTTTGCAGTGCCTCGCGACAAGATTGGCCCAAGGAGCTCGATCGCAGTGGATTTGCCATTGAGGGTATCTTCATCGCCGAATCGAAGATTGAGCGT
>Ga0207937_1000651_pt1 | contig 11917 bp, 5 predicted proteins | sample LakMenEpi04Sep11_FD_150668 | JGI IMG/M metagenome (GOLD analysis project Ga0207937, IMG submission 150668) | Freshwater microbial communities from Lake Mendota, WI - 04SEP2011 deep hole epilimnion (SPAdes) | ecosystem: Environmental > Aquatic > Freshwater > Lentic | place: Lake Mendota, Madison...
AGGCAAACACTCGGGAAGCAATCTTGAAGGGAACTCGACAACTCCTTGCACTTATTATTCGAAGAAATGAAATCGACCCGACAGATGTTGCAAGCGCCGTATTTACCGTTACGAAAGATTTGAATGCAGAGTTTCCTGCGTTAGCTGCTCGCCAGCTAGGGTGGCTCGATGTTCCACTTCTCTGCGGTTACGAGGTTGAAGTTCCCGGTTCACTGAATCTATGTGTCCGAATCATGCTTCACTGGAATACGACAAAGTCGCAGAAAGAAATACACCATGTCTATATTCATGACGCCGTATCGCTGCGACCAGACTTGAGCAAACTCCCTCCTGTGGATTGGCATGAGCTGGAAGAGTGGATCGCGACGCAAACCGTCGTGAAGCCGAAGTAACCGAACGAGTTGAAGCTGGCACTCGGTTTAAGACTGGAGGAAAGTAGACTTACCTCCACCGGCTAAAATTGCTTCCCACCCCGAAGCGTGAGCTTCTGTGAGATCTTCCATCCCTCGCGCACGCTTCGGGGTGGGACTAAAGATAACGTAAAGTGAGGGAGGGATTCTGCATCCCTCGCTGATACTTTTTCTGATCGCGATCACGAGGCCCGGCGAGCCAATATATCCAGTGCCTGTGGCTTACGCCACCGGCTGACAATGTGTCGAGCGCCTAGCCCGTATAGAATCGACTACTCTTCTCCGACCGATGCATCCGAAACAGGTTCGTCGGCGATCGGTGCTGGTGCCGGAGCTGCTGGGGGCGCAAGTGTTGGTTCAACACTTCTCGGAGCTTGGTTGAGAAGTGGGAACGCCTCTTCCGCTGCTGCGGTTCCGCGATTCACCAAATCTTCCAATGCTTCCTTGCGGTAGCTGACTTCGGAGTCTTGGAAAACTCGGAATCCAGTACCTGCAGGGATAAGGTGACCGAGAATCACGTTTTCTTTCAAACCAACCAACCGGTCCACCTTGCCTGCGAGTGCAGCTTCGGTCAACACCTTGGTTGTTTCCTGGAAGCTAGCTGCCGAAATAAAGCTATTGCTTTGCACGGCTGCTTTCGTGATACCCAACAATTGTACTTCACCGTGTGCGGGTTTTGGCTTCTTGCCCTTCGCAGGCTTACCGCCCAAACCTTCACACTGTGCATTCGAAGCTTCAAACGCATCGCGTGGTATGATGGCTCCCAAGGCAAACTCTGTGTCGCCTGGATCGCTGATCTTCACGCACTTGGACAAGTGATCATTGACTCGCTTGAACTCGAATCGATCCATTACCAAGCCGGCTAGCAAGCTAGTATCACCTGCGTTCGTAATCTTCGTCTTTCGCAGCATGCGAGCGATGATGATTTCGATGTGCTTGTCGTTGATGTCCACTCGTTGCAGTCGGTAAACCTGTTGTACTTCGTGCACGAGGTATTGTTGAACCGCTTCTTCACCGCTGACGCGAAGAATATCGTGTGGAACCATCGGTCCTTCGACAAGCGCTTGTCCAGCCTTGACCGCGTCTCCGGAGTGAACCAAGAACCGCTTGCCCGGTGGTACCAAATGTTCTACTTCTTCCCCGCTTTCGCTTCGAACCAGAATCGATCGCTTACCGCGTTTACGATCCTTCGAAATTTCCACGATACCGTCCAACTCCGCAACAACAGCCGGATCCTTTGGCTTTCTCGCTTCGAAGATTTCAGTGACTCTCGGCAGACCACCCGTAATATCCCGAACACCCGTTGCTTCACGGGGCATTTCGGCGATTTCAGTTCCCGGATTGACTCTCTTGCCTTCGGTGCAGTTGATAACTGCTTTTTCCGGCAGGTAGTGAACGTCAACCGCTTTTCCATCTTCGTCTTCGATCACGATCTGAGGATGGAATTTTCCTCGGGAGTCCATAATCTTGCGTTGGAAGTTTCCGGATGGATCTTTCTCCAGCTTGAGCGTCTCTCCTTCCACGATGTCCACGAAGACGACCTTGCCACCAGCCGTCGAGAAGATCGAAATCTTGTGCGGGTTCCATTCGCAAACAACCTGGCCCTTGACGATTTCTTGATCTTCCTTGACGAGCAATCGTGCTCCGGAAGGCACATCGTATCGCTCCAGTTCACGACCGCGTGCATCCACAATGGCGATTTCGCAATTTCGTGTTAGCACCACGTCGTGACCTTCGTCGTTGGTTACCACTCGCATCTTGAGGAACTTCACGATACCAGCCTTCTTTGCCTTGATATCGCTTTCTTCGGTCGATGTATTCACCGTACCACCCTGGTGGAACGTACGCATCGTAAGCTGTGTTCCTGGTTCACCGATACTTTGGGCAGCGATGATTCCAACCGCCATCCCTTCCTCAACCATGGAACCAGTGCTCATATCCATGCCGTAGCAAAGTCGGCAAACTCCGAGAGGAGCATCGCAAGTCATTGGCGATCGGACCTGAATCTTTTCAAGACCCATTTCTTCGATCTTGCGTGCGATCTCTCGAGTGATCATTTGATTCTCTTCGACAATCGTTTCAGCTGTGACCAAGTTGACGATGTTCTGTCGGCTCACGCGGCCCACGATCGAGTCAGCAAGTCGAACTTCGACCTTCTCGCCTCGGTAAATCGTCCCCTTAGTAATGCCCTGCGTTGTCTCGCAATCATGCAATGTGATCACCACGTTCTGTGCAACGTCGGCGAGTTTTCGAGTCAAATAACCCGAGTCCGCCGTCTTCAACGCCGTATCCGCCAATCCCTTGCGGGCACCGTGCGTCGAGCTGAAATACTCGAGAACAGACAAGCCTTCTCGGAAGTTTGATTTAATAGGCGCTTCGATGATTTCCCCAGTTGGCTTGGCCATCAGACCTCGCATACCAGCAAGCTGTCGAATCTGTTCGATACCACCGCGTGCACCGGAGGACGCCATCAAGAACACCGGGTTGATGTACCAATTACCGCGATGGTTATCATTTTCCATTGCCACCAACATGTCCTTGGTGATCAATTCCCGAGTATTCGTCCAAGCGTCCAGCACTTGGTTGTAACGCTCTTGAGCCGTCATCACACCCTTGAGGTAGTTCTTTTGGAAGACCATGACTTTTTTGTCAGCATCGGCGATGTGCTTGGTCTTGGATTCCGGTGTGAGCAAGTCGTCTGCACCGAAGGAGAGTCCCGATCGTGTCGACTCGCGGAATCCTAGCTGATTCATATCATCGAGCAGTTTAATCGTCGCACGACGTCCCAGCCGTTGGTAGCAGTCGCTGATAACCGCTGCCAAATCGCTACCCTTCAATGCGAAGTTGTAGAAATCCATACCATCTGGCAAGATCGAATTGAATTGGATTCTTCCGAAGGTTGTTTCGATGATCGCGCCACCCTTGACGCTCGGATCTTCGGACTTTAGTCGACGCCAAGCTGGTAGACGAACCTTCACTTTCGCATGTCGAGCGATGGTGCCTTGCTGGAAGGCATACTCCGCTTCGGTCATGCTTGCGAAAATCATCCCCTCGCCCTTTTGATCAGGCAACTGCACAGTGATGTAATTACAACCCATAACCGTATCCTGCGAGGGCGACATGATCGGCTTGCCGTTGCTAGGTGCGAAAATGTTGTGCGTGCTCATCATCAGTGTATGAGCTTCAACCTGCGCCTCGATCGACAGTGGCAAGTGCACAGCCATCTGGTCGCCGTCGAAGTCTGCGTTAAAGCCTTTGCAAACGAGAGGGTGCAAATGGATCGCATTTCCTTCGACCAAAATCGGCTCGAACGCTTGAATGCCCATGCGGTGCAACGTTGGAGCACGGTTAAGAAGCACTGGGTGATTACGAATCGCTTGTTCGAGAATGTCCCAGACCTCTTCGTCTTTACGCTCAAGCATCTTCTTCGCTGACTTGATGGTGTCAGCGTGCCCGAGTTCTTTGAGTTTGCGAATGATGAATGGCTGGTACAGTTCCAAAGCAATTTTCTTGGGAAGTCCGCATTGGTGCAGACGAAGTCGAGGTCCAACCACGATGACCGATCGAGCGGAATAGTCGACGCGTTTTCCAAGAAGGTTCTCGCGGAAACGACCTTGCTTACCCTTGATCATATCTGTCAAGCTCTTCAGCGGTCGGTTGCTGCTGCCCAACACGGGTCTCTTGCAACGACCGTTGTCGAACAACGCGTCGACGGATTGCTGCAACATCCGCTTTTCGTTGCGAATGATGACTTCTGGCGCATTCAGATCGACCAGCTTTCGTAGCCGGTTGTTTCGATTGATAATACGTCGGTAGAGATCGTTCAAGTCCGATGTTGCAAAGTTGCCACTATCGAGCAGAACGAGCGGTCGCAAGTCCGGTGGAATAACCGGAATAACATCGAGAACCATCCACTCGGGTCGGTTTTCGCTGTCACGAATCGACTCGACAAGCTTCAAGCGGTTGATCAAGTCCTTCTTGCGCTGTTTGCTCGATGTTTCCGAGAGCTCTGTTCGCAATTCTTCGGAAAGCTTTACGAGATCGAGACCTTGCAATAACTTTCGAACCGCCTCGGCTCCCATGTCCGCTTCGAATGCATCACCGTATTGAGCGCGTGCGGCTCGATAATCTTCTTCGGTGAGCAGCTGCTGTACTTCGAGTTCGGTGGTCCCAGCATTGGTGACAACGTAATCTTGGAAGTAGATGACTTTTTCCAAGCTAGTGGTCTTCATCTCGAGAAGATTGCCCAACCGACTGGGCATCGCTTTGAAAAACCAAATGTGAGCGACGGGTGCTGCCAACTCAATGTGCCCCATCCGCTTTCGTCTTACGCGCGAGTGAGTAACCTTCACCCCGCAACGATCGCAGATCATCCCTTTGTACTTCATGCCACGATATTTACCGCACGCACATTCCCAGTCCTTTTCAGGGCCAAAAATCCTTTCACAGAACAAACCGTCTTTTTCTGGTCGGTAGGTTCGGTAGTTAATCGTTTCTGGCTTCTTCACTTCGCCGAAAGACCAGGAGCGAATGTCCTGAGGGCGAGCCAAAGAAATCTTGACCGATGTGTAGTCGTTTACGCGATCGTAGGTGGCTTCAGCATTTGCCATTACGTAAAACTCCTGAAAGTTTGCTGGGTTGCTCTGGTGTATTGATTTGTTAATTTTTAGGTCGAACTGTCGATTCACTGGGAATCAACAGTTCTATGGATGGACGATCGACGGCTTACAAACGACGCTTCTCTAGTCGCATGTTAAGGGCCAAACCTCGAATCTCGTTGGTCAAAACGTCAAAGCTGGCTGGCGTACCTGCTTCGAGTGTGTTTTCGCCCTTGACCATCGATTCATAAATCTTTGTTCTACCTTCGACGTCATCGCTCTTGACTGTGAGCAACTCTTGAAGGATGTATGCGGCACCATAAGCTTCCAGCGCCCATACTTCCATTTCCCCGAATCGCTGACCACCAAACCGAGCCTTGCCACCGAGTGGCTGCTGGGTGATAAGCGAGTAAGGTCCTGTGCTCCGAGCGTGAACTTTATCATCCACAAGGTGGTGGAGCTTCAGCATGTACAAGTATCCGACCGTCGTCTCTTGTTCCATCTGCTCACCAGTGCGTCCGTCATGAAGACGAATCTTGCCGTGACTTGGCAATCCCGCTTCCGACAAGGCCTTGTTGATGTCCGTTTCGCTCGCACCATCAAACACGGGGGTAATGGCTTGGAATCCGAGATTTGCACCGGCCCATCCCAAGTGGGTTTCCAAAATCTGCCCTACGTTCATCCGGCTAGGAACCCCCAGAGGATTCAACATGATCTGTAACGGTGTTCCGTCAGGCAAGAACGGCATGTCTTCCACGGGCAATACTTTGGAGATAACCCCCTTGTTACCGTGACGACCCGCCATCTTATCGCCGACGCTAATCACCCGTTTGGTCGCAATGTAAACCTTGACCATTTGAAGAACACCACTTCGAAGCTCATCGCCTCGCTTCATGCTGTTCAATTGGCGATCCCGAATATCGAGGGCTTCTTCAACCGCTGGCCAAAGATTCTTGTAAACCTTTTTCACTTCCGCATGCAAACCAGCATCGAGCCGATTCAGCAATCGCGAGAGATTGAAGGTTTGAGCCTTCTCTGCGATAAACTTCGGATCCTGGCCGCCCGTGAGTGGAGTTCCATCTTCATCCGTAAGTTTGCCACCGATGGACTTCTCAAGCTCTTCTGCAAAGGATGCAAACGACGTCGCGATTTCCTTGTTTCCTTCGGTCTCGACTCTCTTTAGTTCTTTCTCGAATTCCTTTCGCTCTTCTTCCGAAAGACTCATGCGACGAGAGAACTTTTGTGTATCGATGACGATACCTTCTACCCCGGAGCTTACTTCGAGCGAATCATTCTTCACATCTTCGCCTGCACGACCAAAAATCGCATGAAGTAATTTTTCTTCCGGCGTTAGCTCAGTCTTACTCTTAGGCGAAACCTTGCCAACCAAAACGTCGCCAGGACGAACATACGTACCGATCTGGACGATACCGCTTTCATCGAGTGCCCGAAGGGCCTTTTCGCTTACGTTTGGAATGTCTCGAGTGAACTCTTCGCGCCCGAGCTTTGTTTCGCGAATTTCAACATCAAACTCTTCGATGTGAATCGAGGTATAAACGTCTTGCTTCACCAACTCTTCGCTGATGATGATCGCATCTTCGTAGTTGTATCCATCAAAGGACATGAAGCCGACCAGAACGTTTCGACCGAGAGCCAACTCACCCAAGTGAGTTGCTGCACCGTCGGCGATGATCTGACCTTTCTCTACTTTGTCTCCGATTTGAACGATCGGATGCTGGTTCAAGCATGTTCGTTCGTTGAGGCCTTGGTACTTTTTCAGGTGATAAATGTCGTTGCCGACTTCGATCTTGAGCGAGTCGACGTAGGTCACTTTTCCGGCGCGACGAGCCTTGACTACCATCGCACTGTTTGCAGCCACTTCTTTTTCGAGACCAGTACCGACGATCGGTGGCTCAGCCACCAACAATGGGACTGCTTGCCGTTGCATGTTGGAACCCATCAATGCACGGTTCGCATCGTCATGCTCCAAGAACGGAATTAGACCAGCCGACACACCGATCATCTGACTCGGAGCAATATCCATGTAATGGACAGCGTCGGGCGTCACGATCTCGAAGTCGCTTCGGTGACGAGCAATCAAACCAGGCCCCGACACCAGCGAACCATCCTTGATCTCCAAGTCAGCGGGACCGATGTATGCGTCAGACTCTTCATCCGCACGCAACCACACCACTTCGTCGGTAACGACGCCATCGCTTACCTTTCGATAAGGAGTCACCAAGAATCCATATTCATCTACACCGGCGTAAATTGACAATGAACTGATGAGACCGATGTTTGTACCTTCAGGCGTCTCAATCGGGCAAATACGCCCATAGTGAGAAATGTGAACGTCACGAACCTCGAAGCCAGCTCGTTTTCTGTTCAAACCACCGGGGCCGAGTGCAGAAAGCCGTCGTTCGTGCGTCAATTGCGAAAGCGGGTTGGTCTGGTCAACCACCTGAGACAACTCGCCTCGTCCAAAGAAATATTCGATGGCTGCGCTGATGCTCTTTGGATTCACCAAAGAACGTGGCGTCATGTCCTCGACTTCTTTCAGACTCATTCTCTCCTGAACCGTACGTCGAAGCTTCAAGAAACCTTTGCGCAGCTCTTCGCAAGCCAACTCATCGATTGTTCTCAAACGTCGATTGCCCAAGTGATCAATGTCGTCGAATCTCGCTGTCGAATCTGGATCGAACAAATCGATCAAATATCGAATCGAGGCAACCAAGTCCTCTGGTCGCAACGCCATTTCGTCCTCAGGAACACTCAGCCCCAGCTTTCGGTTCACTCGGAACCGACCAACGCGACCGAGTCGATAACGATTGATATCGAAGAACTTTTCATGGAACAACAAACGAGCTTTCTCGAGAGCTGGTGGATTTCCAGGTCGAAGCCTCTGATAAATCCGAAGCAACGCTTCTTCATGCGAGTTCGTGTTATCTTCCGCTAAAGAATTCAGTATGAATGGCACCTTAGGGGTGTCCATCACCACAATGCTCTTCACACCAACCGTGCAGATCGTCTCTGCTACCGTCTTGGTAATTTTTGTTCCAGATTCGATAACAATCTCACCAGCACGCTCGTGATCTGACGGGAAAACAACATCGTCCGCCGCAATCTTGTTCTCAATCTTTGAAATGCTACGACCGTCGGTGATTTTTTCAGTCGTCACCTCGTAGAATGCCTGAATCAAGTCCTGGTCGGTACTGAATTTCGGAGACATCGCCCGAAGCAATGTCATGACCGAGAACTTTCCGCTCTGGTCGATTCGAACAGAGAGCGAGTCCTTCTTGGTTACGTTGATTTCGATCCAGCTACCTCGCTCTGGAATCACGCGAGCAGAAGGCATCTTTCTCTCGGAAGTCCCCTCAGCTTCCTCCACGAAGTCCACGCCCGGGGATCGGTGCAACTGACTAACGACCACTCGCTCAGCACCGTTAATAATAAACTCACCACCACCAAGCATAATCGGAATGTCGCCCAGATAGACCTCTTCTTCCAGAGGCTGATCTCGCTTGAGCCGGAACCAAGCCTTGAGTGGCTTTCCATAGGTCAGCCGCAATTGACGGCACTCCTCGGGAGTGTATCGCGGCTTGCCAAGCTCGTAGCGGATGTACTCCAGGGCAACGGTTTTGTCGTAGCTGTCGATAGGGAAAATCTCCCTAAAGACCGACTCCAAGCCTTGGTTTTTTCTCTTGTCAGAGGGAAGATCCTCTTGCAAGAACGCCTCGTAAGAAACAGTCTGAAGCGTAGTCAGATTCGGGATCGGAAACTGGCTTCGCCCAGAACCGAAAACACGAACCGAGGAAGTTTGCAATCGTCGCTTGGAGGAAGTTGCCATTGGAGATTAATTCTCGAAGTGGGCTGAAGGGAACAAATCAAAAAAAAGACCGCGGGAAGTGTCAGCAATCGTGCTCAACAAACTTCCCTCATCGCTCTACCGCTAGCAACCGGGAAATAGCCGGCAACCAGGAGAAACGGGATCAATCTTAAGAGGACCATGCGGAGCGGCTCTGAATAGATTTTCGAAAAGAATGAGATGGAATGAAGAAACGAAATTGAGTATCCGTACAATTCACTCCCCCCTCTGTGCGCAGAACGACAACTGATGACCCGTAAAAAAGCCAACTCGCTGTCCATTTGTCAACCGAGCCTACATCCACGGCGATAGTGTAGCGAGCCATCCCCGTTAAGATAGTCCATCGTGGACTATTTTTGTGTTTTTTTGAAATATATTGATCCAATGGCACTCGGATAGCTCAGGGAACCACCCCGCCATGTCGGAAAACAGGATTTCGCCAGAGCGAGATGGCCTGCTTCCAAGGAATTCATTCATCTAATCGGAATTATTAGACTTGAGAATACTAATTACCGGGGCCACGGGCCTCCTCGGAAACAATGTCGCCCGAATCGCAGCAAACCGAGGGCACGAAATTTGGACTTTGTCTCGATCCTCTGGGGAGCACCCATCCCTCCATGGATTGAAATGCCGGCAGATATCCGCTGATTTGTCTAGGCCGGGCGTTGAAAGCGCGTTGGACAAGCTGGAGATAGAAGTGGTCATTCATGCGGCCGCACTTATTCATATCGGGTGGCGAAAATTAGAGGATTCTCTTCGGGTCAACCAAGATGGGACCCTAGCCATCTTAGAATGGGCAGCACGCAACTCGATTCGCGCGATTTACGTTTCAACAGTCAATGCTCTTGCCGTCGGAAGCCAGGAAATCCCTGCCGATGAAGAAACCAAAGGGGACGGCCAAATCCCATGCTCCTATGTCCAATCCAAGCGTGCGGCTCAGGCTGTGTGCGACCGATTCATCCGTGACGGAGCAGACTGCTATGCGGTCTACCCTGGGTTCATGATCGGTCCGTACGATTGGCAGCTAAGCAGTGGCCGAATGGTCCAGGCGTTGCAACGGTTTCAGCCATGGGCACCAGCGGGGGGCTGCTCTGTTTGCGATCCTCGCGACGTCGCTGATGCGATCTTGAAAATCGCCAGCGAGGGTGGCAACCACCGACATTACATCCTCGCAGGAGAAAATCTAAGCTACTTTGACCTTTGGACCAGGATCGCCAAAAAGCTCGACACGCGACCTCCCGTCGTTGCAATGCGTCGCCCCGCCCGCGTGATCGGGAAATGGATTGCGAATGTCGTGAATTGCTTCACATCCAAGGAGTTGGACTTTAACAGCGCGGCGATCGCGATGTCACAACAATTTCATTACTACAGTTCGTTGCGAGCGGCACAAGAGCACGGATACCGACCGCGGCCAGTGCAAGAATCTTTGGATGACTCGATCGCATGGCTTCGAGAGCAGCGACTACTTCGTTCCTAGAAGGCTCCCCAACTGAATCACTGCGATTGGAATGATAATGATGGCAAGCACATTGATCATCGCCCCAGCTTTGATCATGTCCTTTGCAGCAAATCTGCGTTGCGCGTAAACCAGCGTGTTAGGTGGAGTGGCTACGGGAAGCATGAATCCACAGCTACTCGCCAGCACCACCGCAGTGAGCAGCGATATCTGATCGATCCCCATCGCAGGCCCCGCTTCGGAAAGTATGGGAATAAGGGCAGTCGCTGTCGCTAGATTACTCGCAAGCTCCGAGATACCTATAACCAGTGCGACGATCAACGTAAGAGCGAGCCAGGTCGAAAGGCCTGAAAAGTTTCCTGCGACACTTGCAATCAGCGTATCCAGTCCGGATGCTTCGATTGCTTTTGCCAAGGACAAACCACCCCCGAGCAACATGAGAACGCCCCACGGGACTCTCTCCATGTCTCGCCAAGCAAGAATGGGCTTATGAAACGGCAAAAGGAGCAACAATACGAGCGCTGTCATCGCGACCCATGGGTCTTCCATGCGTTTGAGACCGCTCTCTACCAATTGCCAATTCATCGACTTTGCAAAACTCTTCAAGGGCTCGCGAAGCATCCAAGTCGCTGCCGCGGTTCCGAAAATCGCCAGCGTGATCCACTGGTCTCGGTTCAATCGTGGGTTCTCTTTGAACTCCAATTCCCAAGACTCTGGAATCGCGACTTCCAAATCTTTGACCGGAAACAAAAACCACGTCAACCATACCCACGCTCCTAACAGTAAAACCAACGACACTGGGCCTGCGACATACATCCAGCTTAGAAAGTCGATCGACTTACCTTGCTTTTCAAGAAAGCTGGTGAAGAAGATATTCGGAGCTGTTCCTACGAGAGTTGCCATTCCCCCGATACTCGAAGAGAAAGCGATCCCAATCAAAAGCGGCGGTGCAAATTTCGGATTGCTTTGAATCGTAATCGCGCTCATCGCGAGCGGTAACATCAACATCGTAGTCGCAGTGTTGTTAACCCACATGCTGATCATCGCAGTGGCGAGCATAAAGGCACCGATCACAAACACTGCATTTCGACCCGCGACTCTCAATAGCAAAAGTGCACCGCGCCGATGCAACTCCGTGCGCTCAATCGCCATTCCAATCCCAAACCCGCCAAGAAAAAAGAAAACATTCTTGTCAGCGTAAGGAGCACAGGCTTCTCCCATACCATCTTTTTCAAAGACGCCCGAAAAAGGAATAAGCACCATGGGAAGCAAGGCTGTTAGCTCTAACGGAACCGTCTCTGTCATCCACCAAAATGCCATCCATGCAGCCAAGCCTGCAACATAGGATGGCGAAAAGCCGATCCCATTGCTCCAAAGCAATGTTCCGACGATCACGCCCAACAAAGGTCCCGCGAAAATTCTCGGTAGCAGAAACATTGGCATTTCGAAGTTGGTTAAACAGAGAGGAAACCACACACAATTCCGTCCGCAATCCTATTCATCCCCTGAAGTGGTTGCTGATTTAGTGAGCCGTTGGGCGCTAGCCCCGGTTTAGTGGCTTCGCCACAGGCGGCAACCGGGGCTAGCG
>Ga0207937_1000653_pt1 | contig 11896 bp, 9 predicted proteins | sample LakMenEpi04Sep11_FD_150668 | JGI IMG/M metagenome (GOLD analysis project Ga0207937, IMG submission 150668) | Freshwater microbial communities from Lake Mendota, WI - 04SEP2011 deep hole epilimnion (SPAdes) | ecosystem: Environmental > Aquatic > Freshwater > Lentic | place: Lake Mendota, Madison...
CAACAAAGTATCCACTTCCCAGTCGTTCGATCCCCGCGAGATTCATCTCGTGGTGAATTTGCCAGAAGATGCCAAGATGTTTGTCAACGGGAACGCGACAACATCGACGGGTACGTCGAGGCATTTTATTAGCCGAAACCTGAACGAAGGAGAGAGCTATCGATTCGAACTAAAGGCCGTCTTAGCCGATGCCAATGGAAATGAAGTCCAGAAAACCAAGACGGTTGTATTGAACAGCGGGAACGGCGAAGAAATCAACTTCGACATGCAGTCGAACGATGAACCAACGGAAACCGTATTGACATTGAAGGTACCGGAGGACGCCTCGGTCATCTTGGCAAACAACGTTACCAAGAATTCTGGTTCGGCCCGGGTGTTCCGTACCAAACAGCTCCGTAACGGCGAATCGTGGGATGACTACAAGATTCAAGTGACGGTTGCGGGAGTTACAAAGGAAAAGGTTATTCGATTGATTGGCGGTGACAATCTCGAATTGACCTTTAACTTTGACGACGCCGTTGATGCAAAGCTGGCCATGCAATAACGACGAGGGTGGCTCTACACGAGTTCTCAACAAAGGCTCCGATTTCATCGGGGCCTTTTTTTGTGTACTACCCTAATTTTGAGCGTTTCACTCGGCTGGGAGTGCTTCAAACGTGAGTCCAGGTTATCATCAATGGCAACCTATCAAATGACTTCATAGACGGATTTCCATGTCGACCGATTCAACGCAACGGCCTGCTGCATCTACCACGCAACCTCAATCTCGAACGGTCGCGGTCGTTGACATTGGGGCGACCAGTGTCAGGATGGCGATCGCAGAAATCGATTCGCGATCTTCGGTTCGAATCCTGGAGGAAGTATCGCAAGTAGTCTCGCTCGGTCATGATACTTTTTCGACACAGCGAATTAGTAGAAAGAGCATTGAAGAATGCGCCATCGTATTGCGCAGTTGCCGTCGACTGATGCAGGAGTATGGCATCACGCGCCCAGAACAAATGCGGATTGTGGCAACGAGCGCGGTACGCGAGGCCAGCAATCGACTGGCGTTTATCGACCGAATGTTCATTGCGACGGGTCTCGAAGTGGAATCTCTCGACGAAGCGGAAGTGAACCGTATAACGTACATGGGGGTTCAGCCTCTCCTGCAGGGGACCGCCTCGCTTTCATCTGTCAAAACGATTGTGGTCGAAGTAGGTAGCGGCAGTACCGAAGTGCTGGTGGTCCGCGGTGGAAACGTATTGTTTTCCAATACGTACCGTCTGGGGTCGCTCCGAATGCTTGAACAAGTGGATCGTCTGAATACTTCGATGGCCAAGCAGCGGACGATTATCGAATCGCAGGTACATCGATTTGTACATCAGATTTTTGAACATGTAGATTCAGACAAACTGGTCCAAATGGTCGCTTTGGGTGGCGACATGCGACTCGCCGCCAATAATTTGAACTCGACCCATCTAGGTCGCGATTTGAGAAGCGTGTCACTAGCCGACTTGACTAACTTTGCACGAATGATCGGCGGATTGCGAGAAGAAGACTTGGTCGCTCGATTTGGAGTCAGCTACGCAGATGCGGAAACTTTGTGGCCGGCATTGCTCAGCTATATTTATTTGGCGAGAGAATTCCAATTGCCCGTCCTGCATGTCGCAGAGACAAATCTGCGTGATGGACTGCTGAGCGATTTAGCTGTCCGCGATGCTTGGACGGCAGAGTTTCGGAATCAGATCATTCGATCTGCGATCAATCTGGGAAGAAAACTGGCATTTGACGAGACGCACGCCCGGCATGTCGCAACTCTCTCTCGCAAGTTGTTTTCCGATTTGGCCGCCGAGCATCAATTGGACCAACGAATGGAGTTGATTCTTTATCTCGCGGCGCTCCTGCACGAAGTGGGCCTTTTCGTAAACGCAAGAAGTCATCACAAGCATGCGATGTACATTATTCGAAACAGTGAACTCTTTGGACTGTCGGTCAAAGATCTGTTGCTCGTTTCATTGATCGTTCGCTACCACCGTAGATCATCGCCGCAACCGGACCACGAGGGGTACGCAACATTGGATCGCAGCGACCGCGTCGCGGTAGCCAAACTCGCCGCCATTCTAAGGCTCGCTATTGCACTGGATGAATCACGATCGCAGCGTATCGGCAACATCCGATGCCACAGAGACGACGATAGACTCATTATTACGACGCACGGAATCGAAGATGTTTCCTTGGAGCAGCTAACGGTCCGGCAATCAGGTGACCTGTTCGAGGAAATCTTCGGGATGAGTGTGTTCTTGAGAAGCGATCCGGGATAGCGATCATATGTTTTTGATTCCCCTCATCGCGATCATTCTGTTGATCGGAATCGTGACAGGTTCCAACTGGTTCGCTTTGGGGGCGTGTACGTTGCTGGTTGTCTTTCACTTTGCCAGGTACTTTTCGGAGAAATGGGCTTCGAGCATTCAAGTGGAGAGAACCGTCTCAACTCACGAGACGAACATCGGAGAGTCTGTCCAGGTCGGACTCAAGCTCGTTAACAAAACCAAGTTTTTTATCCCATGGTTGTTGTTGGAAGACACGTTGCCTAAGCGAGCGATCTCGCGACCAAATCGCGCGTTAGAGTTGGTTGGTTCTGCGGCCAAGCTCTATTTCTTTCGGCCTGGTCAATTGGCGATGTTGGCCTACAAACTAATTCCGCGACGACGCGGATACTTCCGCCTTGGACCAACATTGTTAGAGACTGGGGACCTACTGGGGTTGCATCGGCAGCATCGCATCGTATCGGAAACAAACTTTCTGCTCGTCTTGCCGAAGCTGATTCCGCTCGAGGGAGTGAATGTTACGACACGCAGGCCGATGGGCGAACTTCGTGCCAACGAACGAACGTTGGATGATCCAACGCAAATGGTTGGTATTCGGGCGTATCGACCAGGCGACCCATTGAACCGAATTCATTGGAAAGCCACAGCGAGAACGGGTGTATTGCATTCACGCGTTTTTCAGCCGACTTGTTTGCAAGGTGCGATGCTCGTCTTAGACATGCATCGCGATTCGAATCCGGATCGTAACGAACCGATGCGAACCGATCTTGCAGTAACAGCGGCAGCGTCGATTATTCACACACTTTATTTGATGAATCAGCCGTTCGGTTTGATCAGCAACGGCCGCGATGCTGCGGACCGTTTCCGTCAAGAAGAGTTAGCTTCAGATTATTCCAATCGAGATGCGATTCGACTCTCGGTTCAAAAGGAAGAAAAGAATGATCGGCTCAAGCCCTTGATCATCGACGCTGGTGTTGGACCAGAAAAGTTTTCTGAAATTCATCGAACGCTTGCTCGACTGGAGCGAACCGACGGTCTCAATCTCTGTCAGTTGCTCAGTGAAACGCAAAGTCGCTTGCCTCGTCAATTGGCTATTCTGGTGATTCTACAAACCGTCGACGAAGAGGCTGCACTTTCACTCGCGCTGTTGCGAAAACAAGGATTTTCCGTATCTGTCATTGTGAATCAACACACGTTGGATGGAGCTGACGATGCGGCGGCAATGCTCGTGGGTCAACGGCTTCCTGTGTACGCATTACCAGACGAGCAATCGGTACCCACCGTTTGCCAAAACATGCTTCTAATGCGATGATCTTGTCATGCAAACACTCGATACCAATACCAAAATCCAGACAACATCCGACGCTGCTGAGCCTCTGTACCGACCGCTGAATATCGGAAATGTCCACGTCGGATTTCCCGTCGTCCAAGCGGCATTGAGCGGTTACAGCGATTGGGCCATGCGCGTGATCGCACGACGGATGGGAGCATCGTATTCGCTATGCGAGGTGATGCTCGATCAATTTTTGGTCGGCCTGAAAGATCGCAAGCGGACGCAGCACTTTCTGTACAATACGCCCGAAGAACATCCAGTCGCCGGTCAGTTGATGGGAGCGGAGCCCGAACAGTTCGCATTGGGGGCACAGAAGCTCGTCGAAGCGGGCTTTGCGGTGATCGACATCAATTTCGGATGCCCGGTGCGTAAGGTGCTTGGACGATGTCGCGGTGGCTTTCATTTGAGCCAACCCGCCGTGGCATTGGAGATTGTGCAACGAACGCGAGATATCGTTCCGAGTCATATTCCAGTCTCGATCAAGATGCGACGAGGGATCGATGATACGCCAGAGAGTCGTGACCGATTCTTTGAGATTCTGGATGGTGCGTTCAACTATGGCATCTCGGCGATCACCGTCCACGGCAGAACGGTCGAGCAACGGTATGTCGGCCCGAGCCGTTGGCAGTTTTTGACCGATGTCAAAAAACATGTCGGCTCGAAGACAATCCTCGGGAGCGGCGACTTGTTCAGCGCGATGGATTGTTTGCGAATGATGCAAGAGACGGGCGTCGACGGGGTCACAGTTGCGAGAGGTTGCATCGGCAACCCGTGGATCTTCGCCCAAGCTCGCGCCATTTTCGAAGGCCGACCACTTCCACCTCCGCCGAGTCTCTTGGAACAACGTGAGATAATACTGGAGCACTTCCGTTTAGCAGAACAACTTTATGGACATGAACGAGCGGGTGTCCCGATGCGAAAGTTCGGAATCAAATATTCTCAACTCCATCCGAACGGCATCGAAGTTCGAACCGAGTTTGCCCGGGTAAAAAACCTGAACGAATGGAAGAGCGTTTTGGATAAATGGTACGCGGAAGATCTGCCTGGCAACTATCCGAAATTTTCTGAACTAGAGACTGAGTGTGAGTGAGCCGCATCGAATCTATCTGCGCTCCCACACAGGCTGGCGTATCGAGCGAACGGAAGAGAGATTCATCGCCCGTAGAACATTTCGAAGCTCAGAAGGGCTCGCGGCGGCCAAACGTGTAGAGCTTGTTATTGAATCCGCAGACACTCCTGTGAGCTTACGTTTGAATCAAAAGATTTTGAGCTGCTTTGGTCAACCGTCTCCTTGGCATTGGCCGATTGCCGATTCGCTAGCCCTTTCGAATACGATTGAGTTAGAATGGGAACATTACGAGCTAGCAACTCATCCTCCCTCCTTTGAAGTACGGTTAGAAATATGCGAATCATGAGATTGTTCCCTGCATTGCTGAGTGGCCTATTGGCTTTGAACATGACGTTCAATGCGAACGCACAGGAATCATTCAAGCTAGAGGAACTACTTGCAGCCCGATTATCGGATGCAGAGCTCGAACAAGGATGGATTCGTTTGTTTGACGGCCAAACCATGCTCGGATGGAAGGATGCTGGCAAAGCCAACTGGCGCGTGCAAGACGGAGCATTGCAAGCGGATGAGGGTGAGAATGGTCTATTGTGCACGACCGTCCCCTTTAGCAACTATGAACTCACGATCGAATTTAAAGCGGCCGAGAAAACCAATAGCGGCGTCTTTTTGAGAACTCCTTTGAAGCCAAAGGATCCAGCCAAGGATTGCTTCGAGTTGAACATTGCTCCTACGGACAACCCGTTTCCAACGGGCTCCTTTGTTTACCGACAAAAGGTATCCGAACAAGTCGCTGCACCGAAAGCAAACGAATGGCACACGTTTCGAGTGCTACTCGATGGAGCGAAAACCTCCGCTTGGTTGGATGGGAAGCAAACCGTGGATTACGCCGATACGACAGATCTGAAGTCAGGTTGGATTGGGCTTCAATTTCGCGAGGGGCCTATCGCTTTCCGAAATATTCGTATTCGTCCCATAGGCGAGACGCTGATCCCTGGCAAGCCCGACGCGTTTTTGCCCGGTGTCAAAGTCGATGCCACATGGGACGCGAATGGTTCGCTGACGATTGTCGGCGGGCGAGGACATGTTGAGAGCAAAGCGAAGCTAGGAGATGGATTCGTTCAGTTTGCAGCCAAGACATTGGTACCCAATGTAAATTCAGGCGTGTTCTTCCGTTGCATTCCAGGCGAAGACATGAACGGCTACGAATGCCAATTGCATCACGGATTCAAAGAGAACCGTTTGATACCTGTCGATTCCGGTTCGGGTGCCATTTTCCGCCGACAAGCAGCTAGGGCAGTGCTTTCAGACGAAGGATCCAAAACTCATATCACGATCGTCGCCCATGGCCCGAGAATGGCGACATGGGTGCAAGGAGTACAGGTTGTCGATTGGGAAGACACACGCAAAGCAGATGCCAACCCACGCAAAGGGCTGCGAACCGAAGCTGGATCTCTAATGCTTCAAGGGCACGATCCCGAATGTAAAGTTCGTTTCGATCAATTGCGCATTGGTGGCATCTGAGCGAAGTACTTGTGTCAATCGTGGCCGCCGTTATGGGATCGCTTCGAGACCAATGGTGTTTGATGGCTTGCATGCAGACCAAATTGAGCGACTGTCCGAAGATCCCTCTGTTTTCGTACGATTCCAATTGGCTTATGACGCATCGACCCTGATCGCCAACGGCCCGCCTGCATGGAGCGGTGAAGCCAGGGTTCAATGGCAACAATCCATCGCGTGCCAATTGGTGCTGAACATCGATCCACGCGCCGCGGTCTCATTGATTCAGATGCTGGATGATCCGGAGCATCCCTCGGTCGTCGAAATGGTTGCGACGACGTTAGAGCCGATTTCGCCCCTGGAAAAACAGTCCTTGGTCGATTGGATTGTCGCAAAGTCGCTTCCCTCGATGACAAACGCGGCGCTCTCGGAACTTGCAACAACCAATAGACTTGGAGCGGAACTGAGTCTATTGAAATGGGCGTCACTGGAGCAATCAAAACTACTGCTTGAAAACTTGCTTAATCCCGAATATTCGGCCACCGTACAGCAACATGCGATCAGTCGACTCGTCGGCAATGATTCACAGGCAATCCAATTCGTCGTCGAAAGTTTGGATCAAATGACACTGGCGGTTGAACTTACCGCATTGGAGGTGTTGGCATCTCGTCGAGAGGGTTTGCGACTGCTGATCGAAGGCGTCAAGGACAGGTCGATCGCAATCATCCGATTGCCACTGGCGCTCCAGCGTCAGTGGCAAGAGCAGGCTGACCCGGAGTTAAGACTCGTGTTAAGTGATTCCCTGGCTAATCGATCGACTGGAGTTTCTGAACAAGTCTTGGCCGAGTATTTCGAAGCGCTGACGGGTGAGGCGAACGAAGGAAGTAGACAAGCCGTTTTCGTGCGGATCTGCGCATCCTGTCACCGAGTGAATGCGGTCGGGAAAGCAGTTGGCCCCGATCTGCGGTCATTGGTCGACAAATCATCGGAGCAAATCTTGATCGCTGTGCTGGATCCCAACCGTGAGGTCGACCCCAAGTATCACGTTGTCAATTTAGAAACGAACTCCGGACGCATTCTTGCTGGTATATTGGAAAGCGAAACCGAGCTTGAACTGAAGATCGTTGACGCCCAAGGGAATGCTCATTCCGTGATGCGAGAGGACCTCGAATCGCTACGTAAGCAAGCTCGATCTTTGATGCCCGAGGGCCTTCATGGCGAGATCACGAAAGAACAAATGCGGGATCTGATTGCCTTCTTGAAATCACAACCCAAGGTAAGTCCGTGACCTGACAGCACGGGCAATTGGAATCGCCCTGGTGAAGTCGGTGTACCGCCACCGACGATGAAAAATGTTGAGTACAACGTCGCTACCGCGCCGGGGCGGACGTTGAATCACGGTGATCAGATTGAGCACCGAGTCAGTGGGCCAAGCAACCGCCTTCAATTGATTCACCGCCTCGACCGCTGATGGTGAACCGTCGTGGGCGAGTGTCAGTCGCAATGCTTCTAAATCTTGGTTGATCGCGGTTTCAGGATGTCGTACAACCAACACGGAGCACGGGGCGTGAGTGGAAACAAAATCCGTGGTACTTCCCAGCAAGATCTTGGAGAGCATGCTGTGCCCTTTGGCACCGACCACAATGAGGTCCGCTTTGCACTGTTCGGCATATCGGACAATCTCGTCAGCGGCATGCCCGATCTGTGGTGCATGCGAGGCAACGCAGCCCGACTCGGCAAGTATTGTGGATACTCGCTCATAATCCTCAAGTGCATTTGCTGTTTCCAGCTTGCAAATTTCCTCTGCTCGTCCGACGGAGTAGATGCTCGTGGCCGGATGCCCCGCGACGGTAACCACCGTCAGCTCACCGCTCCTGCAAATGGGCAGCCTAGAAAACCAGCGAATCGCATGTTCGGCGTATGTCGAACCGTCAGTCGTCAAGATAATTCTCATGGTTCAGCTCTGATTTCATTTGGCGAGAGAAATGCTTGCGACAGCAGTTTTTTAAGTGTACAACCGTGGTTATAGAGCAAACGATGTGCCGCTCGTTGGACATCCGAGTGTCGGGTTTTTTGGAGACTTTTTTGCCATCCGTCACGGGTGTACGTCTCGGATTTCTTTTTCAAGTTGGAAAGAATACAAGTGTGCATACAATGCTCGCGGCAAACGTCAACGTGCGCGATTAGGCACAAGATTGAAATGCGCGTGCGATTTCGCACGATTTTCGACTTGGTGTCGCTGCTCTAATCGGTGCTTCAAAATGGTTTGCGAAAGCGATGGGAAGGGACGAAAGAATGAAAAGACTTGCCTTGCAGTGCCAACAGAACCTTGGCGCGATTGCCTTGACGTCGATCGTCGGATTGCTGTCGATGATGGAATTGGCTCGGTCAACCGTCCACGCGCAAGACGGCTCGGGTTCCATTGAACCCTTGGTAGCGTCAGTCATCGACGCCGTCCGCGGAACGGTGGTTTCCGCCAAGCAAGGGTTGGTCTTCAACCAACCGGCATCCGGTGGCGGACCGAGCAAGCCATCGGTTGTACTCATTCCTGGGTTGCTCGCCTCACCAGGATCGATGGATGCCGTTGTATCTGAGATCGAGAAGCATGCATTTTCGACCGCTGTTTTTCATTATTCCAGCCATGAAGGAATCAAGTCTGCGGCGATTCAATTGGCCACCGAGTTGCGAAACCTGCGGGTAACTCAGCCCGATCGTCCCGTTGTGCTGTTGACTCATTCTATGGGTGGCCTTGTGGCGCGATGCTGCGTTGAAGACGCGGCTTTGAATCCTGGAAACGTAAAGCAGCTAATTTTGATTGCCCCACCCAACCATGGTTCGGCGGTTGCCAGGCTCTCTGCCACCGAGATATCGAAGAGGCTTGGATGGCGAAAACGGATCGGTCAATCCAGCCTGAAGTCAATTGATGATGTTGCGGGAAGTCTGTTTGGAGTTGCAAAGGACGACCTGCTGCCAGGATCAACGACGCTACTGGAATTGAATGCGCGTTTACGAGCCGAAGGGGTCCGCTACAGCGTGATCGCCGGTAGCGGTGGTCCCGTGCCTGGCGAATTGCTTCAGTTATCGTTGCTGTTCGGCAATCTTCTGTTGCCTGAAGATCCCGAGACACAAGCGGCACTGCAGTCGGCAAGCGATTTGGCCTGCTTGGACGAATGGACCGTAGGACGCGGTGATGGCGTGGTTTCGGTTTCATCCGCCAAGCTAAGTGGCGTTCAGGATTTCGTGACACTCCCGTTCTTACACAACGAATTCGGCGATAAGACCAGTAAGGCAAGCAACCAGGTGATCGCTGAAGTAATGAAGAGACTGAAAACTCATTAACGCCAGTCAGACTGTTTCCGGTCCCGCCTAGCATGCGTTTCCGTTCGGACTTGTCGAACAGGAGATGCAGCAATTCAGTCGCCTGAACGCCGGGTGACTTTGCGGATGGAAAAGGCTAAAGGCGTCCAAGTAATTCCGTTTTCTTGGACGTGAATTCATCGTCGTTGATGGCCCCAGCGTCCCTTAATTTTGCCAGGCGCTCGATCATCGCGAAGATATCGTCGCTTGATGACGGTAGGTGCCGAAGGGAAGCGTCACGATCAAGACCGGAACCAAGGGACGTCGCAAGCTTGTCATAATCGATGATGCGGTGTAAACCGCCCGCGAAAGGGCCGGAATTGCGTGGATTGAGGAGATTCAATCGCGTATCGCCTTGTTGGCATCCCGCAGACCTGACGGAAGCTTGGTTCGTATGAATTCGGTTGCTAAAACCCCCGGGCTTTGTCTATTCTAACAGTACAAAGACGACATATCCGCAGTTTTTGCATCTGGTCGGATGGACACTTGGCAATTGACCAAACTGATGTTCGAAGGGTCCAAGGGGGAGATCAAAAGCACGGTGGAAAAGTACATGTCATATGTCGAATGGCTCGACGGGCAACCTTTCACGAAAGACTACGACTCAATTGATCGATACGAAGCCGAGATGAAGGTGTTTTTGAAGTGATCTAGATAAACCCAGCCACCTCGTCTTCTTTTTCGCTCTAAGCACATCGGCATGAGTTTTTTGGAGAAACAAGCTGATAGCCGAAGGGCAATAGCCCCATCATTACCCACATTTCCGGTCCTGTTTCGCCGCTATTCGAGGCGTTTATTCGTGATTGGAGTCAAAAAGATGAGGGTTCTGAGCCCCTCCAGGGCTCAGAACCGACAATCGCAAATGCTTGCTTCACGTTCGTATCCCTGACTAAGTCATGATGGCACGAATGGGTTGGCCGAAGTCGCGTTCGAGACGCTTTCGGCCCGGGACCACTAACGAATGCGGTTCGATTCCTAATTGATGGAGAACCGTTGCATGGATGTCCGTGACGTAATGCCGATCTTCGACCGCATGAAATCCCAACTCGTCTGTTTTGCCGTGGGCCATACCACCTCGAATCCCGCCACCAGCCATCCAAACGGAGAATCCGTAAGGATGATGATCGCGACCATTCGAGCTTTGTGATCCAGGCGTTCTTCCAAATTCAGTAGCCCATACGACTAAGGTTTCATCCAATAACCCTCGCTGCTTCAGGTCTTTCAATAACGCACCAATCGGCTGATCGACCTCCTTGCAGAGCTTGGCATGTCCTGATTTGAGGTTGGCATGAGCGTCCCAACTCCCTGCACCTCCATTGCTACCATGATAAACCTGCACGAACCGAACGCCACGTTCAACTAACCGGCGCGCAGTCAATAGTTGCCCACCAAAGGTCTGCGTTTCCTTTTGCTCGAGACCGTAGTCTTCGAGTGTCTTCTTCGACTCATGATCAAACGACACGACCTCAGGGACCGCCATTTGCATGCGGAATGCCAACTCGTAAGACTTCATGCGTGCACGGATGGCTTCATCGTCAGGGAACTTCTCCGCGGTGATTTGGTTCAATTTGCGAAGAAACTCAAACTCGCTCGATTGCACTTCGGCTTTCACATCTTGCGGCGGTCTCGCATAGGGCAAAGGGTCCTTCGGATCCACCTTGAGCGGGATTCCGTCGTATTGCGGCCCGAGATAATTCGCACGATGCGTTTCTTGCCCGCCGCAACAATCGGCAGTGGGCACTCCCATCACCACGAACTGAGGAAGATTCTCATTCAGTGAGCCAAGTCCATAGTTGACCCACGAGCCTATCGTCGGAAAGAACCCATCCACACGATGCCGCCCCGTATGAAACTGCAACTGAGCGCCGTGATTACTATCCTCCGTCCACATCGATCGAATAAGGCATAGGTCGTCCGCGCATTCGGCGACATGAGGCCACCACTCGCTAATCTCCAATCCACTCTGTCCCCATTTTTTGTATCCGACCTGCAAGGGGTAAATCTCCGTCCGCACAAATCCATTGTTCGGGTCGAATGCGACCACGCGTTCGTTGGCCATGTAAGGTGATTTGAGTACATCGGCAAACGGAGTTTCCGCAATCGTCTTCCCTGCAAACTCATTGAGCGTTGGCTTGGGATCGAACGACTCCATGTGACTGGTGCCTCCAATCATGAATAACCAAATCACACTCTTTGCTTTCGGAGCGAACCGCTTAATAAGCGACTTAGGATCCGTTTCGTCCGCACCGAGAATGCGATCTTTGGCAAGCATCGAGGTCAGGGCAATCGATCCGAATCCCATACCTGCATCGACCAGCAACTGCCGTCTCGAAA
>Ga0207937_1000654_pt1 | contig 11894 bp, 8 predicted proteins | sample LakMenEpi04Sep11_FD_150668 | JGI IMG/M metagenome (GOLD analysis project Ga0207937, IMG submission 150668) | Freshwater microbial communities from Lake Mendota, WI - 04SEP2011 deep hole epilimnion (SPAdes) | ecosystem: Environmental > Aquatic > Freshwater > Lentic | place: Lake Mendota, Madison...
CGGCTACACTCTCTCCGACTTCGCCCGCGACAAGGATGCCAACGCGGCTGTGGCCGGCTTTGCCGAGGTGGTGGCTTATGCCCGGTCCCGCGGGATGACGGCGGTCGAATACCTCGAGGAAATTTTCGCCACGCTGGGCGTCTATCTGGAGCGCGGCGAATCCCTGGTTTTCGAGGGAGCGGAAGGGGCCGCGCTGATTGCCAAACTGGCCGACTCTTACGCAGCCGATCCGCCGGCGGAGATCGACGGTTCACGGGTCGTGCGGGTGGAAAATTTCGCACGAGACATCATCCAAGACGTCGAGGGCGAGCGCATTCCGGCCGAGGCGATGATCATTTTCTCGCTGGCCGATGGACGCCGCGCCGCCGTGAGACCGAGCGGCACCGAGCCCAAGATCAAATATTACATGTTCGGCGTGGAGAAACCGCAGTCCGGCCGCAAGATGTCGGCTACCGATGTGGCGTCGGCACGGGCGCGGGTGTCGGCGTCGTTGGACAAAATGTGGGATTGGCTGCACAATGATGCCCTGCGCCGGACGGCGTCTTGATCTGAAACCGTGAAAAGCTTTCTCCAATTTCTGCTTTTTGTCCTGTTGATTACGCTGGCTTTGGCCGGTCTTTACTCATGGAAAAGCGGCCACTTTGAAAACGGCCGTCCGCCGGCTGCCCCGGAAGACGCGGTGCTACCCAGCGTGAAGCCGGTCCTCAGCAGTGCGTCGATCCCAGGATTGGCGGCTCTTGACGAGGAGTTCACCAAGGTGGCTGAGGCGGTGATCCCATCCGTCGTCAGCATCGCGGCGCGCCGCGGCGCAACCGTGGATCCACGCGAAGAATTGCTGCGGCAGTTTTTCGGTTTGGGCCGTCCCCCGCAAATGGAAAGCGTCCCGCAGGGCACAGGCGTGATTGTTTCCACCGAAGGGCACCTGGTGACGAACCTGCATGTGATCGAAGGGGCGTCGGAAATCCTTGTGAGCTTGAGCGACGGTCGGCGCCTGCCGGCGAAGCTGCTGGGTTTCGACGCGATGTCCGACATAGCCATTTTGCAGATTGAAGCCGACGGGCTGCGTCCTCTGGCCTTTGCGGACTCCGAGAAAGTGCGCGTGGGGCAGCTTGTTTTCGCCGTTGGCAATCCCTTCGGCCTGCAGGAGACAGTCACGCAGGGGATTATCAGTGCCCGCGAGCGGCTCTTCTCCAGCGAGTCGGTGAACGAGTTTTTCCAGACGGATGCCGCCATCAATCCGGGCAACTCGGGTGGTCCGCTGGTCAACATTCGCGGGGAGATTGTCGGCATCAACAACTTCATCTACTCGCAATCGGGGGGCAGCCAAGGTATCGGGTTTTCCATTCCATCGAATTCTGTGCGACGCGTGCTCGAGCAGATTCTTGAACATGGCCGGGTGCTGCGCCCGTATCTCGGAGTGGTCTTGAAGCCCCTCGACAGCACGTTGGCTTCGCACCTCGGTTTGCCGGATGCCCGCGGTGCGCTGGTCGAAGCGGTGATGGCGGGATCACCGGCGGCGCTGGGAGGTATCCGGGCGGGTGACGTGATCAGGAAATTCAACGGTCGCGAGATCCGCGATTTTAACGATCTGCGCAAGCGTGTGGCCGAAACGCCAATTGACACCGAGGTGACAGCGGAGTTGGTGCGCGATGGCGACACGATCAGTGTGCCCATCCGCATCGTCGAGCAGCAACGGCGCGATGCTCCGGGGTTGCCCGTGCCGCCCACGGGGAATGTTTCGCCGGCTCCGGCTGTCCCTTCCGCTCCGGCCTTGCCGGAGGATCGCAGCGCGTTGGCCGGAGTTTCGGTGCGTCCGGTCACTCCCGCGCTGATCCGGCGTTTTCGTCTTCCCGAAAACATCGAGGGCGTGGTCGTGCAGGAGATCGAGCCGAATGCTCCCGCGGCGGGTATTCTCCAGGCGGGTGATGCCATCGAGCAGGTGAACGATTTGCCGATCAGCTCCGCCGAGGACTTTGTGCGGGCGGCGTCTGCACTGCAGCCGGGTGAGCGGGCGATTTTGTTGCTGTCGCGGGGGCCGGTGCGTTCTTTCGAGGTGGTGGGCCCGTGAGCCGGGTTGCTCCCGCCGTTGACTTCGAACACGTGATGCCCTCATTCTTGGCGATTCGATGAAAGCCCCCGTCGGCACAACTTTTGTGGTGGCTGCCAGCCTGCTGGGGGTGGCGGCGGTGGCACAGCTTGTCGCGGTTTTGATTTACTTCGGTCCGGGATTTGCGGTGCGTCCGACGACCCCTCCGGAGGCTGCGCCTGTCCCGGAAACGGCGGTGGAGGTGGCGGTGACCGAACCGGCGGTGGAGGAGGAGAAAACTCCCGAAGCCGATCTGGATGCCGCGGCGCAGCAGGAGCGTTTGGTTGAATTGATGAAGGAGATCGAGTTGCTCGAAGGTGGATCTTCTCCGGCGGCCGCGTTGGTTCCGCTGGAGGAAGCGCTCACCCTGCAGCCCCGCAACCCGGATATCCTCGCACGGGCGGCCAGCTTGCATGAGCGGCTCGGGCAGAGCGAAATGGCCCAAAGCCTCTGGAAAAATTTGTTGGATCTCGGGCCCGAAGCCGGACGCTTTCTCGAGGTGGCGGAGATTCGCCTGCGCTTGCTGCGCCAAGACAACCTGGTGCCGAGCGGCTCGGCCGCCCTGCGTGACCAAGTGGGATTGCAACCCGGGTCCATGCTTGGTGTGGTGGATTTAAAATTGAACGAAAGTGACAAGGGCAATGTGCCGGTGAAAGATTTGCGTCTGGCGGTGAAATCTCGCCCCGGCGAAAAGATCGACGGTCGCGATGTGCGGATCAATGTGACTTTCTACGAGAAGTTCGAAGGCGAAATCGTGCCCACTTCGAGTCGTGTGCAGTCGATGTGGTTCACCACGCCGGTGGACTGGCTGGATGACGGCATCGAGATTCTCGAGGTGAAATACGAAGTGCCCATGATCGGTCAGGATGGAGGTCCGCCCCCGACCTACTACGGCTACATGGTGAATATTTACTACCGGGGACAGTTGCAGGAGACGCGTGCCGATCCGGTGGATCTGCAGGATCTTTTCCCACCCCCTTTGAGCGAGCTGCCCGGGCCGCAATAGTCTGTTTTTTAAAAAGACCCACCCATGAAAATACTGCTGGTTGATGATGAAACGCAGGTGTTGGCGGCCTGGCGGGAAGTGTTGGAGTCGGCGGGACGATGCGAGGTGAGGACGGCGTCCACCGGCCACGAAGCCCTCGAGGTTTCGCGCGAATGGGGCGGCGTGAATGTGCTGGTTACCGATGTGGTGATGGAGCCGATGGACGGATTCACCCTGCGTGACCAAATGCAGGCGGCTTATCCCGCGGTGCGGACGGTCTTCGTGAGCGGCTATGATCTTTCGGGTTACGGGGACCGTTTGGCCGGTGCTGCTGTGGTGGCCAAACCGGCCGAAGCGGAACGATTGATGGCTGCGGCGGGACTTCTCGGGGGTCCGACGATCGGTGGTGTGCTTGGTTCCTACTACGTGCAGGATTACCTCGGGCGTAAGGGGGGAGTTCTCGATTATCTGGCTTGGCAGCAAAGCACCTCGCGGCACGTGATCTTGCATGTGCTCGATGCCGAGAGATTGGAGGATGCGACCGAGAAAGAGCATTTTCTGGCGGACGCCCGCGCCAAAGCCGCCGTGACCCATCCGTATCTGCTGGCGGTGCACGAGGCGGGGGAGGTCGACGGGCGACCGTTCTACAGTTCTGATTTTGTACCCGGACACACCTTGTCGGCTTATGCGGATGCGGGGCACAAGCTGGATGACCGGGTGCTCTTCAACGCGTTGCGCACCGCGGCGGAGGTATCGGAGCATTTCAAGAAACAGAATCTGGCCCGGCGCGAGATCGGGGCGGCCGATATCCTGCTTGATGCATCGATGCGGCCACGGTTGGCCAATGTTGCCCAAGCCGGCGCGCCCGGGGAAATCGATGAAGCCGCCGAGGTGCGGAGTTTTGCCGGTGCGGTTGAACAATTGACTGCACCCGGCAGCACGGTGGCAGTAGCCGTCGATGGTCTCGTCAAGAACGAGAAGACTGATTGGTCATCTGTGCTCAAGTTGGCCGCGGCGGCGGCGCCGGCCGTCGCACCGAAAAACGCGGCCAAGCTCACGGCCCGCAGTGAAAAGACCAAGCAGATCATTCAACAATCGAAAGACCAGCAAAAGAAGCGCCTGCTCATCACGGCGGGTATGTCGTTACTGCTCCTGATCACGGCAATTTACGCCCTGTTCAATCTCTTCGGCAACAAGTCGGCCCGGGGCGTGGAGACCAAGCTGGTCAAGGTTCCGGCTGGTGAGTTCATTTATCAAGATGGCCAGAAAGTGACGCTGCCGGATTTCTGGATCGACGAGCATGAGGTGTCCATCGCCGACTACAAAGAGTTCCTCGACTTTCTCGAAGCCAACCCCGGCGAGGCGGAAAAATTTGCCCATCCCGACATGCCCAAGGGCAAATCGCATTACCCGCTGGATTGGGAAGACAAAAAAGAACTCGATCCTCCGGCATGGGGCTACTACCGGAGCGCGCTCAAAGGAATGTATAAAAAGCTCTTTCCGCTGACGGTTGATTCGCCGGTGTTCAACGTTGATTGGTACGATGCGTATGCCTACGCGAAATGGAAGGGGCGTCGCCTCCCGACCGAACAGGAATGGGAGAAAGCCGCCCGCGGCACCGACGGCCGCAAATATCCCTGGGGCAATGAGGAGGAGCCGAAGAGGGTGAACAGCGGGCACGATTTCAAACCCAACCCGAAAGAAGGCGGCGAGATCGACGGCCACAAACGCTGGTCCCGGATAGACCAGCCGTCGGGCGATATCAGCCCTTTCCGTGTCCGGAACATGGCGGGCAACGTCTCCGAGTGGACGGCGTCCATGGCACCCTCCGAGGACGGCATGGGTGGAGACGTTCCGGTGGTTCGCGGCGGCAACTGGTCCAATCCCGAGCATCACCTCACGCGTCGTCGGGCGATTCTTGATCCGCTCCAGCAACAGGATGCCTTGGGCTTCCGCACCGTTTCGGACAAACCTTGAAAACGATGTCACGCCCGTCTTTCCCGCTCTGGCGGTTGTTGCCTGCTTTGGTGGCGAGCGTTCTTTTTTTCGGGTTGTGGGTTGAGCAGGCCGGCGCGCAAGTGCGAGTGGACGTCAGCTTCAAGCGCAAGCTCTACGTTCTCTACGAGCCGCTGATCGCAACCGTAACAATCAACAACCTAAGTGGTCGTCCGCTGCTGCTCGACAACTCGGACCATCACCGTTGGTTCGGCTTCAACATTGAAACGGCGGATGGGCGTATCATTCCACCGATCAACCCCGACTACGCCCTCGCCCCGGCTGCCGTCGGCCCCGGGGAAAAACTTTCCCGCGCGGTCAACCTCACGCCGCTTTTTCCGTTGCATGAATTCGGGCTCTACCGGATCAAAGCGTCGGTTTACGTCACGGAGTTTGGCCGTTATTTCAGTTCGCCGCCCTTGGCGGTGGAAATCACCGAGGGACGCCCGATCTGGCAGGAGATCGTGGGCGTGCCCGGCACTGACGGCAAACCCGAGTTGCGCACGATCACCCTTCTCTCCCACAAACTCTCGCGCACCACGAGGCTCTACGTGCGTATCGAAAATCGCGAAAAAGGAAATGTCTACGCCACGCACCAACTCGGACAATTCCTCACCTTCGGCCGGCCTGAGGTGATGCTTGATGCGAATAACCAGATTCACATTCTCCAGAACAGCTCGCCCAAACAATACATCTACAGCCACTTGGGTCTCGGGGGTGAGGTTTTCACTCGGCAAGCCTACACCGAGATGGGCAAGTCGCGCCCCTCTCTGGCCAAGCAGGCCGGCGGTTCGGTTGCTGTCATGGGGGGACGCCCCTTCACACCCGGCGAGGAGGATGCCATTGAGGATGAGGCAGACAAAGCCGGCGATCGTCCTGTTCCCTTGCCCGGATCATGAGTGTGGCTACCCGGCCGAAAAGCCTTGCCTGTGCTTGGTCGGGCCGTTAGCTTCCCCGCCCCTCTCAATCACTTTCCCATGCCTGCCAAAAAGAAAAAAAATTCTGCCAAACCCGCCAAAAAAGCGGTGATCAAAAAGCCTGCCGCCAAAAAAGCTGCGGTTTCCAAAAAGAAACCTGCCAAGAAGGTTTCTCCCAAGAGGGCCGGTAAAAAGCCCGCGGCCAAGAAGCCGGCTTCCCAAAAGAAGCCTGCCAAACCATCCAAAATGCCTCCCAAAAAGAAAGTTTCACTCGGCAAGACGGGTTCCATCAAACCTGTCGGCACGCGTGACATGCTCGCTTTTGGGCAACCGGTGGAAAAGACCCGCCGCCTGAATCCATGGCTTAAAAAACAACATATCCGCTTGCTTGCCCTCAAGGACACTTTGCTTGATTCCATGACCGGAGTGGCCCGCGACAATCTGCGGACGGGGCACGATGCCCATGAAGTCTCGGCACATGGCCTGCACCAAGCCGATGCCGGCAGCGATTCTTACGACCGCGATTTCGCGCTCAATCTCCTTTCACAGGAGCAGGATGCGCTTTTTGAAATCGACGAAGCCCTCAAGCGCCTCACCAAAGGAACCTACGGGGTGTGCGAAATGAGCGGTAAACCGATTCCCAAGGCCCGCTTGGAAGCCCGGCCGTTCGCCCGCTTCACGGTCGAATGCCAAAACGAGATCGAGCGTAAAAACCGCTTCAGCCGCATCCGCCAGCCTGTCACCCGCCTTTTTGAAACCACTGACGACGAGTCCTCCGAAGAATCCGACGAGGAATCCGGCAACGAGAGCAAGGAGTAAACATTATGGCCCAGGAAATCATCACCCTCGAGTGCACCGAGGCAGCTGCCGAAGGCAAACCTGTCTCGCGCTACATGAGCACCCGCAACAAAAAAAGCCCGCGCACACCGAGCCGGCTGGAGAAAAAGAAATATAATCCGCATCTCCGCCGCCACACGCTGCACCGCGAAACGAAATAGACTACCATGCAACCGAAGACACCCAAACGCCGCGCCGCCATGCGTCGGGCCAATCGCCCCATGCCGCGCCGACGCATCGATCTGCAGATCGATGCCATCGACTACAAAAATCCGGAACTTCTTAAGCGTTTTGTCACGGAGAGCGGCAAAATTCTCCCGCGCCGTCTCACTGGCGTGCCTGCGCATTTGCATCGCCGCATCACGCGTGCGATCAAGCGCGCCCGTTCCGTCCTGCTCCTTCGCTAGTTTGCCGGGCCGGTGGGCTGTCCGGTTTGGACGGCTTGCCGCCGTTGTTGTTGCTTCCGCTTTTCGGCAGGATGCGTGGGCGCCATTGCGGCTCGGACAATTTTCCTTCCGAGACGTATTCGAAGAGTTTGCTCACCGGGTAGAGGATGAGGCCCGGCACGCCTTGGGCGTTGATGCGCACGCTGAAGTCCATCCGATCCTCGATAAAATACAGCGAACCTTGGCCGATCATGCTGAAGCCTTGGCCGATCACGTCGAGGTTGTCCGTGCGGATCTCCCCATCGGCCACGCGGAAGTCACAGGTGGCTTTGCGGGCGGTTTGGTAGCCGGTGCCGGGAATGATCGTGTCGAGAACGACCGAGAGAGGTCCGAGCACGGGAATGGCGAAGACGTTGCCGTTTTCCACGATGAGGTTGCCGCCGCCGCTCATGGCCCGCGCATTGCCGGGCACGAAGCTGAAATCGTAGTTGCCGCTGACGACACCTTTGGAGTCCTTGTAGTCGAAATACAAGCGGGTGAGGGTCTCGAAATTCACCTTGGATAAGTTCACGCTCATTTTTTGACGGGCATTCGGCTGGCCGGTGGCGATATCGGCCTTGAGCCGGGTGGTGCCGCCGAAAAGTTTCGCCGAGGGGATATCGACCTTGATCGCGCGCCCGTTAAACTCGAGGGAGCCGGTGGTTGTTCCGAAATTCAGCGTGCGTTCGAGCAGGTCGTAATCGAGGCCTTGCGGCGCGGTGAAATCGGCCCGCAGTTTTGTGAGCGTCGGATCTTTCAGTCCGATGACTCCGCTCACCTTCACTTCGGGAGGTGCTTTGAAGCGGTAGGGTTTGGTCTCGCGGGCGACCTTGGGATCGGCCCACTGCAGGACATTGAACGGATTCATGGAGCTGCGAACTTCCTCCAATCGCACTTGATTGCGCCCGAAGTCGTAAGTGAACAACCCGCTGCCGGTGCCCTCGGGGCGTTTGACGTCGATCTTGGAAAGTGTGAGGGCCAAATCCTCGAAACTCAGAACGGCTGAGGCGTTATCCAGGGTGGAGTCATGGATGGATGTTTTGCCCAGCTTGAGCTGGCCCTTGGCCCTCAGTTGATTGGGGTCGAGTTTCGGGCCGGCAGCTTCGAATTTGATCTCGGGCGGCTCGATGAACTTGAGTTCCATTTTGGCCAATCCTGTCTGCACCTTTTCATCGAGCAACGCGGCCAGAGGGAGCGGGTCCGCTTGGGCATGAACGCGCAGGCGGACGTCATCCGGCTTGATGATCAGATCCGATCGGATCGTGCCCGTGGGCAATTGGAGGATGACATCGCTGGCGTAGAAATCGCCATTGCGCCAGGAGAAGCCGCCGGAGAGACCGCCGAACTCGGTGTTGCGCAAAGCGAAGGGGCCGCATTCCAGGGTTCCGAGCGCCTTAACGTGGCGTGGTTCGCCTGATCCCGTCTCCACCGTGGCCTCGAAAATCGGTGGGTAGTTGAAGGCCAACTCGGCCCAAGGACTTTCGGGATAAAGTTGTTCGAGCCAAGGAACCGGATCGAGACTCGAGCGCACATCGCCCCGTCCCTCTCCGGTGGTGAGATTCCAGCGCCCCGAAGCCGTGAGGGCTCCGGCGTTCTCTCCGCGGGCGGAGAGAACAGACAGGTCCAGAACCTGTCGAGCGTAAGTCGCCTCGAGACGGATGTCCCGCAGCCGGATGTTGCCGTAGGTCGCGCGGGGGGCCTGCAGGCGGATGCGGGGCAACTGCAAGGCGGCGGCGTTCCCTGATTGGGTGGTGAATTCGAGTTCAAGCACGGGGGCGATGGTGCCGAAGTCGATCTCTTCCAATATCTCCATGGCCTTGGCGATCTCCGAAGGAAGAAGGTTGGAGCTGGGCGCTTCTCCGGTCTTCCCGCGCAAAGCGACCTGTCCGCTGGCGATCACGTCGATGCCCTGAAAGTTGAAGCGGGCCAAGGGAACGCTAACGACACCGTCCGCCAGCATGAGGCGGGCCCGGGCCCGCGTTAGCCGCACGCTCCGCACCACATCGTCGCCGGTGGAAACCGGCAGGTAAAGCTGTGCGCCGCGCAGGTCCAGCGCGGTCAAATCGACAGCCCCGCGCGCCAACCGGCGCCAATCGAGCGAGACGGCCACGCGATCGACTTTGACCTCGTTATTCTCCGGCAGGTTGGCTGCCCGCATTTCGACGCCATCCAACACCAGACCCTCGAGCAAGCTTAGGCGCATGCGGGAGAACTCCAACTGCAGGCCGGCCCGCTGGGCTGCTTCGATGATGGGGGGGAAAAAAGTGCGGGGCAGTCCGACGAACTGCAGCCAGAGCAACACCCCCGGAACGATCACAAAGGCAAACACCTGCACGATGCGTAGCAGTGTTTTGAGCGTGTGATGGGTGAATATGCGCCAAGACATCCACCTGCAAACTAACAATGCCCGGCCTGCTTGTCAGGTGCGGCGCATAAAAAGCAGTCGCAGACTGTTGAGCACAACAATGAGCGTGCTCCCCTCATGGGCGGCAACGCCCAGAGCCAGCGGCAGGGGAAAAGCAAACGTGGCCAGCACCATTACGCCCACGGTTCCCAAGGCGACGAACATGTTCTGGTGAATGACACGGCGCGCGCGGGTGCTCAAATCCAGCGCGAGGAGGAAGTTCTCCAGACGGTCGTTCATCAGGACAACCTCGGCTTGCTCCAAGGCGGCATCCGAGCCCCGTGCCCCCATGGCCACACCGATGTCGGCGGCGGCCAGGCAGGGAGCGTCATTGACCCCGTCACCGATCATGGCGACGCGCAACCGGCCGCCGTCTTTGAGATTCTCGATCGCCGCGACTTTGTCTTGTGGCAGCAAACCGGCCCGCACTTCATCGACGCCGGCCGCATGACCCATCGCTTCAGCGGGTCCCTTGCGATCGCCGGTCAGCATGACCGTGCGGATGGATCGCCGGCGCAACTGTTCAAGAAGGGCGGCGCTGGCAGGCCTGATTTCATCACGGAAGCGCAAACACCCGAGGAGAGACGGGCCTGCGACCCAGACTTCGGCGGCATCGGCCGCCGGCAACGTCTCAGGCAAATTTGCGCCGGTCTCTTCAGCGACAAATGTGCGACTGCCGAGGACGCAAGCAGCACCGGCAATACGTGCCCGCACGCCGCGTCCCGGCACGGTTTCGTGATTTTCCGCGGACTCGATGGGTAGGTCGCGTTCCCATCCCATGCGGAGGATGGCCCGTGACAGCGGGTGCGTGGAGTGCCGTGCCAAGGCGCGGGCCACGGACAGCAACTCGCTTTCGTTGCCTTTCCTCATGTCGATGCCGGCCAGAGCGAGTCGCCCGGAGGTGAGGGTGCCGGTTTTGTCGAGGGCAACCACTTGGACGCGCGCGAGATTTTCGATCGGGGCTCCCCCGCGGAAGAGTACTCCGCGCCGGGCGCCGGCAGCGATGGCGGAAAGAATACCCGAGGGAACCGAGAGAACTAGAGCGCAGGGCGAGGCCACCACCAGGAGGGTCATGGCGCGGTAGAAGGCGCTGCGGGTTTCTCCCGCACCGGCGAACGCCGGCAGGTCGAAAATCAACCACCAGACAAAAAACATGGTCAAGCAGGCGGTCAGGATGATCCATGTGTAAGTCGTGCCGAAGCGGTCGGTGAAACTTTGCGATGGAGCGCGCAGAGCTTGCGCTTCACGAATCAGGCGGATGATTTTCTGCAGTGAGCTTTCCGCGGCGGGGCGGAGCACGGCGCCTTCGATGACTCCGGAAAGGTTGATCGTTCCGGCCCAAGCTGTATCGCCGGGGCTTTTGGGAACAGGAACTGACTCGCCGGTGAGGTTGGATTCATCACACTCGGATTGCCCGCGGATGACCGTGATGTCGGCGGGGACTTGTCCGCCCGCCGTGACGCGTATGGTCATGCCAGTTCGCAAATTTTCGACCGCGACCTCTTTTTCGCTGTCTTTCTCAACCACCAGAGCAGTTTTGGGCGCACCCCGCAGGAGGGCTCCTATCTCACGGCGCGTGCGCCCCATCGCGTAATGCTCCATGGCACCGGAGGCGGAAAACAGGAAAAGGAGCAGAGTTCCCTCGCGCCATGCGCCGATGGCGGCGGCTCCTCCGGCCACGGCGAGCATGAGGAAGTGGATGTCGAGTTGTCCGGATTTGAGGCGCTCCCATGCATCAACGGCAGCATCCCACCCGCCGCAGATGTAGGCGAGGAGGTAGGCGGTGAGGGGTAACCATGCGGCAAAGCCGGCGATTTCCAAGATCCATCCGGCCAGTCCGAGCGCGGCACATCCCGCGGCCAGCGCGGCCATGGGTTTCCATTCCGTCTCGGAGTGCTCCTCGATGGTTCCTTTTTGTCGGGGTGCGTAGGCGGGCCAAACCAGCTTGATCCACTGCCAAAGTGAGATGGCCGTGACGCAGGTTGCTTTGCGGACGAGGGTCGTGCCGAATTTTTCCGAGACAAGGATGCGTGATCTTCCGGGGATGCTCTCGTCGCGTACGCCGCAAACGACGCATCCTTCGGGGCGAAAATGTTCGCAGGGCTTGTCGGCGCCGAGCATCGCCTCGGAGACGCGTTGCGCCAGGCGGCCGCCGGGATCTCCCCCGAGGGTGGCAATCGAGAGTCGCCGGGACGAGGGATTGAAAGCGACGGCTTCCAGCATGGGTTCCTCCAGCAAAAGGCTA
>Ga0207937_1000662_pt1 | contig 11844 bp, 15 predicted proteins | sample LakMenEpi04Sep11_FD_150668 | JGI IMG/M metagenome (GOLD analysis project Ga0207937, IMG submission 150668) | Freshwater microbial communities from Lake Mendota, WI - 04SEP2011 deep hole epilimnion (SPAdes) | ecosystem: Environmental > Aquatic > Freshwater > Lentic | place: Lake Mendota, Madison...
GTCTGATACTTCTAAGTTGATCAATTCAATTTTAGTTTTTGGCGGATTTTTCATTTTGGTGCAAGTCTTTTCTAGATCTACAATCACTATGATAATTGTAATTACAATTGCAGTCATAGTGCATAATGCGCAAGCAATTATCTCCTTGCTGTGCTACAACTAGGTGCCACTCATCATCAATCTCTCTGATCTTTTTAATTAAGTCGCGCATAATTAAATGCTCTTGTAACTCGGTACCTATAGTCCTACTTACAGTGATTGTCATTAAGTTGAGAGATTCAATTAACTCTCTGACTAGATTGTCTCTCCTGTTCCACAAACCTATTGGAGTTAATTGTTCGCCTTTAGGTTGATTAAAACCTATTGCGCTTTTCTCACAAGAGAATAAAGTTTTGTCACACTTACTGCAAGGTCTATTCATTTTTGGTGACCGCAGTCGCAACTTACTCTATGAATTTTTAAACATTTAAATGTTTCTCTGATACACTCAAGTTTCCAATGAGGATCGATGTTTAAGATTTTCTGTGATATTCTTCGCAAATGTACAACCCAAGTCAGGTCGAATTGCGGATAATATCCGTCTATTATGCAGTCTTCAATGAACCTTATTAATTCATTCACTAAGACTCTTCTCCTCCTCATCAACTCATCAATAGTTGGTGATTTTGGTTTACTCAGTACATACGTTTCTAAATCAGATGCCGATGATAGTTGGTAATTGAAAGGCGGATCACAAGTGCAATCACTTTGCCTTATTAGAATGTGTCTACATTGTGTATTTATCAACTTTAATCCCCATCTTGCATCGATGGCAGATATTTGAGTAGTCACTTCTTTTACTTTTTCAGCCCATAAAGGATATCTATTTTCATATTCTTTATGAACCATTGAATTTATTAAGTCAATAAATTGAATTATTAAATCTGTTTTGTGAGACAACAGAGTGTCCATTAAAGTGCATCGATTTATTTCGCCGATGTCTTCTATAAAAGTTCTGAAGCCAGTTGGATGCACAAAGATCTCTATCTTTTTATCTTTGCCTACAGTGTAGGAGCTGGCTGCTGGAATTCCGTCTTCGAAAACATATTGGTTTCGTTTTATGGGTTCCGTGTTTGTACCAGTACTAGTAGATGAAATAATTTCTATTTCATCTTCTGTTTGACTCTGGCTAGACTCTGAGCTAAAGTCAATGTAGCTCTCATGGTCTTCGGCTGATTTTGCGTGATAATCATCACTTTTCTCAGCAAAAGAAGATGTCTCTTCTTTATTTTCATCCTGATTTAGACGGTGCCCGGAGTACTCCCGTGAATCAATACTTTTACTAGGTAGAGCTATGCCTTCCCCTAGAGGTTGATTGTCACTTTGGTCTCTTTGTAGCGTGTCTTTAGGTTCAGGTGAAAATTCATCTGTAGCTTGATCAGTTTTACTTAACTCAATCAATGTGCTACCGAAGTTTGAGGAAATGCGCACATTTTCATCAACTTTTTCTGAATTTAGACTGGACTCAGTAACAACTTGTACGATTGTTCCTTTAGGTAGAGCTATGCCTTCCCCTATAGGTAAGTCGTAAACTTGATTACCTTGTCTTTCGTCAAGGGCCTTTAATAAAAGTATTCCACCTTTATTTTGTTCCCTAGTAGCTTGGTTTATCTTGTTATCATCAACCATTTGGCTACTATCAGTCAACAGAAATTTCTCGTTCTGTTTAACTGGACTTTTGTTTTGATTCAACTCAGCAATTCCAGTTTTCGCACAGTTATTAGACAGAGCTATGCCTTCCTCTAAAGTTCGGCTATATACTCGAATGCTTTGTATATTATCAAGGCTTTTGGATGATATTTCTTCATCCTTGGCACAAAAGTCTACATTAAGTTCAGATTTTGAATTCTCATCCTCTGGTTGTATCAGAAGGGAGAATTTGTCTTGTTCAATGCTTTGACCAGCATTTTTCTTTCTGAACTCCATTTCATTTTCATTAAAGGAAGATATTTCGCTTCCAATATTTAAACGAAGTTTCTTTTTCAGCTCGTCGCGGCTTAATCTCTTATCGGTGTCGACAAGCGAAAATTTATCTTTTTCACCTTTTGGGTGATTTGTCAGGTCAAGCTCAGACAATATTTCGTTTTTGTCGGGGCTTTTAAGTCGTCTACGCTCAGGCGAAATTTTGTTTCCATCTGAGTTTTTAGATGAATCTTTTTCGTCTCTTACTACTAAAACGGGATCAGTAGTGTCGTCTAAAGATTCAATTACCGTTTCATGTGAGGACTCTTCGTCTTCACTGTCACAGTCATATGTTGAGTATGTTGAGTTCATTGGTGTGTTTAATAATCTGATCACAGTAGACCAAATTATATTATCACTTTCTTCACGATGAAGATTTGGGTCAACCTGGTTTATTCCAGGGTTCTGACAGGTGGTACAAATGATTTCTTCTGGTCTAGAAGATACCTCATCTTTGCTCTGATCAGTTTCAGATAGAATTATTTCATTACTATCTTCTGTCTCAGAATGTTCTGTGGTTATATTAGTTATATTATTTTCATTTATTTCGGTAGATAGGAGTATTCCATCACTATCACCTTTATGAAAATTTTGACTAAGTTCAGCAGAGCTGGACTCTTCGTCATCGTTGACAAATGGGAATATTTCATCACCATTGTCTGAATGAGAATTTTGACTAAGTTCAGCAAGGCTGGACTGTTGATCATTATAGGCAGACAGGAATATTTCATCACTATTGCCTGAATGGGATTCGTAGGTCGTGGGTTCAGACCCATCAGCCATTTGAGAATCATTGTTGGAGTTTTTATTTAACTCCTGCTCTATATCCTGTATCAATTTATTTAACCCGTCCATTGGAGTCTTTTAATTGGTATTGGTCGACCACTTAACAAGCGTATGACTTGTAATTGAAATGTCCATCGAGCAAAGCTTATGTCTTGCTTCCTGATTTTAATTAACTCCCGGTGGTAATTAAAATCTAAGTCTGGTGGAAATTTTATATCTACACCTTGACCTAACAGATCTTGCACTTTGTTATAAAAGTTTTCGATCAACTCCAGAGATTCTATTTTCTCTGTTAAGTATTGAACTACTTTATTATTTTCTTCTATACTGGAGCTTTTGTTCATTATTGTCTTGGTAAACTTAAGTCTAAGACAGAGTTCTGACTCTGTTCTATTTGACTAGGATTTAGAACTAATGCTTGATTAGTTACTACCCCTAATTTGTTAACCAATACTGGGTCATTAACTTTTTCTTTAATCTTCTCAAATTCTGTGCTATTGATTGAGAAAATGTGTATCTTCATTAGCTCCTCAGTCCACTCTGGATTAGGTTTGGACAGTAAGTGTTGAACATGGTGCTGGTATGCTTTCAGTTTATGTAAAGTGTCTGGTGTCCTACCTTCTTTACACATATCTATTAGTATACCTATGTCCTTCATTAAAGGTAATGATAACCTTTCTGCTATAAGGTATCCCTGATCATTAACTTGCTTTTTATGTAATACTAGAGTTTTCTCAAACATAGCTAGATAATATTGTAGAAATCTGCCCCATGGTTCTAAACCATAATACAGTCCTATTGTGCCTTTCATATTGTCATTTAATATGTCTATGGCTGTAGTTATAAAATTGAGTAACATTTTAAGTCCTCCTTTGAACAAGTCAACGTGCTCTTCATTGGTCATGGTCAATACTCTTTTATTGATACTAGCTGCCATCTTTTAAAATTTTTCTACTTTTTCTCATTTTTAAGGCATTAACTGCCTTCCAATATTTTGTTTTCATGAATGGAAATATAATCTTTCCAATATGAGTAGTCTGTTTCGTTTTTGAATTTTTCCAAAACTTTTACGTAACTATCAAGCTTTTGACATCTGTCTTTTTGATCTTCATTGCTCAGGATCATACTTAGAAGTTTCAGTATATTCTGGTGTATTTTCCATAAATAGAATATGTCTGTTCTAAAAGGAAAAACTTCCATCATCTCTTGAATGTAATCTATCCTTTTGTTAACTTCTATTCTGTAATATTGGACTGCTTTAATATCTACTTTTGTTGGTCCATTATTCCCTCTGGAACTGTACATAGCTGATCTCCTAGTCAGCTCTTGGACTTCTTCCATTGCTAATTTAAATTCTTGGTTAAAACCTTCCATTTTTAGCTGTTTTTATTTGTTGAGACATTTTTCTTTTGATATTTTTCATTATGGAGTGTCTCTAAGGATATTTCTACTTTTAAGTAGTAAAGTAACCTTTCTTTTTCTTCCAGATTTTTCATGTCTGAAATTCTGATCAGTCTATTAGAGATATCTTCTAAATAATACATTAGCGATTTTTCTTTTTTAGAAAGATTACCTCCTCTTGTCCAGTATCTCGTCCATTCCTGGCATCCTGAAACTCTTTTTCTTAAGGCTTGTTCCTGTGAATCAAACTGATTATAAAGTTTGTCTGTCTCTTCAATTATACTTTTAAGGCTGGCTAGGGTTTTTACATAATTTTGCCTAGGTTTTCTTTCCAACCTTTTAACAACTATTACTTTCGGCTGATTAATAGAATTATTGTTCATTTAATTTCCAATTTGCTAAGTCTTCAATGATCTCTTTCATTTCTTCAATGTCAGAGCTTGATACTAAACCTGTTGTTTTCAAGATTTCTTTGTTTAATGCCTTAAGATTAGATGTTAAAATCGCATCTCCATTATATCTTTGGTATGCTGCAATACTTTTGTTTTGGACTGTGTCTAACACTGCTTGAATTGCGGCTAGAATTTCTGTAAATTCTTTTCTCCTTCTATCCTCCTCATATACTAATTGAGTAATAGAACTAGTCAGATCTTCTACAGCTTTACGACCTTCATAAACGGTCTCTCTAGCTTCTTTTAAGGATTTTTCTAAATTATATCCTACTTCTAGTTTAGATGTATCTGTATCTGGAGTATACATTCTGATATTTTATTTAAGACCCCTATCATTTCAGATATGGTATTACAGGCAGATATTTCATCTAGCTCTGTTAAAATAGTTATGAATTTGGCTACTAATGGCATAATATTCTGGTCTTCTTGAAATATTTGTACCAATTTTCTGCTATTGGTTTGATTTACTTCAACCAATTTTCTTATTGAATTCAATTTGAGTTTGAGATTTCTTAATCGGTTTGCTTCCTCTTTTATCAGACTAACCAGATGAAGTTTCAATACTTCCGCTGCTTCTAGTCCTTGAAAAAGATAATCTAATGGATGAATTGCAACTACTGGGTCTTCCATTATTGCATCATCATCTTTTTATCAACCCAAGTTAAAGCTCCTTCCATAAGGACTCTACTTTCTTTAATGTTCAGCTTAATTATTTGTAATGGTTTGATAAATTTTATCAAATCATTTGGGTCAGGGTTGAAAACTATGTTCTTCAGGTAAAGCATATGATTTAATAACGACATTACCCAAACAGTCATATCAGGTGTAATGGACTGTTCCTTATTTAGTATATTTAATACTTGATTGATGTGAGTATTCAACTCAACATCATATTCTATCATTGTTTCAAATCCTTGGCCATCCATGATTTGAATTTGTAAGATTTGAGCTGCATTTTCTAAAAAGCTGCAACATAGCACATAACCTTCCATCCAAATTCTATTATTTAAATCAAAGGCTAGTGGTATCAATTTGGCTTGAGCTTCGTTAACTATTGGTGTCATTATTGTGTAACGATATTTTCTTCAAGTCGAAGTTCATTTAAATCAAGAACTTCTTTTATTTTATCAGCCATAATTTTAACAGCTTCTTTCGCTACCGAAATTTTGCCGTTGCTTGGATCAGCTTGGTTACGTTCACTCAACATTCTTTTGTGACCTTCCAATAAAGATAATAGCCCATTTATCATCATTATAGATTCTGCAAGTTTTCTTTTAGAATCTTCTATTTCTCTGCGTCTGTTTTCACTAACTTGTGACATTACTTATGAATCTTCTGTTTCAGTTTCAATTACAAAAGTTAGTTGTAATTCTGTGAGTAGTTCAATGAGCTTATCAGTTGCTTCATCTACTTCATTTTCCACAAGTATCCTTTTTGATAGTGGAAACTTTTCTAATTCTTTGATCATTTCTTTTTGCTGAGCACTTATTAATGCTAATATTTCACACATGCTTCCTTTGATAAAGGTAGCCATGGTTTTGTTAACTATATTTGTTAATGAATTAGACATTTTTAAACTTCTTGCTCAATGCTGCTCAACATTGACTCCTTTGGGTCTCTGTTAGCTACTATTAACATTTCAGTTAAAACTCTCCCCATTTGTGAATGAGGTTCACTTGGTGGCTCTCTTAGCTTAAGTTTTTCTCTAATTGCTACTGCCATATTGTCAAAAGTGTACATGATTTGTGACATCATACCTTCACTCGGATCTATTGTTCCTAAAGCATAAAGCTGAACCTTATTTTCTCTAAGACTTATTAAAACGTCCTTAATGACTTTTAAACTAATATTGATGTCATCTTCTGCTTTTACTTCAGGAGGAATGTCATCTGGTGGACTAGGAATAGTAATTATATTACTATCTTCTCTAGTGTCTTCTCTTTCAATGCTGAAAGATAGTTCTACCCTTCTAACTAATTCATCTAAGTTAGCTAAGAACCATTTTATGTACTTATTGACTTGATTTTGTTTACTCTTTGGCAATCTGCTAAGGTAAATAGTTAGATCTTCTGTCATTATGTTGAGTAATGCAAGATTGTTCCTAATGAGACCTCTCAAGTCTCTTTTCCGAAGTCTTATCTTTTCTGCTTCACTGACTAACTTTTTACTGATTGAAGTCATCATTTTAGTAAAGTTGTAGTTTATTGTTGGTGATTTTCTTTGGACTCATACTGATCCAAATCACTAGCTACACTACCTCTAGCAGTAACAGACATATTGTCATTATCTAGCTTCTTCAAGGTGTTAAATTGATAACTGTGAATCTTTCTTTCACGGTTTTCAATATCTCTATCTATTGTTTTGAGATTTGTCATTAAATGATCAACATTAGGATAGAGTGCTCTAGGTTGAGGCTGAGGTGCTCTACTGCCTTCTAAAGTAACATAGGTGTGAGAACCTGATGTAAGTTGAGTATCCCTTAGAGTATCTCTATGAAGGTCAGACCATCTCATTGTTGGTTCTTCCCTTTTGCATTTCCTGTTCATGCGTTTAAGACCTTTAAACTTTGGTCTTTTAACTGTAGGTTTTTTCTTTCTTTCCTCTTTCATCAACATTTTCAAGGGCAACGGTAATAGTCTTCTAAAAGCATTTCCTAACGGGATATGTGAGAGGGTTTCTCCCAACCTGCTCCTTAAGTTGTCTATTACTCCACTGATGAAGCTAATTTTGCTTCTTACCCTGCTTGAGAACCTAAATGTAATGTAGGCTCCTACAGCTAGAAGAATTATTATGGCTATAGAGCCAATAATAATGCCCATGATTGCTTGTTTTTGTATATTAAGCTTCATGTTGGTGATGCTTAGATCATTTTGCATTTGGCCTAAATGTTGTTCCAACATTTGATCTAGCAGAGTATGACTTTTGTTGGCTAGTCCAGCGGACTCCATAATAACGCTGAGCGGCAACTTATCTACTAAAATTACCTCTTGAGCTTGAATAAAGTTGTGTAAAGGAGGTCCTTTCAACTTAGAATTTCGACCTTTGAGGTCAGTGACACTCAAGGTACAGCCATTTGGTATTTGCAGTACCCCAGTACCTGAAACTTTTTGTATTCTGCCCGCTAAATTATTATCAGTGCAGAAAAGTTGAGCATCAATTGTCTCTTTAAAACTAAAGAATGCTCCGTCTGGTAATGCAGAAATGAGGTGAGCTTTATTGTCGTCATAAATCTCCTCATAAGCACATGCTTCTAGATTCTTATCTAGGTATTGTGGAATTCCACAAGTATTGTCATAGATGGATTTTTCCATACCATGAACATAGCATCTATGTAACAGACAATTAGTTTCTTCCTGTTCTGTTAAGACCACATAGGTACCAATCCATTGATTTAGAATGATAGTTTGGTAACTAAGAGAAGGTTTGACAGTTTTAGAACCACTGTAAACGGGAATTGGGGTCATTGTAATGAGATCAGTAGTGCTCTTACTGACTGCGGCTGCATTAACAATGATTAACAGTAATTTAGGATCATTAGGATCACTAACTACAATTGATTGCATTTTGGAAAAGTCTGTGTCTAAGTCTGCACTTGAGATTTTCTGGACTTCTCTCTGAACTATCTCAATTTGAGATAAGGGCAATACTTTTGGTGAAGTTTGTCCTAGAACTGAATAATGGATAATGTCTTCTAGAGTACCATATCCATCTCTCAGAATTTGTTCAGTTCTTATAATAAGGTTAGAAATAAGCTGTAATTTAACAGCGATTTCTAGTCTAGCTTCATTAGAGCTAAGTCTATCTTGAAGAACTTGCATATCTTTTTCTAATGCTTCAATTCTTTTCTCAAGATTGGCAGTCAATATTTGCAATTGCTGCACAGCTATTGACTGATTTTTCAGTGTCAGAGATAAATCATTGATCAACCTAGTGTTGCTTGCAGTATCTCTTTGATTTTTCACAATTTGTTTTTCCAGATTGTGAATTTTAATATCTTGTCGAATTTGTTGTACAAACCCGAAAAGACCCCAGATTGCTTTAAATCCAGTTCTAAAGATAACTTTGCCTAAGAATGAGGCAGCTGCTCTCTTTCTTCTTTTGTCATCTTTCATTTGTTCCATGTGATATGAAATATCAACTAAGGCTAACAAATTATCTGTTTTCTTTTTGAGGTTCTTATGTGTCTCATTAGCATGTTCAACTATGCTATTGCAAGTCATCTGATAGGTGTTTGCCATATCAACAACTTCTTGGTTTCTTAGGTCATACTGACTATTTTTGTTTGAGAAGCCTTTATTTTGGGCAGCCTCAAAATTCTTTTGTTTTGCATACTCTGTGACAAAATCACCTTTATCGGCTGATGTGACATCAATCCTTAGGTCATTGCGTGTAATGTGCATTTGATCTGTTTTAGGATCAATCATTTCTAAGCCTCTACCATCCCATTTGTTTTCACAAATGACTGGTGCAGTAACTTGAGTAAAAGTAGCTACTTTGTCTCTCCAAGTACTGTCTCCGTAAGCTCCTGCTGAGCCTGGTGCTCCGTCATCTTTTACAGTGCACAAAGTTCCATTGTGTGTGTAAAGGAAAGATGATTCAGAATTGTCCATTAGGACTCTCATTGACGTCATTATTCCTTGATGATAGACTTCTAGTTTAGAGAAGCCTCTATAAATGGGCATACCTGTGCTTATGAATCTTTGCATAGCAGTGGTAGGTTCATACTGTATACCAGCCCACACAACTGTTAAGTGCTTATCTTTAATCAATGATGATAAGACTAACATTGAATAGTCGTCATAGATCTCTGGTAGTTGTCTACCTAGGGCTTGACATCTAGCTTTTGCCTCAATAAAAGTTGTATCTTTTATTTGTGCCAGGTGTATAAACCTATCAGCACCAATGTGAGTTTGACCTCTTAAAGTTTTAAACTCAGGATTTCTGAGTGTGTAAACTCTGGATGGTATTCCAGCACAATAGTCACTTAGCTTATCTGCTAATTGTCTAAGGGCCTCTATACCTTGTATCAATAAAGTAGTGTCCATTTTTCTTGAAATGAACAACTCTTGACTAACTTGCCTCACTTTCTTTTTGAAGTGGTAGCCAATATTATTTTTTATTTTGAGATTTTCAACTTTTCCAGTTATCTCATCTAAGTCTAAGCTTCCGCCACTAGCGGGGCTACAGGTAGTAGTAATAGAAATTAAAACCACCAATACTCGGCAACAACTTTTATGTTGTTCCTTTTTCATTTGAACTTTTTTACTTTTGTTCATTTTGGATATCTGAAACTAGGTTTCCTTTGCAACCTTGTACGAGTAGTAAACTCAACAGGTTGTTCTGTCGTAACAGAATCATTTTTGAAACAACAACATAGCGTGTTAAGCCATGAGTTTTTATTTTGTCGATCAGGATCTGAATGTGACTGATCTTTGTTTTTGGATCGACCAGGAACTAAATGTTGCTGGCCTATATATGCTTGTGCATAAGGGTTCAGGGTTACTGGCCCTTTGCAAGCTGAGTTTCGCCTTGGTTGCTTCATGGTTTTTATACCAACAACCTTTGGATCTGAAAATGAAGGAAATTCATCTTCATACTCTTCAGAACTAGAATGCTGTTCATCCAAGTAAAAGAAGTTCTTACCAGACTTCTTCATGTGAAGATCTTTTAACGACTTACCCAGGTCGGTGACTTAACTAAAGCCATACCTTTTTTAAGAATAGTAAATTTTCTGTAAAAACTTTATCACTTTTTCAATTTCTCCTATCCAAGTATACTCTACCCCTTTCTGCTTGGAAATGAGCTTATTACTATTCTAAGGTCTTAATGAAAACTCTTTTTGCCAATAAGTGCGCTCTTTTTACTCGACTGAACCTTCTCATTGGTTGGTTTTCGTCCGTAGTTTGCGCAACGGATCCTCTTCCTTAGGCTCCTCCCCTTTCTATCTTTTTATGGGTGCGCAACCATTTTGGTGCTGTGACTTTAAATCAGCCCAGCATTTCCAAAATCGTTTGTTTTTATGTTTTTCAAGAAGTATCTTTTTTCTTTTTCTATTTTTCGCATTTTTCGCAATAATCTTGACATTTGTTTTCCTTAATTTTGCAAAAATTTTATCTCTCAGTTCTCTTCGAGACTTTACTCTAACTCTACCCCCCAAACAAAGTCTAGATTTTCTTAAAAGTAAAAATGGATGCTTCTTGTCCTCAAATGAACATTCATGAGGTGTTGTTTTATTCCTTCATTAACAAGGAATGCCCTACATTCATGGCTGATAAGCTAGTCATGTTATTTAGGGTTGCCATGATGGTTTTCCGCAACGGAAACGTCAGCTACAATGCCGTCATGATCTGCAATACCTTGATGGTTGATTTCTTTTGTCGAAACCATCGCATCTTGGCTCGAGGTTTAGGCCTCGAATTCATCGATAACGTCCTTTTCCGGCTGATCAGGAATGAAGGCTTTTGGCACTTCCTTAATGCTGGAAATGTCCACCTTTTTTATTTGGATTACCGGACTAAGATGATGAACTTGATTTGTCATCAACTGGCTAAGATGTATGGACACGAACATTTCCATAATATCTTTCGCAATCTTTCACCTGGAATGCGAGGACGTCAGGACTTAGGTAAAGTTTTCCTTTAATTTTGTTGCCCTATTATTATTTCGTATAGTAAGTTTTCAACTTTGGCTTTTCCGTCATGTACCTATAATATTTTTCTAGAAACTCTTCGAATATCTTGGAGAAGCCAAATGTCTGCCTGGGTTGAAAGGATGGGACCTATGTATCATGAAGGAGCATACTTCGATGATGCTGTCACTGTAAGTTTTTCAACCCTCGTTTAAATTTGATATAAATCTTTCTTTTGACTTTACAATTTTCCTTCGAAAATCAAAACACAGTTCTTAGAGTTTTTAATCTTATTTGTCTAGATTCTTGTGGATGGTTTCAAAGGTCTGCAGCCTACTGGAACTGCTAGATCTTACCCTCTGGTTAGGCTCCCTTCAATGCCGGAACTCCATGTCCCTGACAGAGTTGAACCTACTCCTTCGGCTTCTTCTGGAACTGATCCTTTCCCTTTTTCTAGACCCGAGCCCATTCCTTCTACTTCTAGAACTGATCCTGTCGAATCAAGTGTTCCTAAGATGGAAGGTCATGCTCATAGTCTAAGATTAAAATCTCCTTCTAGCCTTTTTAGAAGGCCTA
>Ga0207937_1000665_pt1 | contig 11813 bp, 11 predicted proteins | sample LakMenEpi04Sep11_FD_150668 | JGI IMG/M metagenome (GOLD analysis project Ga0207937, IMG submission 150668) | Freshwater microbial communities from Lake Mendota, WI - 04SEP2011 deep hole epilimnion (SPAdes) | ecosystem: Environmental > Aquatic > Freshwater > Lentic | place: Lake Mendota, Madison...
CGGTGTGATTGTCCTGGCGATGCGGCGATAAACGCCTTCTTGGATCGCTTCCTTCAACTTTGATCTGGTGTTGGATAGGTTACAGCTTCCGTATAAGTTTTTGGCTCACCCCTTTTCGAGTCACTCAAAACTTTCGAGTCACTCAAAACTTCAGAGTGACATGCCGGCCAGTTCGGTGGCTCTTTGCACTCGCGATATTGCCAACATGAATGCTGCAGTTCGCAACGAGACATCGTGGTTCGCTGATTGTTGCCAGACGTTCTCAAAGGCATCTGTCATCGTTCTGTCTAACTCCTGCCGAACTCGATCCAGACTCCATCGGTAGTGTTGGCGATTCTGAACCCACTCAAAATAGCTCACCGTGACTCCGCCTGCATTGGCCAGAATGTCTGGGAGAATCGTCACCTTCTTTGCTGACAAAATCGCATCCGCTTCGGGATCGATTGGGCCGTTAGCCGCTTCAATGATTGTCTTTGCTCGGATGCGACTCGCATTTTCTTTATGGATAACATCGCCGAGAGCTGCCGGAATCAGCAGATCGCAATCCATTTCTAGCAACGCCTCACCAGGCATTCGTTCCGCACCCGAATAGCCGTTCAGTTGATTACCATTCTTGAAAGAGTAGGAAAGCATCTCTGTGACGTTGAGTCCCTTCGGATTGTAGTAGGTGCCGCTCAAATCGCTAACGGCGATCACCGGGAATGCTGCCTCCGCGAGAAACTTTGCTGCGTGCGAACCGACGTTTCCGAACCCTTGGATAACGGTTCGGCATTGATCCGGTCGAACGTTGAGTCGCTTCATAAGCTTGACTGCCATCGTCCCAACTCCGCGCCCCGTCGCTTCCTCTCGACCACGTGCCCCGTATTCTTCCACTGGTTTGCCCGTAATAACCGCAGGATTAAAGCCATGGTACTTTTCCCATTGGTTACGAAACCACGACATAACTTCGTGATTGGTACCCATATCCGGCGCGGGAATGTCGGTGTCTGGCCCCACAATTTCGTGGATCTCATCAACAAAGACCCGCGTCATCCGCTCCACTTCTTTTCGAGATAAAGTCTTGGGGTCTATGCCAATGCCTCCTTTCGCACCGCCGTAGGGGATTTCCACGACCGCAGTTTTCCAAGTCATCAATGAGGCTAGCGAACGAACTTCATCGAGGTCGACAGCTGGATGGTATCGAAGCCCCCCCTTCATGGGGCCGCGAGAATTGTCATGTTGTACGCGAAACCCCAAAACGGTTTCAAGTTGCCCATTGTCCCGTTCAAAAGCAACTTGTACGGTGACCTCTCGCTTTGGAGTGATCAACAATTTGCGAAGCCACTCGGCCATGCCTAGTCGATCCGCCGCTAGATTGAAGTACAGATTAGTTGATTCACTGGCACGCATAAGTTTCAATTTCTTTCAAGAGGATTTGGTAACAAGCTAGCCATCGTTCTTCTGCGATAGGACCTTGGAACATGCAATTCTAGACGCGCAAAATCTGTCGGGTGGCATAATGACTTCAATATTCTTGAACATCGCGGGATTTTGGCAAGGTCTCGTCCTCATGCGAGCGAAATCGGATCAGCCGTTCCTTTCCCCCCTTCGACGCTTCGACGAAACGACATGCTTTGCGAAGTTTCAAGCTTGCTGGGTTCAAGTAGGATTTTTGCGATGTAGAGAAACGAATGTTGAACGATTCGAGGGGATGGGGATTTGACGACTGCTCGTTTTCGACTGGTAGTTGCCAACGTTTCGTTGGTATACACTGCATGTTTCGATGCGTACGCTCCGCGTGCGACATCTCGCGAATATTGGCTGACGGTTTGAGTGTCATCTCCGACTTATTTCATCGCGTGCTTTTCAAAGAACTCCCACATTATGTCGTTTGCCGAGATATTCATGGTGGACCTACCGAGTGTTTTCAGCCGAGGCTCTTGGCCCGGCCAAGTGTGCCCACCACCTTCGATCTCGACAAGTACGACTTCCGCACCATTTTTGCCCGATCCGTAAGTCTTGCGTGAGACGATCATGCCATCCTCGGATTTATCGGTGAGTTTGGTAACGACCGGTACCTTCTCACAATCATTTGCTTTAACCCAAGCCTGAATCGAATGCTCGACGGAGTAGAACTCCGTCCCAGAGAGCCCTTTGCCCTTGCCCCCCTTGAATGGAGCGTTCTCATCGTCAGTCCCGTGAAAGTGAATCACCGATACTGGGCGTATCGGCTTGCAGCGTTCTGTCCCCATTGGCCCACCGACTGGGGCAATCGCGGCGATGCGATCCGATAGCTCAGATGCAAGCCGATACGACATTATCGCACCGTTCGACATGCCTGTCGCAAAGACCCGTTTTGCGTCGATGTTTACTGACTTAGCAAGGTCATCTAGGATCCTGCGGGTGAACTCGACATCATCGATCTCGTTAGTCATCGCATAGCCGCAGCAATTGCCGCCATTAAATGTCAACAATCTCTCTAATCGCCCAGTGCCGTTAGGATAGACAACAATGAATCCCGCTATATCAGACTTTTTATTGAGGCCGCTGAATGCGACCATGTTGTTGGCGTTGGCACCGCCGCCGTGAAAGGCCAATACGACGGGTGTTGGCTTTTTCGAATCGTACTTCGGCGGGATATGGACAAGATAGCTACGCTCAATGCCATCTGCTTGGATTATACGGTTGTAGTCACCCTGCCCCATTGGATTACCATCCGCCATGAAAAGCATCGCAAGTGCGGTTAGCAAATGAATCATGAACCAAGTCCCCGTTGGCAAAGAGTTTTGTATAGCGAGCACCAGTTTAGCTGTCCCTTATCGTGTTCTGACTCAACCCGTTAATTTGGTGGTTAGTGGTAAGTCAAAAGTCGGTGCACCGTGCAAGTATCCTCGTATCCACCAGCCTTCGGTACCCACCTCCTCTTTGCAAAGCTAAAAGGGAGAGGGAGTCGGAATTGTTCCGTAACGACAATTCATCATACTGCGGCTGCCTATTTCATCGGTGGCATCGGGAGTTTGACACCGTTGGTGGTTAGCACTTGAAACTCGTGTGCTCGGTAGGGGCCGTCGTACTTCCATACCATCTTCTTGTCTCGTGTTACTTCAAAGACTTTGATTCCCTTGGTGGCGTGATACGAAGTAATCACCGTGTTTCCATTGGGTAATCGTTGGCCGCCACACGGATCATCAAAAGGCTTTAGGTCGGGAAAGTCTGCGTTCGAGATTTGCCATACGATATTGCCAGCCTCATCAAATTCAACTGCTTTGTTACCATGGGTAAGGTTCACCAAGGTGTTACCATTTTCAAGCCTTATCGCTGTGAATGGCCAATTCTCCGCAGCGCGGCCCCCTAGCGATTCGAGATCTGTCTTCAGGACTCGAATCACCTCCCCTTGAGAATTGTACTCTTTGACATTAAACGCCAGTAAATGAGGGACCAAGTAGTTTCCGTTTGCCAGTTTGCGAGCCATCCGCGTTTGCATATGAGCATTATCGGTCTCAGGCTTTAAATTTACGGTCACGGCGACGGTGCCATCCGTGGTGATTTCCAGAAGTTTTGGTTCCTTACCCAGTTCTGCAATGAGTGTGTTTCCGTTGGAGAGCCGCTGGGCAGTTCCGATCTCTTTATTGACGGCAGATAATCGATAATGAAAAACGACAGTATCGTTCTCCTGCGGATTGATCTCTTTGACTTCATCGCTCCAGGCGATCAAGACATTTCCGTTCTCCAAAACATAGCCATCGCGTGCGGCTTTTCGTCCTGCATTCCACTTTTCCGTGCCATCTTCGTTGAGTATGCCCGTGAAGTCCGGACCTGCGATAAAGAGGGAATGCCGAGTCGCTTCTTGAGCCTGGGCTGAGTGTTTGTTGCAACAAAGCAATGCCAAAACACAAACCATCATACTTAATCTATACATGTTCGTTCTCGAGAGAGGATTTGATGATCGGAAGCGTTTATCATAACCTGCTGACGGTCCAATTCCTCGTCCTGTCGAAGCTGTAGCAATGCTTCTTTCAAAATTTCACGTGTGCTTTTTCACGTGGGTTTTATGCCAATCGGATGCAAGCGTCGGCCAGCGAATCGGCTTCCTCTTGATTGTGGGTGACATGCAGAACGGAAATACCAGTTCGCTTATTGACTTCTCGTAACAACCCTTGGACAGTAACTCGCGTCGCCGCGTCCAGAGCGCTGAGAGGCTCGTCGAGTAGCAGCAACGCCGGGCCAAACGCAATCGCCCGCCCCAATGCGACGCGCTGCGATTCACCTCCGCTAAGTCCTTTCGGTTTGCGAGCTATAAGGTGCGAAATCTCGAGCCAATTCGCCAACTCCTGTGTTTTGTTCGCGATAAGCTCCGAACTCATTCGACGCAATCGCATTCCGAACTCGAGATGCTCCTTGACGGTCAGAGAAGGAAACAGAGCTAAATCTTGCGGCACGTAGCCAATATTGCGATCCGCAGGAGCCCAACGCGTGACATCTTGGCCGTCGATCATGATGCGACCCGATTGGACGCGACGCAATCCGCAGATCGCTTCGAGAATCGTGGTTTTGCCGCTACCCGTCTTTCCCATCAATACGGCATATTGACCATCTTCTACTCGCAGCGAAATCTTGTTTAATGAAAATTCGCCAATGCGTATGACTACGTCGATCAACTCAATCATGAGGAAAGAGTTGCTCCGATCCAACGTAACACCAATAGTACGATGACTGCCATTCCGACCATGAGCAAGGAAACCGCCACCGCAGCATCCAGCTTTCCAACGCTCAACTCCAAGAACACGGTAGTCGACAGTACCTCGGTGCGAAAACGGGTTGTTCCGGCAAACACCATGATCGGGCCGAACTCTCCTAAAGCTCGCGCCCAGGCGATCATCGTAGCTGCAATCATTCCCTTCCAGGCTTGAGGCAATGCGATCAACAAAAACGCCTGACCTCGGGTGCAACCTAGTGTTCTTGCAACATCTTCAGCGCGCGGGTGGATTTGATCAAACGTCACTCGCATGGTTCGAATCGCGAATGCACATGAGACTGCAAATTGAGCTAACACAACCGCGGGCCAACGAAACGAAAAAGGGAATCCCATGTCCTCTCTCAGCCAGTTCTCCAGTTCCCAATTGGAATCGGGAAAAAACCACTTGGAAAAAGGAAACGGCTGGTGGAACAATATGAGTAAACTCAGCCCTAGCACCAATGGAGGAAGTACGATTGGTATATCCACAAGCGTGTCGACGATATGCTTACCAGGAAACCGGAATCGCGAAAGCAAGTAACCCAGCGGAGTTGCGACCCATAGTGACATAACGGCTGCAGCAGTACAACTCAACATCGTTAGGACGAACGCGGCCTGAATCTCTGGCTTCATCAGCGCGTTTCCAAACTCACGTGTCGAAGTGAACGTCAGATCAGCGATCAGCAGCAAAACGATGAGTAGTACGAAACAACTGGACATTCCGCCGGCAATTAAAAAAAAGAGGGTATCCCGTACTTGTCTAAAGCGATTTTGTTTCAGTATTCTATCTCCACTTACGTGAACAGGATTGGGTTGGTTGGTCTAATTCGTCGTTTCGGGCAGAACACTCATTTTGGGCTGACCGAGTTTCCATTGAAAGCCTTCGGACGTAAAGACATTCTGGCTCTCGACCGACGTGATCTTTTGAAACAGTCGATCTGCTAACTTTGCGTTCTTCGAGCTTGGGGCGACAGCCCATGGTTGGATCGCGGTCGAGCATTCTAATCCTACAATTTCGATGGCATCGAGGAAGTCTGCTGCACCGGCCGCGTTGCTCAAATAGGCCACAGCCGCATCGAGTGAGCCAGCGCGTAGCTGATTCACAAGCATGTCGCCGGTGGGGGTTTGAACGGTTACGTTTGACATCAGCTCTGTCTGGATGCCCGACTCTTTGAAAGTTTTTTGTGTAATCCAGCCCATGGCGCATTGTTTCTCATGCCCGATGCCAACACGCAGTTTTTCCCGTGTCAGGTCGAGCAGCGATTGGATATTTTTGGGATTCCCTTTCGGAACTAGAATGACAAGCTCATTTTGTGAGACGTCGATTGACTTCGGAAACAGATCTTTTACTTGCGACATGAATTCCACGTCACATGCAAAGTAAGCATCTGGATGTTGTCCACTCTTCATTTGAGAAACGAGTATTCCACATCCGTTGTAGACTCGCGAGACACGCACACCTTCGCGGCGTTCGAACGCTACGATTGTCTCTTCGATTGCTGGTCGCAACATAGAGCCTGCATAGACGCTCAATTCAGGTACATCTTTCCAGACGTCACCATCGGCCACTGTGAAGCCATGTTCTTTATATCGTTTGAGACCTCGGTCGCTGGCCGCGATATAACGAGCGAAGTGAAGCGAATCACTAGGCGATTTCGAGCTCGAGAGAACGGCGACTGCGGTATGCGAAACCGCATCTGCAAGTTCGGCGATTTCAACAAACTCTAGATCGGGATAGGAATGAAGAACTGCGTCGTAAACGATCCCCGCGTCTGCCGCTCCTACTTTGACATCGTTTGCAACATCGGTGATCGTTGTTCGATGCGAATCTGTCGCCTTCTCAAGTTCTTCCCAAAGTCCTTTTGGAGTGAGGACCTCCCTTGTCTTTTTTGCAACCGCTGCGCTATCTGCGTTGGCCTGGACGAGTCTGACGTTATCGTTCATCAAATCGCGCAAGCTCTTAATCCCCTTAGGATTTCCCTTTGCGACTGCCACACCACATCGCATCGAGGCGATATCGATCACTTCGTCTATCAATGCTTTGTCGCGAGCGATTGTCAAAAAACTTGTATCGGCTGGCAAGTAAAGATCGCCGGTTTTGGCGATGTCGATTTGCGATAGTAAAGTTTGCGAACTTCCGTATTGAATCGAGACCCTGCGTCCAGTTTCGGCTTCGTACTCTTTGCGAATCTCTTCGAGCACTGCTTGGTTCGCGGCAGCACAGAATACCAGTATTTCCCCAGCGGAGCCGCTAGGCATATCAGGGCGTGTGGGGCGCCGAGGAGTTTCATTTTTAGAAAGAAACCATAAGGCGCCGAAGACCAGAGCAACGGAAGCGATCATTGCAACGATTGTTTTTGACACAGCCACACCTTCATGAATAACGACCCGATTTTTTGCAAGCGTTTATGATAGCACGACAGCTATCCGTTCAACCCCTGTTGTGTGAGGGTTTGATCAAAGTTCGCAATTTCGATGGACTCGGGCTGTAGGCGGGATTGCGAACGAGATCCACGGTAGAGCCTTGCTTCAGGTTTATTCGGTTTTGGCGTTTTTCCCGGATTCGGCAAACTGCCTATCGAGCTCCAGCGGTCTCGCGTTTGTGTATTGATCCAATGTTCGCTGTAGCATTTGTTTTGCGGCCAGAGATTCGCGATCTAGATTGCGGGTATCCAATGGAGTGACTTCAAGTGCGTCTTTGTCGATGCGGTAAAGCTCGCCCGTTCGGTAGAGCTTAAACTCCCGGTTAAATGCATATTCTTTGACGGATAGATCCAGTTTTTGGCGTGGAGAGTACCAGCAGTAAAGGGAATCTCGCGGTGTCGCAGGTTTGCCCACCAAGGTGGGGAGAAAGCTCTCGCCATCGATGGAATGCTTTACATCTACTCGTCCTGCGTCGCAGATTGTTGGCAGAATATCGACGCTGCTAACCAGATCGCCAAGGACTCGTCCAGCTTTGAGGACGCCCGGCCAACTCACAATCAACGGGACATGCGTACCCAAATGCGTCGTCGTTCCCTTGCCTCCTTGGAGATCGACTCCCCGAAACCGACTGGTGATTGTTCGTCCTGTGCCGTTGTCACCAAGGAAGATCAATAGCGTGTTGTCTCGAATTCCCAATTCCGAAAGCTTCGCGTCCAGTCTGCCAACCATTTTGTCCATATACTCCACCATATCCGCAAAGTTGCTCGGTTGGTCTTTCTGTTTTTCACCTTGGGTTGCCGGGTCCCAGCGGTCGCTGTCGGGAGTAGGTTGGTACGGACTATGGGTAAGCATCATCGGATAGTACAAAAGGAACGGGCGATCCTTGTGACGCGAAGCAAAGTCGATGGCAAAATCGTTAATGATTTTCGGCCCATAGCTACCCAACGGATACTCGACTTCTTTTCCGTTGTATTCCAGTCCTGGATTGGCGTAGCGTGCGGGGCGACGGGTATGTTGCCAAAGCAGTGCTTCATCAAAACCAAAATGCTGCGGCGAGTCGACTTCTTTTCCCAACTGCCATTTGCCACAAATCCCTGTGACATATCCCGATTGTTTTAGCAGTTGGCCGAATGTCACTTCGTTCCTTGGCAACGTTCCGAAGTTGAGATAGTTTCGGATGTTGTACCGTCCGGTCATCAACTGCACACGCGTGGGGGTGCAAAGAGGCTGAACATGGCAATGCTCAAATCGAACCCCACTTGCAGCAAGCCGATCGAGGTTTGGCGTTTTGTAAGACTGTCCGCCGTTTGCGGATACACACTCGTATCCAAAATCATCTGCCATGATCAAAACGATATTAGGCTTTGACGATTTCTGCTGCTGGTCTGCGAACAACGTGTCGGCGATCGAGCAAAAGAAACAAAGGACGTAGCAAAGGGTACAATCAATCAAGGTCTTCATGGCGACTTCAAAAACCAAGGGAGGCGTTTGATAAATTTGGCAAGAGCTCAAAGTCTACCTGAAATGACGCTGCCACAAAGTGTTGCAAAAGGCCCGTTCCATCAAATTCTGCTATTCGTAGTTGCCCAAGACATAGGGGGCAGGCGATAATCAACGGTCTATTCCGAGTTTCGGATAGCCTCTACTCATTCGAACATGATCGCATTTATGTCCTCCTCGTCAGCCTCGGCCGCACCCAAACGTACTATCCCAACTGCGTCCAATGCGAAGGCTTCGGAAGCATATTTGGGGGGGATATCCCTCAATCGGCTAGAAGCGTATTGCCGGCGATTTGCGACGGGCCTTCGATCGGGTGTTGACATTCTTCGGTTGCTGGAGAACGAAACCAAGCATGGTTCTCCTCGGCATCGCGATGTGTCCGCCAACATGATCAATCTGGTGCGAGGCGGAGCAACTTTATCTGGCGCCATGTCGGAGCAAGGGAATTACTTTCCAACGCTTCTCATCCGTATGCTGCGAGCCGGGGAGCATGCGGGAAAGGTCGACCATTGTTTTCGAGAGATGGCGGATCACTATGCGGAGCTCAAACGCGCTCGCGGCGCATTCATCGGTCAAATCATTTTCCCCGTCATATCACTGGCGTTGGCATTCCTTGTGATTACGTTGATGATCTTCATTAATGGTTTCATGAAGTCAGGCTCACCGACCGAACCTGCTTTTGATTTGACTGGTATTGGACTTCGCGGCACGACCGGTGTCTTGATCTTCTGGTCTGTATCATTCGTCTTGATCGCCAGTGTTGCATTGGTGAGCTTTGGTATCTGGAAGAATTGGTTTCAATGTCACAAGACGCTCGTTCCGCTTGTAAGAAATGTTCCGGTGATCGGTCCTGTCTTTACGACTTCGGCGTTGTCCCGGCTCTCGATGACATTGTCCATGATGCTCGGCGCGGGGGTCGATGCGAAGCGAAGTGTCCGCGAAGCTCTCTTGGCGACGGGGAATCATTACTACATGAGCGGAATCGAAACGGCAGTCAACAGCATCGATCAAGGGAATTCGTTCTCCGAGTCGCTTGAGGCCACGAAGTTACTGCCCCCTGAGTTTATTCAAGTGGTCGAGATTGGCGAGCTGAGCGGAAGCGACAGTGAGTCACTCGAGCGTATGGCTGTCACGTATCGGGAAAAGGCTCAGTCGGCGCTGGCGCAATTTGCAATCGCCAGCGGACTCGCGGTTTGGTTGATGATTGCCGCTATCATCATCTTTGCGATCTTCTCGATCTTTTTTCAAATCATGCAGGTCTATACCAACGCATTAAAGATGTAGCGTCGGACATGGTCAACGCCATTCATGCGACTGATTCATTGGCCCAGCAAGATCATTGGCCCAGCAAGATCATTGGCCCAGCAAAATCAATAGCCCAGCAAGATCAATAGCCCAGCAAGGCGACAGGGCGGAGCGGAATACAAAGGATAGGGATGGTCATAGAAGCCCACCCCAAAGCCGTTCGCCAAAAACCGATCTGGATAAAGTCATTGCGACTCTGCGGATGTGCGATCCCCATCAATGGAATCAGCAACAGCATCAAGACAAACATCGGCTGACCATATCTGAGGCTAGAGTAGATGACGATCGCAACGCAGACGAGATAGGCAGCCCAAGCAACACCTTTGGAGCGTCTCCCCAATAGCCCAAAGATCACATGACCTCCATCGAGCTGGCTTATCGGAATCATGTTCAGCCCCGTCACTAAGAATCCAACCCATGCCGCCATCAGCATAGGATTCATGGAGGAATTCGCAATCCAATCCATGCGAACCGCACCGTTCGCGTTCACAACGTAGTTCAACCCCTGAATGATGAGCGGTTGACCGAACTGTATAGAATCGCTCGTTGTCTGCGGTGAAAAATCAAACGTCAGTCCTAGGATCGCGATGGGAATGGCAAACACGAGTCCTGCGATTGGTCCAGCGATCCCGATATCAAAAAACTGTTTACGATCCGCTTGGTTTCCGTCCATCATGATCACAGCCCCGCATGTTCCTGTGGGACTGAGTGGAAACGGGATAAAGAGCGGAAGGGTTGACTGAATTCCGTAAAGCTTGGACGCAACGTAGTGTCCCAACTCGTGAGCGCCGAGGATAACGGCTAGCGAGACAGAGAAGATTAGCCCGCTCGCCCAATTAGCCAATACATGCTGCCGTACGACGAATAGAGACTCCTGTTGTGCCGCTTGTGCCAGGATCTCAAATGGCGCCCATGCTACGATTCCCGCCCAGGCCATCGAAATGATGGTGGCGACGAGCAACAGCGTTGGGACAACCCAGACTGGCCGTCGCCGTCTCATCGGCTCTAAGGGAATGGAAAGCCGATCTACATCTTCCGAGGAAGGTCCGAAAACCTGGAGGGTTCGAGCTACTTCTTCTGGTGATATCCTCATTCAGGCTTCACTTCGTACGAGCTTCACTTAGTAGCTGAGGAGACTAACAACACGATGCGATGCCAACTTTGTTCGACCCGCAAGGGCAGCGAGTTCGATACAAAACAAACAACCCACTATCTCCACATCCATGTTTTCCAGCAGTTTGCAACATGCACTCACGGTCCCGCCCGTTGCCAACAAATCATCGACGACTAGAACCCGCTGGCCAGGCTTCACCGCATCCTTGTGCATTTCCAAAGTGTCGCTGCCATACTCGAGCTCATAGCTGAACGAGTGCCTGTCGTATGGAAGTTTACCTGGTTTTCGAACAGGTACAAAGCCAGCGCCTAACTCCATTGCCAACGGAGCGGCGAAGATAAACCCTCGCGCCTCTGCCGCGATGAGACTATCGATCTTCTGACCGCGAAAGGGATCTGCCATTCTCGCAATCGTTTCACGAAAAGCCACGACATCACCTAGCAGTGGTGTAATGTCCTTAAAAAGGATGCCCGGCTTCGGAAAGTCTGGAACGTCTCGAATGAAAGACTTTAGATCAAGGTCTGGTCTTCGTGTCATGGCTTGGTCAAATGGAAACTGGAACTAATAATTTCTGCAAATTGTAGCCCAATTTCCGCTAACCGATAGTCGTTGCGGCAAACCGGCAATGGTTCGAAGCTCGATCGATGGTATTGGGGCAGCCTTCAGGCTAGATTAAGAGAACAATCTTCACGCGTGAAAACAATTCCGCGGTTCGATGATGTACTTTAAAGTGGAAGTGGCTCGAGCCGGATAACA
>Ga0207937_1000666_pt1 | contig 11808 bp, 10 predicted proteins | sample LakMenEpi04Sep11_FD_150668 | JGI IMG/M metagenome (GOLD analysis project Ga0207937, IMG submission 150668) | Freshwater microbial communities from Lake Mendota, WI - 04SEP2011 deep hole epilimnion (SPAdes) | ecosystem: Environmental > Aquatic > Freshwater > Lentic | place: Lake Mendota, Madison...
TCCGGGCCCAGCTCCCGCATATTCGTGATTTAGGTGTTTTCTCCGAGATTTCCTTCCCCGATCTAAAGACTCGTATCGAGGACACCTCCTTTCTCCCTCCTCCCCAGTTTTCTTACATGACCCCACCTCGTCATCAGGACTGGTTTGAGGCACTGGACGAACTCAAAGCCCGAATGGAAAAAGCTGATTTTGACATCGCCCTTGTGGGGGCGGGCGCATGGTCGCTTCCCCTGGTGGCTCACGCCAAAAAGATCGGTAAGAAGGGCATCCATATGGGTGGCGCCCTCCAGCTCCTTTTTGGGGTTAAAGGGGGACGTTTCGATCCAGCCGGAATTTATAACCATGCATGGATTCGTCCTTTGCCAGAAGACATCCCCAATGATTTCAAAAAGATGGAAAAGGGGGCCTACTGGTGAGCTCCCCCTCAATCTCAGTCGTCGTTCCGGTTTATCAGTCCGCTGAGCGCCTAGCTGAGCATGTCGAATCCCTGCGACTCCTTCGACCCATAATCCATGAATTCATTTGGGTGATTACTGAAAGTTCGGATGGATCTCATAAAATCGCGCGGGAAGCTGCCCAAGTGCTTGGTGGTCATGTTTTGGAGGTGCCGCGTGGCCTCTATCAAGCATGGAATTCAGGAATCGCCCTAGCCACCGGGGAATTTATTTATATTTCTACGATTGGGGACACCATAACACCAGAGGGTTTGAATGCCCTTTCCGTTTGTATTCGCAAGAATGAGGCCGATGTGGTCTTTTCTCCTCCTGTTATTTTTCCGGCGACCAAAATGAATTTGAAGCAATGCCTTCACTGGACGGTCTTTTCTTTTGCAAAAGTTATGAATCGGTTCAGCGGCATTTGCATTCCAAAGGAAAAGGCGATTTTGCTACAGATTCTGTCCGGAGCGAGTGGATTGCTAGGATCATGTGCCTCCTGCCTATTTCGTGCTTCCTTTCTCCAAGCCACGCCGTTCCCGACTGATTACCATCACTACAGCGACACCGCCTGGACCTATCAGAATCTTCCCAAAGCCATACTGGCTTTTCATCCGGATCCGGTCGCCCGATTTGTGGTTCACGATCAAAACACCCATCGGACTGTGGACAAGCGCCACATCTATCGCTTAAGCGAAGAACTAGGGAATCAACTCAACCCCACGCTGGGAAATATAGTTAATGAATACATCCGATCATCCATACAAATTGATAAGATCCGCGATCCCCACCCAAGATTTGGTTGGTGGACTAGACCCTCAGCATGGAAAGAAAGGTTTATAAGGCAACAATCGGTCAGCCGATTATTGCGCTACCTATTAGAGTAGCATTGTTTTTTTTGTGACGATCAAGCCTCTTGCCTACTTGTCGGCCGCTAAAAGCATCAAGATATTTTTAGCTAAAGAAGATAGATGGTATTTTTTTCAAGATGCCTATTTTTTTTTCAACTTTCTTTGCTTGTTTCACATCGCCATTGGCAAGGATTTGATTGTAATCTGAAAGTTTTTGAAGAGCATATTTTGATATTCCCCAAGCTTTTTCAGCCTCTTTCCGATAGTAGTAGGACAAGTGTAGTCTTTTGGTTTTTTCGCAGCCTTTTGCTTCAATCGGCCAGTTGGCACAGCGGTACTGATATAGAACCTTGTTGAGATACTTAATCTTATTCTTTGATAGTGCTGCCAGCGCTATCTCTACATCTTCTGAAAACTTGCCTGGTGAGATTTCATTAATCCAGTCACCCTTTCGCCAGAACTGAATATTAGCCGGATAGTTCCAACTAAGGATCAGTTCCTTTTTTAATAACGCTTTAGAACGATCTGCGAACTGATGTTTATAATATGCATATAAACTATCCTTAATAACCTCACCCCTCTGATTTATAGCACAAGCATCGGAGAATCCAACCCAGATATCCTGATTGTCATTTAAAAACTGAATCCGTTTGTCTACTGTTTCGGGTAAATACATGTCGTCGCTCGCCAGAGGGATTAGAAGAGTCGACTGAGAACATTTGACCAGCTCAAGAATAACGTTTGATATACCATATTGCTTTTTATGACAAATTATATTTATTCCCGCAAACCGGTGTTTATTCGTTTTTCCCCATGTTTTGATTTTTTCCTGAGATTCATCTGTTGAACAGTCATCGACAATGATTACTTCTATATCCTTTGCATTTTTTGATTTAATGCTGTTTAGAGCATCGAGTATATAATTTTGATGATTGTAAGACGAAACAATTACAGAAGCTAGGGTATTACCTGCTTTCATATCAGAACTTATTCAGATGTTTAATAACATATTTCAGATGCTGAATTGGCATATTGGGATAGCAGGGCAATGATAACGTTTCGGCACAATGTTTCTTTGTTTGGATAAATTTGACATTTGATCTTTTCGAAAATATACCAGAAAAAGCTGGAGGTATCGGATAGTGTATTACTGTCTCGACGCCCTGTTTTTTCAAATAGCTTTGCAGGACATCTCTGTGTTTTGTTCGAATGGAATAAATATGCCAAACATGTTGATCGTTTTTTGAAAAAGATGGAAGTATTATACTTTTGTTTTTAATATTCTCGTTATAGATTTGGGCGATTTTTTGTCTTTTCTTGTTTTGTAATTTAAGGAATTTAAGTTTTTCCATGAGAAAAACCGCCTGAACTTCGTCGAGTCTAGAATTAATTCCGATACCCTTATAATGATACTTAGCAACTGATCCGTAATTTCTTAGCAGTGTTACCCTTTCCGCGGTTGCCTTGCTGTTTGTTGTTATTGCACCACCATCCCCAAGGCATCCTAAGTTTTTGGTTGGATAAAAGCTCGTAGCTCCAGCATCTCCAATTCCACCCGCAATGCAACCTTGGAGTTTTGCTCCTTGTGCCTGAGCATTATCTTCAAGAATCTTGATCTTATATTTTGCAACAACTTTTTTTATCTCATACAAGTTAGCAATTCTACCGCAAAGATGAACGGGAATAATTGCTTTTGTTTTTTTCGTGATAAGTTTCTGTATTTTCTTATGATCTATATTAAGGGTGTTTGCATCTATATCACAACCGACTGGTGTAGCTCCTACGTTTTTAATCGCCAACCAAGTTGCGATAAAAGTTTGTGCAGGAACAATTACTTCATCTCCTTTTTTTATGCCCCAAGCCAACAAAGTTAAATAAATAGCATCGTATCCGCTCGCAACACTAATGCAGTATTTTGTCCCAGAAAAATCTGCGTATTTTTTCTCGAACTGTTTTACGTGGCTGCCTAGAACATATGAATTTAGATTAGCCCATGTTTTGAATATTTTTTTTCTTTTGAATATTTCAGAATTTACTTTTTTCAAATCGATATATTTAACATTCATGAGTTTTAAATATCTTATACTTACGTATATAATCTTTTTCGCTAAACTTTTCGGAGGCTAAAACTAAGCACACAGCTCCGCTTGAAAAGTTGTAAAGTTTTCGCCACACCATTGGCCCAATATATAATCCTTTTTTTGGATTGTTTAACTGATATTGTTTTGATTGCTTACCCCATTTTAGGTTTATGGTAAATGATCCTGAAAGCGCAATAAATATTTGTTGAAGTTTTTTGTGCGCATGACCACCTCGATTCGTTCCAGAGGGAACGTTAAATATATAGTATATTCGCTTAATTTTGAAGGGAACAGATAGGTTATTTTCTAAAAAACACAAACTCCCGCGTCTATCATCTATGCTTGGGATTTGTATAATATCTCCATTTTCTGTTTTCATAGTTTTAATTCATAATGCTCATGAATAATTCCGCCACCACCAAATTCTGTTTTAAAGTTATATAAACCGGCATTTAGGATTTTCCCGTCGTTTTCGTTGCTTATTCCAAAATCAAACCACTGCTGTTTATTTTCTGTTGCTTCTGCGATTAGAGTGTTAAATACAAGATCTAAGCCCGAATGATCATATCCGCACTGGTTTGAAGCAATGTACTGTGCGTGCATGCAAGTTTTTGTACTAAATGTAACTACTCCAGCGATGAGTTCTTTTTCAAGAAATGCACAAGTGCATTTTATCTCCTTAGGAAATAATTCTGCTAGTTTAATGATTTCCGGAAGACTGTGAACAGGCTTCGCGCTATGCCTTCTCATCAAGTTATCTTCTAGTACCTTCCACATTCCTCCGAGTAAGTTTAATTCTTGGCTTACATATACACCTGACTTTTCTGCCCTGTTTAGGCTTCTTTCTCGCCTTTTACTAATCGATCTTCGGTTATTAAGGTTGATAGAACTACTTAAGTCGACTCTTTCTTTTAAAGCCCCTTGTCTAAATAGTGCATAAATGTCATCGTCACATGGAACCTGATGATAGATTTTTGGAATAGCTTTATAAATAAGTCGCTTATACCCCATCCCAGAATACCAAGTTGCTATACTTTGAAATGCCTGAATAGCATCCTCGCCGATTAAAGCACCACAATGCAGCAAACCGCCATATGTGATACCAGGATGGCTTACTATTATGCTACAATCAGTAGGTAGCTCAGCAGCGGGGAAAAGCCCTATAATTTTGTTTTTTTCTTTAATTACCAGCGATCGGTCACGAAATTTAGAACCATGATACGTTATGAATCGCTGTGTATGCAGAAAAGTTGCTTGTATGCACTGATTGCAAAAACTGTCCCATTCATTTGACAGATTTTTGTTAAAAGCAGTTATTTCAACCATTTGCAAATCTTTCTGCAAATGAAAGTCCATCGAGCCCGAACCTGTCACCATTATAAAATAGGTATTGCTTGTTTTTATAGTTTAATAAACTTCCATACATTTGCGCACGAGAGTCATGGCTTTTATCTGTACTAGACAAATGCATTTGCTCATCTTTTCGGTCCCATTTGTTTTTTTTGCCTTCTCTTGCATAACCTAAACTATACTCGTTGGTTGTTATATTTCTTATAGAATATATTATATGTCTAGAATTCTTTTTATCACTGTATAGAAAAGGTCTGCCAAAACTATACTCATTCTTTTTTGTTGGCTTGAGTACAGTGATACTTTTATTTGGCCAATTTATTCCGTCATCTGATTCACAATATTTTATATGATACTTTGGCATGCATTTGCCTTTAATTTTTACCCAGCTATTGCCTCCAACATACCACATTTTGTATTTTGAACCTTTTCTTTGACAGAAGGGGGCGCATCTAAAAAACTGTTCGCCGGATGATCTGTCTAGTATTGGTTCCTCCTGATATCTCTTGAATGATATGCCTGCGTCTTTGCTTATTGCTAGACCAGTAAAAAGCCTGTAACGAATTTTTTTGCATTCTTCAAATCCAACATAATACATATAAAAGTTCTTACTGTCTTTTTTCAGTATTGAACACGACATTACTCCGTTGTCGTCAAAGCACCCTGGTCTACCTAAATCAAGAACCGGCTTTTTTGAGGAAGCAACAACTGTTTTTGGACTATCGGCAAGTACCTCGATGAAACCAGGCCGACTAATGCCATATTTATCGAAGGAATTCACATATATTCTAATAATCTTGCTACTTATTAAAATCGGAAATGGCAAAGTAGCATGTGACTTGCTCCACCACAACCTTGTGTCTGGTCTATAGATTATCCCATGTTTTATCCAATCATTCATGGATGATTCACTTTCATCAGCTTTCTTGCTGATACGTTGATCAAATCCGATTGTTTAATTTGAATTACTGAGTCATCTGCTATGTTTTTCTTTACAAGAGTACCAGGACCAATAATGCAATTAAGTCCAATTTTAACATTGTTGCTTACGGATGCGTTGACTCCAATAAATGTATTCATACCAATTTCACAAAATCCTGAAATTACAACATGCGATGAGATAAAACAGTTATCACGAATATATGAATGATGCCCAATATGATTTCCGCTCCAAAGAATTACATTTGAATCAATCTTAACATACGGTTGAATTACATTATTTTCGAAAATGAAGCAATGCTCGTTAATTTCTGTTTCTGGCCCGCGAAAAGAATACGGGCTTATAAATGAAGCGAGCCCAAAACCCTTTCTTTTGCATTCTGATAAGAGACGCGCCCTTGTGTGATTAAGATTTATATAAGTGATGGCAACAAATATTTCAAAATCACTTGGGTCGTAGACATTTTCGATCTTTTCAAATTCTACCACCGGAAGATTACAAAAAACTGATCTATCAACAAAATTGGCCTCCACTGAAAATGCTGAAACTTTATATTTACTGTATGTCTCGAAGTATAGTTTTGCAATTCCCGCAAAAGGGCCTGTTCCCACTATTATTAGATTTTTCATTTTATAATCTTTCAATTAATAGGTCTTCTCGTCTGTTGCCTTGCGGCAAATTGCTCTTTTGCGGAATAATCCATGCGTGATACCCTTTCTCCCGTTGTATTTGGAGTATATTAATTAAATTAGGATCATCAAGATATGTCGATTGACTTTGTAAAAAGCGTTTATGGCGTACCCTATTATTAAATATAAACGATTTACTGTTCTTTCCCGCCTTTGATCTTAAGAAGCGCATGCGCATGTCTTTATTAGGAATATCTCCCAAAAGCAAGCGGCCACCAGGTGCTAAAAGTGAAGTTGCGCATTCAATAAATTTCTTGAACTCACAAAAAGAAGGCAAATATTGGCATACACTATAACTGATGATTGCTCCGGCTTTTGAACATTGGCTAAAGTATTGCTTAATACTCTTTGGGAACTGATCGGGAATATGCTCAATAAATGTTGCCCGAGGTAATTGCTCCAGAACGTTGCGGCCGTCAATGAATTTCAATATAATGCCATTTGATCTGCAAAAGGATGCCATCATTTGAGGCAAAGAACTTACACCTGGTCCAATCTCAACAATTTTCTTGTTTTCTAAGTTTTTTAGATTCAGTTTTTCGACAATATCTTCATGAACTAACTTTGCAGCTTGGTTACGAAAAATATCAGGAAAGCCACTTGCCCGCGCAGAAGAGCGAAAGTTTGAATCCGCAATTCTATTAAATTCTTGAAAAGATAACCGGTTACTAAAAATTGAAAATGGCTGCAGTTTTTTTTCAGTTTCCTTTTTTTGTTTTTTGGGAATACAGTACAAATATAGATCAGATCCATTATTCGCATGAGCCCTCAGATAGAAGTTATAGTCCTTAATCAAGCCCTCAAACAAGATTGGGATATCAATGATATCATTTATATTGTGATACAGTGATATTGCTAATGTCGGCTTTTTCGTCCGGATCATTTTGCTTGCTGAGGCAATTATCTCCCACTCGGCGCCTTCTGCATCAATTTTTATAATCAAATTGTTTTTTTCTTTAAGCAGAAAATCAAGTGTTTGACATTTTACCTGCGATACATGAGACCCTGATCCATTCACCACCGAAGAGGTCTGGTTCCCATGAAAACTAAATTGTATTTTACCGTTGTAGTTATAAACAGCCGCATTTATCAGTGCTTGATCTATGTTGGGAATATTCTGTGCATATTTTTTAAGTTTTTTGAAGTTTTTTTTGTCTGGCTCAAAAGCTATTAACTTATCTATCTTTAATCCCGATCTTAGAAAATCTTCCAAAGAATCACCATCATAAGCCCCAATATCTACGAATGTATTTTTTTTGTTACTATATTTATGTAATTTTGGGATATCCCACATTTTATAAGTATCGACTTTTTCTAGTTTGTTGCACCGGAGTAAAAGATGTTGTTTTAGGACGCATAAAGAATCTCTGTCTTGAAAAAGCTTTTGAATACGCTTGATCCCTTTATTAAACTTTTGAGCATTTTTATTATACCCCCAAAAATAATAACTAGCCTTTGTTTTGCACAATAGTCTGTTAAAGTGCGAAATATTCCAATTGTATTTTTTTTCTAAAAGCTTTTTCTTTTTATAAAAGTCGAACTCTTTACGGAATATTCCGCATGTAACGTTTATTTTATTTTTGTAAATTTTAAAGGCAAGATCTGGACAGAATGTTTTGACTCCATCAATAATAGCCTGACTCTTGTCGAGTTTTTCATCTATAAAGAAAGTGCTCTTTCGTTTCTGCAATTTATGCAGATGTCTTGCAAGGTTGCCACTTCCTAGGATGGCTAGTTTATACACTTACTTCTTTCTTTTGTTCTGCCAATCATCGTTGTTTTTTGCAGGATTCCACGAATAACCAAGATACCTCGATAGAAATTTATCAGCTGAGAAGTCTTTCCCTGATTGCGCAAGAAATAGTGGGATGTCGATCTGTTGTGCTAGAAGGGGTTTCCCGACAACATGGTTGATTGCTCTTCTGGTGTAGTTTGAATCAATGTTTTTACCGGCCCTGTGGTATGTCATTGCATTCATTAACACAACGGATCCTATTTCAGCCTCTAATGGTATTTCGTTCTTTTGTATAAACCCGTTTGATGGAAACTTTTCGTGCAAATGTGATCCTGGCAAACACCAAGTACACCCGCCTTTTTCATAGAACTTATCTATACATATCAGATAATGTATTGCTAAAGGCTTGCTGCAAACCCAGTGCTGATAATTCAAGTCTCGATGCCATTTTACTTGAATTTGTTTTTTTTCCGGTCTGTTTATAATCGCGTTTTGCATGAGAAGTACTATATTTTCACCAAGTATTTTTCTTGATAGTTTTACAAGCAGATCATTAGTAGCTAGTTCTAGAAAATAGTCGTCATAAACCATGGGGCATCTTATGATGTCGTCACTGATAACATTTTTTGAACTATTTTTCGCATTCAAAATTCCACTTATGCTATCTAGCTTATCACTGGCAGACACCATCTCCTCAGGCGTAAATACATTAGGTATAACAGCAAAACCATTTCGGTCCATTTCCTCAATAATTACATCATCCACCGTTTCTATACACTGCGTTTCCGTAACTCCGTAATTTTCGATAGGCTCTTTGTTTTTAATATCTTTTTTCATGTTTTGGTTTCCTTTAATACCCTCTCTTGGATTTTTTTTATGTCGATATTATAGTCTGCGTTGAGTGGGTGGTTGACCGTGTAATTAAGTGCTTCAGAGTATTTTGGAATAACATTCTTTTTAAAACCTTTAATAAAATATACTTTATGATTTAGCGCATTCGCAAAATCTATAAATAGCTTCCTATGAGTGCGCTTGGTAGGAGGCACAATTACAAAGATATTACATGGCGTTTGTATAAATATAATATTAGCGAATGCAGCACCTGCCTGCAATACAAGATTTTTGGCATTTTTAATTTTTTTTATAGTCTCTAATAGATTTTTATCACTGGGATTAATCGATTTATAGCCTTCTCTTTTTAGACTCTTCCATAAACTTTTTTCATTTAGCACCCTCCTGAAGTTTGCGCATCTTTTTAAGTATATATTCTCAGCCTTATTAGAATAAGTCACTGGAATTAAGGCATTTAACTTAACCCTCATATTTTGAATCGAAGATTTATTTAAATACCAATCTCCACCAAAGAACTTATTGCCCTTTTCCCATAATAAAGAGTAGTTGCATAATGAGGGACAAATTAGAATATCTACCGTTACTAATTCGTATTTTGAGACTTTATAGATAGTCCTTTTTAAACAAGCAATCTTGAGAAGATCATACATATTCGAAGGCAAAGAATCATCAACTAAAATTCCAACATCCTCACTTAGGTCGCTTTCAAGAAATAATCTTGGCATGACCTCTGTAACCCAATGCATAAAGTTTTCAGATCCTGGGTGCAAAAGCGATATCCACTTTCCTTTCAGATATTTCTTTTTTTCAACCTGAAGACATATATTTTCATTTTCAAATTTTATTCCAGCTGAATACTCCTCTTGCGTTATATAGTTTTTAATTTGCCTAGCAGATGATAAATGCTCTAAAAAGCATTTGTCTTTTTGAATGATGCACCTAGTTTTTCCAAGAACTGATCCGCGAAAAAAATGCGTGTAATCCGATTCGTTTCTTTCTTTACACAGTTTCCTTAAAATAAATATCTTATTGAGCTTTCTTTGCTGCCAACGAAGGTAATTCTTAAGCCCGCCATGTTCTGCAATTTCGTTGCTTTTCAGAAAAAGATAATTTGTGTCGTTCTTTCTACGTAGATAAGACAAATATAATTTTGATTCGCTTACAATACTTGCAGCTGTTTTATTTTTTTTGTTAGATTTGGCCCATTTGTTTTCTGCTCTGTCCGATTTTATTTGAACATTTATCTCGCATATTGGAATAACTAGATCCTTAATATTACTTTTATGGACTAAAAAGAATGTTATGCAGGTTTTTTTATTTTCTTTTAATTGTAATGCTATTTTGTTTAATTTTCTTAACTCCACACATGGATTGCCTTTGCTTAGTTCTTTTTTAGCCAAATTAGTCCTTGCCCATATTGGCGCTTTAAATATTTTATATGTTTCTTGTATTTTTAACAAAGCATATTCGTTTTTTAAATCCTTTTTATATTTTATAGTTATATTTATACATTTTTCATTTTTTTGTCTGTTTGCTGATATCGTTATATTTTTATTTTTGATAAGATTTTTTATTGACAACGTTTCTTTTTTTCTTTTTTCCGATTTCATTTTCTCACCCCTTAAAGTCTATTCCCTCACAAGAGATAATGTTTTGTGGAGGTTTGCGTATTTTATTATTTGCATTTTTTAGAATTCGTCATTTATGTACCAGTTTTTTCGGTTAATTAAGTGTACTACTTTTTCGACATTCACAATTTTTATCAAGTATTTTTTTCTTCTTTTGAATCGGTTTTGTTCGATTACTCGTATTTTTTTCTATAGCCTTTTTTGATACATCACTTTACTTATATTTTTTATTTTTAAAGTTTATTACTATCAGGCCCTTGTGCAATCTCCTCGTCGCCTTGCTTCCTCTTTCTTTTATCTTTCTCCTCCTTTTGAAGCTTTTTTTCTTTAAGCTCTTTTGAACAGTATCCATTTAGTTACTCATTTTTATTCTTTTTATCGCTTTTTCAAATATAAATACTTAAAATAAAACTATGTTTGTACTTAGAAAGACTTGGGCCTTTGGCCTCCCTTACCTGCGCCCCTACATGTTCCGCTTCGTCGCAGGCGTGGCTCAAGGAATGATTTTTGGTCTCATAAGCGCACTTTCTCTCCACTCAGCTCTTTCTTAAGTATTTTCTATCCGCATCTACTATAATCGCAGCTTGATGATTGACTTTCACCTTGATGCCAACCTTAGCATCGTCACGGCCTCGCCGGCATCTAAATTCGTAGATTCGCTTTGGCCGTGCATAGTTACCTTCCTTTAAACGCCAATCACTTCTTGTGGTCCAAACCAGTCCAAGGCAAAGGCTACACCCACAAACTCCCTGCCTCTTCTTCATCTCGCCTATGTATACCGCGCAGTCATCGGATGTTGCCCTGCAGCAATATCCGCCGCATCTCCTCCAAATTTTCTGGAGCGGATCGCCAATCCCTTTTCAACTCCAGATTCCAGAACGCGTCAGAACAGCTGGTTCGACAACTCGGACGGAAAAGCATCTTCATTCATGAATTCTTCGTCGTATCCAGCGAACCCTCAGCCGCTGGAAACGCTCTATCTCGAAGCGGATTTTTAAATAACAGTACGGGAGTCCATTTCCGCTGCTACTAACCTGCGGATTAAATCCTCGAACCTTACTTTCGGTTTCCACCCCAGCCGGTGCCGCGCTTTTGCTGCATTTCCGCAACTCCGCTTAATGTCCGAAGGGCGGCACAGGGATGGATCAGGCTTCACATGCTTTTTCCACGTCCAGCCCCAACTGACGAAATGTTTCACAGACGAATTATCGCAACGAATACTCCCACCCTGTGGCCACCACAGTATCT
>Ga0207937_1000667_pt1 | contig 11801 bp, 9 predicted proteins | sample LakMenEpi04Sep11_FD_150668 | JGI IMG/M metagenome (GOLD analysis project Ga0207937, IMG submission 150668) | Freshwater microbial communities from Lake Mendota, WI - 04SEP2011 deep hole epilimnion (SPAdes) | ecosystem: Environmental > Aquatic > Freshwater > Lentic | place: Lake Mendota, Madison...
CGATATCGTTGGTTTCTGTCAATAAAACGAGGTACAGAAACCAACCTAAATGTCCAACCCAAGGTTCCGGTAAGCCAGGTAAAGTCAACAGAAGAAAGGCATGCGACAAACAGTAAACGAACAAAAGGACTCCCCAAATCAAGGCCGCGGTTGTTCGAATAAAGTCCTGAACTAAACCGAGCGAAACTCGTGTCGCTCCCACCACGATGAGGACTGCAGCAGGCGCAATAGATCGTGTCGACTCTGCATAACCAAGGAGCAAAAGGGAGTAGTAGACTGGCACGATCGAAAAGACGACGATCGCGGTTGGTCTGCCGACCTGATTCCAGCCAATGATTCTCAAGTACTCCCGCAAAGAAAGCAATCCAGCGACCGCGAGAAGGCCTGCCACTCCAATTGTGCCGAATAATAAAGCGATCGTTAGCAGGACCGCTAACAACCACCACGTGCGGACACTATTTCGATGCGATTGCGACTTTTCGTCTGCAAACCCTCGCAGCATTGCAAGCCTGACCGATGTTCCTAAAGTCAGGATTGCAAACAGACCAGCAAGGACCCAAAGGTAGCGAAAGGAAGGAAAGAACAAGCTTAGACCCTCAACAAAATATAGTGAATGGAACACAAGCCGTTCGTACCATTTCCATCGAACAATCTATCCGAACGATATAATTCGAATCACAAGATTGGTTTTCAATCAAACAGGTCCGGACCGCAATGCACTTCAATTGTGCCGCATTTTTCATACCAACACACGCGGCATCTTTCTGTGTTTTGTACGCAAGCCTTGGCTTGCGCGAGGATTTGTCATACTCTACGACGTAAACTCCGTGTTCCTTAACAGCCACGATTCGTCCAAACCTCTGGAAAAGCCCAAGTGGATTGTACCGAAAAACCCATTAAAATACTTCAAATATCCGACCTTCATTTTGGTCCTCCCTATGTTGAAAAGGTCGGCGAAGCTGCGCTTCGGATGGCCTTTGAACTTCATCCCGACGCAATCATTATCAATGGCGACCTAACTCAGCGCGCCAAGAGAGAGCAATTTGAAGCGGCAAAAAAATACTTGGGGCGACTGCCCCAAATTCCGCAATTAGTTATTCCAGGAAATCACGATGTTCCACTCTACCGTTTCCTGGAACGCATGCTCGATCCCCATCGACTTTATCGAGAGATCATCGCTCAAGAACTCAATCCGGTGCTTAAGATCGACGGAGCTGTAATCGTCGGTTTGGATTCGACCGCACCTCGTACGGCTATCAGTAACGGTCATATCTTCAAATGGCAATTGGACCACTGCGAGCGAGCCCTGCGAGAGACACCGAGCGGAATCGCAAGAATTGTTGTTGCTCACCACCATTTTGCACCGGCGCCGGACCACCTCCGCGATCGGAGCATGCCGAACGCCAAAAGAGCGATCGAGCGGTTTGTAGATTTGAATGTCGATATGATTCTGGGCGGGCACTTGCATCGAGCCTATATTGGGAACTCACTAGACTTCTATCCTGGGGCGCATCGAGACCGAGGTATCATCATTGCCCAATGTGGAACCACAACTTCCAGGCGGGGGCGAGGACGCGAGCAGGAGAAAAACTCGCTCAACCAAATTGAAGTCGGACAGAAAACGATTACCATCGTCCATTTCATGTACTTCCATGAAAGCGACTCGTTTGAGGAGACGAGCCGACATACCTTTCGTCGGAGTTCTTTCTTCCATACTACTGGGTAATCGCTTCCCCACTACGAATCTCTCCCCACTACTCGGTGATCGTGCTTCCCGACAAGATCATCTCCTTGATCTGCCGCTGTCTGCACGTCGCGGGAAAGTGAATTCGCGGTTCGGTAGCACTTTCTGGGCACCATTTGTTTCTAGCAGGCGGCAATTCCTTTTTGGAATGCGTTCCACAGTTGGTCGACGGGTTCGAGCCCAAACGAGAATCGCAACGTGCCTCCGTCGATGCCTAGAGTTTGGAGTTGCTGAGCCGAAAAGGAACGGTGGCTTGTGGATACAGGGTGACTCAGCGTGGTGCGAGTGTCGCCCAAGCTCGGACAAAATGGAATCGTGTCCTTGACCGCAGAAATGAACTGATTTGCTTTCCGGTTATCACCGCGAAGATGTAGGGTTAGCATATTGCCAAAACAACCCGCTGGCAGTTGTTTTATAGCCGCGGCATGGCTCGGGTGATCGGGGAGTCCAGGATAGTCGACTTCGAGCTGAGATTCGTTTGTAAGTCGTTTCGCTATTTCCATGGCGGAGTTTGCTGCATGCGTCATGCGAACAGAGAGAGTCTCTAGTCCTCGTTGTGTGAGCCAACAATCCAGAGGGCTGCTGGCAAGTCCGAATGCACTGACAACGCTTCGTATCCGAGCCCAAGTGCGATCGGTGCCACACAACAACCCTAGCATCACATCACCGTGGCCGCAAACAAATTTGCTGAGGCTCTCCATCACGAGATCGGCACCTAATCGCAATGGTTGGCAAAGAACCGGAGTTGCAAAGGTATTATCGACGAGGACCAAGGTGTCAGCGTTCTGATGCGCCAGACTACAAATCACCTCTATGTCCGGTACGTCGAGGCGAGGATTGCCGATCGTTTCCACAAGGATCAGCCTTGGGGCTTTTTGGATCGCGGTCGCCCAAGCGGCAATGTCGGTTGCCAAAACGTCTTCGGTGAGGATTCCCCATCGGCTGAGTTCCGACTTGAGTAGATAGGACGTCTTGCCATACAGTGGCTGTCCCAAGAGAACCAGATCGCCAGGCTTGAGCAGAGCAAGGCAAGCGGCGCTAAGAGCGCTCATGCCCTGCGCGGTCACGATCGCATGATCTGCAGCGTGCATTTCGCGCAGGATGTCCCCGAGCGCCTTCGCATTGGGATGACCATCACGGCGGTAGATGTGTCCCTCGAGTTGGCCTCCGAGTAGCTGATCCGCTTGTTCCACAGAGTCCATCACCCAGACGCCAGAGAGCTCAATGGGTGGTGAGATAGGGCGAGGGTTCATCATTGTCCTAGTAGGTTTCGAAGATTTGACGGTACGACCACCAGCAAATCGCAGCAGTGATGCCGATCAGAACCGAAGTGTAGATTGTATTGATGATCGACCAAAAGATTTTTTCCGAAGGAGTAAACGACTTGCTGATCCATAAAGCAGGCAAGCCAAGGAACCCCGTCACTCCGAACAGGACGACGAACATGACGATCCTTGTTGTTTGTCGATCCAACAAGGGTTCCGACTTTTTCGGCGCGGGGGGAACCGATTCCTTCAGCTCCCTCGCGTTCAAAGATTCATTCGTATTCGACATAGTCGATCAGCTCGGTAGATTGCCTTCTGCTATTTCTTGTTCCCATTGTTCGATCAAGGGCCAATCGATTGCGCAGGTACCGAAGTCGGAGAGGTGGAGATAGCTATCGAGACGTTGCAGTGTTTTATCGATCATGGCAGCGTCTTTTCGAAAATAGGGGCCGTGGCTTGGCAATAACCACTTTACCTCGGAGTCTCGAATTCGTTGGAGCGATTCGATGAATGAAGGAATGTCGCTACCGTGGTGAGCGTCGATAGCTCCGACACCGCCATCGCGGTAAATATTGTCTCCGCTAAAGAGCAAGTCATTCATTTGAAAAGCCAATTGGCTATCGGCATGTCCAGGGGTGGACCATACCTTCAGCTCAATACTTCCAATCTGGATGATATCTCCATCATTCACGCGTACCTCTACAGTGACCGGCGGCATATCTTCGCTGATACCTTGAGCGTGGATCTCGGCAAAGGTTTGCAATCGGTCACCGGACTCGAGCAGACTGGCCGCCTTTGGATGTGCGGTGACGGTGGTGCGTAGCACTTGTTTGAGTTTCGCGAGCCCTTGGCAATGGTCTACGTCCGCGTGGGTTGCGATGAGCGTCTTGCATTTGGACAACCGAAAATCGAGATCTCGAATCAGTTCCACAATCTCGTCGACAGATTCATGGTAGCCGACATCGATGAGCGCCCAGTCTTCTTTATCATGCACCAAGTAGACATTGCAGCCGATGAGGTGGCCGGCCTGCACGTTTAGCTCGATGACGTTTGGAAATATGTATTTTCGTTGAAGCATTCATTCCCCGATGCGAATAGCAAAATGCCTAAAGGTTGGCAATCCAACAAAGGCGGTGGTCCGATTGTAGACAACAAACGGGCGGTTGGGCAACCGCCAGAATGGCGACTGCAGTCTATTCCCATCTAGAATGCTTATTGGTGGGCAATCTATTCTCTCGCGATAGTGAGTAGAGTACCTGACTCGTACTTGATTTGTATGAGAGCCTGCATGTGTTCGATTTGGCGGGTTGCGAGTTCTTTCTCCGCATTCAAAAGTCTATTCTCTGAATCGAACAATTCGTTCAAGATAGTGCTTGGCGAGCTTCCCTCATTAAAAAAGTCCTCCAATCGGGCCCTTTGATTCTCGACTTCAGACTGAACGGCGCGGGCCGAGTACAAGGATGCCAAGATGGCCTGATAGGTACCTTTCGACATTTCGATCGCTTTGTAAACCTGAGCTTCTACTTCCATCTTTTGATCTTCATAAGCGTCGATTCGCTCCGCCATCGCCATCGCTCGCCCTTGTAGGTTAGCTCGTGCTGCACGATTTTTATAAGGTGATTGATACAAGAATCCGCCTGAGTAGCTGGGGGCGCCAGAATCAAATTGTCGTGAGAGCGAGTCAATGAGCCGTTTTTCACCTGCGAGGCCTCGAACGTAGCCTTCTACCACGAGGTCTAATGTGGGCCGAAGCTCGTTGGCTGCGATTTGCTTTCGGACGGATTCCGTTTCGATCTGGCTGCGTATCTCTTGCAATTCTCCCCGGTACATTAACGCGTTGTAGAGTTCATCGTCGAGAGAATCTAAAGGAGGGAGGGACGCTATCGGGCGAGTCAAAGGAATCATTTCATCGCAAACCGCTCGCTGGATCTCTGGCGACCCAACTAATCGAGCTAAATCTGCTTGGTAACCTCGAATTTTAGCGCGAAGTTCCGAATCCTGGGCGGCCATGGCTTGAATCATCGATTCGGCTCGGTCCGTGTGCATTTTTAATACGTCAATACCACGTCGGTTCTCGAGTTCTGTGCTCAGTGTTTTGAGTCGAACTTTGGCTTTGATCACCTGCGCAAGTTGGAATCGCGCGAGCAGCAGTTCCCAATAGGCCGAGTGAATGGTTCGAGCGTGTTGTTGAAGATTTGTGTTGGCAATCGCCAATTCCTGCTCCGTCTTGATCTGCGAAATGCGAATGGACGATGTGTTGTAAAACACCCCTGCACCTCTCATGAGAGGTTGAGAGTAGTTCAGCGTGAGCTTCGAATCGACTTGATTGTTAGGTCGAAAGAAAAGCGAGTTGCTGTCGCGAGCATCGATCGCTTGTCCAAAGTCCGTTTTTCCACCAAATTGATTTCGATCGCGTATCCCGATCGCATTTTCCCAAAAATAGTCGTTTAACCGATTGGGTCCGCCGGTCGTCAACGTGTTGCCAACAGGATCCGATGTGTCTTTGAAATTCGATTGTGCATATCTCGTAGGATCAAAATCTCCTCTCGCAATTTCGATCTCTGATCTTTGAATTTTCGGCATCTTGAGAATGGAATGTACTCGCATGGAATACTGCATAGATTGCCAGATCAACTGCTCTAGATCGATGGGTTGCACTCGATGCAATTTGTTCGTAAGGAGTGGCTTGAGGGCTCCCTTTGTCGGAGACTCCCACCACCCACCCTCCCAAGTGTAGTTGATCCAATCGTCTCCATCTGGCGGCACATATTCTTCTAGGGCAGATTGAAATACGTCTTGGGCGGAATTGGAATCTGTGGCAGACGAGGAAGTGAATTCCTGGGCCGAAGATTGGTGGGAAGGCACAACCTGGAATGGTTCAGTACGGTAGGGACGCTGAATAGTTAGTGTATCGGGTGGGAGGGCCACGACCGGGCCGGAAGGAGCGACTGGCGTTGCCTTGATCGCGTTTTCGACGAATCGTTCGAAATCATCGCTTGAAGCTGCAGGAATTCCTGTAGGTCGCCCTTCATCTTTCGAGGATTGCCAAGCAAAGATGGGATGCCAACCAATGGAAAGCCACAAGCAAAAGAGCGCAACGATGCTCCTTTGTTTCGGTCTTTTCCATTGATGGGTCGAATCTGGCACATTGACCTCCTGTCCGTGCAAAACACTTCCTTGTGTATCTAGTCGTTATCGATAGACCCGAGCGCTAAAGAATGGGAGAAAACTTGGTTCAGGCCATCTATTCCCGAACGGTTGGTGATTTCTCCTCAGAAAAGGCAGAACCTGCATGGAATGATGAATCAGATTAACCCGGAGAGATATTCCATTCGGAAAAAACTATCTAAGTCAACTGACCCCTACCTTCGGGAGACTTTGCAGAATCCCTCCAGGTTTGAAAGCAATGGCCACGAACGTCGTGTGAAATCGACGCATGCATCGAACTTTGTCCAACAGTTGGAGGATATCTTTGTCCAAATACGGGTTTTCCATAGTTGGGATCAGATATCTCGAATACTCTTTTCGTGCTGATTCACTACTCCGATGCCAAAACTCAAGATCACCTACAAAATGGCGATCATCCTAGCGACGATGTCGTTCGGACCGATGCTGGCTGGGAGTCTGTCTGGACTCGTCAAGGATGAGAGTCTTGAAAAACAAAAGCAACGAAGCGAATCCAGCCTGCAAATCGCGACACTTTGCTCGAACCATCTGTCTGTGCAGGACCTGGCGGGTCTTCAAAAGTCTTGTCGCAAGTCGCTTTCTACGGTCGAGGATTTACTCAGCCTTCGAATCATAAGGCGCGATGGTTTGGTGCTTTATGCAAGTCCAGACCATTCTAGAAACTGGAATCTGGCTCCTGAAAGCCCGTCGACGATCAACCATGTGCGTGTTCCATTGGAGAAGGGTGAAGATATTTTTGCGGAATTGGAGATAGCCTTCACGCCTGCTCCCTCGGGCTTGTACAGCGCGATGCTGCGTTGGGCTATCGTTGTTGGGGTGGGATTTTTCCTCAACGTAGGCAGTTTCTCACTCTTCCTGAACAAAGTTTTCGGCGCGCTGGACCCCAAGAGTGCGGTCCCGAAGCGAGTTCGTAACACCCTCGATACCATTGTTGGAGGGGTCGTGATTCTGGATGTGCAAGGAAAGATTCTGCTGGCCAATGATTCCTTTGCGAGATGTGTAAATCTGCAAGTCGACGAACTGACGACTCGAGAATTGAATAGCTTAACTTGGGGAAGCGAAGATTCGAGGGACTGGCCATGGGAGTCAGCTATCCGCGAACAAAGTCAAAAAGCTGGTGTGAAGCTCTACTTGAATATCGCTGGTAAGCAATTGACGTTTATGGTAAACGCAACTCCTGTATTTGATGGGGAAGAACGAATCACTGGCGCGCTAGTCAGCTTTGAAGACATTTCATTGATGGAGAAGCAGCGACAACATTTATTAAGCGTTCTATCGGATTTAGAAACCTCCAGAGAGCAAATCAAGCTGCAGAACGAGGTGTTGCATGAGTTAGCCACTCGCGACGGATTGACGGGCGCACTGAATCGACGGGCACTGTACGAAAAGATCGATGCACTATGGGAAAATCGAAACGATGGTGAGCGTGGTTTGATCTCCATCATGATGGACGTTGACCACTTCAAAAAATTGAACGATCGACACGGGCACGCGGCAGGTGATGCCGTCTTGAAAGACGTCGTCAAGACTGTGTCCAAGATCGTCGAGGGCCGAGGTATTCTCGGTCGTTATGGTGGAGAAGAGTTTTGCGTGGTGATGCAACATGCCACCTTGACCGAGGGTGAAGCCATGGCCGAAGAAATTCGCGCAGGCCTTCAAACGACGCTGGCGGAACCGTATAAGGTTACTGCCAGCTTAGGTGTTTCTAGCAGCATTCTGGGCGCACCAACATTCCAAGCTCAGATCGAGCAATCGGACCAGGGTCTTTATGCGGCAAAGCATTCTGGTCGAAACCGCTTTCGGACATGGAGTCCAGAACTGGAAGAGACCGCGAAGGAAGAAGAATGCAAAAAAACGGCGAAACTAGCCTCGATCGATGTAGAAGAGCATCCGATTTCCTACCATGCGGTCGTGACGTTAAACGCAGCAATGACCAAACGATTCCCTTTGATGACAGCACACTCCCACCGAGTCGCGGAGATATGCGTTTCATTGGCAAAAGGATTAATACCCGTTGGCGAATTGTACGTTTTAGAGATTGCAGCCATGCTGCACGATATCGGATGTTTGACACAAAACGAGACCGATGCTGACTGGAAACTGTACCACCTTCGTTCGCAATCAGATCGATCGAACGTTGCCATTAAAGGTGCGGCTGAGTTGTTGAGTTCCTCGTTCAACAGTCCCGCAATGCTCGAGATAATCAACTCCTACAGCATGCCCCTTGAGGCACTTGCGGGCACCGCAAACGCCAGCATACCATTCGGTGCGCGTGTCCTCTCCATCGCTAACGCGTATGACACAATGACTTCGGAACTATCGGATGCGCCTATGTCTCACCAGGACGCCATCGAAGTACTACAATTGGGAAGTGGTACGCTTTATGACCCGGAACTCCTGGAAAGATTCGCGAATTCTCCCTTTTGCTGGCGACCGCAATTCTTCCAAAGCAGCGACCTCTCCAATAGCAATGCAGTCATGATTGGCTACCAGATTGAGCGAGTGATTCACTGTTTCGAGTCCGGGAATCTGATTGCGTTGAAGTCGCGTTTGGAATCGTTGAAGGTACTATCGAATAAAATTGACATGCCGATGATTGGTTTGATCGTCAACGAGCTACAGAGTGAAGCCGAACGAAAGTCCGTGTCTGATTGGGAGTCGATCTTGCCGATGTTGCAAGATCTCGTCGAAATGTGCCTGATGATACAGAGGGCCTATTTGCGACCAGCGAGCAAGATCCCCGTGAACGGGTAGTTTGGCGTAGACAGGTTAGGCAGCAAAGACGGGAAGGCTATTTTTTCAACTCGGAGGAAGCAGTGCGATTGCGAATTTTGGCGCGGGCGCGGGATAGCATGGGGCCAACACTGTTTTCTGGCATTCCGATATGGTGCCCAATATCGAGGTATGATTTCCCTTCAAGATGGAACATCCGAACGGCTGCTGCCTCGCTGTCGGAGAGGAACTGAATGGATGCATGCAGTTCCTCCAGATCCTCGGCAGTAAAGCTACTACTAGGCCTGCTCTCCTCGACATGATTTTCATCCAATGATTGAGGCGAATGGAGAGGGAGCCTTAACTGCGATAGCCTGCGAATGATGACTCGTCGAGCGACGACCGTCAGGTAAGTAGCCAGCGAGCTTTGCCCCCGAAAGCGTCGAAGTACCGCAAAATCCTTTTCGATCCACGACAGAAAAACTTCAGCGACCAAATCGTCCCTTGATTCTGCGGTGATCTGAATGTTTCGGGAGTTGGCGGAGTGATTCACGACATGGATGATCAATCCGAGAAAGCGATCTGTCAGCTCCTGCCATGCCATCGGTTGGTTTCCGAGGCATTTCTGAAGCAGTTCTCGATCTAGATTCGTGAGTGCCACAACTTACTTCTCGATTAAGGCGATCGCCAGGAAGGTAATGGGAAGAACTACTGCATTGTTGGCAGGAATTGTTCAATATTAGGTGCTGCGGCGGACGACAGCAAGCAGATTCAGTTTCTTGACACGTAGAATCTCTACGCCTACCATGCCGGGGGCGGGAAATTGCTGGAAATTTGGCGGTAGTATGCGATTGCCGCGATTTTTTCCATTGTCCCAACGACAAATGAATCCAATCGCATGTTGATCAAATAGGGAAGGGAAAAAAGATGGCACACGTTGTGACGCAGCCATGTGTTGGATGCCGTTATACAGATTGCGTGGTCGTATGTCCCGTGGAATGCTTTTACGAAGGGGAAAAGATGCTCTACATCCACCCGGATGAGTGCATCGACTGCGAAGCTTGCGTCGCCGAATGCCCAGTCGAAGCGATCTTCCACGAGGATAACGTTCCGGACGAGTGGAAAAACTATACGGAAATGAACGCAGAAATGGCATCTCAGTGCAAAGTAATCACGGAAAAAAAGAAGCCTCTCGCCGATTCCTAGTCCAGGAACGCAGGGTGCCCTTTGTTCAAGGGTTTTTTGGTGATTAGGTGAAACGCAAGGCGTCGGAAAGCGAAGAGTTTCGACGTCGTGGAAAATCGAGCTCAATTCTCCTTGGAATCGTGCCGATAACTCGGGCTCTGACTTTTGTTGCAATAACTCTTTGGGCAATTCGAGAAAACGCGTTGACAGGTCCGAACCAATCGATACCATTCTCGATCCTGGTTTTGGCCAGGATCCAGCTAGTTGGAAACGCGCGCGTAGCTCAGTTGGTTAGAGCGCGTCGCTGATAACGACGAGGTCCCCGGTTCGAATCCAGGCGCGCGCACTAGCGAAAGGTTTACCCTTTTTTAAAAGGATGCACTTTTTGCTCATTAGTTGGGGGTGTAGCTCAGTTGGGAGAGCATCTGCTTTGCAAGCAGAGGGTCATGGGTTCAAGTCCCTTCACCTCCACTGGTGTCCAGAAATGGACGCCGAAGAATGATCCGAAAAAGATTCGGAAAAGGCCTTGCGGCCGGATCTGAAATCTGGATGATTCTCGCTCCCTTGACCAGACGGTTGAGAGTGATCGCGAAAGCGAATGCTCGAATCAGACGGTTGGGTAGGTTGCCAAAAAAGATTGTGAATGGCCTTGACGCGAGTCGAGCCTTCCAGTAAGATGGTGACCCCTCGCAAACGAGAAATCGAGTGCGAAGCTGATCTTTGACAATTTGGTTGGATTGGTAGATGGCATCTTATTCGTACGCGGAGACGCAGGTTTTTCCGGCTTGCGAAAAGCGTACGAGATGAAGTTTGAAACCGGTTCTTGAGAAGAACGCTTGCTGATTACTCAGTGAGAGTTATTAATAGGCCGTTTTTGAACGAGCGCGATTAAATTAGAATAGGCGTATCGATGATGTCTTTGATGTGAATTAAAGATGTTGATCGATTTAATTAGAATTGGGATGCGAGTCGGCCTGATGCGATTTCTAGTTTGCGAAAGCGAATTGGGGTGGTTGAAGGTTGAGTTCGAGATTCCGATGGTCAAGTTACAAAGGGCGCACGGGGGATGTCTTGGTATCGAGAGGCGATGAAGAGCGTGGAAGTCTGCGAAAAGCTTGGGGGAGTCGACAAACAGGTTTTGATCCCGAGATGCTCGAATTAGCGTATACTGAATACATAGGTATACGTGGCCAACCCAGGGAATTGAAACATCTTAGTACCTGGTGGAAAAGAAAGAAAAATCGATTCCGTTAGTAGCGGCGAGCGAAAGCGGAATAGCCCAAACCGAGAGGGTTTCCTTCTCGGGGTTGTAGGGCCATTCACATGGGAGTTACAAAGCGACAGCTAGCTGAAGTGTCCAGGAACGGCACACCATAGATGGTGACAGTCCAGTAAGCGAAAGTTGAGCGCCTCCCGAATGGTACCTGAGTAAGGCCAGTCACGTGAAACCTGGTCTGAATCTGCGGGGACCATCCCGCAAGGCTAAATACTCCTCGATGACCGATAGTGAACTCAGTACAGCGATGGAAAGGTGAGAAGAACCCCTGTTAGGGGAGGATTAGTGAACCTGAAACCGTGTGCTTACAAGCGGTCGGAGCACTATTAAAAGTGTGACGGCGTGCCTTTTGCAAAATGATCCGGCGAGTTAGCGTTTGCAGCAGGTTAAGACCTTACGGGTCGAAGCCAGAGGGAAACCGAGTCTGAATAGG